>WNGF01003071.1_pt1 | contig 22955 bp, 26 predicted proteins | sample 5400641 | NCBI WGS metagenome assembly WNGF01 (sample SAMN13153371, study PRJNA577476) | soil metagenome | isolation source: 80 cm soil or saprolite under grassland replicate 2 | place: USA:California | collected 2016-06-15 | reverse complement strand
TATGGAGCTCCTATCTTCTTCTTCGAACTGACAATGGGCTTTTGGCTCCTGCTAAGGGGATTATCACCTTCCGGAGCTCGCCCCGTGAGATATTAAGAACTCATCTCACGGGGTCAACTCAAACGTTGGGCGGCTCACTTTCTGGATGAAAGAAAGAGAGTGATTCGTTCGTCTAACTGGGTGAGGCAGATTTGTTTCGCTGACTAGCGGTCAGAGGAGAAACGCATTGCTCAATCACCACAATCATTCGATCCTCGTCACCTTTTTCTTCTTAATCTCCCTTGCAACCTATGCTTGCGCTCCCAGCGCGGATAGCCATCTTGCAAATGACCAGCCGACCGCCGCCGCAAATTACGGTTGGACTAAAGTAATCGACCACGCGCCTTTCCCCGGAAGTTATAACTTTCCTCTCTTCAACATCCGAAACAAGCTGTGGGCTTTTCACAGTCAGGGCAACTGGTATTCGGCAGATGGAAAGACTTGGACGAAAGCGGAACTGCCGCCATTAGGACTCAGGACCGGCTTTCAACAATATGTTCAATTTAATGATGCGGTTTACGCTCTCGGCACAAGCGAAGGGAATTACCTCAACCTTTCCATCGGCTCGCACATCGCTAAGACGAGCAGCGATCTGAAGCGGTGGGAAGTGGTCGCTGAGCAGTCAGAGTTGCCGGCCAGAGTATTCTATGGTGCCGCAGTCTTCGACCGGAAAATATGGCTGCTGGGCGGTTTTGACGGGAAGAACTATTACAACGACGTTTGGAATTCGAGTGACGGGGTGAAGTGGCGGCGGGTCCTGGAAAAATGTCCGTGGACAGCAAGGACTAATCCTTCGGCTATTGTGTTTGAGAACAAAATCTGGCTGATTGGTGGCGGCATAATTAACGGCCAAGTGTTCAATGACGTCTGGTACACAGAAGACGGGATGAAGTGGAAACAAGCCACTGACAAGATGGGTGCCAGGGCGATCTTCGGGGGCTCCGCCATCGTTTTTGACAGCAAGATATGGCTCGTGGGTGTTAACCGCAATGACGGTTTTCAGAATGCTGTGTTGGTTTCAAGCGATGGCGTGAATTGGACGGAGCAAACCGCGCCGTGGACACCGAGAGGCGGAGTTGCGACTTGCGTCTATGATGGCAATCTATTCATGACGGGCGGCAAGTACTCAGTTACCGAGAACGGAAATATCAGATTCATCTATAGCAACGATGTGTGGTACATGACGCCGTCGTCAAAGTGATTGCCGACGGTTATCCGCCGCCGAACAAACTTGGGGAACAAAGCGTTGATGTGTTCTTAGCAGGTAGCGAGCAAAGAAATCTGGATTTCACATTCAAGGCATCCGATCACTAGCGGCGATGCCGAACTCAACTGAGGGTGACAAGTCAAGAAAAAAGAAGTTTTGAGCGCGTAACAAATCTCAAGGTCGATAGTCAGCGGCGAACTTGAGCAGCGGCGATCCTTTCTTTCTCAAAGTCTCCAGATAGATAACCTCGTTGGACGCGAGCGGCGGGAGCGCCTCTCGCAACTTGCTTGGTGCGGCGGAAGGTGCTTTGATTCGCGCCGCCGCGTCAACTCTGACGTTATACGGCGCTGGAAGCCGCGGGACTCGAGATTCCAGCTTTGTGGTCCAGCGTCGAAATGAAATTCCCATGAGCCAACTTCTGCGGTTCCCCAGTTCGGTCAAGCGAGATCCAGCTATCGACGTCTGGATGCGTGAGCATTCGGATGAATTGGGAGCGATCGCGCAGCGCTGGTTTGAGGCCATGCGCGAAAGCGGAGACGATGTTCGAGAGTTATTGCACGATGGCCATCCGACCGCGTGTGTAGGTGATGCGGCATTCGCCTATGTCAATGCCTTCAAAGCTCACGTTAATGTCGGGTTCTTTCGTGGCGCCGAGATTGCCGATCCCGAGCGCCTGTTGGAAGGCACTGGCAAGTTCATGCGCCATGTGAAACTCAGACCTGAACGTCACGTCGATCCCACGGCTCTGATGAAGCTGATCGAAACTGCATACACTGATATGAAGGGGCGTCTGAAGGCAGAGTAGTTCGTGCAGACATTCGAGGCGGCATCTATCAAATCATTGCGTCGGAGCGAGGGCGGCGTGTTTCGCAATTTGATTGGCGCGTGGAAGGTTGGATGTAATCGCCCTATGAGCTAGCAAATCTCATCTCGTGGGTCAACTCTGACGTTGGGTCCCAACGATTCATGTTTCCGATCGGAGGAAGGAGCTATGCGACGTAAGAATTGGCGAATCGTCATTGTTGGTCTCGTTCTTATTGTGGTTGCGCTGGTGTTTTTCTTCTTCATGATGACCGTTGCATCGAAGTCAAACGACCCTGTGGCGTTGATGCAGACGGTTGGAACAGTTGCTGGTGTCGTCGGCGGGATCAGCCTCGTCATGATCATCATCGGGCTGATCGGCAAAAGGGTTTAGCGTGGGTAATACAAGGATGAAGGCAGAAGGATGAAGGATGAATTAACAACGTTTGACGCTTTCATCTTTCGGATTCTTCGCTTCGTTCAGCGATATGCCATAGGAATCGCTGTTCATCCTTCATAATTCATCATTTGGCTTTCGCCGCGCCGTCAGGTTAATCGGAGGTATACGGTATGGATGCTGAGCAAGAAGAGATTGCTTTCGACAGAGTAGTCCCGTTACCACGTCTATGATTATGTCATGCGCGAAGGACTATCCCCGACCATAGCGGAAACATCATCTGTTCTGTCGCGCTCAACGCATCAGGTCAGGTCTTCCTTCCAGCGTCTCGCTGATGGACACGTCCTTGTCCTACAGAAGGGCAGCGGCGAGGTTCTGATGGCAAACCCATTCTCAGCGGTGCCCACACCTTTCCTGGTGAAAGCTGGAGGACGTTCCTACTACGGCAACTGCGTTTGGGATGCGATGGGGATACCTGCAATGTTGCAGCAGGACGCTACCATTGAGGCTTCGTGTGGCTGTTGTAGCACGGCCATGAATTTGAAGATTACCAATGGCTCGCTTGAGGCGGCGCGCGGTATCGCTCATTTCGCCATTCCTGCGGCGCATTGGTGGGACGACATAGTCTTTAATTGAAAGACGATGTTGCTCTTCTGGTCAGAAGAGCATGTTGAGAAGTGGTGCAAGGATTGGGATATGTCGCGTGGTGAAGTGATCCCTCTCGACAAGTGCTGTCGTTTAGCGCAGGTCTGGTACGGCCCCGATCGTCGTGAGCCTGAGTGGAGAAGGCGAACAGTTGACGAGGCGGAAGAGTTGTTCTCCGAACTCGGCTTTACTTCACCGTTCTGGCGCTTGCCACGTTGATGACGCATAACAAGTTATTCGACTGGAGCGCGAGTTAGTATGAGGAACGATGCAATGGAGTTTTGTGTTCGACTATTAAGTCTTAGTCTTTTGATCTTCCTTCTCTCGCTGTCAACGCAGGTCGATGCCCAACACGCCAGGAGAAACAGGGTTACTCGAAATCCTTCGCCACGTCCTCCAAAGGTTCGCTTCACTTCGGGAAACAATGCGCTAAGAATACCGTTCGAGTTATCAGGTAACCTGGTCTTGCTGCAAGCAACAGTGAACAACTCCGCGCCATTGTGGTTCATCCTTGACACTGGCGCGACTGACTCAGTAATCGATTCTCAATTGGCGAAGACTTTGAGCCTGAAGGTTATTGGTCGCACTCTGGGAACAGGCGGCGCAGGTACCGCGACCGCGCTGATCTTCAGGGGGACTACTCTAAAGCTTCGGAATGTCGAAGCGGTGAATCTGACGCTATACGGATTTCCGTTAGACTCTCTCTCGGCTCCGTTTGGCCGCAGGATCAGCGGCGTGATCGGAAATGACATTCTCAAACAGTTGGTCGTTGAGGTTGATTACGTGTCCCAGGTCCTTAACTTTTATGAACCCGCGAGCTACCAATATTCAGGCGCCGGGGTGGTTATCCCGATCACCCTGGAAGGCTATCCGTTTGTTCGTGCGCGCATTACCCTCGACGGCCGTCGCGTTATCGAGGGCAAGTTCGAGATTGACTCGGGGGCGACCAACGCAATCATGTTCAATACTCCTTTCGTTGACCGGAATAAACTGCTGGAAGGGATTTCAAAATCAAATCAAGTGCGCACGGGTGGGCTGGGCGGCAGCGCGGTGGCATTTTCAGGCCGTCTCAAGTCGATGAGCCTGGGAAGCCTTCAGTTGGAGAATCTAATTGCCCGATTTTCGCTCGCGCGGCGCGGCGATGACGCCAGCGCCAAGTATGATGGGCTAATCGGTGATGACATCCTTCGTCGCTTTAGAGTGGTTTTCGATTACTCTCGCCGGCGAATGATGCTCGAGCCCAATGTTCATTTTTCTGAACCATACGAAGCAGACATGACCGGACTAGATCTGGCCACCGAAGGGGACGATTTTTCAGTGGTGGTCGTTAACGAGGTAGAGAAAAACAGTCCGGGCGCAGAGGCCGGAATACAAGGAGAGGACGTAATTACCGCCATCGACGGTCGTCCCGTGAAAGAGTTTACAATCACGCAGATTCGCAAGATGTTCATGTTGGACGGCAAAGAATACTCGATAAGTCTCAAGCGTGGGCAAAAAGAACTGCAAACAAAACTCAGGCTGAGGAGATTGATCTAGCGCCCGACAACTCGTTGGCTGGGGCCCGATGCATCGGGAAGTTTCGCAACTTGATAATCTGGTTTCATACTCCGATCGCTTTGGGTAATATGGATTGATAATCCACGATGGCGGTACTTCTTCCGTTCTCATAAAGTTCTGTCCCTGGTGCGGCCCGAAGTTGCCGGAATCCAGTCGCGGTTAATGAAAATTCTATCGAGAGCACGCGAAGCATGATCAATAAAGTCCGCTGGGGAATCCTGAGCACGGCGAAGATCGCTACGGAAAAAGTCATTCCGGCAATGCAACTCGGCGATTGGTCGGAAGTCGAAGCGATCGCTTCAAGAGATCCGTCAAAAGCGCAAGAGGTCGCCAACCGATTCTCAATTCCGAAAGCTTGCAGCAGTTACGAAGAGTTGCTCGCCGACCGGCAAATCGAGGCCATCTACAATCCTCTTCCGAATCACCTGCACGTGCCGTGGACCGCCAGGGCGGCCGGGGCCGGCAAGCACGTGCTTTGCGAAAAACCGATAGCTCTGAATCGGGATGAAGCCAACACTCTGATCGACGTCCGCGATCGTACCGGGATGCGCATACAGGAGGCATTCATGGTGCGCACTCATCCGCAGTGGCTTGCAACGCGCGACTTAATTCGAGCGGGACGAATCGGCCAGTTAAAGAGCATCACGGGATTTTTCAGTTACTTTAATTCGGACAAAGCGAACATTCGGAACAAACTCGAATTGGGAGGAGGAGCGTTGATGGACATTGGCTGTTATCCAATCACGCTTTCTCGCTTCATTTTCGAAACGGAGCCGAAACGCGTGCTTAGTTTGATTGAGCGCGATCCGGAAATGAGGATTGATCGGCTGACATCGGCGGTGCTCGATTTTCCCGGTGGTCAATCGACCTTTACCTGCAGCACTCAATTGGTTCCTTACCAGCGGATGATTTTCTTCGGTGCGAAAGGACGAATAGAAGTAATTATTCCCTTTAATGCGCCAAATGACTTGCCCACGCGGATTCTGATTGACGACGGATTAGGCCGAATTGAGACAGTTGAGTTTCCAACCTGTGATCAGTACACGATTCAGGGAGATCTTTTTTCGCAAGCCATTCGCGAAAACAAAGAGCAACCAATCCCTTTGGAGGATGCAATTCAGAACATGGGAGTGATTGATGCAATCTTTCGTTCGGCGGCCTCAAGCCGATGGGAGGAAATTCACTGATTGATTCTCGAATGGGCGCGTGCGAAATGAATCCTGAGCCGAACGTCGAAAAGAATTCAGTCGCGCATCAATGCCGCCGCCGCATCATGCGTCGATTGCTCCCTTACCTGTTTCTGCTCTACATCATCGCTTACCTGGATCGGGTGAATGTTGGCTTTGCGGCTCTGCAGATGAGGGCCGATCTTAAGTTCGACGACCAGGTGATCGGATTTGGCGCCGGAATCTTCTTCGTTGGATATTTCCTTTTGGAGATTCCCGGCTGCATCATCGTGGAAAAATGGAGCGCGCGACGCTGGATTGCGCGCATCATGGTTTCCTGGGGCATCGTCGCCGTACTAATGGGCTTTGTGCAAACGAAGACACAGTTCTACTCGTTGCGGTTTCTGCTCGGCGCGGCTGAGGCCGGTTTCTTTCCGGGAATAATTGTTTACCTTAGCCACTGGTTTCGCCACCAGGATCGGGCCAAGGTGGTGGCGATGTTCATGGCCGCGCAACCGATCGCTATCATTTTTGGGGCACCTCTCTCAGGTTTGTTGCTGGACGTCAAATGGCTGGGCCTGTCCGGCTGGCGCTGGCTGTTCATCATCGAAGGACTACCGGCGATTGTCTTTGGCCTAGTGACGATTTTTTATCTCACCGACCGGCCCCATCAGGCGGGCTGGTTGCCGGTTGACGAACGCGACTGGCTAACTGCTGAACTGGAACACGAAGCACAGGCAAAGAAGAGAGAGCATTCCCCCAGCATCCTGCAGGCGTTCCGCCATCGCGAAGTGATTCTTTTGACGCTCGCCTTCTTCTGCATCGTGACGGCGGCCTACGGCTTTACCTTCTGGCTTCCCACGATTATCAAAAGAGCTTCGGGCGCGTCCAACCTGGTAGTGAGTCTTCTCTCAGCTATCCCTTACTTTGCCGGGCTCGCGGCGATCCTCGTCGTCGGCTGGTCCTCTGACAGAACCGGTGAGCGGCGTTGGCACACAGCCTTATCCATGCTGGCCGTCAGCGTCGGACTCTTATTCGGCGTTGTGGCGCAACAGCACATCGTGCTGGCCATAGTAATGTTCAGTGTGGGCGTGGTTGGATTGTACGGCTATCTTCCCGGCTTCTGGGCGCTGCCGACCAGCTTTTTGACCGGCACTGCGGCGGCGGCGTCGATCGGTTTGATCAATTCGATCGGAAATCTGGGTGGCTGGGCGGGTCCGTGGCTGGTTGGGTATCTAAGCAAAGCGACTGGTTCATTCGTTTCCGGCGCGCTCTGTTTGTCTCTCTCGGCGATGATCGCGGCGGGGTTGGTGCTGACGATGCGCGCAACTAAAAAGAGTGCAGTGTTATGAAGTAAACTACGTGCCGAACCGTTGCGATAGAGAGAACATTATGAAGGTAATCTGGTTGCTGATCTTTCTTGGGTTGCCGCTGACCTCGACGGCCCAAACGGCTTCACCTGCGGCAGCGCCTGACCTGATGATCCTAGCCTACAAGCTGGGCCGCATGGTCCGGATCGATATTAGCCGGTCAAATGATTTTCCTCGATTGGAACGGCAGTCTTCAATCGCCACGGAAATCAACCCACCGCGCTACGAGTCACAGGTTAAGGCCGAGATAAAGCTGCAGAACAAAGGAACCAGGAACATCGAGAGCGCTGATTGTGAGTTTCTTTTAAGCGCGAAGACCGCAACCATAACTAAGTTCGTGGCCCTAACTATGCACATCAAAAAGACGATCCGGCCGGGTGCGACGGTAAAAGTCAGCCGGTGGATCAAAGGTTATGACCTCAGAACCTGGAGCAGACTGCAAAAACAAAACTTGTTGTCCGTCCAAACAAATATTATCCGTATTGAATATGCCGACAGTTCAATTTGGAAAAGAGGGTCTCTTAAACTTCAGCCGCGGAGTTGACGTCGAATCGACGGAAAGACTCGCGATCAAAGCGAGGCAACACGTTGCGTTCGGCTCCTCGCTGGCATGAGATCAGGAAGGCGGCTTCTTCCAAATATATGGAGAGCTTGACCAGATGCGAACCTTTCGTCTGATTGGCGCGGTTGCGGCGTTTTTGGATGTTCTCGGAATTACGATAATCGTGTTTTGGTTGGTGGTTGCCTCCCGCGCTTCTGACGCAAACTGTGGAAAGATTCCTTCCGGACACCGTTAAGGCAATCCTGCTGGGGCTGATCGCGATCGTGTTCGTATTGTCTCGCCTGGCTGCAGCTTCTTCGCCTTCCGGTCGTTCAATTGAACGAGGAGCAAAGGTCACAACGGCGACGATCCGGCAACCGGATGGCGGGTCTGGAGATAGTTCTTGCTGGCATCATGTTGCCGCTTGTTTATTTCGTCTCAACGATTATGTTTTTCAGTGAACCCGGGACGATACCGATGATCATTGTGACTGCCAGTTCGGTCCTCTGCATCGCTCTTGGGATCTGGATCTTCGTGCGGAATTGGTGAGCCAGCCTCAACCGAACAAAACGCAATGTTGAACTTAGCAGCACCTGGTATCGTAATGGCCTTACGGAGGTGAAGAGAGTGTATTGCTCATCTTGCGGTGTCGCTGTCGCGCAGAGCTTGAGCTACTGTAATTATTGCGGCGCAAAGGTGAATGGCGCAAAAGGCGAGAGCGCCGGCAGATCGCCAGAAGTGAAACCTGAGACGCTCGTAGCGGCGATGGTCCTTGTCTTCGTCTTTGGCCTTGGAGCTATCACCCTTCTCATGGGAATGATGAAAGCCGTCCTCCGGTTCGACGTGGGACCGATTCTCGGTTTCACGGTCCTGAGCTTCCTAATAATGCTTTCACTCGAAGTCGTGTTTGTCAGGCTGTTATTTCGTCGCAAGCGCGGCCATGATGAAGCAGGCGATACCGGGCTAATGAACGGGCAGGCAACAAGAGAGCTTGACGCGGGTCAGCCGCGAGGGCTGCCAGAATCCATGCCGAGCGTGACCGAGCACACTACCCGCGCGTTTGAACCTCTCTACAACGAGCGGAAGTCGAAATGAACAGACATCCTTAACGTCGTCGCCGTGACGGCCTGAGAAAAAGAATAGCCCCATCGAAAAATCAAATCACGAGAAAAAGCTGCCGACTTCTGCTATCTTCTGTGGGCCTCATTTGACCGAAAGCTTATGCGAATCCTACGTAGTAACTTACTTTCGTGCTTCGGCTGGTCGTTCGTCGCGGCTGCTTTGCTGATACCTATCGCGAGTTGCCAGAAAGTGAAGAAACCCAAGTCCGATTCGACGCCGCCGTCGCTCGCCTGGAATGTATTGAACCTTGTTACAGGCCAGCAGGCTGATCATGCCGGTAGCCCAACCATCAACGCCAGGCGCGGCGAAAGGTTTCAAGTCACACTGAAGGCGAACGATCCCGAAGGAGTTAAGTCAATACAGCTCAATCCAGGCCTTGGCAGCGGCGAGATGGCCTGGACATGCAAGGCGCCGCCCGGCGGAGAGAACGTCGCTCAAAATAAGAATGCTGTTCTGGGGCCGCAGACCCAGAACCTGGCGCCTGATGCGAACGGGAATGTCCTGACCGGAATTTTTCTGAGACAGGATTTGGACTTTGCAATGGAATGCCAGACCAGCTGGATTTTCATTTCCGGCAGCGCCAAATTAACCGGGCAGGCGACCAACTATTTTGCTGGTACTACGACCGAAGCGATCACGTTTAATGTCTCCCCATAATTTTCATCCAATTCGAAAGCAGGAGACTTTATCATGCGTAAATCCATCAGCTTCATGGCTTGTCTCGCTTTTTGCCTGAGTGCGGGCGGGTTTTCGGTTTTCGGCCAGCAAACAGCGCGATATTCCATCCTGATGCTGGGTAAGCCGGCAGGGACGCAAACTTCCAACGTCAGAGCTGATGGCGTCCGAGAATTTGCTTTTGAATATAACGATCGCGGCCGCGGCCCGAAACTCACATCAAGTATTAAGCTCGATTCCAACGGCGTTCCGATTTCAGTTGAAACTGTTGGGAACGATTACCTCAAAGCCCCGGTTGCCGAAACTTTCTCGTATGAAAAGGGAATGGCACGTTGGAAGAACACCGCCGAAGCCGGTGAAAAGAAAGTCGCTACTGCGGCTTTTTACAACAGCATGAACGGCGCGCCCGAAGAAAAGGCCTTGCTGGCGGCGGCCTTACTCAAATCTCCGAACAAACGCCTGGCGCTTCTTCCTGAAGGCGAGGCGAGTATAGAACGCACGGGAGAGGTGACCGTTAGCGACGGTTCAAAGACCCGCCGCGTCGCTTCTTATGAAATTACCGGGTTAGGTTTTACGCCCGACACAATTTGGCTTGACGAAGATAACTCTTTCTTTGGAGCCGTGAGTAGCTGGCTTTCAATTATTCGCGCAGGCTGGGAATCAAGCGTGCCGGTGCTCCTCAAAAGCCAGGACGCCGTAGAAGCCGGCCGCACCGCGAAACTCGCGCGCACTCTGATGCGCAAACCCGCGGGGCCTCTGGCGTTCACGAACGCAAATTTGTTCGACAGCGAGACCGGCAAATTGCGCCCGCATACCACGGTCATAGTTGACGGTAATCGAATCAGGAATGTTGGTCCGGACGGAGAGGTTAGTCTGCCGAAGAACGCCGAAATCATTGACGCGCGAGGCCGGACGCTGATGCCCGGATTGTGGGACATGCATGTTCACATCGGCCCGAATGATGGATTGATGCATATCGCCGCCGGCGTTACGTCGGTGCGGGACATGGGAAACGACACTGACGCACTGTTCGCGCTCAGGAGCAAAATTGAAGCGAACGAAGAGATCGGTCCGAGAATTTCCATGGCCGGGTTTATGGACGGGCGCGGTCCATACGCCGGACCGACGAAAGTTTTTGTGGACACGGAAGAAGAGGCGCGCGCGGCGATCGATAACTATGCGCGGCTCGGATACGTGCAAATCAAGATCTACAGTTCCATCAAACCGGAACTCGTCCCCAAAATCATCGAATTGGCCCACGCCAAAGGTTTACGCGTCAGCGGTCACGTCCCGGCCTTCATGACCGCGGAGCAATTTGTCCGTGAGGGCGCCGATGAATTCCAGCACATCAATTTTTTCGTACTAAACTTTCTCTTCGACGAGGTGAAAGACACGCGGACACCCGCACGCTTTACCGCCGTCGCTGATCGCGCGGCGATGATTGACTTGAATTCGGCGGCCGTCCGCTCGTTCATCGAACTCTTGCGAGCGCGAAGAATTGTTATAGACCCCACCGTCAATGTTTTCGAGAGCATGTTCATGGATCGGCCCGGCCAGGTTTCAGTCGGCTATGCGCCGATCGCCGGCCGCTTGCCGCCGCAGGTCCGGCGCGGTTTGCTCTCTGGCGGCTTGCCCGTGCCCGAAGGAAAAGACGAACGCTACCGCGAATCGACGAAAGCCCTTTTGCGTATGATCAAGATGCTTTATGACGCAGGCGTTCCGCTCGTCGCCGGAACTGATTCGTTCGCCGGGTTTGCGTTACATCGCGAGTTGGAGTTGTATGCCGAAGCAGGTATTCCGCCGGCCGAAGTTTTGCGCATAGCCACGATAGGAGCGGCGCGGGTTTTGAAACGCGACCGTGAATTAGGCTCAATCGCACCGGGAAAACTCGCCGATCTCATTTTAGTTGATGGCAATCCCACGGAGCGCATCAGTGACATTCGGCGCGTTTCGCTGGTTATGAAAGACGGGAACTTATATGAACCGGAAGCGTTGTACCGGAGCATCGGTATTCGCCCGTAGAAGTTACGTTATCGCAAGCCAGAATGATAAGAGATCGGACGGAGAGCGGTTACGGAGCCGATTGCGAAGAGCGCGGAGAAGGTATCGTATGACCACCATTGATCACTTGATTCTTAACGTCAACGAAGTAGGCCCCAGCGTAGAATTCTATGTCAACGTTCTCGGCTTCAAGCTGGAAGGCGAAGATGGCCCCTTTACCGGGTCACCCTTCCGGAGAACCCGGCATCGCCAAAGCTAACCAAAGAGAACACGGCAAGATTCTTGCTGTCTTATTCATCTTGTTTGGAGCCGCGCATTTGGTTCTAGTCTCATTTGTGTGGTCGATCGTTTTCGCGCTCGCCCGTGAAGGGTACCTACGGGAATTGCCGTGGTTTCAGATGCTTGCTCTTTTAGGAGTGACACTATCGTTGATCGCGACGCCGCTGATTTCTGCCATTGCCTTGCTGCGTCAGCGAGCCTGGGCGGACGGAATGGTGTCCGTGGCGTGTCTGGTAATTTTAGCCGCCGGCTTCATCGTGCTGCGTTACGCCTTACGGCCCGGATTTAGTATGACCCGCCTTATGTTCGGCGTTTTATACGGCGGAACCAATCTGGCGATTTCAGTCTATGGCCTCTGGTTTGTAACCCGAAGAGCGCAGGCTAAGGCGTGATAACTGTTTCGAGAATCGAGACGACCACGTGTTACCGTCAAATTTACTTCGGCCATCGACGCGGGTAACTTTATGAAAGTTGAGGAGACGAAGTGACAGCAAATAGCGATGCCTGGTTATCATCGGTCGCGGGAAAACTACAAGCTGACGGATTCGTGCCGCTGCCGCCGCAAACGTATCAAGCTGCAGGCTTCAAATTTGCGACGCGGCTCAGCCGTTTCGAATTAAGCAAGTTTGGAAACGTCGAAACGTTTTTCGTCTTCGCTGAAATACCACAACTTACTCCCCAATTGATGTCGAGCTTCTCCAGTTCGGCATTCCAATTTGCTATGCGTTCCAAGGCATCGCCGCTGCCTTGCGGACTGTTTGAAGCGGTGTTCTGCTTTGCCGTAGCTGTCGCCAGTCAAATCGATCCGCAGACGGCTCAATATCTGAGGAGTGATTCGCCTCCGGCCCACTGGGGAGCGGGAGAAATTCGCGCGGCCTTTGATACTGCCTCAGGCTATTTGTACTACCTTGAAGGAACGCCGCTGTGGGGCGCGGCATATCACGCGGGTTTTCGACGACAGATCCAAACTTATCTTGGATGAACGTGGTCCTACCACTCGTAGACTCGTCCGGGCTCCATCACTTTAAGGCTGGGAATCTTCAATCCTTCCAATTCGGCAATCACGGTATCGCGGTAGGCAGGCTTTAAGTGCACCGCGAGAATGTCGATGCTGTTATGACTCAACTTGGCAAGTTCAGTCGCCAGCATTGACGGGGTCAGGTGTTTTGCAGCTTCGGCGAGTTGGTACATCGCATTTGGAAAAGAAGTTTCAATCAATAATGCATCAAGATGCGGCGCGCGATTCACGAGCTGCCAAAATTCTTCGGTCTCTGCCGTATCTGAACTGAAGGCCACCGTAGCTTTTTCATCGGAAACCAAAAGTCCCACAGTCGGCACAATATGATTTACCGGGACCGCCGTAACCTTCAGATGCGCCACCTGAAATTCTTCGCCCACTCGAAAAGGGATATATTTCATGACGTGGCCGTGACTGTTTTCCAGCTGCGCAAATCTTGGATACACGTTGTCATTAAAGATGTCACGTTCCAGCAGATCGATTACTTCCTGCGTGGCGTAGACACAAATTGGTTCCTCGAGCTCGGCAAAGAGATCATCGACAAAGATCGGAAGACTCGCAATGTGATCCATGTGCGGGTGGGTAACGATGATGTTCCGAACCGAGCGGCGCTGCTCGTCGGTTAGCGCAATAGCAATACTGCCGGCATCAACCGTGACCTGGCCGTCAATGAGAAAACAAGTGAGGCGTTGCTCAGAAGTGGCACGTCCTTTAGAGTCAAACGAGCTGGGTAAGAGTTGAATCTTCAAAGTCTTAGTCTAATTAAAGACCAGGCTCATTCGGGCCAGCCAAGTATAAAGCAAACTCCGGCCAGTCAAGAATAATTCTTTGCGCGGAGGCTTTTTGAGCGACCTAAGTGCCCAGTCTCCTTCGCAATTCATCCAACATCTGTTGATAAAACCGCTCGCGTTCCTGGGCTACGTGAGGGCTGCTGACAAAGCCGCGCGCTACGCGGCTGCGATGAAAGGCGAGCTCGCTGGCGATTTGATTTCGCCGCATGCGAAGACGCCAAACGCTGAAGCCGCGATTCCAAAACATGTTCCATGACATGCCCATCCGCCCGCGAACAGTGCAAAGCTTTTCGTATTCTTGCGATGGAAAAAGGCCGTTCTGATAGTCAGGATAGAGAAACTCACGCACGATTCGTCCTTCACGCCGGAGCGAGAAGACGATGGTCATCAGGGTTCCCACGAAGGCAGGAGCCATAATCATGAGATAAGCAATAATGAATCCAGCGCCGCCACCGAACATCACCGAACCGTTCCAGGTGGCATGCAGCAATATCGCCAGCATGAAGCCGACTACCGGCATCGTCACTTTGATAAACCCGTTGTCTGACTGGCGCGACCATCCCAGCCCAATCCCGGTCATGCTGGTAAAGAGCGGATGGGAAAACGGCGCCACCATCCCGCGGAGAATAATGGTGAAGGTGAGCACGCCAACGCCACCGCCCACAAGCGCCCGGCCGTAGTAGACGATGTTCTCGGTCATTGCAAAGCCGAGGCCTGCCATGCCGGCGTAAACGATGCCATCAATAATTCCATCGAACTCGTCTTTCTTGAAAAAGAAGAATACCAAAAGGATAAATGCCTTTGCGCTCTCTTCGACGATGGGCGCTGAGACGACCCCGCCCATGAGCTCGCCAACTTGAGCACTATGCGTGCTGACGGCGCTGATGATCATGACGCTGGTGTTGAGTACCAGCGCTATTAGTACCGCCACCAGAGCTCCCCATAAGAAGGCTGTTATCAACATCCAAAGCGGCTCAGATTCATATCGATCGATCCACAACAGAAGCATTACGTAAATCGGCACCGGCAAGCATGCGCAGATCATTCCCACGAGTAACCCTACGGGTCCGGCTTCTACGCCGATTAGCAATAGGACAATTAACCCGAGGAAGGCGGCGACCATCGCGCCGAAAACCGCCAGGACGATCTTGAGCGCGCTGGTATTTGAAGACCGCATCGCGTACTGCGGCGGGCCTAAGGGTGTTGGAATGTAGTTGCGATCCATGATGACCAAATCGCTGACTTTGGTCGAAAGTATATAGGGATTTGCGATTACCGACTAGAGCAAGCGAAGAGAAAAAAGTACCGAGATTCGAGTTTCAAACTCATCGCGCACAGGTCAGCGCGCGACCGCCATCTATCTGGTAGGTTGCGCCGGTAATCCAGGCGGCCCGATTCGAAGCCAGATAGAAAACAAGATCGGCGACTTCGCCCGCTTCACCTACACGACCGAGTGGGTGTGTCGTCTTCGAATGTTCAAGGAATTTGGCGTAATCTTTTTCGCTCATGCCGCCACGCTTATGAATTTCGGTAACGACGACGCCCGGGTTGACCGCATTAACGCGCACGCCTTTCGGTGCGAGTTCGAGGGCCGCACATCGAGTCAGTTGATCGAGGCCCGCCTTGGACACGCAATAAGCGAGGACCCCGGGAAACGAACGCAGACCGGTAACGCTCGAAACATTCACAATATTGCCTTTCGTCTCGAGTAGGTGCGGCGTTGCAAGCTGCATTAAGTAGAATATTGACCGCAAGTTAACATCCATCATTGCGTCCCAGCTTGAAAGCTCGGTCGTCTCGACGGTTCCTGAAGAAATATGACCGGCGGCGTTTACCAACACATCCAGCCGTCCGAACCGATCAATTGCCCGACCAACTATTCGCTGGGCGTCAGATTCGTTTGTTACGTCGGCACTCGTTAACTGCGACTGGCCACCAGCGGACTCAATTTCACGAACAACTTTATTGAGCGCCTTTGCATTACGCCCAACAGCAACAACATTGGCCTTTTCTGAGGCAAATCGTCGGGCGACCGCTCTGCCAATGCCGGAGGTCGCGCCAGTCACAACTACGACCTTGTTTGCGAACTCGTTTTCCATTCGTGCTCCTTAATATTAGGAAGAGATTAGAAACTGCCTGCCGATAGTCATATAATCAGTAGGTGCTTAGTTATATTGACACGCTCGGCGGCTGGTTGACTATAATCGTCGAAGCTGAAGGACGCGCGTCCTATAAAGCCGAGCGGGCGTTTTGGATAGCGGGCAACGCCTTAACACGCTGCGGTGATTGATCTAACTTTTTCCGTGCATTCATAACCGGTTTCTTGGTGAGCAGCGTGCCGACAGACTCCAGCGATCAAAATCCTCGTGGATCAATGCGTTCGCATGTGCCGCGAATACCGGCGCGCTTCCGTGCGCCGCGGCACCGGGCGCCATCGACATCAGGCTATATGATAACGGCCGCCGCTGCCGCGGCGGCGTTGTTTTTTGTTCTCTGGTGGATGTTGCAGAGCGAGGAATATCCCTGGGTTCCGGCCGGCCTGGCGGCCAGCGTAGTAATGCTGGTGGCAGCTTCCGCTCGGGAGATCGTGATGCGGCGAGCATGGTCACGATATATCCTGGATCGCGATCGCCTGGACAAAAACGTTCGCACCGTCAATAGGCGATCAGCTTCGAAGGCCGTCGACCTCCGCACACCTTCTCATCATGCCGCGGCGCTGCGTGCGTTACAGAAAGAATGCGCGCACGCTGATGCTGCGGACGCCCTGCCCGAAGCGCACCTGGACGCTTACAATCTTTGTAAAGACTACCTGGCGACTACGGACGAAGCTTTGTTGTCTCCGACGCTGAACTCTGAAGGACGAATTGCTTTGCGCGGAGGTCAGGAGCGAGTGCGCGCTTTGCAGAAACATCATTTGCTCGCCTGGGCTTGTAATTCGTCGCGCGTCCTGACACGAGAAGCGCAGAAGCGTGCTCGCTTATCGGAAAAAGTGGAGTTGGCAAATCGCGCTCGCGATTGTATTGACTCGGCCTTGCTGGTTTATCCTGAAGAGGGCGAACTCAATGAATCAGTTCGCGCCCTCGATGAATTCATCGCGTCCAGCAAAGTTGCTCATTGGATCGAACTTGGCGAGCGCGCGGCGTTTAAGGGATATTACAAACGGGCTATCGATTGTTACCGGGATGCTTTGTTCTATCTCATGCGCGAAGGGTTGAAAGACGATAGCCATACCGCTACGGCCGACCGCATTTCCAGAGAGATTGACCTGTTGCGCGCCCGGCTCGCCACCGAGAAAGCAGATGCCGACTTGACGCCCAAACACGTTTCGAAAGGAAACAATGATTAGCGATTTGAAACCCATCGCTTCGTGTAAACAAAGATGATTTCACAAAGGTGTCCAAAATGCCGAAGCAAGCGGATCCGGCGAGGCTATCGGCCCACTCCCTGGTTTATCAGGATGTTTGGTATCCACAGTCTTTTATGCGATCATTGCAACCTACTCTTTACCGGATTCGCAGTGCCAGGCACGGTGCGCAGGCAGTCCAAACGCAGTCGAGGTAGTGAACAGAAAGAGACCCAATCAACCGAACCCGGCCGCGTTTCGTAGGCAGTCGAATCTTTTAGGTACCCCTTTGCCGGATATGATGGATGTAAGATTTGGCGGAAGGAATCTGTTATGACTAACACAGGCCGAATGTTTCTGATTACCGTATTGTCGCTTGCCTTGACGATCTTAGCGCTGGGGCAAGGTCAACAGCCGGCGTCACAGGGCCCCGTCTCCACGCAGGGTTCATCAATCGATAATCAGGGAATGCGAAAGTATCTGATCGGCCCGGGTGACATACTCGAGGTCCGCGTATTCGGCCAAGCCGATCTTTCCAGCACCGTTGAGGTTGATAACCAGGGCAACATCACCTCCCTGGCTTTCCTGGAAACGCCAATTCGGGCGCAGTGTCGCGTCGAACGCGATGTGGCAAAGGACATTGCGACGGCCTATTCGAAATTCGTAAATAGTCCCCAGGTCAGCGTTCGAATTTCTGAGCGACGCAGCCGCCAGCCTGCCACCGTAACAGGCGCGGTGCGCGCGCCGACGCGCGTAGAGATGCTGCGGCGCGCGCACTTGCACGAACTGATCGCGACTGCGGGTGGAATTACAGAAAGAGCCAGCGGGAGTATTCAAATTGTCCACACTGAACCTGAGATGTGCGCCGACACCAACCAGCCGGCGACTCCGCAAAAACCCGCCGCCTCGGCCGAAGAGCTCGCTCAGTTAGAGATCTATAAGATCTCCGATCTAAAAATGGGTAAAGAGCAAGCCGATCCCGTGATTCGGCCGGGTGACGTCGTTATCGTTTCTGAAGGCGAGCCGGTGTATGTTACGGGAGCGGTAAATGCGCCGCGAGAACTTGCCATGAAGGATGAACTCACACTGGCTCGAGCGATCGCAATGGCTGGTGGCCCGCAACGGATCGCCAAGATCAGTCAGGTTCATATTTATCGACAAAAAGATGGCAAGATCGGTCAGGATGATCTGACCTTCAATTACGAGGCCATCAAGAAAGGGCAAGCGCAGGATATTCCGCTGAAGCCCTACGATATTATTGACGTCCGCGAAAGCGGCCCTTTTTCTAAATCAAGATGGGTCGACACTTTTGTAGGCGCTGCCAAAGGTACTTTGGGAAGCTTTGGCGGCGTCCTTCCATACAAAGTGTTGTATTAAGCACAGCCTAACTTGTTTCATTTTTCCGGTCTTAAGTTCCAGTCGAAAAAGATATGAGTCAAAGGATTGATGCGACCAGGAAAAGGCGCCGGCGCCTGATTACGCTGGCGTGGGTGGCGGCGCTTGCGTTAGTGACCATCGTGCTTATTTATAAAGAGCAGACGGCGGTACTTTACATCCTCGCAACCCTGGGTGTGACCGCCTTATTGGTGATTGTGGCGGTGGCCGACCTGGAAGATAAACACAAAATATAGGGCTAAGCTAAGCCACCGGATCCGCCCTTCTTTTCCTCCAGAAAAACTGCCAAAAAAACTCTAACTTTGGGTTGCATCCCGAAGGTGACTTGTGCATAATCATGCCGCGCCCGCCTCCCCGGTGGGCGAAGTGGTCGCGTGGGGTGAGGACACGTGGCCTTAGGGTGGGGCTTGTGGGAGGGCCCCGCCCGCTTTTATTTTTGACTTTACAAACTTCTTCCGGAAGATCTACAAACCGACAATCCGCTAAAACAAAAAAGTTGTTTGAGGTCGACCGCAGATCAGTAGCGGTGATCGGAATTCCGATTTGAAAGGTATCTTCGAAGGGCTAAGCGCTGGCAGCCTGCGTTCGTCCCGCGAGGAAACAGGACCGGCAATACACGGGCCGTCCCTGAGAGGGGTAAAAGGGAACGGTGGTTTGGGCTCCACATTGAGCACACATAACGGCGACTTCGATTCGTTGCTTAACGCCCGTTGATTGCGCGGCGCTTACAGCAGCGAGCCGTTCGTTCTTGGCTTGTTTGCAACGCTTGCAACGCTTGGGTTCATTTTTCAGCCCTTTGTCATGAAAGAAAATCTGCTCACCCGCAGTCCAGGTAAAGGGTTCGTTGCAATCGATGCAGGCTATCGAACGGTCTTGAAAGTCTGACTTGACGTCGTTCGATTCTGCTATCGGATCAACGTCATCTGTTGCCGACATTCCGGATCCCTCCCAATGCGCGAAGTAGGAACTCGATATTCTGAGCGCACATCTAACGCAAGCTGACGAGGAGGCCACACCAGGAAGCTTTGAGATCGTGTTCCCGCTACTCTGGTGGAGCGAGGAGCCAAAGCCACAGCGGCTGCAACTTATATGACGATGACCACCCTGTGTCAAGCATTTTTCGGCCTCCGGCCTCCGGTGCAATGCAATGGCGCTGCCGCTAAAACGTCTGTTGACAGGGTTCGATCGTCGTGAGAGTCTGGGCGCTCGATCGAGACCCAGTTGTTTATGAGAATTCTTCTCGTAGGATCCGGTGGGCGAGAGCATGCCCTCGCGTGGGCACTACAGAAAAACCATGCGGCAAAGCTCGATCTTTTTTGCGCTCCCGGTAACGCGGGAATCGCCCAAATTGCCCATTGCCTGCCGATTAACGCCTCAGATACCGCCGCGCTTGCCAGCCTCGCCGAAGAAAGAAAAATTGATCTGACTTTTGTCGGGCCGGAAGGGCCTTTAGCGGCAGGAATCGTCGATGAATTTGAACGGCGGCGATTGCGCATCGCCGGACCTGGTAAAGAGGCAGCGCGGCTGGAGTCGAGCAAAGCATTCGCCAAAGATTTCATGCGCCGCCATAGAGTTCCCACGGCGCGCTACCGGGTAACATCATCGCCTGAGGAAGCAAAGGGAATACTTAGCTCTGGCGAGTTTGGCGACGAACACTCGCCCGTCGTGATCAAAGCCGATGGACTGGCCGCAGGAAAAGGAGTTGTCGTGGCGCCTTCGCGGGCTGAGGCCGCTCAAGCCCTTTGCGATTTCGCAGGTGGCGCCGTGGGAATTGAGGCCGCGCGGAAAATTGTGATTGAAGAAGCTCTCTCAGGCCGCGAAGTATCGCTGCTGCTATTCTCGGACGGCAAAGATTTCCGCCTGATGCCCGCAGCGCGCGATCATAAGCGTGTCGGCGAAAACGATACGGGGCCAAACACCGGCGGCATGGGAGCAATTACCGATGCCGGCATTCTCGACAATGCGATGCTCGACCGGATTGTGCGCGAAATTATCGAGCCGACCCTGCAGGGTGCTGCTGATGAGGGCTTTCCCTTTCGCGGTGTTTTGTTTGTCGGCTTAATGCTGACCAGCGACGGGCCGCGCGTCCTGGAATACAACGTTCGTTTTGGCGATCCAGAAACTCAGGCGATCCTTGTGCGATTGAGAACCAACCTGGCAAATACTTTTGAAGCAATCGTCGAAAAACGTTTAGGTCGGCTCGACGTTAATTGGTCCGAGGATTCTTCGGCCTGTGTGGTTCTTACCGCGCGTGGCTATCCCGGCAAGGCTGAAACAGGTAGTCGTATAGAAGGCCTGGGTCGCGCGGCTGAGCACGAAGACGTAACGCTCTTTCATGCCGCGACGGCGCGCGGACCGGACGGCGAATGGCTAACCGCCGGAGGGCGAGTGTTGGGTGTAACTTCCATTGCCCCCACACTGGACCGTGCTTTATCGCGCTGCTACCAGGCAGTCGATGAGATCCGCTGGGAAGGAATGCATTACCGGCGCGACATTGGGCGGAAACTAACTTCGGGCGTACCGGCAGGCGGATAAGTTGGTGCGATTGCCCGTTTTCTGCTTTCTGCCTTCTGCCTACTGCTTACTGCCTTCCGTTCTCTGCTATACTCCGGCGGAAATCGGTTGAAAATGCAACCGCCCGTGCCGCTGCTTCGTACAATCGGGAAGGCGTGCCTGCGTTTCACCGACCGCTGCATCTGACCCGTGCTTTGCGAATCTAAATTGTTGGAGGGTGAGTGAGAAATGGGACTATGGACAAGAATAAAGCGTTCGATGCGCGCCCTTTTTGGCGGGATCATCGAGAAAACGGAGGATCCGGAGCGCATTCTTCAACAGACGATCCGCGACATGCGCGATCGCATCCCGGATCTCAATAACTCGGTCGCCCAGGTCATGGCCACCGAAAAATTGCTCGCCAAGAACAAGGAACGCCTCGAAAGCCAGGTGGTAGAGATCGACTCAAAAATCAAAGCCTCGATTAAAATGGGCCGCGATGACATAGCCAGTGCCTATATCGGACAGCTTCAGCAGGCGCAGGTTGACCTTCAGAAAACCGGGCATCAGCTTGAGCACGCGAACCTGGCTTCCAAGCAGGCGCTGAAAGCCCGCGACAATTATGTCCTGCAAATGCAGAAGCGGACCGCTGAAGCGATGCAGCTCATCAATCAGTCGAAACAGGCAAAACTGCAGGAACAACTGGCCCAGACAATGGCCTCGTTCCAGCTGGGTGACGACGCTTCCACCTTTGACGAGATGCGCGACAAGATCGATCGGCGGGCGGCGGCGGCGGAGGCCAGAATGCAGCTCGGGACAGCGTCGGTCGACACGCAAATGCAGGAGATCGAACGGGAAGCAATGGACATGCAATTGCAGGACAAGTTGCTCGAGTACAAACGCGATATGGGTCTGCTGCCGGCGGCATCAAGCGAGTCTTCGCCGCAGGCGCTGCCCGCGCAAGGTGAGACTACGCCGAGACAATAGCTCCGGGTGATGGTTTGGAGCCCCGCCTCCAGGCGGTGATCATTAAAGCCGGCCGCCTGAAGACGGTACTCCAAACTGACGTAGCCAGAACAATCAATAAACACTCATCGTACGATACATGGAATTGCCCAGGATAGATTTTCGGTATCTGAAAGAAGCATTTAAGGAGCCGATCAACTTTTGGGGGATGGCCGGCTTCGCCGTCGCGGCTGCCTACGTTCAGGACGTGACGCCGCTGCTGGCGGCGCTCGCGGCTGAGGCTTTGTATCTCGCTGTGGTTCCCGCAACTCCTTTTTACCGGCGCCTGATCGCGCGGCGCGAAACCGAGCGCGCCCGCAAGCTGCGTGATTCCCAGCGCGAAGCGGTCATCAAAGGATTTGACCCGCGCGAACGCGAGGCGGTCGAGTATCTCCGCTGGATGAAGAACCAGATTTATTCGAACTATAAGAAGTTCACGACCAGCAAACAGATTCCCCACAATCTGCAAACGCTCGATCAGCGTTGGGAGGACTTCGTCGATCTGCTGGACGTTTATCGTCGACGCAAACATCATCTGCGATCCATCAACCGCCAGGCCGTGCAGAACCAATTGAAGCAGGCCGAACATGCGATCCAGAGTTCAACCGACGATCGGCAAAAGCGGATTCAGCAGGCGAACGCCGAGATTCTCAAGCGCCGTGTCGCGGCCTTTCAGGATCTCGAACGTTCCGTTCGTCTGGTCGAAGGCCAGCTCCAATCGATCGAAAATTTCTTTGGCCTGGTTAACGACCAGGTCGTTACGCTGCCAACTCCCGAGCGTGTTTCCTCGATCAACTTTGAAGAGTTGAGCGATTCAATTGCCATGACCCGGCAAATGCTGGAAGAAACCGCGGACACTTTCGGCATGCTCGACAATCAGAATCGCGAACTGGACCTGCTTCTCTCGAGCGGCAAATAGCAGAAACCCGACCGTGAGGGAGGGTGCCACGCAAGCGGCAGAAACCCGACCGTGAGGGAGGGTGCATATTTGCCCGTCAAGAACCAGTCAGCGGTGCATCCATTCCTCATGAAGCTGCGAGCATTCTAGTTCTCTCAAAATTGTTCTAACCGCACCCTCCCTGACGGTCAGGTTTCTGCAATCGGGTCTTC
>WNGF01003067.1_pt1 | contig 22984 bp, 21 predicted proteins | sample 5400641 | NCBI WGS metagenome assembly WNGF01 (sample SAMN13153371, study PRJNA577476) | soil metagenome | isolation source: 80 cm soil or saprolite under grassland replicate 2 | place: USA:California | collected 2016-06-15 | reverse complement strand
GGCCCGGCACCGGGTCGGGGACGCGCTCGGGGCGACGGTCGCTTGGTATCGCGAGCACCAGACGTGGTGGCGGCCGCTCAAGTCCGGAGAATTCCGCGCGTACTACGACAAGCAGTACGGCCACCGTTGACCCAGGGAGACGTTCTATGAGGCGAGCCGTGACGCTGGCGCTGGTCCTGTCGCTTCCGACTCTCACGCTCGGGGCGCCGTCGTCCGTCCCGGAGCGGCGGCTCCATCCCGGCGAGGTCTCGGCTCTCCCGTCGTTCGTCACGCGTGTCGAGCCCGCCGTCGTCGCGCTGCGCGTGCGGACCGCCGAGGGCGCCACCTCCTCAGCGCGGCTTGGCAGTCGCCGCTTCGGTAGCGGCGTGATCTTCGATCAGCGCGGCTACGTGCTCACGGTGAGCTATCTGCTGCTGGACGCGGTGACGATCGAGGCGCGCGGGCGCGACGGGCGCGCCGTGCCGGCGCACGTGGTCGGCCTCGATCTCGACGCCGGCCTCGGCGTGGTCAAGCTCGAGGGCGACGGGCCGTGGCCCGCGGCGACGCTCGGTGATTCGAGCGCGGTCGTCCCCGGCGCGCGAACGGGCACCGTCGGCGTCGACGAGGACAACGATCTCGTCCAGGTGTCGGGCGCGGTGCACGCGGTGCGGCGGTTCTCGGCGTACTGGGAGTACATGCTCGACCGCGCGATCATCGTGGCCCCGGCGAGCCCGCAATGGGGCGGCAGCGCCGTCGTGAACGAGCGCGGCGAGGTCGTGGGGATCGCCTCGCTCAGGCTCGGCGACCCGCCCCACGTGAACCTCGCGATCCCCATCGAGAAGTTCGTGCCCGTCAAGGACGAGCTGATCACGTCCGGCCGGATCGCGAGCCGGCCGCCGCGGCCGTGGCTCGGGCTCTACACCGTCAAGCTGCCCGAGGGGCTCGTGGTCAGCGAGCTGTCCCCGGTCGGGCCGGCGTCGCGGGCCGGGTTCCGTCAGGGCGATCGCATCCTGCGCGTCAACGGGGTGGCCATCGCCTCGCAGGAGGAGTTCTACGAGCAACTCTGGTCCCGGCGTGCCGGCGACCTCATCGAGCTGGCCGTTCAGCGCGACAGCCAGGTGCACATCATCGCCGTGCCCTCGGTGGACCGCCACCGGCTCTATCCAGTGCGGTAGCCCCGTTCAGACGTTAGACTCCTCCTCAATGAAGGGTGCCGAGGACCCGTACCAGGGACGCGGCCTCATCGCCGACCCCATCCATCAATACATCCTCTACACCCGCCCGGGCGGGATCCCGGGCGAGGCGACCGAGCAGGACCTGATCGACACGTCGTGGATGCAGCGGCTGCGCCGTGTGCCCCAGCTCCAGTCGGCGCGCTGGGTGTACCCGGCGGCGGAGCACAGCCGCTTCCAGCACTCGCTCGGGGCGATGCACCTCGCCGGACGCTTCGCCCAGCAGCTCTATCCGTCGCTGCGCGCGGTCTTTCCCGACGCGCCCTCGCTTGCGCTGATCGAGGAGCTCTTGCGGACGGCGGGACTGGTCCACGACATCGGCCACGGCCCCTTCGGCCACTTCTTCGACGACAACTTCCTGGTCGATTACGAGCTGACCCACGAGCTGGTCGGCCAGCGGATCATCCGCGAGGAACTGGCGGAGATCCTCCGGAGCCTCCGGCGGAGCCCGAGCGGCGCCTTCGAGGCCGGCGAGTCCATCGATCCGGAGTGGATCTGCTACCTGATGGGGAAGACCTACACCCAACCGCTCGAGTCGCACCCGAAGTGGTTGCCGCATCTGAAGCCGCTCCTCTCGGGCGTATTCACGGCCGACAACATGGACTACGTGCTGCGCGACTCCTACATGTGCGGCGTCGCGGTCGGGCCGATCGACATCGACCGGATCATCTACTATTCGTTCTTTTCGGAGCGCGGGCTGACGCTCGACCGGGCCGGGCTTCAGGCGTTCACGATGTTCCTGAACGCCCGCTTTTACATGTACACGAACGTGTACTACCACCGGACCACGCGGGGGATCGACCTCCACCTCAAGGAGATCTTTCGGGACACGATGCGGATCGCGTTCCCGTATGACCTGCGCAAGGAGCTCCACCCCTATCTCCATCTGACGGAATGGACGCTGCTCGAGGACGTCGAGCGGTGGCACGATGACGAGGACCCGGCCAAGCGGGCGCTGGGCGCCGAGTGGCGCCACGTCCTCGACCGGAAGCTCAAATGGCGGATGTCGAGCGAGGAGGTCCTCGATCAGTTCGAGGCGCGCAAGGGACAGAGCTTCCTCGACGTGGAGACGGTGAAAAGGCGCGTGCGCACCTTCCTCCCCGTGGCGCTGCGGGACGTCCCGTTCGAGATCGACATGGCGCTGCAGGACCCGCGCCCGTTGAATCCACTCAAGATGGGCGATCGCCAGATCTACGTGTACGACTCGTCGACGAAGAACGTCTCCGAGGAGCCGCTGACGGAGATCCTGAAATACCTACCGGGGAAGGTCGCGCAGTGCCGGATCTTCGCGATGACCCACGAGCACGACGCCGAGCTGGCTCGGGCGTTGAGACGCGCGCTGAACGAGGAACCGTCCGCGATTTCAACCAACGTGTGAGCCACGGAGACCACAACGCGGTGCATCTGGGCGTAGCGATCTCGGTGAGGGGCCTCGCGGGGCTGGGCCTCTGAGTCCGCGTAGTATCATCGGACGGCCATGAGCTGGCGGTTCGTCTCGTTCGCCGCGCTGTTCGTCACCTGCCTCCTGACGGCCAACACGATGGCCGCCAAGCTCGTCACCGTCGGGGGCGTCATCCTGTCGGCGGCGATTGTCATCTTCCCGGTGTCGTACATCGTCGGTGACGTGCTGACCGAGGTGTGGGGCTACGGGGCGGCGCGGCGCGTGATCTGGCTCGGCTTCGGGTGCAACACGCTCATGGTCGCGGCGATCTGGCTGGGCGGCGAGATCCCCGCCGCGCCGTACTGGAAGGGAGGACCCGCGTACAGCGAGATCCTCGGGCAGACACCGCGGATCCTGGTCGCCTCCTTCGTCGCGTACCTCGCCGGAGAGTTCGCCAACTCCTTCGTCCTGGCGAAGATGAAGATCCTGACCCGGGGGCGCTGGCTCTGGACGCGCACGATCGGCTCCACGGTGATCGGTCAGGCGCTCGACAGCGCGGTGTTCGTCGCGCTCGCCTTCGCCGGCGGGGTGCCATTGGGCGTACTGATCGGGATCATGATCGGGCAGTGGATCGTCAAGGTCCTCTACGAGGCGGCCGCGACGCCGCTCACGTACGCCGCGGTCGCCTGGCTGAAGGCGAGCGAGGGAACCGACGCGTACGATTACGACACCGACTTCAACCCGATCCGGCTCTGATATGACCGACCGCCTGTACTGGCCGAGCTGGTTTCTCGCGGCCCTCCTGACCGGGATCCTCGCGGGCTTCATGCTCGGCCACGCGCTGATCCTCGCCCGGTTCCTGGACTGGCTGGTCGTTTCGGCGACGCCGGCGCTGAGCCAGGCGTACCCGGCGTTCCGACGATCGACCGGGCGGTCGGGGCTCGACGCCTACTACGTGCTCGCCGGACTCCAGGTGGCTTGCACGAGCGCGTTCCTGCTGGTCTCGCTCGTCGCGCGCCGGCATCGGGTCGCGGCGCTGGTGGCGGGCGTGGCGGGCGCGATCTGGATCGTCGTGCACTACGTGTCGGGATTCGGGGCCCTCGAGGCGAGCGTGCTGCGGAGCGCGAGCAAGATCCCTCGTGAGGTCGTCGGCCGGTTCGTCGGCTGGAACGTGCCGATTCATTTCTTTCACGCCGTGACACTGACAGTGGCGCTGGGCGCGCTCCTGTCGGTGCCCCTGGCGGCGCTGCGTCGGAGAGGTTAGTTCATGGAGAAGTTCCGGGGCGTCGATTACTACGGGATCGAGAGCCTCCTGTCCGAGGAAGAGCGGATGATCCGCGACGCGGTCCGTGACTGGGTCGAGGCGGAATTCCTGCCCGTCGTCATCGAACACCATCGCGCCGGCACCTTCCCGGTCTCGCTCATCCCCAGGCTCGGCGAGCTCGGCGTCTTCGGCGCGACGCTCAAAGGGTACGGCTGCGCGGGGCTCAACAACGTCGCCTACGGACTCATCATGCAGGAGCTCGAGCGGGGCGACTCCGGCCTGCGCTCGGCGGCCTCCGTGCAGAGCGGGCTCGTGATGTACCCGATCCACACCTACGGCTCGGAGGCGCAGAAGGAGGAATGGCTCCCCGCGATGGCGCGGGGCGAGAGGGTCGGCTGCTTCGGCCTCACCGAGCCCGATCACGGCTCCGACCCCGGCGGTATGAAAACGCGGGCCCGCCGCCAGGGCGATGTGTACGTCCTGAACGGTACGAAGCTGTGGATCACGAACGGCTCGATCGCCGACGTCGCCGTGGTGTGGGCGAAAGAGGATGATGGAGAAATTTACGGCTACCTGGTGGAGCGAGGAACCCCGGGATTCTCGACCCTCGATATTCACGGCAAGTTCTCGATGCGGGCTTCGATCACCTCGGAGCTGTCGTTCCAGGACTGCCGAATCCCGCTCGCGAACAAGTTCCCGAACGTGAAAGGGCTCCGTGGCCCGCTCGGCTGCCTCAATCAGGCGCGCTACGGGATCGCCTGGGGCGCGGTGGGCGCGGCGATGGCGTGTTACGACTGGACGCTCCAGTACGCGCAGCAGCGGATCCAGTTCGGCAAGCCGATCGCGTCGTTCCAGCTCGTTCAGCAGAAGCTCGTCTGGATGATCACGGAGATCACCAAGGCGCAGCTCCTGTGTCTGCAGCTCGGCCGGCTCAAGGACGAGGGCCACGTCCGGGCGCAGCAGGTCTCGCTGGCGAAGATGAACAACGTCCAGATGGCGCTTGACAGCGCGCGGCTGGCGCGCGATGTCCTGGGCGCCGCCGGAATCGTGGACGAGCACCCGGTGATCCGCCACATGATGAATCTCGAGACCGTCAACACCTACGAGGGCACGCACGACATCCACACGCTCATCATCGGCCGCGACATCACGGGCCTCGACGCGTTCGGGATGTGAGCATGAGCACCGGACGGGATCGACGGCCCCGGAGGGGTTCTTCATGCGAGTACTGATTGCGGATGACGACCAGGACGTCCGGGAGGTACTCGTCGAGACCTTCCGGGTGGCCGGCTTCGACGTGCTCGAAGCGGCGAACGGGCTCGAGGCCCTGTTGTACGTCAAGCGGGACCGCCCCGACGCCGTGGTGCTCGACCTCATGATGCCGAGGCTCGGTGGGGTCGAGGCGCTCAAGCGGATCCATGCCTTCAACCCGGGCATCAGGGTGCTCGTGGTCACCGGCGCCATCGATCCCGAGCTCCATCGACAAGCGACCGCGGCCGGCGCGGCCGAGGTGTTCACCAAGCCTGTGCCTGCGGCGACGCTGGTGGCGGCGCTGACCGGCCCCCCGCCGCCGGCTCCCCCGCCGGCGCAAGCGTCCAAGGCGCCCGTCCCGGCCGTCGGCGCGCCGACGGGACGGGTCCTCGTGGTCGACGACAACCCCGAGGTGCGCGCGATGCTCGAGGACGTGCTGACCTCGCTGGGTTACGGGACGAGCACGGCGGCCGACGGCGCCGCGGCGGTGCGCGCGGTCCTCGCCGACGCGCCTGACGTCGTGCTGCTCGATGTCTACATGCCCGGGCTCAGCGGGGTCGGCGCGCTGCCGACGATCGTGGCGCTCGCCCCGCACGCCAAGGTCATCATGATCAGCGGAGTCGCGAACGAGGACGTCCTGAAGCGAGCGCTCGCCTTCGGCGCTCACGACTACGTCACTAAGCCGTTCGAGATCTCGAACCTCTCCCGGGCCATCGAGACAGCCCTGGCGATGCGGCGGCTCGAGACGGGGCCGGAACGCGCCACCTGATCCACTGAACCCTGCCGACTCACGCCACGCCAGGCTCAGCCTGGCCATTGCAGCGGTGACGCTCGCGGCCCAGAACGGTGTCCTCATGTCCTTCGCCGTTCTCTACCTCCCGCTGCTCGCCGAGTTCGGCGGCTCGCGCGGTGAGGTCGCGGCCGCGCAGTCGGTGTCGCTTTTGCTCGGCGGCTTCACGGGTCCGCTCGTCGGAGCGGCGTTCGACCGGTTCGGGCCGCGGCGACTCTTCCAGGGGAGCGCCGTGCTGGCTGCGGCCGCGCTCGTCGTGGCGAGCCGTGTCACGTCGCTACCGCTGCTGGTCCTGACCTATGGGCTGTGGGGCGGGCTCGCGCTCGCGCCGCTCGGCAGCCAGACGAACATGACCGTCGCGGCGTTCTGGTATCCGTCGGCGCGGGGCCGCGCGATCGCTGTCGTCGACCTGGGAACCGCCGTCGGTGCCGTCTGCTTCCTCCTGATCGGGCAGGCGCTCGTGACGGCGCTCGGCTGGCGGGCCACGCTCCTCGTGTGGGCGGCGATCCTCGTGCTCGTCGTCGTGCCGCTCAACGCGTTTCAGCGGCTGCCCGAGGTGCCAACCGGTGGTTCGCCCGAGGGCGCGGCGGTCGAGCGCGACGGCTCCACGAGCCCGCGGCCGGGAACGACGCTCGCCGACGCACTCGGATCGCCCTCGTTCTGGTGGCTCGCGGCGACACGCTTCTTCGGCGCGTGCGCATTTCCGGTCATGAACGTCCACATGGTCGCGTACGCGATCGGGCAGGGGATCGCGCCGGCCACGTCCGCCGCGGCGCTCGGTGCCGTGAGTCTGGTGAGCCTCGCGGGGCGTCTCACGACCGGCGTGCTGTGCGACCGGCTCGGGCGGGCTCAGGCGCTGACGCTCGCTTACGCCAGCGCCGCGCTCGGCGTCGGCTGCCTCGCGGCGCTCGCCGTCACGGGTGCTTCGTGGTGGCTCGGCCTCTACGTCGTGCTCTACGGTATGGCCCAGGGCTCGTCGGGCATCGTCGCGTCCGCCCGCGCCGCGGACCTCTTCGCGGGGGCGTCGTTCGGCGCGATCTGGGGTTGGCTCACGCTCGCCGTGGGGCCGGGGGAGGCGCTCGGAGCGTGGCTCGGCGGGAAAGTCTTCGACGTGTGGGGCAGCTATTTCCCAGCGTTCGGCTTCGTCTGGCTGACGCTGGCGGCGGGCGTCGTCTCGATGTGGCGCGTGCGCGCGGCGCCGTGGGATCCTGGATCAGCCCGCGTTCGCTGATCGGGCGGCCGAGGCGACGTACAACTCGACCTCGTGGCCGTCGGGATCGCGCACGGAGAACGAGGTCGGCGTCTCGCCGAACGGCTCGAGGCCGTGCGCCTCCGCCCACCGGCGCGCCGCCGGAAGGTCCTCGAGGGCGACACCGACGTCGAACGCGATGTGGTAGAGCCCCGGAACGCCCTTGGGTTGCGGCCCCGGCCCCTCGGCGCGCGCCAGCTCGCACGACAGATCGTGGTGATGAACGCCGGTGGAGAAGAAGACGATGCGCCCGCCCTTGCCGGTCCCGGTCTCCGCGAGCCCGAGGATGTCGCGGTAGAAGCGACGGGTCGCGTCGAGGTCGCGCACGAAGAGCGCGACGTGACCCAGCTCGCGGATCGTCACCCGCCCCGATCGTGCGTCCATCGCGGAGTAGTGTAACATTGGGAGGTCATGGCTGATTCCAAGCCGGCGGCCTACATCGCGCCCGCCGTGCAGGCTCTCGTCGCGACGACCACGGATCGCGTTCGACCCAACGCGAAGCTGATCGCGCTCTTGTCGCTCGGACATTTCGTCGTCGATCTCAACCAGGGATCGCTGCCGGCGGTGTCGCGGACCGGCACGGTTTGCCCGCGGCGCTCTGGATCAGCGCCCTGATGCCGCTCGCGGCATTCGTGGCGACCCGTTTCCTGCCGGCCCCGAGCGTCCACGACGCCAGGTGAACGACGGGCTTCCCTTCCAGGACGGTGAGCAGGTCCTGCTCACCGATCAGCGCGGCAAGCGCCATCTGATCTTTCTCCGCAAGTCGGAGACCTTCCACTCCGACCGCGGCTGGGTGCCGCACGACGCGGTGATCGGCCAGCCCGAGGGCACCTGGGTGCGGAGCTCGATGGGGCTTCGCTATCTGGCGCTGCGCCCGACGCTGGCGGAGTACGTGCTGGAGATGCCGCGCGGCGCCCAGGTCATTTACCCGAAAGACCTGGCCATGATCCTCTTCTGGGCCGACATCTACCCGGGGTGCCGAGTCCTCGAAGCTGGCACCGGCTCCGGTGCCTTGACGCTCGCCCTCCTGCGGGCGGTGGGGCCCGAGGGCCGGGTCATCACCTACGAGCAGCGGGACGAGTTTGCGCGCCGTGCGCTGGCCAACATTCACATGCGGCTCGGTGAGGTGGCGAACCTGGCGGTTCGCCTCCGGCCCGTCGAAGACGGCCTCGGGGAGGAGGAGCCGGTCGACCGGGTGCTGCTCGACCTGCCCGAGCCCTGGAAGCTCACGAGCCTCGTTGCGGCAGCGTTGCGACCGGGCGGGATCTTTCTGTGCTACGTGCCGACCATCGTGCAGTCGCACCAGATCGCCGAGGCGCTCCAGCGCGAGCCCCACTGGGCACTCGTCGAGACATTCGAAACGCTCTACCGGCCGTGGAACATCGAAGGCCAGTCGGTGCGGCCCTTCCACCGCATGGTCGCCCACACGGGATTCATCACCGTTGCGCGACGGGTCGTGCCGGAGGAGAGCGGCGCGCCGGATGCGCGTCTGCGCCGCCTCGCGCCCGAGGACTGAGAGCGATGATCACGCTGATGCGGCGGCACCCGAGAATGCTTGTATTCGGCCTCTTGGTCGTGATCGCGGCGTTCGTGGCCTCGCTGTTCGTGTTGGGTACGACCGGGTCGCGCGACGGCGCCGAGCCGCGCGACCGGGTCGCGACGGTCAACGGCGAGACCATCCCGCTCGAGCGCTTTCAGCGGCGCTACCAGTTGTACCTGGAGGCGTACGCGCAGACTTACCGCGACCGTTTCTCGACGGAGATGGCCGAGCGTCTCGGGCTGCCGCAGCAGGTCGTCGGCGACCTCGTCCAGGAGGCCCTGATCGTGCAGCGCGCCGGCGCCGAGGGACTGGCCGTTACGGACGAGGAGTTGAACGCTCGGATCCATGCGATCCCGGCGTTCCAGGAGAACGGGCGCTTCGTGCTCAGCCGCTACCAGGAGGCCCTCAAACGGCGTGGGTTCACCGCCGCCGGGTTCGAGGGCGAGATCCGCCGCGAGCTTACGCGCGCGAAGGTGGAGTCCGCGGTCCGGAGCGGCGTCAAGGTGTCCGAGGCCGAGCTCGAGCAGCAATTCCGTCTCCGGCGCGAAGAGGTGCGTGCGGCGTGGGCCTTGGTCGAGCTGGCGCCGATCGTGGCCGCCACCAGCGCCACCGACGAGGAGCTCGCCGCGTATCTCGGTCAGCACCCCGACGAGTTCCGCCAGCCCGACCGACGGCGCGTGCAGTACGTGACGCTGAGCCGGAAGGATTTCGAGACGGCGGCGACGGACGCGGAGGTCGAGAAGTTCTACCATGAGCACATCAAGGAGTTCGAGAGCCCGCGTCAGGTCCGCGCTGCGCACGTGCTCGTCCGCGTCCCCGAAACGGGGGGGAGCGAGGCGGAGGATAAGGCCCGGGCCAAGGTCGTGGACGTCATCCGCCGGGCGAAGGCGGGCGGGGACTTCGGCAAGCTCGCGCAGGAGGTCTCGGAGGATCCCGGGACGGCGCCGCGCGGCGGCGATCTCGGGCTCGTGAGCCGTGGGGTGGTGGTGCCGCAGTTCGAGCAGGCGCTGTTCGCGTTGAAGAAGGGTGAAGTGTCGCCCGAACCGATCCGGACGCCGTTCGGCTTCCATGCGATCAAGGTGTTCGAGATTCAGGAGGGCGGGCGCAAGCCCCTGAAGGACGTCGCGTCCCAGATCCGGAGCCGGCTCTCGGCCGAAGCTTCGGACCGGGCGGCGAAAGCGAGGGCCGACCAGATCCGGCCGGAGCTGCAGGGCGCCAAGGATTTCATGGCCGAGGCGAAGAACCTCGGACTCCAGCCGATCGAGACGACCATGGCCCGCCTCGACCGAGTGGCGGGGCTCACCGCTCCGGATTCGCTCGAGGAGGCGGCGTTCGCGCTCGCCCTGGGCGGCGTCTCGACTCCGGTGCAGACGCCGGCGGGGCTTGTCGTCCTCAAGTCCGTGGAGGCCATCGGCGCTGGTGTACCCCCGCTCACCGAGATCAAAGACAAGGTGGCTACGTTGGTCAAGCGCCAGAAGGCGGAGTCGGCCGCCCTGGAGCGGGCGAAACGGCTCGCCGCCGACGCCCAGACGGGCGACCTGGCCGGCGCCGCGAAGAAGGTGGGCGCGGTCACGGGCGAGACGGCGCGCTTCTCGCGCGCCAAGCCGGCCGAGCGCCTGCCGGGTGACGCGATGGTGGCGGCGCTGCAGACCCCTGCCGGCCAGCTGAGCGCACCGGTCAAGGCCCAGCAGGGCTACTACCTGGTGAAAGTGCTCGAGCGCGTGCCGCCCGACATGGGCGGGCTCGCGGCGGAGCGCGACAAGCTCCTGAAAGAGGTGCTCGCGCAGAAGCAGAGCCTCGCGTGGGAGTCCTGGCTCACCGGAGCCCGCACGAACGCGAAGATCGAGACACACCTGCCCGCGTCGCGCCGGGGGTGAGCCCTTCAGATCCTTTGGGTGTGTCGGTCCGGAGCCGTGTACACTATGTGCCGCCTGGTGAATCGTCGGTTCAACTGGCCGTGCACGGGGCGGAAGTCGGTAAAGGACAATCCCCATGACTGTCAAGCTCTTCGTCGGTGGCCTCTCTTTCTCGACCTCCAGTGAGCGCCTGCGCGAAGCCTTCGCCGGCTTCGGCGAGGTCCAATCGGCGACCGTCGTGATGGATCGCGACACCGGGCGGTCGCGCGGCTTCGGGTTCGTCGAGATGGCGACCGGCGAAGACGCGAACACCGCCGTCTCCCGGCTCAACGGAACCGAGCTCGATGGTCGTCAGATCAAGGTCGAGATCGCGAAGCCGGCCGGCTCGGGCGGCGGCGGTGGCCAGCGCCGCGGTGGCGGCGGCTTCGGCGGTGGGCGCGGCGGTGGCGGCGGGTGGCGCGGCGACCGGTGAGACCGTCGTGCACGTGATGGCGCTCTCGACGCCGAGTCGGCCCGGCTGGCGGTGGCGTATCGTCAATTACGCGGGCGAGCTCGTCGAGGAGTCACGCGATGTGTTCGGCACGATCGCAATCGCCGTGGCCGAAGGGACGCGACGGCTCGAGCAAATGAACACGGTGGATCGGTCCGAGCCTCCGCGGCCGTACCGCTCCACCTCGCACTTGCGTGGCCGATGGCGAGTCTGACCAGGGCGAAGGTCGAGGTTTCGGGAAACCAGATCGAAGCCGCCCTGAAGACCCTCAAGAAGGTGATGCTCAAGGGGGGACTCTTCCAGGAGATGAAGCGGCGAGCGTACTACGAGAAACCTTCGGTCAAGCGCAAGCGGAAGCAGGCGCAAGCTCGCAAGAAGCGGCGGCGAGCCCTCAAGCGGTCACGAGTCGAGGACGAGGATTAGTTGAAGATCGGGAGCGAACGCCGCTCCCTCCGATTTCCCCCAATGGATTCCCCGCCGTCATGTAGTTCGACCGTGGCGTCGGCATAGCCGGCGCTCGAACAGCCCACGAGGAGACCCTCGAGGCGGCGGCGCCGCGGCTGCGCAAGCTCGTGCTAAGTTAAGGGGCCATGGCCGTCCAGCGCACGCCGATGACCCGTCCCGGCTACGACCGGCTCCGCGACGAGCTCGACCGGCTCAAGCGCGTCGACCGCCACGCGATCACCAAGGCGATCGCCGAAGCGCGGGCGCACGGAGACCTCTCCGAGAACGCCGAGTACCACGCCGCGCGCGAGAAGCAGAGCTTCATCGAGGGACGGATCGCGGAGCTCGAGACGAAGGTTGGAAGCGCCGAGGTCATCGATCCGCCGACCTCGGGTGATCGCATCACGTTCGCCTCGACGGTGCTGCTCGAGGACGAGAGCGGGAAGGAGATCCGCTATCAGATCGTGGGCTCCGACGAGACCGAGCCCGCCCGGGGACGCATCTCGATCCTGTCGCCGCTGGCGCGCACGCTCATCGGCAAGAGCGTGGGCGACCGGGTGACGGCGCAGCTGCCCGGCGGCACGAAGACGTTCGACATCGTCAAGGCGAACTTCCCCTGGGCGGACTGAGGCGATAGCATGCCGACCGTGCGCGTCGACGACGGGGTCAGCCTCCACTACGAGGAGTCGGGTCAGGGACTGCCACTGGTCTTCGTCCACGAGTTCGCGGGGGATCACCGGAGCTGGCACCTGCAGATGCGCTTTTTCTCACGTCGCTACCGGGCGATCGCGTTCAACGCCCGCGGCTATCCGCCGTCCGATGTTCCCGACGACGCGAAAGCGTACTCGCAGGATCGCGCCGCCGAGGACATCCGGAGCATGCTCGACGGTCTGAAGATTCCGAAGGCGCACGTCTGCGGCCTCTCGATGGGCGGTTACGCGACGCTGCACTTCGGTCTCCGGCACCCGGACCGCGCCCTCTCACTGGTCGTCGCCGGCGCCGGCTACGGCAGCGTGCCGGGCGATCGCGAGAAGTTCCGCCGGGATACCGAGGTGGTCGCCCGGCGCTTCGAGGAGGACGGGATGGTGCGGACGGCCGAGATGTACGCGAAGGGCCCGACGCGCGTCCAGTTCATGGAGAAGGACCCGTTCGGCTGGCGCGAATTCCACGCGCAGCTCGCGGACGGATCGGCCCGCGGTCACGCCCTCACGCAGCGGGGCGTGCAGATGATGCGGCCATCGATCCTCGACCTCGGGCGCGAGCTCGAGCGGCTCGTGGTGCCGACGCTGATCATGACCGGCGACGAGGACGACCCGTGTCTCGAGCCGGCGATCTTCATGAAGCGCAAGATCCCGACGGCGGGGCTCGTCGTCCTCCCCAAGTCGGGCCACACGATCAACCTGGAGGAGCCCGAGGTGTTCAACCGGGCCGTGCTCGATTTCCTCACGGCGGTCGACGCGGGCAAGTGGACGCGACGCAATCCCGCCTCCCAGACGGGCTCGGCCATCCTGCCCACGGAGACACGCTGATGTCACTACCTCTCGAAGGCTACACGGTCCTGGATCTCACCCGCGCGCGCTCGGGCCCGACCGCGGTCCGCCAGCTCGCCGACATGGGGGCGAACGTCATCAAGGTGGAGGCGCGCGAGGAGATGGAGGGCGACTCCACCGCGCTCGGCTTCGACTTTCTGAACCTTCACCGGAACAAGCGCGCGATGACGCTCGACCTCAAGCACCCGCGCGGGGTCGAGATCATCAAGAAGATCGCCGCGCGCGCCGACGTCGTCGTCGAGAACTTCCGGCCGGACGTCAAGAAGCGGCTCGGCATCGACTACGAGGCGCTATCGAGGATCAATCCGCACCTCGTCTACGGCTCGATCTCGGGCTTCGGCCAGACGGGCCCGTACGCCGACCGGCCGGGCTACGATCAGATCGCCCAGGGTATGGGCGGGCTCATGTCCATCACCGGGCTGCCCGGTCAGGGGCCCGTGCGCGTGGGCATTCCGGTGGCGGATCTCACCTCCGGGCTCTATCTTGCGCAAGGCATTCTGGTCGCGCTGCTCGAGCGCGAGCGCTCCGGGAAGGGCCAGTGGGTGCACACATCGCTCCTGCAGGCGATGGTGACGATGCTCGACTTCCAGGCGGCGCGCTGGCTCATCGACCGCGAGATCCCGCCCCAAGCGGGCAACGATCATCCGACCGGCATCCCGACGGGTGTGTTCACCACCGCCGACGGCCACATCAACATCGCCGCGTCCGGACAGACGATGTACCGCCGGCTCTGCACGGCGATCGGCGCCCCCGAGCTGATCGACGACCCGCGCTTCAAGACGCTGGCCGGCCGGTCGAAGAACCGCACGGCGATGAATGCCGAGCTGGACAAGGTGCTCGTGAACAAGTCGAGCGCAGAGTGGATCGAGGCGCTCAACCGTGCGGGGGTGCCCTCGGGCCCGATCCTCAACGTGAAAGAGGTCTTCGAGAACGAGCAGATCCGGCACCTGGGCATGGCCGAGCCCGTGCGTCATCCCGAGCGCGGCGAGATGCTGGTCCAGGGGCTCCCGGCCACGCTCTCGCGCACGCCCGGCGCGATTCGCCGCGCCGCACCCACGCACGGCGAGCACACCGACGAGATCCTGCACGAGCTGGGGTACACCGCTGAGGGGATCGCGACCCTGCGGAAGGACGGCGTGGTCTAACCGTGAGCACGTGCGACGGACGGCGGACAGAGGAGAGAGCATTGAACAGCCAACGAATCCTCGCCCGCGCGCTCGTGCGGGCCTTCATGGTCGTAGCGCTGTGCCTTCTGCTCGCCGGCGGCCTCGTCGGGCGAGCCGCCGCCCAGGCGAAGCCCGAGGGCGAAATGCGCTGGGCGCTCTACGTGACGGTCGCCCCGGCCTGGCTCGATCCGGGAGAGGTGCAGGGCTTCATCACCCCGTTCTGGATCCAGTATGCGCTCCACGATGCACTCGTGAAGCCCATGCCCGGCAACATCATGACGCCGAGCCTGGCCGAGTCGTGGACGCTCAGCCCCGATCAGCGGACCTACGAGTTCAAGCTGCGCCAGGGTCTCAAGTTCCACAACAGCGACCCCTTCACCGCCGAGGACGTGAAGTTCAGCTTCTATCGCGCCAAGAGCTCCCGGGTCCTCAAGGAAAAGGTCCGCGACGTGGAGATCGTGGATCCCTACCGCGTGCGGTTCCATCTCCACGAGCCGTTCCCCGACTTCATGGCGTTCTACGGGACCCTGGCGACCGCGTCGAGTTGGATCGTGCCCAGGAAGTACGTCGAGAAGGTCGGCGACGACGGGTTCAAGAAGCAACCCGTCGGCCTCGGGCCGTACAAGTTCGTGAGCAACACCCCCGGCATCGAAATAGTCATGGAAGCCAACGAGAGCTACTGGCGCAAGATGCCCTCGGTGAAGCGTCTCGTCTTCAAGAGCGTGCCGGAGCCGACCACGCGGGCGGCAATGCTGAAGAAGGGCGAAGTGGATATCGCCTACCTCCTGGACACGCCGGCGGCGATGGAGCTGAGGCGGGATCCCAACCTCAAGGTGGTGTTTTCCGGTGCGATCGGGATCCACTTCCTCGACTTCTTCGACCAGTGGGACCCGAAATCTCCGTGGCACGACCGGCGGGTGCGGCTGGCCGCCAACTATGCGATCGACCGTCGATCGCTGAACGAGGCCGAGAACCTCGGCGCCTCCCGTCTCACGGGCGGCATGGTCCCCCGCAAGTTCGAGTTCGCGCTCGCGCTGGAGCCCTATCCCTACGATCCTGCGAGGGCGAAGCAGCTGCTGGCCGAGGCGGGCTATCCGAACGGCTTCGACGCCGGGGACCTCTATCCCTATCCCCCCTATTTCTCGATGGGGGAGGCGGTCGCCACCAATCTCGCGACGGTGGGCATCAAGACGAAGATCCTCACGATGGAGCGCGGGGCGTTCCAGAAGGCGTGGCTGTCGAAGAAGCTGAAGGGGGTCTGTTTCTGCGTCCACGCGCCGTACGGCAACGCGGCCTCGCGGATGGCCGAGTTCGTGCCGATCGAAGGATCGTTCGCGCGCGGCGCCGATCCCGACGTCGAGGCGCTCTACAGGCAGCAGGCGCGGGAGACGGACCGGAAGAAGCGCGAGGTGATGCTCCACCAGATCCAGCAGCTCCTCCACGAGCGGGTGCGGTTCGGCCCGATCTGGGAATATATCTGGCCGAGCGGGATCGGGCCGCGCGTGGGGGACCCGGCCTTGATGAAGATCGACCCGTACCCCTGGTCGGCGCCTTACGAGGACGTGACGCTCAAGAGGTAGCGATCGGGCCGACGGCCGCGCCGCCGCTTCGAGCGGCGGCGCCGCCGCTCAGCGGAGCGCGTCGCGCAGCTCGCGCGTGAGGACCTCGACGGTCCCGCGCGTGCCGCCGGCGAGCTTTAGCTTCCACTCGCCCTCGGTCTCGAAGCGCCGGTCGCGCAGCCGCTCGCCCCAGGGCTTGATCGCCTCGCGGATCGCGTTGAGGTCGAATGGGTCGCGGCGCAGCTCGCGGGCGCGCGCCATCACGTCGGGCGCCGCCCGGATGAACGCGCGGAGCGCGGCGCCCGTCTTGATCGAGTATTTGCGGCCCGCCCACGCGGAGGGAAAGGTGGTCGAGAGGGCCTTGATGTAGTTCAGGAAGAAGCGCTTGGCGCCGCCCCGCAGCTCCTGGAGCTTGCCGCTGCTGCCGACCTTCTCGACGGTCTCGAGGAAGTCCACGATCTCCTCGGCCAGCGGTGCTTGGCTCACGCGCCCGCGTCCGGTGCCGAGCATCTTGATCTCGCCGTGGAGCGGCGAGGTGTCGTCCTCGTTGAGCGAGCGGATCACGTCGTGGGCGAGCGCCTGGTTCGCGTCGGGGTAGAGCTTGCGGCCGGCCAGGCTGATGATGTGCGATGGGTTCAGGCGCGTGTGCTTCGCGTTGATCGTGACGAAGAGCTCGACGATCTGGCGGGCGTCGAGCGAGTCGAACAGCACCGCCGGCACTTCGATGTTCATGTTCTCGCCCGCCTGGGAGAGGGCGTGAAGGGCGAGGAGGCGGTGCTGGCCGTCCAGCACGCGCAACACCCCGTGCTCCTCGGGAATCTGGAGCAGGCCGAGGTCGTGCTGGCCGGAGACGGGCGTGAAGGTGAAGCGCTTCTCCGAGGTGATGATGACCGCGCCGGGAATGGCGGGGAGCGTCGCCGCGTCCTTGCACTCGCGATAGTAGGCGACCAGCTCGTCGATCTTGCGGCGGATCACCGGCCGCTGGTAGGCCGCCTCGCTCTCGCCGATCCGCTTCTCGAGACTGTCCCAGTTGACGCGCGACCGGTTCATCCGGCTTTTCTTCGCCGGCTCGTTCTTCGGGCCGCCTGAATAGCCGAGGACCTCGAACTTCACTAACCGGTCGATATCCTTGGCGGAAAGGCCGGCCTGGTAGAACTCCACCCCAAACTGTTTCACGCGGCGGGTCGGGACGGTAATCATGGGCTTTGGAGTCTAACTTATCGGCCAAACCCCTGTCAACAGAGGGGTTTTCACCCGTTTAGACACCTGAAGTTCGGTAAGATCACCCCGTGAGCGGCCCGGCCATCGCCCTCGTCATCTGCGCCGCGGTGCTACACGCCATCTGGAACGCTTTGGCCAAACGCGCGGACAACCAGTTCGTCTTCCTCTGGTCCTCCGTGTCGCTGGCGACTCTGCTCTTGCTGCCGTTCGGCCTCGTGCGATTCCCCTTCGAGGGCACAGCGGCGGCCGGCCTACCGTTCGTCGCCGCGAGCGTCGCCATCCACGCCCTGTACTTCTACGCACTCGGCCGCTCGTACCGGCACGGTGACTTCTCGCGCGTCTACCCGATGGCACGGGGGCTCGGCGTCGCGCTGGTTCCGCTCATTGCGCTGCCCGTGTTCGGCGAGCGGCTGTCGTGGCTCGGCGCGCTCGGGGTGGGCCTCGTCGTTCTCGGGATCGCCGCGTTGAGCGTCATTCCCTCGGCGGTGCCCGCGTCGGCGGCCACAGGGATCGGCGCGGGGACCGTGTGGGCGCTCGTGACGGGACTGACCATCGCGGCCTACTCGCTCGTCGACAAGGCCGGCGTCGCCCGCCTCCATCCGATGCCCTACATCGCGCTCATGGGGCTCGGCCTGAGCGCGCTGCTCGCGCCCGTCGTCCTCGCGGATCGCTCCGCGCTCGCCCACGAGTGGCGTCGCCACTGGCGGACGATCCTCGTCGCCTCCGCGATGAACCTGACGAGCTATCTGCTCGTGCTCTTCGCCTTCCGCCTCTCGAAAGTCGGCTACGTGGTGGCGTCGCGCGAGCTGTCGATCCTGTTCTCGGCGTTCATCGGGAGTCTCTGGCTCCGCGAGGGGCGGCTCGCGCCCCGGCTCGCCGGCGCTTCAGTCGTGCTCGCCGGCGTGGTCTGCATCGCGGCGGCGCGTGACTAGAGCCCCGTCCGCGAAGTTCTGTTAACGATCACGCTCCACCGGAGGCGACGGGCGGGTGCGGTAGGAGGCGACGGGATCCGTTCCCGCCTCGCCCGATGCGGACGCGATGCGCCCGGATGGAGCCCAGACGCACCCGAGCAGCGAGCGCGGGCCGCGTGGTCCCGCGCCCCCTACCGCACCCGCCCGTCGTCTCCGCCTGCGGCGAAGTCTTAACATGAGTTCTGAGACGGGACACTAGAGCGAGGGCGTCTGACCGACGGGGGCCTTACTTGAGGTCGAACGTCTCGGCGGCCAGGCCGGCGATGTGGCGGCCGATCGCGAGCGAGGCGGTGGCCCCGGGAGACGGCGCGTTCAAGACGTGGATCGCGTCGGCCTCGGCGACGATTCGGAAATCGTCGACCAGCGAGCCGTCCGGGCTCACGGCCTGAGCACGGACGCCGGCACCGCCGCGTGTGACGTCCTCGGGGCGCAGCGCGGGCACGAGCCGCTGGAGCGCCTGCACGAAGGCCCCCTTGCTGAGCGAGCGGTACATCTCGTAGCTGCCCATGCGCCAGTAGCGGCGGGCCATCTGCCAGAAGCCGCGGTAGGCGAGCGTCCCGGCCAGCTCGCTCGGGCTCACGCGGCCGAAGCGGTAGCCCTCGCGCGCGAACGCGAGCACGGCGTTCGGGCCGGCCTCGACCTCGCCGTGCACGGTCCGCGTCAGGTGAACGCCGAGGAACGGAAATTCGGGATCGGGGACCGGATAGATGAGCCCGCGGACGATGTCCTGGCGCTCCGGGCGGATCATGTAGTACTCGCCGCGGAACGGGATGATGCGCACGTCGACCCGTGCGCCCGCCATCCGCGCGACGACGTCCGAGTACAGGCCGGCGCAGTTCACGAGTCGTCGCGCCCGGACGACGGTGCGCGGTGTGGCGATGTCGATCGCGCCGGCGGTGCGCGCGATCGACGTCACGCGGGCGCTCGTCTCGATCACGACGCCGCGCGCGGTCAGCTCGTGCGTCATCGCCGCGGCCACCTCTTTGTAGTCGACGATCGCGGTCGAGGGGGACCGGATCGCGCGGAGCGCGCTGGCGTGCGGCTCGATCTCCCTGAGCTGTGCCGGCTCCATCATCTCGACCGGCACCCCGTTGGCGACCCCGCGATCGAAGAGGGCCTGCAGACGCGGCAGCTCGGCCTGGCTGGTCGCGACGATCACCTTGCCGACGTGATCGACGCGGATCCCGTGCTTGGCGCAAAAGTCGAGCATCAGCCCCTTGCCCTCGCCGCAGAGCTTCGCCTTGTAGGAGCCCGGCTTGTAGTAGATGCCGGAGTGGATGACGCCCGAGTTGTTGCCGGTCTGGTGCGTGGCGAGCTTGGCTTCCTTCTCGAGGATGACGAGCCGCGCCCGCGGCGCCCGCTCGCCGAGCGCGCGCGCGGTGGCGAGGCCGACGATGCCGCCGCCGATGATCGCGATGTCGTAGGAGTCGTCCATGGCCCATCATTGATAGAATCTGCCACGACCGCTGTCAAGCCTGGACGCCGACAACCACCGGGAGGTGCTTCGTGGCCGGAAAATACTTCGAGGAGCTCGAGATCGGACAGACCTTCCGGCACCAGCCTGGACGCACCGTCACCGAGGCGGACAACGTCTGGTTCTCCTGCCTCACGATGAACCCGCAGTCCCTCCACGTGGACTTCCACGCAGCGTCGAAGGCCGAGTTCGGCAAGCCGCTGGTGAACAGTCTCTTCACGCTCGGCGTCGCCGTCGGCCTTTCGGTCGGCGAGACGACACTCGGAACGACCGTCGGGAATCTTGGGTTCGAGAAGGTCGAGTTTCCGAAGCCGGTGTTCCACGGCGACACGATCTACTCGGAGACGGAGGTGGTGGACAAGCGGGAGTCTCGCTCGCGGCCGCAATGGGGCATCGTGACGTTCGTGCACCGCGCCCGGAACCAGCACGACGAGGTCGTGATGGTGGCGCGGCGCAACGCGATGATGCGCAAGCGGAGCGCCTGACCGTGGCGCGCCGGCGCCGATCGCTCCACTTCGTGCCGGGCGGCAACGACCGGATGCTCGCCAAGGCCCTCACGCTGCCGGCGGACGGTCTCATCCTCGACCTCGAGGACGCGGTGGCGCCCGACCGCAAGGCGGTGACCCGCGGGGCGGTCCGCGAGTGGCTCGATGGGAAGGATTTCGGCGGCCGCGAGCGCTGGGTGCGGATGAATCCGATCGCGACGGGGCTCGGGCAGGCCGACCTCGAAGAGACGATCGCGGCGCGACCCGACGGCTACGTGGTGCCGAAGCCCGGGTGCGCCGGCGACATCCGCGAGCTCGTCCGGATTCTGGATCGGCTCGAGCAGCGTCACGGAATCCCGAACGGGGCGACGCGGCTTACGCTGATCGCAACGGAGACGCCGGAGGGTTTGCTGAACATCCGCGAGATCGCGACGGCCACGCCGCGGACCGTGGCGCTCTCGTGGGGCGTCGAGGACCTCGGCGCCGCGATGGGGCTCGGCCGGGTGCGTGACGCCGTCGGGCGCTACCTCGACATCCCGCGGTACGCGCGCGTCATGTGCGCGGTGGTCGCCGCCGCCGCCAACGTCGAGGCGATCGACACGGTGTACACGGACATCGCGGACCTCGACGGCCTCCGGCGGGAGTGCGAGGACGGCGTGGCGATGGGGTTCACCGGCAAGATCTCCATCCATCCAGGCCAGATCCCCGTGATCAACGAGGTGTTCACGCCGCCGAAGGAGACCGTCGCGGAAGCTCGCGAGCTGATCGCGGCGTTCGAGGAACACGCGCGGCGCGGCGTCTACGCGTTCGCCTTCAAGGGCCAGATGGTGGATGCTCCGCATCTCACGCGCGCGCGGAAATTACTGGCCCGCGCCGGCGACTAGGCCGTGAGGGCGATCGTGCTCTCGGTCCCGGCTCCGATCGAGAGCGCGCCGCTCCGCTGTGAGACCCGCCCGGTGCCGTCGCCCGCGAACGACGAGATCCTCGTGCGCGTGAGCGCATGCGGCGTGTGCCGGACCGACCTGCACATCGTCGAGGGCGAGCTGCCGCTCGTCAGCTCGCCCATCGTTCCGGGCCACCAGGTCGTCGGCCGCGTGGAGCGCGTCGGTTCGGACGCCCGGCGCTTCAGGCCCGGCGAGCGCGTGGGCATCGCATGGCTCCGCCAGACGTGCGGCGCCTGCGACCCGTGCCGGACCGGGCGCGAAAACCTCTGCGCGCGCGCCGCGTTCACGGGCTATCACGCCGACGGAGGCTTCGCCGACTACGCGGTGGCGCCCGAGCGGTTCGCCTACGCGATTCCGCCCGTGTTCGGCGACGCCGAGGCGGCGCCGCTCCTCTGCGCCGGCATCATCGGGTACAGGGCGCTGAAGCGCTCGGCGGTGCCGGTCGGCGGCCGGCTCGGCATCTATGGATTTGGCTCTTCCGCGCACGTGACGCTCCAGGTCGCCCGCGCCCGAGGCCTGGAAGTGTTCGTGTGCACGCGCGGGCCTTCACACCGAGAGCTGGCCGGCCGGCTCGGCGCGGCGTGGGTCGGGGACGTCGACGACGCGATGCCGGTGAAGATGGACGGCTCGATCCTCTTCGCTCCCGTCGGCGACCTGGTGCCCCTCGCGCTCCGGAATCTCGCGCGCGGGGGCACGCTGGCCCTCGCCGGCATCTACATGACGCCGGTGCCGTCGCTCGAATACGAGCGCGATCTCTTTTATGAGCGCAGCATCACGAGCGTCACCGCGAGCACCCGCGCCGACGGCGACGAGCTCCTGGCGGAAGCGGCGAGGATCCCGATCCGGCCCGAGACAACGGCGTTCCCGCTCGAGGACGCCAACCGGGTGCTCGCGTTGCTCAAGCGCGGCGGGTTCGCGGGCTCGGGAGTGCTCTTGACCGGCTCGGGTTCTCGAGTATGATCACCGCGTTGTTGTAACGGGCTGTTGGCGCGGGTACCGAGAGGCCGATACGATGAGCGATCAAGACGATCTTCTGCGACGCGCCGAGGACGTGTTGCCGGGCGGCGTGCTCGGCAGTCACCGCAGCGGTCCTGGACTCGAGTTCGTCGTCCGGGAAGGCCGAGGCGCATACCTCTGGGACATGAGCGGTCGGCGGTATCTCGACTACCTCCTCGGCTCCGGCCCGATGCTCCTCGGCCACGCCCATCCCGCCGTCGTCGAGGCGGTCGAGCGGCAGCTGGCCCGCGGCACCTCGTACTTTCTCCTGAACGAGCCCGCGATCCAGCTCGCCGAGGAGATCGTGCGGGCCGTCCCGTGCGCCGAGCAGGTGCGCTACACGTCGAGCGGCTCCGAGGCGACGTTCTTCGCCCTCCGCGTCGCGCGGGCTTTCCGCAAACGGGAGAAGATCATGAAGTTCGAGGGCGGCTTCCATGGCACGCACGACTACGCGCTCATGAGCGTCGTGCCTCGTTCGCCCAAGGCGTTCCCGGCGCCCATGACCGATTCGGCCGGCGTGCCGCACGCGATCGAGGGCGAAGTGCTGGTCGCCCCGTACAACGACCTGGCGACGGCGGAGGCGCTGATCGCCGCGCACCACGACGAGCTGGCCGCGGTGCTCATCGAGCCGTACCAGCGGACGATCGTGCCGGCGCCGGGCTTCCTCCAGGGGTTGCGTGCCGCGACGCTCCGCTACGAGGTGCCGCTCGTCTTCGACGAGATCGTCACGGGCTTCCGCTTCGCCTACGGCGGGGCGCAGGAGTACTACGGGGTCGTGCCGGACCTCGCGGCCTACGGCAAGGTGGTCGCCGGCGGGTTCCCGCTGGCGTGCATCGCCGGGCCGAAGGCGATCATGCGCCACTTCGACGCCGCGCTCGAGGGCACGCCGGAGTACGTCTGGCAGGCCGGAACCTTCAACGGCAACGCCATCGCGTGCGCCGCGGGTCTCGCGACCCTCGCCGAGCTCCGGAAGCCGGATGCGTATCCGCGACTCTTCCGGACCGGCACCCGGCTGCGCGACGGCCTGGCGGCCGCGGTGCGCAAGCACGACCTCGCCGCGCGGGTGACCGGAGAGCCCCCGGTTTTCGACATCTTCTTCACCGACCGTGAGATCGTCGACTATCGCGCGACGCTCACCGCGG
>WNGF01014336.1_pt1 | contig 22985 bp, 22 predicted proteins | sample 5400641 | NCBI WGS metagenome assembly WNGF01 (sample SAMN13153371, study PRJNA577476) | soil metagenome | isolation source: 80 cm soil or saprolite under grassland replicate 2 | place: USA:California | collected 2016-06-15 | reverse complement strand
ACCGTTATCTCCAGTCGAGCGAAGCGTCTGCCTCCTGACCAGCAACGTTGTGTCGTGGATGATGTACGAGACGCGTTCGGCCAACAGCCTAAGCAGCAGTGTTGAGGGCGTCAGTCGTTGTCGAATCGATGCCGTAGTAGTTCAAGAGCAGCAGGGATGTACAGGTCGTTGGGCTGTTGTTCAGTGCGGTAGCGGCGTGCGCCGCCGCCTCCCGTTGGCCGCCCTTTCGGTTGCTCCGGCTGCGCTCGGAGCAGCTGCGAATACGTGATTCGGCGAGGGTGGGGTGTCCACCATGCATCGACCCTCCCGGTCGCGACTGGCGCACGGTCGGCTCAACCGTCGGGGGTGGACCGCAGCAGGGCCCGAACCTCGTCGGCTTGTGGCGCGCCGAGGTCCACGAAGATCGCGAGCGCGTCGCGCCAGTGCCTTTGCGCGGCCTGCTCGTCGAGCATGGCTGCCATCACCGACCCGAGGTGCAACAGCGCACGACCCTCGCGGTGGCGGTGGCTGCTGTGCTGGAAGAACCCCAGGCTCTGCTCATAGCAGGCGGCTGCGTCCTCAAGGCGCTGCTGCTCACGGTAGATGTCACCCAGCCAGAACAGCGCCCTGCCCGCGCCGTAGTGGTCGCCCGCCGTGCGGGAGGCGGCGAGGCTTTGCCGGTAGCAGGCGATCGCCTCGGCGTGCCGGCCCTGCTGGTAGTAGGCGAGGCCGAGGTTGCCCAGGATCCGACCTTCCAGGGCAAGCTGCTGTTCTGGGTCTTCGCCTGCTGGCTCACGGCAGAGCGTGAGGCTCTGCTGGTAGTAGCCGATTGCCTCGGCGAAGCGGCGCTGGTCACGGGAGGTGCTGCCAAGGTTCATCAGCGCCTGCGCCTGGCCGCCACGATCGCCCAGCTCACGCGCCAGCTCCAGGTGCTGCGTGTGGTAGGTGGTGGCCTCCTCGAACTGGCCTTGACCGCGGCGGGCGCTGCCGAGGTCGTGCAAGGCTCTGGCCTGGCCGCGACGGTCGCCGCTGCGCCGCGTCACCGCCAGGGCCACCTGGGCGGTTCGCTGCCCGTCAGCGGAGTACCTGCCCCGGTCGAAGAAGCCGGCCAGGGCGAACGCCAGGTCGGCGGCCAGCGCGTCCAGGTGCCGGCTGGCCGCCTGCTCGACGGCGGCGACCAGGTTCGGCCGCTCGCGCTCGAGCCACGCCCAGGCGGCCTGCCGGGCCGCCGGCCCGCCATCGACGGGGGTGCGCGCTTGCAGTTGTGCGGCCGTGCCGTGGGTCGCGGCACGGTACCAGTCGACCGCCCGTTCGAGCGCCGCGCGCTGCTCGGCGGCGGCCTCCTCGGCGTTGGCGCGCTCGCGGGCGAACAGGCGCAGCAGGTCGTGGAAGCGGTAGCGCCCGGCTGCCGGGGTTTCCAGCAGCTGGGCATCGGCCAGCTCCTCGAGCGTCGCCTCCACCGCCTCCACCGTGGCACCGGTCAGGGCCGCGGCCACCCCGACGCCAAAGTCCGGGCCGGTGAGCAGCCCGAGCAGCCGGAACGCGCGCGCGGCAGCCGGGACGAGGCCGGCGTAGCTGAGCGCGAAGCTCGTCCTGACGTCCAGGTCGCCCAGCCGCAGGCGCCGCAGCCGCTGGTGCTCGTCGGCGAGCTGGTCGGCCAGGGCGGCGACCGTCCAGCCCGGGCGGCTGCGCAGCCGCGCCCCGGCGATCCGCACGGCCAGGGGCAGCAGGCCACAGTGGCGGACGACGGCCGCGGCCGCGGCCGGCTCGGCCGCGACCCGGTCGGGCCCGGCAAGCCCGCCGAGCAGCGCCACCGCCTCACGCTCGTCGAGGACCTCCAGGGTGAAGGAGGTCGCCGCGTCGAGCCCGTCGAGTACCCGCCGGCTGGTAATCAGCACCGCGCAGGTCGGGCTGCCAGGCAGCAGCGGCCGGACCTGCGCTTCGCTGGCGGCGTTGTCCAGCACCGCCAGTGCCCGCTTGCCGGCCAGGACCGACCGGTAGGCCGCGGCCTGGTCGTCCAGGCCGACGGGGATGTCCTCGGCCCGGCGGCCAAGCGCGCGCAGGAACCGGCCGAGCACCTCGCCGGGAGCCAGCGGCTCGGGCTCGCTGCCGCGGAGGTCGACGTACAGCTGCGCGTCGGGGTAGCGCGCAGCCGCCTGGTGGGCGAGGCGGACGGCCAACGCCGACTTGCCCACGCCGGGCTTGCCGGCGATCACCGCGATGACCGGCGCCGCCGCGCGCGCCGCGACCTGGGTAGCGGCAAGCAGGGCACCAAGCCGCGCCAGTTCGGCCTGCCGGCCGGTGAACGTGGCAATGGCTGGCGGCAGCTCGGCCGGGACCACCGGAACGGGCACCTGCGCAACCAGCGTCGCCCCGCCGGTCTCCGGGGAGCTGTTCGAGCCAGTGTGCGGGTCCAGGGCGAACTCCCAAACCGCCAGCCCCACCGTTGCCAGTCCAAGCACCGCAACGGCCGGCCAGGCAAGCCCTCGGTAGGGCGCGAGGAGCCCAGGGAGCTGGCCGCCGGTGGCGACGTTGACCGCGATCGCAAGCATGACCGACAGCAGGCCGGCGACTACGGCGAACAGCAGCAGGATCGGCCGACGCGACATGCAAGATTCCTCGGCAGGCTCAACAGCCGCGGCTGGCGACGGACGCGCTCACCGTACCGCTTCGGCCCGTGTTGGCGAGCCTTCAAGCCTTCATGAGCAGGGACCAATCCCTGGATCTTGGCGGTTCGGAGTTCGCCGTGCGCCCAGGCGAGTCGCTCGCGAAGCTGCCGGTTCTCCTCCCGCAACCGGCCGATCTCGGCGCCCGCAGCCTCCAGCCGGCGCCGCAGCGAGGCGTCCGAGGCGCGTTGGCGGGCCGGGATTGGCACCGACAGCGAGGACGGCCCCGGATCATGTCGGGTGCGGAGCTGCTGGATCTCAGCGCGCAGGTCCTGCTGGCCGTAGAGCCAGGAGCGGGAGACCCGGGCCGCTCGGGCGACCGTGTCAAAGCTGACCGGCTGCCCAGTGGCGTGCAGGTGGCGCAGCGCGACCAGGGCGCGCTGGCGGGTCTCCAGCGCACGCCGGCGGGCGGCAGCGACCAGATGGTGGGTGTTGTCAGCCCGCATCGGCTACTTCCCCGCGCTCGGCTGGAGGCGGCTCTTTGTCGGCTTCCAACGCGGCGATGATCCGGTCGAGGTTGCCCAGCACCTGCTGGTTCATCTCCGCCAGGCGGAGCTGGCCCTTGGCGGTGGCCAGCAGCCGCCGGGTCTGCTCGCGGTGCTCGCGGTGCTGGTCCAAGAACTCGGGGGTGGTGATGAACACCGGGCAGGTCAGGCAGGCGTTGGCGTGCGGGCAGGTCTGCTGGACCGGCAGGCCGCAGTAGCCGTTGGGCAGCGCCTGGGTGGCCAGCCCGACCCGGTGCTTGGTCCACTGCACCTCCGCCAGCGGGCTGTCGGGCTGGATGGTGACCGCCTCACCGGCGATGTTGACCTTGCGGGCCTGCTCCCAGTGGCGCCGGACGGTCTGGTCGTGCAGCCGCGCATAGTGTGCGGTCATCTGGTGGGACTCGTGGTCCAGCAGCCGGCGGACGACCTCTTGGGGGACGTCGAGGTTAAGCAGGCGGGTGGCGAAGGTATGGCGCCACTGGTGCGGGGTCAGGCGCACCGGCCGTCGGTGCTCGTCGCGGATGTCGCAGGCGGCAAGCCACTGGGCGAGCTGCCGGTGGTAGGTGCTGACCGGCAGGGGCCAGCGGCCGTCGGGGTTGGCGTGATGGCGGGGCAGCAGCACCGCCGGCTCCGCCCAGCGCGATAGTACGCGCTGCTGCTGGGCGCGGATTTCGTCGGCGAGCTCGTCGTCGAGGGGGACTATGGCCTCGCGGGCCAGCTTGTGGTTCCAGTAGCGCAGGTAGGGGGCGCCGTGGCCGTCGTGCACGAGGCAGTCGAAGGCCAGCCGGGTCGCATCGCCGACGCGCAGCCCGGTGCGGATCAGGATCAGCGTTGCCAGCCGGGCGGTCGGGTCGGCGAAGCGGGCCAGGTTGGCAGGCTGCTCGATCTGGGCCATGACGAACTCCGGCAGGTGCCGGGGCGCAAGGGCTGGTCGTTTGGGAAAGTCCTCGGGGTAGAAGGTCGCGTCGGCGGGCAGGGCCGGGTCCCAGCGGTGCTGGCGGATGGCCAGCAGGAAGGCGTGGACGGTGCCCAGGTAGCCGGCGCGCCGCCGGGCAGAGCAGTCCACGGCCGCGACGCTGGCGGCGTAGCGCTCCAGCACTCCCCTGGACAGCCCGGCCAGCGCGGTCACCTCGACGGTCGGGCCGGCCAGGAACGCCGCGAACGCGGTCAGGTCAAGCACCTGCCGGGCGGCGTGGCTGGCGCTAATCCCGGTGCCGAGCTGCCAGCGCAGCCAGCGTTTGGCCAGCTCCCGCAGCCACGGCTGACCGATCCGGTCGAACCGCAGCCGGCGGGGCTTGGGCTGGCCGGGAAGGCCGAGCCGGCGCAGGTCCCAGACATCGCGGGGGTACTCGGCCTCCCAGCCCTGCCCGCAGGCCAGGTCGTCGACGCGCTGGCGGGAATAGCGCAGGAAGCCGCGAGCCACCGCGTAGGAGCCCACCGCCGCGGCCGGCGTGAACGCCGTGAATTCGGCGTCCCAGACCGCCTGCGGCCAGTCCAGCAACGAGGTGGCCCCGCTGCGGGCGACCAGCCGCAGCACGACACTGGCGTCGTGGGGGCGGAGCCGGGCCCGTCGCTCGTCGGCGCGGCACTGCAGCGCGTACTGCAGCTCCAGCGTGAGCTGGGCTGGCAGACCGCGGAGGTCAAACCGGTCCAGGCCGTGGGCCGCACACGCACCGAGGAACTCCTCAAGGTCGCCGCTGCCAGTGCGCCGCCGCCAGTGGCCCCACCGGCTCATGTGCGAGCGGCACAACGGCTGCCACTCGGTCTCGGCCCACAGCTCGCACCATGGCAGCCGGCAGCCCGGCCGCACGGCGGCGGTGCCCTCCTCGCCGGCCATGGTCGCGATCCAGCCGGCCACGTTGGGCTGGCCGGCCCGCCGCCAGCAGCGGGCGTGCCGGTTGCACAGCCCCCCGCGAGCGCGGCCATAGCGGCAGCCTGGCACGACGCACGACTCGAGCTGGGCACGGCCGCAGGTGCGGGGCGCCGTCGCGGCGACGAAGCCGGCAAGCTCGGGACGGCCCTGCAGCTGCCAGCGCCGATGGTGCCCACGGCACAGCCCGGTCGTCTTGTGCAGCCCGGCCCGGTCGCACCCGGCCACCACGCATCCCGGCGCGCTGAAGATCGCATCGCCGACCTCGGGCACCAGCACCTCGACGCGGAACTCGGGCCGCACGACCGCCACCAGCCGCTCCAGCAGCCCCGACGGGGCCGGCTGCCGCCCGCTGGGATTGGTGGGCTGGGTATCAGAGGTTGTCGCCGGACGCCGTCGGCTCACAGGCGCACCCGCCGGCCGGCAAGCCAGCCCACGGCTTCCAGCGCGCACCGGGCGTCCTGGGGGGTCAGGTGCCCGTAGGTGTCGATGGTGGTCGTGATCGAGGCGTGGCCCAGCAGCTTGGAGACCGTCTCGATCGGGGTGCCGCAGCGCAGCAGCTCGGTGGCGTAGGTGTGCCGGAACCAGTGCGGGTCGAAGTCCAGCCCGGTGCGCCGCCGCAGCCGCGCCACCAGGTCGTAGACACTCTGGTAGCCAAGCGGGTGCCCGAGCGGCCGGCCCCACAGGTTGACGAACACGTAGTCGGAGTCCAGCTCGCCGTACTCGGCGTGCAGGTAGGCGGCATACAGGCGCACCAGCTCGGCGCTGACCGGCACGGTCCTGGGCGTCGCCGACTTGGTTCGGGCGTGGTTGTCGTTGCGCCGCGGGGTGATGGTCAGCTCCCGCTCGGCCACGGCCAGGTCCTGGTGGCGCAGCCCAAGCGCCTCACCGATCCGCACCCCGGCGTCGTGCAGCATGGCGAACAGCAGCCGGTCGCGCAGCCGGGTGCAGGCGTCCAGGATGGCCTGCACCTCGCCTGGGGTCAGGACCCGCGGCGTGGGCCTGGGGGTCTTGAGCGTGATCGTGCGCTGCCGCTGCGGCTGGTGCTTGGCGAGGTGATGCAGGAACGGCTTCCACCTCGCCCGCGCGCCCGCGTACGGCCGCCAGGCGATCAGTAGCTCCCCCAGGTCCAGGCCGTGACGGGCGTGGAACTCGTAGAACGAGCTCAGCGCCGACAGCTTCCGGTTCACGCTGCTGCTCGCGCAGTGCTCGGCCAGCGACGGCAGCGCCAGCACCCGCTCGCCACGCGCCGCGGGCGGCAGCCGCAGCCAGGCCACGAAGCCGCCCAGGTCCTCAAGCTGCACCGCGCGCCAGTCCAGCCCGTGCCCGGCCAGGTAGGCGAACCAGTCCTTGAGGTCGTGGGCGTAGCCCTTGACGGTATTGGGCGACCGCTCGATCGCCGTCAGGTAGGCCAGCCAGCGCTCGACCGGCCCCACCGGGGCGTGGTCGTCGCCGAGCAGGGTCCAGGACCGGACACCTGAGCACCCGCTGGACGAGCATCGCGCCTCCAAGGTCGTGCCTGGTGGAGAGCGGAAGATAACCGCTCCACCAAGCACCCCGAAGCCCGTCAACGCTCCGTGCTGCACGTCCTGGAATCCAACTCTGGAACCCTAGATAACGACCGGGCCGTTCGTCACTGTCGAGGGCGTGTTTCCGGTGCTCAGCTGCGTCGCGTGCCTGGCGCAGCGCTCTAGTAGTGCTCTGTCAGGTCGAGGGACGGCCCGTTGCGCAGGCCGGAGCGGAGTCGTCAGCCTCGCATGCGCCTCCGCGCCGCAGCCAAGGCGCCTGCGCCCCATAGACTGTGACCATGTCCAACCGACCCGAGGCAGCTGCACGCTGGCCCGAGCACCTTCCGGTCGGCGCGTTGCGCGTCGGCCGTTCCAGCGCCCACTACGAGCAGGCAGTCCATTTCTACCGCTACCTGGTCGGGCTGCCGGTGCTGGAGAGCTTTGCGGCAAGCTACGGCGAGGACGGCACGATCTTCGGCCTCCCCGACACCTCCGTGCAGCTGGAAATCGTCCGGTCGACTGAACCGGCTGTCCGCACCGATCGTGTCGATATGCTGGTGTTGTACCTGCCCGACGAGGTGGCCCAGCAGCGTTTGATCGCGAGGATGGCGGCTGCCGGTATGGAGCCGACGTCGCAGCACCCTTACTGGCAGGCGAACGGCGGGGTGACCTACCAAGATCCGGACGGGCGCGAGGTCGTGTTCGTGTCGTGGGTCTACGGGCGCGACCGGACCTGACAAAGCCCTACCAGGGAGCCGTCGCCGTACCCGGAGCTGCCCGACGCCGAGCTGCGCGCCGGCCTCGACCAGCTCCCGACCTGGGTGCTTGAACAGAAGGCCGTCGCCAACCGCCGCTGGGTCGCCGAGATGGGTGAGCGGCTCACCAGCGGTAGACCGGTGGCGCGGATGTACCGGGCAGCCGGGCTCGCCTGGCTCGAACGCCAGGCCGTGATCGCCGAGCAGCTCATCGCCGCCCGTCAGGCCGAACAGGCTGGCCGGCCCTGGCAGCAGTCTCAGTAGCCGCACGTCCACGCAGTCTGTGGCTATCCCTGACCGTTGCCTCAAGAGAGTTCTCGGCCCGTCTGTGCACCCGGGGGAACGCGCGCAGCATAGCCGCTGACCTGGGTATGTGCTGTCCGTGGGCGGCGTCAAGACGCACGAGGCCCGCACCGTCCGGCTGCCCCGCTTCCTGTGCGACCAGCTCGCCGCCTACCTCGCCGACCGCCCCCACGGGCCCGAGGACCTGGTGTTCGCCGCGCCGCTGGGCGGGCCGCTACGGGAGAACAACTTCATGGGCCGCCGCTTCCGGCCGGCGACGCAAGGTCGGGGCGTGCTGTCGTCGAGGTCGCCGATGTTCGGGGTTGATGCTCCTATAGACGTCAAGCGGCTTCGGCGAGGTCGTGGTCGAGCTGGTTGAGGGCGGCGAAGACCTCCCGGGCGACGTAGCGCTTGAGGCAGCGGATGACCTCTCGCTTGGTCTTGCCCTCGGCCAAGCGCCGGGCCACGTAGTCCCGGGTCGGCTGGTGCCAGCGCAGCCGCACGATCACGACCCGGTGCAGCGCGGCGTTGGCTTGGCGGTCACCGCCCCGGTTGAGGCGATGGCGCACGGTCTTGCCCGAGGACGCCGGGATCGGCGCGCTGCCGCACAGCATCGCGAAGGCCGCCTCGCTGTGCAGCCGATCGGGATTGTCGCCAGCGGCTACCAGCAGCGCCGCGGCCGATTCCGCGCCGACGCCGAACAGGGCGCGCAGCCTCGGGGCTGCCTTGGCGGTGAGCCGTTCCAGCTCGCGGTCCAGGGCGGTGACCTCGGCGGTGAGCGCCTGGTGGCGCACGGCCAGCAGGCGCAGCGCCAGCATCGTCGCGGCCGTGGGCGTGGCGGGCTTGCCCGCCGGGAACGCGGCCGCGGTGGCCACCAGCTTGGCGGTCGGCAGCCCCCGCAGCTGCTCGCGGAGCTCGGCGGGGGCGGTGACCAGCAGCGCCTTGATCGCGTTGCCGGCCTGGGTGCGGGCCTTGACGGCGCTTGCGCGTGCCACCCGCAGGCAGCGCAGCATCTCCGCCACGCCGTCGCCGGCCTTGGGCGCCACGGTCGCCTCGCCAGCCTGCACGCTGCGGGCCGCGGCCTCGGCGTCGAGGGGGTCGGACTTGCCGCGCCGGCGTCGGGCCTGCCGGTCGGGCCGGTTGACCTCGACCACGACCTGGCCGTGGGCGCGCAGGAAGCGGGCCAGCGCGGCCCCGTAGGAGCCGGTGCCCTCGACCCCGAACGCCTCCACCTCCCCCAGCCCACGAGCCCAGGCGAGCAGGCTGCGGTACCCGGCGGGCGTGGTCGGGACGCTGACGGTCGCCAACCGCCGGCCGAGCTGGTCCTTGGCGTGGGCGACGTGGAGATCAAGGTGGGTGTCGACCCCGATGGTGACGCGCGGCGGCGCAAGGTGTGCCATGGTGGTGGCGGTCGCTCCTTCCACTGGGACGGGGTGGCCTGCGGCACGCTGGCCGAGCGGGCGGACACGACTGCGACGGGACCATGGCCAGGCTCCTATGAGGTCACTGCTCGCTCGGCTGGTGCGCCACCGGGGAGCAAGGCCGACAGATCAACCCGAAGGCACCGTTGGCCGGTCGTGGGGAGGGTCAGGCCCCGCTCCCGGTGGCAGCGGCATCATCGCAGTCGTCGGGGTCGTGACCTGCTTCGAACGCTTCAGCTGAGCTGTTCGGCCAGTCCGACGATGATGCCCTCGGGGCCGCGGACGTAGCAGAGCCGATAGCTGTCCTCATACTGCGCCAGCTCGCCGACGAGTTCGGCGCCGTGGGTACGCAGGCGGGCAACGACGTCCTCGATATCGTCGACGGCGAACATGATGCGACGTATGCCCAGCGTGTTCGCCGGTGCATCCTTCGGCTCGGCGATGATCGCCTTCGGCGTGTGGAACATCGCCAGCTCGATTCGGCCGTGACCGTCCGGGGTCCGCAGCATTGCGATGTCCTGTCGGACGTCGTCGATCCCTATGACACGCTCCACCCAACGTCCCTCGATTGGCCCCTTGCCCTCCAGCTCAATGCCAAGTTCGACGAAGAACGAGATAACAGCGTCAAGGTCGTCGACAACGATGAGGACGTTGTCCATCCGCTGGATCGTCATGCTGGGCCTCCTTGGTGTGGTACGGCCACGGTGGCCGCATCTGCCCCTGGGACGGAGCCGCCAGGCCGTTCTCGACGTCCTCGGCCACATCTTCTTCGAGAACCTTCTGACGCAGCACGGCCCGAGCCACACATCGATCGGCTTGCGGGCCTGTCGCGATCATGAACTCGTGAGACCACGCCAGATAATGCTGGGAAAACGGCGCCACTGACCGCTGGAGGTCCCACTCTATGGGGGGCGCCGGAGGCGGCGCCTTGAAGGGTGTAGAGAGACTTGTCACGATCAGCTCGACCGGGCCACCCCTAACGGAGCGGGACGCCTGCCGGCACGATGGCAGTCGCCCCCGCGTCCCGCGCTCCGCCCAGTCCTCCGGCAGCTGGTGGTCGCCTCCGTGGTCGCCTGGGCGGTCACGCTCCTCAGCGCCGTTGTCTGGTCGGTCTTCACCGAGCGGTCCGTTGCTGGCGGCATGCTGGCGGCGGCGGTCATCGTCGGGGTCTTGTGCCTGGTTGGCGGTGGTGGTGCCCTGTCGCGCCTGGGCGCGGACCCACGTGCGCATTCGCAGCTTCGGCTCAGCGCCGGTCCGCTGCCTGCCGAGCAGGAAGCCGAACGACCTGTCGGGCTCGCGCCCCTCGGGCTTAACCTCCTGGTTGGCCTGCAGCTGATCATCGGCGGATTCCTGCTCGCCGGCTGAGCTGCCGGCCCGCCGCTCAACCGCCGATCAGCTCCCGGAACGCGGGCTCGTCGCGGATCGGATCGAAGTCGGTGTCGGCGCGGGCGAGCGAGCGCAACCGCTCGCGGTACCGCTGCGTGCTGTCGAGCGAGAGCCGGAGGTGCTCGATCGCGTCGGCTGTCCGCCCCGAGAGGCTCTCGCAGCACGCGAGGTTGTAGAGCGGCTCCGGATACCCGCTGGCTTCGATCAGCTCGCGTCCGCGGGCAACAAGCTCCGCGTACGCGCCCGACTCGTAGACAGGGTGAAACGGCCTCCAGACCTCCCAGCCGACGGGTTCGTATGCCTACCCGGGGATGCCGCCGACTGCGACGATCGTCGTCCCAGGCTCCTCGGCGAACGCGGTCCGCCTGACGCCGGGCGGGACGAACACGAACGTGCCGGCAGGCGCGTCCACGTGGTCGCCGTCGAGCTCGAACCGTGCGCGGCCGCGATGGACGAGGTAGAGTTCCTCGTTGGCGTCATCTTCCACGTCATCGGCGCGAAGATGACCGGGCTCGCGCTCTCTCTCGTCGTGCTCGTTGATGATCCGGTCACCCACGTTGCGGCCCGTCCATGCGCTTGCGCCAAACGCCGTGATGCCGAAGTGCTGGCGGACAGGCCGCCAGGGACAGCGGCCGTCGCTCGCCTCCTCGATCTCGTCGAGGTGCGCGACCGCGTAGCCACTCATCAAGTACCTCCTCCGGGTCGTTGCGTCGATCGCCATCGTGGCGAACAGTACCGTGGGGCGGTGACGACGTCCGCGGCCGGGCTGCCGCGGATCAGACTGCACGACGTGCGCCACAGCTACGCGACCGCGGCGCTGGCCGCCGGGGTGCCGGCCAAGGTCGTCAGCGAGCGGCTCGGGCACGCGAACATCGCCATCACCATGGACACCTATAGCCACGTCCTGCCCGGCCTGGACGAGCTCGCGGCCGGCACCCTGGCCCGCCTGATCCTCGGCGACAACGACCAGGCGTCAGCACGTCCTATTGACAAGCCATTGACAACCGGCCGCACGGCCTCGGAAGACGGAGAGGAGGTGAAGAGGGAACCGCTGGTCAACGATGGTGCGAGCGGGGGGACTCGAACCCCCACGTCCCAGGGGACACCGGGTCCTAAACCCGGCGCGTCTACCGTTCCGCCACGCTCGCTGGAAGCTTGTGGCTCGCTTCTACCTGCGGCTTCGCCGCTACCGTACCACCTGTTCCCGGCACCCTCGTACGCCTCGTCAGCCCGATGGGCGGGCGGAGCGCTCGCGGACGAATGCCTCGATGCCGTCCAGGACACGTGGCAGGCCGAACTCGAAGCTGTCCAGGGCGCGTTGCAGGGTGTAGTCGGCGCCGCCGTCGGAGGGCGCGAAGGCGCCTGACTGCTCGACCTCGACCAGGGTCGGATAGCGGCTGGCGTCGAAGTACCGGTCGAAGACCGGTTCGTAGGCGGCCCACCACTGGTCAACGGTCATGCCGGTGCGCCGCGCGGCGTCCGCCGCGTCGACCGCGCTCTGCGCCGCGCCGCGGACGTACTCGCCGACGAGGCTGACCACCTGGACCATCTCGGTCCCGCTGAGGCCGATCCCGGAGACCGCGTGGAGGGTGGCCTCGAACAGCGCGGTGCGCCGGCCCACCCTGGACGAGGTGTTCCTCCACCTCACGGGGCGTCGCGCCGACGAGGAGGTGGCGGCATGACGGTCGTCGCCGCACCGCCGGTCCCGCGGACCCTGCTCGAGCGCCTGCGCTGGGCGGTAGTCGACGCCTGGACGGTCACCCGCCGCGACCTGGCCCACTGGGCGCGCCAGCCCGCCGTGGTCGTGGTGGGGCTGCTGTTCCCCGTCATGACGGTGCTGATGTTCGGCTACCTGTTCGGCGGCGCGATGTCGGTGCCGGGCGGCGGCGACTACCGCGAGTTCCTCCTGCCCGGCATGTTCGCCCTCACCATGGTCTTCGGCATCGAGGCGACGATGGTCGCGGTGACCTCCGACGCCGCCAAGGGCGTCACCGACCGGTTCCGCTCCATGCCGATGGCGCCGTCGGCCGTGGTCGCCGGCCGCGGCATCGCCGACATGCTGAGCTCCACGGTCGGCCTCGCGGCCCTGATCGCCTGCGGGCTCGCGGTCGGCTGGCGCTGGCACCACGGCGCCGGCCAGGCGCTGCTCGGGGTCGGCCTGCTGTTGCTGCTGCGCTTCGCCCTGCTGTGGGTGGGCATCTACCTGGGACTGCTGGCCAGGAGCCCGGAGGTCGTCACGGCCGTACAGATCCTGGTGTGGCCGCTCGGGTTCCTCTCCAACGCCTTCGCCGCGCCCGCCACGATGCCGGGCTGGCTCGGCGGGGTCGCCGCGTGGAACCCGCTGTCGGCGACGGCGGCGGCGACCCGGGAGCTGTTCGGCAACCCGGGGTGGGGTGGCGAGGCATGGATCGCCGAGAACGCCCTGGCGATGGCGGTGGTATGGCCGCTGGTCCTGCTCGCGGTCTTCTTCCCGCTGTCGGTGCGGCGCTTCCAGCGGCTGAGCCGCTGACGTCCCGACCGCGGTCGCGCGTGCCGGCGGCGGGGCCGTCTACGCGAACAGGGTCTTGCCCCACCACCCGCCCGGCTGGACGCCGGGCGGGCAGGCGAAGACGGCGCTGCCGACGTGGCGGATGTACTCGTTGAGCGAGTCGTTGCCGGCCAGGTTGGCCTGGACGGGGATGAACTGCTTGCGGGGGTCGCGCTGGTAGGCGAGGAAGAACAGGCCGGCGTCGAGGCGGCCGAGCCGGTCGGAGCCGTCGACGAAGTTGTAGCCGCGGCGCAGCAGGCGCGCGTCGCCGTTCATGCTCGGGTGGGCGAGCCGGACGTGCGCGTCGGCGGCGATCAGCGGCTTGCCGTCCTCGCCCTTGACGCCGAAGTCGAGCTGGTCGAACTCGCCGCGGCCGGTGAGCGGGGCGCCGGTGCCCTTGAAGCGGCCGATGATGGCCTGCTGCTCGGCGAGGTTGGTGCGGTCCCAGGTCTCGATCAGCATGCGGATGCGCCGGGCGACCAGGTAGCTGCCGCCGGTCATCCAGGCGGGACCGTCACCGTCCCGCACCCACACCTGCTGGTCGACCACGCCGTGGTCCTCGGCCTTCACGTTGTTGGTGCCGTCCTTGAATCCCATCAGGTTGCGCGGGGTGGCCTGCGCGCGGCTGGTGGAGGAGGTGCGGCCGAAGCCGAGCTGGGACCAGCGCACCGCGGCGACGCCGAAGGCGGCGCGGGCCAGGTTGCGGACGGCGTGGACGGCGACCTGCGGGTCGTTGGCGCAGGCCTGGATGGCGAGGTCCCCGCCGCAGCGGTCGGGGTCGAGCTCGTCGCCGGGGAAGTGGGGCAGGTCGGCCAGGGCCTCGGGGCGGCGCTCGGCCAGACCGAAGCGGTCGTGGCCGTCACGGTCTCGGAACAGGGTCGGGCCGAACCCGATGGTGAGGGTGAGCTGCGAGGGCGGCAGGCCGAGGGCCTCCCCGGTGTCGTCGGGCGGCGCCTCGGCCGGCCCGGCGACGGCGCCGAGCGGCCCGGCGTCGCGCCCGGCGGTCATCCGCGCGGCCGCCTCGGTCCAGGTGCGCAGCAGGTCGACCAGCTCCCGCCGGCTGGCGGTGGTGAGGTCGAAGGCGACGAAGTGGAGGCGGTCCTGCGTCGGGGTCACGATGCCGGCCTGGTGGCCGCCGTGGAACGGCACGGCGGCGCCGGCCCCGCGGCCGGCATCGGCGCCGCCACGGCCGGCGGCGACCACGCCGATGCCGGCCGCGCCGGCGGTCGCGGCGCCGACCCCCGCCAGGCCCAGGAGCCCGCGGCGGGACAGCCGCGGGCCGGCCGCCGGGGCCTTGCCGGTGTGCTGGTCGTCGGACATCGGGGAGACGGTCCCAGGTCGCTCGGTCACTTGCCGGCGACGACCGCCGCGACCGTGCTCAGCGGCTCGCCGAGGGCGTCGACCTTGGTGGCCAGCGCCTTGATCTCGGCCTTGGACAGCTCGGTGTAGAGCTTGAAGCCGTCGCCCTCGGCGTGCTTGGCCAGCTCGGTCTCGACCTCGTCGAAGCGACGGTCGAGCGTCTTGGCCAGCTCCGGGTTGCGCTCGTCGAGCACGGGGCGCAGCGCCGCGATGGCGGCCTTGGAGCCCTCCACGTTGGCCTGGAAGTCCCACAGGTCGGTGTGGGAGTAGCGGTCCTCCTCGCCGGTGACCTTGCCGGTCGCGACCTCGTCGAGCAGCTCCTTGGAGCCGTTGGCGAGCTGCAGCGGCGACAGCTTGGTCTGGTTGGCCAGCTCGACGACCTTCTTCACGTCGGCGAGGAGCTGGTCGGCGATCTTGCCGTCGCCGCTCACGTCGCCCTTGACCCAGAGGTCCTTCTCGATGCGGTGGTAGCCGGTGAACTCCTTGCCCGGCTCGACGGCGTTCTCGCGTCCGTCGATCCTCGGGTCGAGAGTGCCGACGAACTCGGTGGTGCGCTCGATCAGCGCCTTCGACTGGCTGCGGACGTAGCGCTGGTAGGACGCGGTCGCCTCGGCGAGCTTGGCGTCCTCCGACAGCGACTGGGCCCCGCCGGCGACGGTGAGCTTGCCACGGATGCCCTTGCCGACCTGGCCGGGCTTGCAGGCCGTCTCGTACTGCCCCGCCGGCAGCTCCACGGTGAGCTCCCTGGTGAGGCTGGGGCCGATGTTCTCGACCTCGCCCATGACCCGGTCGCCGGGCCCGTACACGTAGAACTCGGTGACCTGGGTGCCGGTGTTGGTCACCGCGAACGTGTGGGTGCCCGCGTCCAGCGAGACGCTGGACACCTCGCAGCTCGACTCGCCGGCCTTCACGGCGATCTTGCCGTTCCCGCCGCCGGCGGGGGAGGGCGACTTCTCCGAGCCGCAGCCGGCCAGGGCGGCGGCCAGCAGGGTGGCGAGCCCGGGCAGGAGCAGCCCACGGGCACGAGCGGCGACCCCTCGGGGCGCGCCGGGGACGGGGGTCATCTGGCCGCGACGTCCTTTCGCTGGGGAGGGCTCAACGAGGAGACCGTGGCGGGCGCGACCTGGCGCCGCCGGGCGGGGCGCAGGAACAGGTACAGGACCGGCACGAGGTAGGCGAGGTAGACCATCGCCTCGAGCACCGTGGTCTGCGGGCTGAAGTTGAAGACTCCCTTGAGCACGGTGCCGTACCAGGAGCCGGGCGGGACCTGCGCGCTGACGTCGAACGCCAGCGCGGTCAGCCCGGGCAGCCAGCCGGCCTCCTGCAGGTCGTGCACGCCGTAGGCGAGGACCCCGGCGGCGACCACCGCCAGGCCGGCGCCGGTCCAGGTGAAGAAGCGGCTCAGGTTCAGCCGCACGGTGCGCTTGTAGAGCAGCCAGCCGAGGACGACCGCGCTGGCGACCCCGAGCGAGAACCCGCCCACCGGCGCCGCGGTCGACCCCGCCGCCTGGACCGCCGACCAGAAGAACAGCGCGGTCTCCAGTCCCTCCCGTCCGACCGCGAGGAACGCCATGCCGGCCACGGCCGCCGTCCCGACCGCGAGCGCGGACTCGAGCCGGCCGGTCAGCTCGGCCTTGATCGTCCGGGCCGCCCGCCGCATCCAGAAGATCATCCAGGTGACGAAGCCGACGGCGACGATCGACAGCGTCCCGCCGAACGCCTCGCGCGCCTCGAAGGTCCGTAGCATCGACGTGGAGGTGTAGGTCAGCACGGCCCCGAACAGCACGCTGAGCGCCACCGCGCAGGCCACGCCGAGCCAGACTGGCGCCAGCCGGTCGCGCCGGCCTATCCTCACCAGGTAGGCGACGAGGATGCTCACGACGAGCACTGCCTCGAGGCCCTCCCTGAGCCCGATCAGGTAGTTTCCGGCCACAACGCCTCCGCTGGTAGAGACTTGATTTAGGCTTACCTAATTCTTGCCAGCCGCAGCGCGTCGCGTCAACTTCCCGCCGGCTGGACCCATCCAGATCGGGCACAGCCGCGAACCCGTATCGAGCGCGCAATCGAGCGCGGACGTTGCGATACGGGAGGAAGAGATGGCGGCGGGGCGCAGGCACCTGGTACGGCGTGGGGTTGCGGCCACGGTGGCGCTGGTGCTGCTGGCGCTCGGGCTGGCCGGGCCGGCGCTGGCCCGGCCGGCGAAGCGGGCCACCCCGCGGCCCACGGCGGCGGTCAGCCTCGACCGCATGACCGTGACCGGTGCCGACAACGCCGTGCTGCAGTGGAACGCGGCCGCGCTGCAGGCCGTGCGGGACACCACGCCGCCGCCGCCGGTGGCCGCGCGCGCCCTCGCCGTGCTCCACACCGCCATGTTCGACGCCTGGGCCGCCTACGAACCGAAGGCGGTCGGCACCCGGCTCGGTCCCCGGCTGCGGCGCCCCGCGGCCGAGCGCACGCCCGCCAACAAGCGCGCGGCGGTCAGCTACGCGGCCTTCCGCGCCCTCGCCGACCTGTTCCCGGCCAGGCTGGCGGACTTCCAGGCGCGCCTGCGTGCCCTCGGCTACGACCCCGCCAACCGCTCCACCGACCTTGCCACCGCCGCCGGGGTCGGCAACGTCGCGGCGGCGGTGCTGCTCGCCTACCGGCACGGCGACGGCAGCAACCAGCTCGGCGACCTCGCCCCCGGCCCGTACGCCGACTGGACCGGCTACAAGCCGGTGAACGGTCCCGACCAGGTCACCGACCCGCGCCGCTGGCAGCCGCTGCGCCTGCCCGACGGCACCGTGCAGCAGTTCTCCGTGCCCCAGTGGGGCCGGGTCGAGCCGTTCTCCCCGCGCTCCGGCGGGCAGCTCCGTCCCCCGCGGCCACCCGCCTTCGGCGGCGCCGCGCACCGGGCGGAGGTCGACGAGCTCGTCGGGCTGAGCGCGCGGCTCGACGACCGTACCAAGGTGGTCGCCGAGTACTGGTCGGACGGGCCCAGCTCCGAGCTGCCGCCCGGCCACTGGGACCTGTTCGCCACCTGGGTGTCCAAGCGCGACCGCCACGGCCTCGACGACGACGTCAAGCTGTTCTTCGCGCTGAGCAACGCGCAGCTCGACGCGGGCATCGCCGCCTGGGACGCCAAGCGCGCCTACGACAACGAGCGGCCGATCTCAGGCGTCCGGCGGCTCGACCGGGGCCGGACGATCCGGGCCTGGGCCGGGCCGTACCAGGGGACACAGGAGATCCCGGCGGAGCGGTGGCAGCCCTACTTCCGCACCGACCTGCTGACGCCGCCGTTCCCGGACCACGTCTCCGGCCACAGCGCCTACAGCGCCGCCAGCGCCTCCGTGCTGGCCTCGTTCACCGGCGGCGACCGCTTCGGCGCGGCCGCAACCGTGGCCCGCGGCTCCTCCCGGATCGAGCCGGGCGCCACGCCGTCCGCGGACGTGACCCTGTCCTGGCCAACCTTCTCGGCAGCGGCCGACCAGGCCGGCATGTCGCGCCGCTACGCCGGCATCCACTACCGCAGCGCCGACCTCGAGGGGCGCAAGCTCGGCCGCGAGGTGGCCGCCGAGGTTCTCCTGGGGGCCTGGGAGCACATCCTCGGGATCGGCCACCGACCGCCGGCGCCGACGCGGCCCACCCTGCGCACGCCGCGGCCCGCCGCCGCCCATGCGGCCGTGGCACCGGCGTCGAAGGCGCACACGGTGCGGCAGGACCGTCCCGCCGCGACGGTGCGGCCACGGGCGAAGCCGGCGGCGACACGCCCACGGCCGCCCGCGAGGAAGTCCGGCGAGCCGAGGCGGTACCTCGCGCGCCCGGAGTCCCGCCCCGGCACCTCGAGCGAGGGCACCGTGGCCGGCGCCCGCGGCCGGCCCTGGTCGAACGGCTCGCAGTGGCCGCCGATGCTGGCCGGCTTCGGCTCGGCCCTGATCCTGGCGGGGACCCTGCGCCTGCGCCGGGCCCGCCGCGTCGCGGCCTCCGGCGGCTGGCGCTCGCCAGCCGGTCGGCATCTCCGGCGCTAGGGGGCCACCGCCGGCGCGGTATTTCGGCACGAGCGCCGGCGCGATATCCCACGACACCGGACAGCTCGGAAGATTTCGCCGGCCTTCGGGGAATGCGCGGCGGGCGGGGGCGACGCCGGTTCGCCTCATCCGAACGGATGAGCAGGCATCCTACGGGCCTACGGCGCCGGGACGACCGGCGCCTGTACGCCAATTGCACCGGTTTCCGCCGGGGCAAGTGCTCCGACGTGCGAAAAGGTGGCCATTGCGGCACGGCGGCGCATTACTCGAGCCCGCAGAGGCGGAGAATTCGGAGCAGCTACGCACTATTACCGGACTAGGTGACCGGGCATGGTCGGGTGGTTCGCCACCTGCTATGACCTGTGCGCAATTTCAGGCCGATTGCATCGGATCGATGGTCGATGGCCGAGGCGCACGAAGACCGCTTCATGCCCGAAGCCGGGGGGGCCGGCGAGACGAGGCCGGCGCTGCCGGCCGTGCCCGAGCCGGCTCGCCGCCTCGGGCGGCTCTGGACGGTGCTGGTCCTCGCCGTCCTGCTGGCGTGCGGGATCGGGCTTGGCCGCCTGCTGGGCGGCGGCGAGGCCGCGGCCGCCAGCGCCACCTCGGCACCGGCGCCGCCGCCGGTGGTCGTCACGGTGCCGGCGGCCGCGCCGCGGTCCTGTCTGGCCGCCCTGCGCCACGGAGACGCGACCGTCGACCTGCTCGTCCACGGCATCAGGGACCGCCGCCTGAGCGAGGCGCTCAAGTCCTACGTGACAGCCAGCAAGGCATGCCGCAAGGAGGTGCCCGAGAAATGACGTTGAAGTCAACGGCGAAGGCGCTGCTGCTGGTCGCCGGGTTGCTCATCCTGGCGGTGCCCGCCCGGGCCGCCGAGTCGCTCGTGCTGACCTGCAGCGTCTGCGACCACGTCGACGCCAAGGCGTCCGGCCTGCCGGCCGCGCGGGACCTGCGGCTGACCATGACCGACCTGAAGACCGGCCAGCAGGTCGCCAACGTCGCGGTGCGCAGCGACGCCCAGGGAAGCTTCCACAAGGAGGTCCCGATCGACCTGCGCGTCCACCCCGCGCTGCAGTCGAGCGTCCTGGAGTCGTCGAACGGGCAGCTGCTGGTGATCGCGGAGCACGACCGGTTCGTGGCGCCGTGCAAGCCGCTCACCTCGAGCAGCGGCCAGCTCGCCTTCACCGGCTCGCAGACGTCGCTGCTGCTCGGTGTGGGAGCCGGGCTGCTCCTGGCCGGCGTGCTGCTGCTGCGCGGCGGCTCGGCGCGGGGACGCCGCCGGACCTCGACACCCTGACCTGCCCAGGGCGGCGGCGCTCCGCCGGGCACGTGCGACCGGCCAAGGCGGCCGGTACTGTCTAAGGCCGTCCCCCGGCGACGGGAGCGTGGTCCGGAGTAGGCACCGACATCGACCGTGACCGCTTCGAGGAGGCGGAGTTCGTCCGCTTCTCCGAGCGCTTGGAGCGTTGCCTGGAGGCCCTGCGGCTCCTGCTGCAGCGGCCCGGGTTCGGCGTCGGCGCCACCACCCTGGGCGCGGAGCTGGAGCTGTTCCTGGTCGACGCGCTGGGGCGCACCCTGCCCCAGAACCAGGCCGTGCTCGACGAGGCCGGCGACGAGCGCGTCACCCTCGAGCTGGACCGCTTCAACCTGGAGCTGAACCCGTCGCCGTCGTCGCTGGACGGCCGGCCGTTCTCCGGGCTCAGCCGCGAGATGCACGGCGTTCTCGAGCGGGTGCGGCTGGCCGCGCGTGCCCACGGCGGGCGGGTGGCGATGATCGGCATCCTGCCCACCCTGCGCGAGGAGGACCTGCACCGCAGCGCGATCACGGACTCGCACCGCTACCGCGCGCTCAACCACGGCATCCAGCGCCTGCGGCAGGAGCCGTTCCGGGTCGAGATCGCCGGGTCGGGCGGCGAGCTGCTGGCGATCCAGCGCGACGACGTGGTGCTCGAAGGGGCCAACACCTCCTTCCAGGTCCACCTGCGGGTCGCGCCCGAGCGCTTCGGGCGCGCCTACAACGCCGCCCAGCTCGCCACCGCGCCGGTGCTCGCGGTCGCCGGCAACTCGCCGCTCTTCCTCGGCCGCCGGCTCTGGGAGGAGACCCGCATCGCCCTGTTCGAGCAGGCGGTCGACGACCGCGACGAGGCCGGGCGTGGCCGGCTGGCGTCGCGGGTCGCGTTCGGCAACGGCTGGGTGCGCGACGGCGCCCTGGAGCTGTTCGAGGAGAGCGTGCGGCTGCACGACCCGCTGCTGCCGATGCTCGCCGACGAGGACCCGCTCGACTGCCTCGCCGCCGGCGGCCTGCCCGAGCTGGACGAGCTGCGCCTCCACCAGAGCACCGTGTGGCGCTGGAACCGCGCCATCTACGACGCCGGCTACGGCGGTCACCTGCGTATCGAGATGCGCGCGCTGCCGGCCGGCCCGACCATCGTCGACATGCTCGCCAACGCCGCCTTCCACGTCGGCGTCGCGCTCGCGGCGGCGCCGGGCGCCGCCGAGTGGACCACCACGATGCCGTTCGCGCGCGCCAACGCCAACTTCTACCAGGCCGCCCGCCACGGCCTCGACGCCGAGCTCGATTGGCCCGCCGACGCCGACGGGCCGGGCGGCCGCGGCGACCCGGTGCCGCCGCGCCGGATCCGCGCGGCCGAGCTGGTCCGCGCCCTGGTGCCGCGGGCGCGCCGCGGCCTCGAGCATGCCGGCGTCCCCGGCGACGAGATCGAGCGGCTGCTCGGCGTGGTCGACGAGCGCGCCGCCAGCGGCCAGACCGGCGCGGTGTGGCAGCGGCGCACCCTGGCCGCGCTCGAACCGCGGCTCGGCCAGGAGCGGGCCCTCGCCGCGATGCTGGAGCGCTACCTCGAACTGAGCCACAGCGACCAGCCGGTCCACACCTGGCCGCTGCGGGGCTGAGCACGGGCCCGACCGGGCTCGATGAACCATCCGGGCACGATCGCCCGTACTGACCAGGTGAGACGGCCACCCGCCGGGTGGCCGGATCGATCGCAAACGGGACCGGTCTCGAGGCGGCGCGGCATGAGCGGCGGAATCCAGGTCGACATGGAAGCGCTCGAGCGCGTCGGCCACGGCTACGCGCTGGCGGCCGGTCAGCTCCGAGAGGTCCTCGGCGGGCTCGACGCGCAGGTCGGGGCGCTCGGCGGCCACATGGGCGTCGGCGGAGCGACCGCCGCCTACGAATCCATGTGGGACGCGTGGCGTGGCGCCCTCGACGGGCTCGTCGGCGAGCTCGACGGGCAGGTCACCAGGCTGCTGCACGCGATCGCGAGCTACGACATGGCCGACAACTACGACTACTTCACCGGCGTCCGCGGCCGCGTGGCGTTGACCGGCCCATGATCCGTCCGGTCGGCGACCCGGCCCTGGTGCGCACCGGCGCCAACTGGTTCCAGGCCGCCGCCGCCCGGGTCGAGCAGCTCGGTCTGGAGCTGCGGCGGCACTCGGCGGCCTCCTCCGAGGTCTGGTTCGGCTGGGCGAGCTTCAGGTTCCAGCACGCCCTCGGCTGGGCGGAGAACGACTGCGCCGAGGTGGTCACCGCCTTCCTGGCCGCCGGCGCGGCCCTGCGCCGCTACGCCGACGCCCTCGAAGCGGCCCAGCAGGAGTACGACGCGGCCATGGCCGGCGCCGAGGCCGCCGGCTACGAGCTGCGCGGCGACGCCCTGGTCGACGCGTCGCCGGACCTGGCGGCGGGGTTGGGCCGGCCGACCCTCGGCTTCCCCTCGCCGTCGCGCACCACCGAGCGGCTGCAGCTCGCGCACCAGGCCGCCAAGGCGGCCAGCGACGAGGCCGCCGGCCATCTCGCCGCCATCGCCCAGCGGGCGCACACGGTGCCGCGTGGCCGCCACGGCCGGCTCACGCTCGACCCGTTCAAGGGCATCGCCGAGCGCGGCGCGGTAGCGGCCGGCCTGCTCCGCGGCAGCCTGCGAGCGGGCCCGGCGCTGCTCGGGCGCGGCGGGCCCGGCCGGGCCGGTGTGGTCGGGCGTCTGCGCAGCGGGCTGGACGAGACCCTCCCCGGCGGCCTCGCCCGCGGCGGCCCGGTCGCCGGGGCGGCCCTCGAGTTCGCCGCCGGCGTCCACGGCGGCGAGGCGCCGCCCAAGGCGGCGGCGCAGGCGGCTGCGGGGGCGGTGACCAGCGGGCTGATGCTGCAGCAGGGCTCGCTCGGCTGCCTCGCCCTGGCCGAGACCGGCCCGGGCGCGTTGGCCTGCGAGGTCGGGGTGGTGACGGCCAGCGCCCTGGCGAGCCTGCGGGTGCGGAGCTGGGTCGGCGACCTCTGGGACGCCAAGGTCGACCCGCGCGGCGGTGCGGACCGCAAGGCCCTCGCGGACGAGCTGCAGCTGATCGACGAGACGGCCCGCTCGCCCCGCTGATCGGGCCGGCACCAATGGAGCGAGTCGTCCGCCAGACTCAGGGTCGCCCTGCCCGCGGGCAGTCGAGCTACCCCTGCTCGGCCTTGCCGCGTCGGCGCAGCTTGGAGCCGAGCCAGGCGATCGGGTCGTAGCGGGTGTCGGCCACCCGCTCCTTCAGCGGGATGATCGCGTTGTCGGTGATGCCGATGTCCTCCGGGCAGACCTCGGTGCAGCACTTGGTGATGTTGCACAGGCCGATGCCCATCTCGCCGCGGAGAAGGTCGCGGCGGTCGTTGGTGTCGAGCGGGTGCATCTCCAGCTCGGCGTAGCGGATGAACATGCGCGGGCCGGCGAAGCTCGGCTTGTTCTCCTCGTGGTCGCG
>WNGF01003908.1_pt1 | contig 22993 bp, 22 predicted proteins | sample 5400641 | NCBI WGS metagenome assembly WNGF01 (sample SAMN13153371, study PRJNA577476) | soil metagenome | isolation source: 80 cm soil or saprolite under grassland replicate 2 | place: USA:California | collected 2016-06-15 | reverse complement strand
CGAGCAGGCGGACGCCGCGTGGGACAGCGACGTGGCCAGCGATACGGCCGATGAGCTCCTCGCGGATCTCGCCGGCGTACGCTTCGAGCTGCTGCAACGGCTCGAAGTGGCACCAGACGATGTGTGGGAGTCGCTTTCGCCTGCCCGACTCGACGCACAACCGCGACTCACGGAGCTCCTGCTGCGCATGCGTCAGCATGAGTTCGACCATCTCGCGTCACTATGGAGGATGGCCCTGTACTGGGATCGTGTCTCGCCATCGACCGCCGAAGCGGTTGGTCTCCTGCTTCACCCTGCAGATCGGCTTGAGGAGTCACACTGAGATGATCGACCAGTTCACGAACCTTGAAGACGGCGATATCGCGCTGCCCACGTCGTCGCTCGACTTATCGACGCGAATGCGTGATTTGCGCGCCCGCCAGGGCTTGAAGCAGAGTGAGGTCGCTCGGCGCATGGGACTCGATCCCAGCATTCCCAGCCTGTGGGAGCAGGGCAAGCGTCTGGTGCCGGCCAACCGCGTGCGCTCGCTGGCCGATGCTCTGGAAGTGTCCGTCGAAGAGCTGCTCGAAGGCGTCTCCGGCGCCCAGCGCGCCAAGGCGCCGATCGTCGACAGCACGCCGGTTCGGGCGAGTGTGGCCGATCTTCTCGACGAGCGCTCCTCCACCTTGCGTCAGCGACCCGTCGAGTCGGGTCCGCTGCTGCGCCTGCTGCCGCGTGCCGAGGAGGCTTCGGCGCCGACCGCCACGCTCGGCGGCGAGGCGCCGCCGGAACCCTGGATCGTGCCCGAGCGGCCGCCGCTCGACGGCGTGATTCCCGACGGCTGGCAGCCGAACGATCGCATCCAGGACATCAGCCCGTCCTTGCCGGATGGCTACTGGCTCGATCCGATCAAGCTCGAAAAAGCCACGGCGCGCCAGCTGTTGCGAAGTCGACTGTGTGACGCCGATCGCAGTGTCGTCGACGGTCAAGAGGTGCCCGGCGCCGCGCTGGCCGAGCGGATCTACAGCCACTGCAGTCGAGCCGATGCCTTCGTGCCGGGCAAGCTGCCGCTGGCGGAGACGATCTTCCGCTGTGTGCTGTCCGCCGACCGCGGCGGACTGACTGACGGCGCGCTGGTCGAGATGCTGCGCGAGCGTTCGGCGGCGGTGCCGGTTTCGGCCACGCTGCTGCGGCGCATGCGCGATTCGGTGCGCCCGTACCCGATCCGGCGCGTGGATGCGGAACTGTTTGGCGGACGCCGCTAGTTTGTCATCCTGAGCGCAGCGAAGGATCCGACGGCACATACGCTTCGGCAAGCGGATTCTTCGGCTGGGCCTCAGAATGACAAGGGTCAGCCGATGGCCCTTCTCCTCACCCGCGGCGACCTGCAGCGCACACTGGCGGTCGATCAGGTCATCGAGGCCGTCGCGGGTGCATTCGCGGCGTATTCGGCCGGGCGGACTGAGACCCCGCTGCGCGTCGGCGTCGAGCCGCCGGGGACCGGCGGGGTGTTGCTGGCGATGCCCAGCGCGGTGGCCGATCCGCCGGCGCTGGGCGCCAAGATCGTCTCGGTGTTTCGCGGCAACGTGGCGCGTGGGCTGCCCACCGTCACGTCGATCTACGTGCTGAGCGATTACGACACGGGCGCGCCGCTAGCGATCATGGACGGCAGCTACCTGACCGCCGTGCGCACCGCCGCCGGCTCTGCCGTCTCTGCGCGTCTCCTGGCCCGCGCCGACGCTACCGTCCTGGGTGTGTTTGGCACGGGCGTCCAGGCGAGGTTCCACGTGCTGGCGATGCGCGTCGTGCGGCCGTTAGTGCAGGTGCTGGTCCGCGGCACCGCGGCTGACAAGGCCATGGCATTCGCTGCGTGGGTCACCGAGGCGACCGGCATCGCGGCTGAGGCGGCGTCGGCGGAAGACGTGTCGAGTGCAGACATTGTGGCGGCGTGTACCACCAGTGCCGAGCCAGTGGTGGTTGAGGATGCGGTGAAGCCTGGCAGCCACGTGTGTTCCGTTGGCTCGTTTACCCCCACAACTCGAGAGTTGCCTACGGGCCTTGTGGCGACGGCAAGGGTGTACGTGGACAGTCGCGCTGGGGCGTTCTCGGAAGCGGGCGATCTGCTGATACCCGTACACGAGGGCGTCTTCGAGCTGTCGCGCGTGGTGGGCGAAGTGGGCGAGGTGCTGAATGGCAAGGTGCCTGGGCGTCACTCAGCTGACGAGGTGACGGTGTACAAGTCGGTCGGCGCCGCGTTCCTGGACGCAGCGACGGGGCGGCTCGCCTACACGGAGGCGGCGAAGTTAACAGTCGGCACGGTGTTCGAGTTCGACGCCGAGTAGAGCGGCATACCTCGTGCTATAGTCGCGAGCGAGATCGAGGTAGGTGGGGAGCACGCCACAACTGGCAGGAAACACGGCCGAGCCTGTTGCAGAGGCGGCGGAAGCGCTCGGGTTGGCGCGGCGGATCGTCGATCTGGCGTCGGACAAGCTGGCCAGCGATATCGTGCTGCTCGACATTCGGGGCGTGTCGCTCATTGCCGATTACTTCGTCATCTGCACCGCCGGCAGCGAACGCCAGACCTCGGCCATTCTGAAGGACTTGAGCGACAAGCTGCTCGAGGAATTCCATCGCAAGCCGATGCACACCGAGGGCAAAGGCGACTCGGGCTGGGTGCTGCTCGACTACGGCGACGTGATCGTGCATATCTTCTCGCCGCAGCAGCGCAGTTTCTATAACCTTGAGCAGTTGTGGGCGGCCGCAACGCCCGTAGTGCGACTGCAGTAGTGGCCGGTGGGTGCCGATTATCAGCCTGAAATGGGGCAAGGCGAGGCTCGGGCAGGCATGGCAGACGGAACAATGGGTCGACCACAGATATTTGGCGCAGGCGTAAGTCTCGGCGTGTTCGCTGGGATTCTGATCGGCTCACTGGTCACGTTGTGGCTGGGCGAGGCGGCCCTGGATCTGGCGCACCGCTTCCTCGATCGGCTGGCGGGGCGACGCGAATCGGTTCGTTTCGAGCTGCTGCTGCAGTGAGGAGTGGGGAGTGGGGAGTGGGGGAGGCCCAATCGCGCTCACCCCTCACCCCTCTCCCCTCTCCCCTCACCCCTCAAAGATCCAGCGATCGAAGTCGCGCGTGTAGCTGACCAGCTCGCCTTGCTGGAACCACAGGGCTAGCTCGCGCTCGGCGGTGGCGGGCGCGTCGCTCGCGTGAATCAGGTTGCGGCCGATGTCGATGGCGTAGTCACCGCGAATGGTGCCTGGGCCTGCCGAGAGCGGGTTGGTGGCGCCAATGGTATTGCGCACCAACTGCACGGCGTTGTTGCCTTCGAAGCACGCGACGGCGACCGGCCCGCCGGTGATGTGGGCCAGCAAGCCAGCGTAGAAGGGCTTGCCCTCGTGCTCGGCGTAGTGCCGCTCAGCGAGCGAGGGCGGCACTGAAAGAAACTTCAAGCCAACGACGCGCAGTCCGCGCGCTTCGAGGCGGCCCAGAATGGACCCGATCAGACCGCGCTGGACGCCATCAGGTTTGACGATGACCAGGGTGCGTTCCATAGCCATGGACTCGAATGTACCTGACGAGTGGCCCAAACCAGCGCTGGACGACCCAAAATAGGTCGTCTCAATCGAGAAATCGGGGGTTTTGCAGTTGCAGCCCTGAGATTGAAGGCCTATGCTCCACGAAGCGGCCCCCTTCTCGTCCGCTAGTAGTGGTATCTCGGGCCGACTACTGATTCCATCGGAGTCCAACCGTGGCTACTGGTTACTGCATGAAGTGCAAGGCCCAGCGCGAGATCAAGAACGCGAAGCAGATCACCATGAAGAATGGGCGACCGGCGACTGAGGGCGCCTGTCCCGTCTGCGGCACCAAGATCTTCAAGATCGGCGCTGGCAAGTAGCCTTCGTTGTCATTCTGAGGCGAAGCCGAAGAATCCGCTTGCTGTGCGTGAACAGACGCGCGGGCAAGCGGACCTTCGCTACGCTCAGGATGACAACGAATCGCTGTCGAGCAGCAGTGGCTGTTGCGGCGCGCGATTGCGCCTGGGTCGCTGGATGCGCAAGTGGCTGTAGGCCTTGGCGCTGGCCAGGCGGCCATTCGGCGTCCGCAGCAGGAAGCCCTGGTGAAGCAGGAACGGCTCCACCACCTCCTCGAGCGTGTCGACTTCTTGCTGCATGCTCGCGGCCAGCGCGGTGACCCCTGTTGGGCGGCCTTCGTACTGCACCACCAACGTGCGTAGATATCGTCGGTCGAGGTCGTCCAGGCCAAGCTCGTCGACGCCTTCGAGTTCGAGCGCCTTGTTGACCACGGCCGCCCCGACGTCGTCCACGCCGTGGACCTGGGCATAGTCGCGCACTCGGCGCAGTAAGCGATTGGCGATGCGCGGCGTGCCGCGTGAGCGGCGCGCGACTTCTTCGGCCGCCTCGACCTGCATACGTACGTTGAGCAAGCCCGCCGAGCGACGGACGATCAGGGTCAGATCGGCGTCAGTGTAGAAGTCGAGCTCGAAGTTCAAACCGAATCGATCGCGCAGCGGTGGCGGGAGCAGCCCCTTGCGCGTGGTCGCACCGACCAGCGTGAACGGCTTGACGACGAGCGGAATAGCGCGTGCGTATGGCCCTTTGTCGAGGACGAAGTCGACCTTGAAGTCCTCCATGGCCGGGTACAGGAACTCCTCGATGGCGCGCGGCAAGCGATGGATCTCGTCGATGAAGAACACGTCGCCTTCGTCGAGCCCGGTCAGCATGCCCATCAGATCGAGCGTTTTCTCAAGCGCCGGGCCCGAGGTGGTGACCAGATTGCCGCCCATCTCATGCGAGACGATGTGCGCGAGTGTCGTCTTGCCCAGGCCTGGCGGGCCGCTGAGCAGCAGGTGATCGAGTGGCTCGCGACGCTGGCGCGCGGCCTGGAACGCAATATCCAGCCGCTGGCGCTGCAGGTCCTGACCGATGAAGTCGGCCAGGCTGCGCGGCCGCAGCGTTGTCAGGACGCGCTCTTCCTCGTCATCGCCCGCGTTAGCCGTGATGATCCGCTCCACCTACCTGCTTCGCCCTTCCCGATGCAGGCGCAGGTATTCGGTCACAATGTCCTGCACACTCGTGATGTCCTCGCCCGAAGCGAGAATACTGTTCACCGCGCGGGTGGCATCGAAGCGTTTGAGGCCCATCTGCGTGAGCAACGTAATGGCGTCGTCGCGTACATCGTCCACCGGCCCGCGGCGCGCTGGCGCGGCCTCGACGGCCTCGACGAACGGACCCACCTTCTTGCGCAGACTGGCGATCATCTTGTCCGCGCCGTCGACCGTGACACCGGGCAGGCCATCGAGGAACGCGCGATTGCCGTGCTGGATGGCACTGGCGATCTGCTCGATCGGGACGATCATGGCCCGAGCGGCGCCTTTGCCGCCCACACGGGGCACGCTCTTGAGCAGTTCCCAGAACGCCTTCTGCTCGGGCTGCAGGAAGCCGAACAGGACAGGCCACGGCTGGTCGCGCCCGGCTTGCGCGCTGACGTAGAGCAGCAGTGGCTCGTCGATCGTGCGCGTGGTCACGACTTCGCTCTCGACGATCGGCGGCAGCAGGACCTCGTAGCCGACGCCGCCGGCTTCGAGCAGGATGGCGCCATCGCCCTCCGGCGCGGGTCCCTTGTAGGTACCGCGCAGGTAGCTATACATGGCGGCTCAACGCGATCAGCGGACGCGTTGTCTGGTGCAAACCCGCCAGGGCGAGGGCGAGCGCGTCGGTTTCGTCGAGCTTCAGTCGATCGTTTGGCCGCAGATCGGTGAGACGCAGGACCATGCGCTGGACCTGGTCCTTGGAGGCGTGGCCGCCGCCGGTGAGGCGCTGTTTGACCGTCGTCGCGGTCAACGGCACGATCGGCACGCCGGCTTCCTCGAGTACGAGGCAGATCACGCCGCGCATGTGGGCCATGAGCAGCGCGCTGCGCGGATGGCGTGGCGCCGTAAACACCTCTTCGAGCGTGACCAGCCCTGGACAGTACTCGTCCAGCACCGTTCGCAGGTGCTGGGCGCCGTGCGCCAGTCGTGCAGGTAAGGCGTCGGTCGTAGGTGGGCTGATCACACCATGGCCGAGGACCGTCACGCCGCGGTTCAACGGTTCGACGACGGCCCACCCTGTGCGCACGAGACCGGGATCAATGCCGAGAACGCGCATCAGGCGAACATCCGTGCTATCGAGCCGATTATAGGCTCGCTTCCAAGCGCGTGAGGACACGATACGGTCCAAATCGCGCAACTTCCTGAAATCGACCGAACAGCCATTCCTCGAGGCTGGCGTTGCCGCCCGGTGGTCCCCAGGCGTGGCGCCAGTAGTCGCTGACGACGATCAGGCGGACGTCGGCCGCCCGAAGTTGTTCGATGGCTTGCTGGAGCTGAACTGGCGTCGCCGCGCCTGGATTCAGGTGATCGAAGCGGGTCGGATTCGGCCGGGCGCTGAGCGCATAGAGCAGGGGTGAGCTGGGATAGACCAGGATGGGCTCACTTGGGGCGGTGCGGTGCTGGATCTCGGCGATGGTGTTGAGCAGGTCGGACCACGTCTGAGCCGGTACGCGCAGCGCGTTGGCGCCCGGTATGCCCTGGATTGCAACTGTCGCCTGTGCTACCTGGTCCACGCGGTACTGCAGGATGGGCACGCACAGAAACGTAGCCCACGCGACGAGCACGCCGGCCGCCAGCGGCCGCACGCGCTGGAGTGCGACGGTGCCCACCACCAGCAGCAGTGGCGCCGACCAGGCCAGATGGAGTGAGTCGCTGCGCGGGTACTGGGTCAAGAACAGGCCCGCGCCGGCGAGCACGTACCAGCGCAGCCTGGGTTCACGTGTCGCGCGCCACGTTGCGACTCCGCCGAGTAGGCACAGAATCGGAATCACGATCGTCGGCTCCGGGGGCGCGTACAGGCCGGCCTGGTTGATCGAGCCGACGAACGATGCCAGCAGCGTGACCTGGCCGCCGATGGCCACGAGCAATGGCACGAGCCACAACGCTGTCACGACAGCGAAACCAGTCATGACCGTGGCCATGCTGCGCCAGTGTGGCAGCGTCTGCACCAGAAGGGCCGCAAAGATGAAGGCGCCGGCGTTTTGCTTGAAAAGGTACGTCAGGGCGGCCGCCGCGCCGGCCGCGGCGGGGTGGTTACCGGCCATGAGCCATACGGCAGCCAGGGCGAAGAACGTGCTGGGCCAGCCAGGATGCGGCTCCCAGCGGTCGGGCGCGGGGTCGAACCCGACGAGCAGGAACGCGCCTGGCAGCGCTGCCCAGGCGGGATGTTTGACCACTGGCCGTGCCAGCACGTACAGCAGTGCGACCACCCCGGCCCGCGCGACCAGGCTCAGTGCACGCGGTCCGAGCAGAAACGGGCCGCCGAGTACGGCGAATAGTCCGGCGTGGACGTAGGCCAGGCCGGGCGTGTACAGCGAGTCGAAGTCGCGGTACGGCACCTGGCCGTGCAGCACGCGCACGGCCTGCTGCACGAAGTAACCCTCGTCGAGGTCGTCGATGCCAACGGGCAGCACGATCGCTTCGACGAGCACACATGCGGCCAGGATGGCCGGCGCCAGCGGCAGATGGCGTAGACTGCGCAGCGGAGGACGGATCACCCGCGGCAGCCGCGTCTACGAGCGGCTCGATGCGGCGGCATGGCCTCGACGATAATCACGCCCAGGAGGATGCGATCGATGCGGCGCGTCAACATCCAGGCAGCGTTCCTAGGGGAAGGTGGCGACAGCGACACTGGTGACGAGGAAGGCCTCGCGCTTTCCGTGCGCGGCGGCGAGGTGGTCCTGGTGCTGCCCGCCGGGACCTCGGAAGTACGCGCTGTCGAGATGGCGTCGACCGTGCGCGGGTCTCTGCGGCTCGAGACGGGGCGCGTCCTGACCTTCGAGATCCACGACGGCGCGGTGGGCGCCTTCTTCGAGGACGAGCCAGGCGAGCTATTCGATCGTCGCGAACAGGCGCCGGCCGACGGGCTGTCCAGTGTGAGCGCCAAACCCGCGCACCGCGCGAGCTTTGGCGGCGCCGAAGCCCTGCACGGTGCCTCAGCCACGGCGCGTGACGTGATGATCACCGACGTGGTCGCCGTCACGCCCAACGACAGCATCGACGAGGCGGCGCGGCTGCTGACGTTCCACGACATTTCGGGCCTGCCGGTGTGCGATGGCGGACGCGTCGTTGGCGTGGTCAGCGAAGCCGACCTGATCGGCAAGCGGGGCGAGACGGTCGGGGCTGTGATGACCTCGCCGGCAGTCACGGTGACCGCGTCGGCCCGCCTGGAGCAGGTGGCCGAGCAGCTCACCCAGCAGCGCATTCGGCGCGTGCCAGTCGTCGACAATCGCGGCCACCTGGTCGGCATCGCGAGTCGGCGCGACGTGCTCAAATGGGCCGCGAGTCGCGTACCAGTCGCCTAGTTATTGTCGGTGCGCAGCGCGTCGGACAGACCTTCGGGGTCGCCCTCGCGGATCATCTCGAGCAGCCGCGAGCCGAAATAGTCCCACCGAAACAGCGCCCAGCACGCGCCGCAGCGCAAATCTAGGATCCTGCCCGGCTGCTCGGGGCGCCACGGCGACGGAGTTCCACCATCGATGGCGGCGCGCGTGCTGTAGAGCTGCTCAGGCGACGGCTCGTCCCGGCCGCAGCTGGGACAAGCGCGTGGATAGACCATCGCTGCAGCGCAGGGTAGCCCGCCGCGCCACGTGTTTCAATCAGCCTCGCTTGTCCAAACCTAGCGACGCACGCCACTTCAACTCGCCCTCCGCAATGGACGATCGATCTTCGCCTGGGCGGCTGGCCTGGCAATGTGGGAACGATTTGCGCCCGGCAGGCGGGCCTGGCAGGTGAGCGGCATGGAGCATCTGCCCTCACGGTTCATGCGGCGCACGCCTCAGGACCCGGTCACGCGGCGCGACGAGGCGCTTGCCTTCCTGGCCGAAGACGAATCGTGGCGTCCGCCTGACTGGTTCGACAACATCGCCGTGGTGTTGGTCGAGCCGACCGACGAAGTGAACATCGGCGGGGTCATCCGGGTCATGGCCAACACGGGCTTCCTGACCTTGCGTCTGGTCAATCCAGCCGTTTTTCGTGAGTGGCAGATCATTGGCGTCGCGCATTACACGCAGCACATTTTCTCGTCCACGCGCGTCTTCACCTCACTCGACGAGGCACTGGCTGATGCACACGTGGTCGTCGCGCTGACGGGCAAACACCAGCGCGTCAAACGCAACATGCTGAGTCTGCCGTCAGCAGTTGGTCGACTGACCGACGCGGCCCAGGCCGGGGAACGGGTCGCGGTGGTGTTCGGCCGCGAGGATCGCGGACTGAGCAACGAGATGCTCGATCGCTGCCACTTCGTGACCACGATTCCGACTAACCCGGGCTATCCGTCACTCAACCTGGCCCAGGCCGCCTTGTTGTTCCTGTACCAGCTGTTTCAAGCCGCCGGCGGCGAGCAGCAAACCCCACGGCCACCGCGCAAGGCCTCCGCGACGGCCTCGTCGAGCTTGCTCGACGATCTGTTTGCTGATCTGGAACGTGCCCTCGACGCGATCGACTTCCTGACGGTGCGCTCGCGGCCGAACGTCATGCGCGCGCTGCGGGTGATGCTGTACCGAACTCACCTGGATAGCCGCGAAGCTGGCCTGCTGCGGGCGATCGCGATCGAAGTACGCAACTTCTTGAAGCGGCGCGGCGTGATCTCCGAAGTCGGGCCAGTAGGTGCTGACCGGCCGGCGGAATTTGACACCCCCGACGAGGACCGGCATCCTGGCCTCTAGTTTGATCAGGAGCCAACTCCTGGCTGCCCTGTTGGCTGTGGCTGCGTCCATCGTGCCCGCCGCGGCTTTGGCGCACGAGGCAGTCACGACCCATGGGGGCGCCGCCGTCGAGGTGGACGCGATCGTAACCGGCTACGCGAACGGGGCCGACGGCGGCGCTGTCGGCACGATGACCGCGTCCGGTACGAGCACGCATTGGGGCACCGTCGCCGCCGATTGGCGACTGTTTCCGATCGGCACGCGGCTGCTGATCGAGGGCTTCGAGGACGTGACCTTCACGGTCGAGGACACCGGCTCAGGCGTGCGCGGGCTGATCTTCGACATCTGGTTCGATGACCTCGCTGGCGCCCAAGCCTTCGGCACCCAACACCGCAAGGTGACGATTCTGCCCTGAAGCCTCAGGCGGCGAGGATGACTCGTGTTTGGGGCCAGGTTCGACAGGTTGTTGAGCATCGGCAGCCCGCGCTGCCCCATGAGGCGGCTCAGCGGGTCCAGCGCAGCACGAGCGGGTCGAGCCGCCGAGCGAGCTCGATCAGACCCGCACGCGTCTGCGGATGCAGTGGTGGCATTGGCGCGCGGGTTTGCGCGCTGGCGATGATGCCGCCCTCGTGCATGAGGACCTTGGTGGCGCGCAGGCCGCATTGGCGGTTCTCGTAGTGGATGAGCGGAAGTGATCGCTCGTACAGGCCGATCGCTTTGGCGCGGTCGCCCGCCTGGTAGGTGCGGACGATCGTGCCCAGCAGGTCGGGCTGCACCGCACTCGGCATGGTGCCCGTGGCTCCGGCATCCAGATCGGGCAACAACGTGGTCGACTCTTCGCCGTCGAATGGCCCAGGCAGGGCATCACCGGCTAGAGCAATCAGGCTGCGCAGCTTGGCTGCCGCGCTGGGCACCTCCACTTTGACGTACTGCACCTGTGGGATCTCACAGGCGAGACGGGCGAGCAGGGCAGCGCTCAGCGTGATGCCGCTGACCGGTGCGTCCTGGATCATGATCGGAATGTCGATGGCGTCCGCAACTCCGCGGAAGAAATCGACGACGTCAGGCTCATCCGGTCGAATCGTGGCGCCGTGATACGGCGGCATGAGCATGACCATCGCCGCGCCTGCCGCTTGCGCGCGGCGGCTCCGCTCCACGGCGATCTTGCGACTGAAGTGACTGGTGGTGACGATGACCGGCACCCGCCCGCGCACGTGCTCCAGGCACAACGCGGTCAACTGCTCGCGCTCGGCATCGGTCAACGAGAACTGCTCGGAGTAATTGGCCAGGATGCAGATGCCATCCACGCCGGCATCAATCATGAAGTCGAGGACGCGTTTTTGACCCTCCAGGTCGACTGCTTCGTGGTCGTCAAAGGGCGTCGGCGCGATTGGAAAAACGCCGCGGAACGTCATGCGCGTTCTGCCTGGCGGCGGTGCCAGTTCTCCGCGAACAGATTGAAGAAAATCTGGCGACGCGGATTGGCTGCTATCAGGTCGTGATTGAGCGTCACCCCCAGACCGGGTCCGGAGGGCAGTGCGAAATAACCGTCGACGACTTCCGGATTACCGGGCGCCGCGGCTTTGACAAAGTCCTCCGCGAAATCGTTGAAGTGCTCCTGGATTTTGAAATTCGTGGTACATGCGGCGAGGTGCAGATTGGCCGCGGTCGACACCGCGCCGCCAACGTTGTGCGGCGCGACCAGGACGTAGTATGCATCGGCCCAGGCGGCGAGTTTCTTCGTTTCCAGGATGCCGCCGAAGTGGGTGATGTCCGGCTGAATGACATCCGCTGTTTGGAGTTCGAACAGTTCTCGATATTCATGGCGAGTGTGGATGCGTTCACCCGTCGCGACGGGAATGCGGATGTGTTCGGCGGCCTTCTTCAGCGCGGCGAGATTCTCCGGAGGAACGGGTTCTTCGACCCACCCTGGATGGAACGGCTCCAACTGGCGCGCGATGTCAATTGCAGTCGCTGGATTGAACCGGCCGTGCATCTCGACCAGGATGTCGACGTCCGGACCGACAGCGTCGCGGACGGCTTCGACCAGCTCGATGGAACGTTGTGTCTCGGCTCGGTCGAGCTCGTAGAAGCCGGCGCCGAATGGGTCCAACTTGAGGGCACGATAGCCTCGCGCCAGGACGCGCTTGGCGGCGGCGTGGAATTCGGCCGGCGTCCGTTCGACGGTGTACCAGCCATTGGCATACGCCTTGATGTGATCTCGGACGGCGCCGCCCAGAAGCTTGTACACCGGCTGATTGAGCGCTTTGCCGACGATGTCCCAGCACGCCATCTCGACCGTGCTGATCGCGGACATGGCGATCTCGCCGGCGCGCGCGTAGTCATTGCGGAACATGCGCGCGACCAGATCTTCGATGTTGAATGGATCGCTGCCCAGAATGTGATTGGGCGCCGCTTCGGCAAAATAGCCAATCAGCGCATCGGTGTGGTTGAGCATGCGCACTTCGCCCACGCCGACCAGGCCATCGTCCGTATGCAGCTCGACGTACGTCAGGTTGCGCCACGCGGTGCCCAGCACGTAGGTCTTGAGGTCACTAATCTTCATGGCAATGCAGTACGCCGTGAGCGTTCCTCCATTCGCCGAGATCTTCCAGCCGCGCGTGCTGGCCGACCTGGCCGTGGATGCCGAGCAGGCCGGCTGGGATGGCTTCTTCCTGTGGGACCACGTGTCGATCTGGCCGACGCCGATCGCCGATCCATGGATTGCGCTGGCCGCGATCGGCCTCGCAACGCAGCGGATCAAGCTGGGTGCCATGGTGACACCGCTGCCGCGTCGCCGGCCGGTCAAATTCGCCCGTGAAGTGGTGACACTGGATCACCTGTGCAATGGTCGATTGATCGTGGGTGTCGGCAGCGGCGCCGGACCTTGGGAATACGAATACCTGGGCGATGAGCCGGCGCCGGCCACGCGCGCCGCGATGCTCGACGAAGCGCTCGAGCTGATCGCTCAGCTGTGGACCGGCGAGCCGACGCTGCACGAAGGTCGCTTCTATCGCTTCCGGGGTGACGCTGGGCCGGGCAATCCCGAGGTCAGGTCTACCCCGCTGTTGCCGAAGCCGTTTCAGTCGCCGCGGCCGCCGATCTGGGTGGCTGGCACGTGGCCGAAGAGGCGGCCGTTCCGTCGGGCAGCGCGTTGGGATGGCGTGCTGCCGATGGTCACCGGCGGCGGCTTTGGCGAGTACATCACCGCAGACCAGACGCGCGCGATCGCCGAACTCATCGCCGCGCAGCGGTCCAGCGAGGCCCCGTTCGACGTGGTTATCAGTGGCCATACGACGGCTCAGGATGCCATGGCCGAGCGCGTGCGCGTCGCGGCCATCGCGGCTGCCGGCGCCACGTGGTGGCTCGAAGACGTGAGTCCGTGGCCATTCGGCTGGAACTGGCAGGGCGCGTGGCCGGTGGATGCGATGCGCGGACGGATCAAGGCTGGTCCGCCGCGCTGAGCGGAATCCACACGCGCATGGCGCCCGGCGCGCGGTTCGCCCAGGCGAAGTACGGCACGGCGGTCAAGCTCACTGGTTTCGCGGCCGGCCTTGGCGCATCGAACGGCTCATATAGGCCGCTGGGCGGTTGTCGGGCGTGACCGCTGGCAGTCACCGTCACCACACCGCCGAGCAGGTCTGGCCGCCACTCCGTTTGAATCTGCCCTGACGGGTCGATTGAGACATCCTGGATGTTGGCGGAGTGATCGCACTGCTCCAGGCAGTACACGAGTGGGCCGCGCTCGATGGCCACACTGGCGGTCGTCGATTCCATGCGCGAGTGGGCGCGCGTGAGCCGCGGCGGCATCGGCAGGTCTAGCTCGATGCGGTCGCCTGGCTGCCACGTCCGTTCGACCGACGCATACCCTTCGGAGGTGGTGACCGCCGTGCCGTTGATGGTCGGCGTCTTGCACCACGCTGGAATGCGCAAGCGCAGCGAGCATGGCCCATCCGTCTGGGCAACCGTGATCATGATGCGCGAGTCCCATGGGTAATCAGTCTGCACCTGCAGGGCGATGCGATCGGCAGTGACGGTGCCCGACATGTATTGGTGCAACTGCACGCCGCTAGCGTCCGAAGTGGCAACGTACTGGCCAAGCGAGCCGATCAAGCGCATGACGTTGGGTGGGCAGCAGGCCACGAAATACCACTCGCGCCGCTCGTGGCCGCCACGCCCGAGCACTTCCGGCAGGCCCGGACTGGCCAGGGGATTGACGTAGAAGTAGCGCTCGCCGTCGAGCGACATGCCGCTCAGGAAGCCGTTGAACAGGGTGCGCTCGATCAGGTCGGCGTACTGGCCGTGGCCGGTGATGAGCAGCATCCGCCAGCTCCAGGTGATGCTGGCGATCGCCGCGCACGTCTCGGCGTAGGCCCGATCGTTGGGTAGCTCGTACGGCTGGCCGAATGCCTCGCCCTGGTGCCGAGCGCCGATCCCGCCCGTGATGTACAGCTTGCGCTCGACCAGGTCGCGCCATTGACGCTCTAGCGCAACGAACAGCGCCGCTTCGCCAGTCTCGACAAACAGGTCGGCGACGCCCGTGGTGAGGTACAGCGCGCGCACCGCGTGGCCTTCGAGCTCGGTCGAGTCGCGCACGGGGACGCGGTCCTGGTAGTAGGCCGAGCCGCCGAAGCGCGGATTCGGTCCGAGGAGGCCATTGCCGCGGTGATCTACAAAGAATTGGGCCAGGTCGAGGTAGCGCCGATCGTCCGTCGCGCGGTACAGCTCGACCAGGGCCAGCTCGATCTCCGGGTGGCCGGGCGTACCTGGCCGCAGGCTTGGTCCGAAGATTGTCATGACGTGGTCCACCACGCGCCGCGCCACGTCGAGCAGTCGGCTATCGCCGGCACAGCGCTGCCACGCCACGGCCGCCTGGATCAGGTGTCCGGCGCAATACAGCTCGTGGCCGGTTGGGATTTCGACCCAGCGCTTGGTCGGCTCGGCGACCTGGTAGTAGGAGTCCAGATAGCCGTCGGCGGCCTGCGCTTGCTGGACCAGGCCGATGACCTCGTCCGCCATGCCCTTCACGTCCGGCGCGAGGCCGTCCGCGTAGTAGGCCACCGCCTCCAGCCACTTGTACACGTCGGAGTCCATGAACACCGGGCCCTTGTACGAACCAGCGATGGTGCCGGCGGCGAGACGCAGGTCATCCAGATTGCCCCACTCGTCGAGCATGCGGTAGCCGTGGGCGAGACTCGCGCTGCGTACGACATCTTGACGGGTGCCCCAGAAGCCGCGCTGGAGCCGGACCTGCGCACGCCCGTGCCACCGCGCGTGGGGGCTAGTGTGCGGGGTCAGTCGGGCGGGATCGAGCATGAGTCACGGCCGACCACGTGGCCGGCGACGGCGCGACCCGCGTCGGGCATTGCGACAGACTACCGGCGCTGTTCTGACCCGTCAAACTCCGACAGATTCGGACGACCATGATGAATGAGCAGACGCGCAGGTTCGCTCCAGCCAATCCGGATATGCGCGCTCACTCCAGATGCGACCAATCATGGATTTCAACGCGCGTGTTCGTGCGGATCGTCATCATGCGTTGCGCCGCGCAGTACCTGAGCCGCGCTACGCTTGGTGGGCGGCGTGCACAACCTGCCCACGCAGCTCACCAGTTTCATCGGCCGTGAGCGTGAGCGTGCCCAGCTTCGTGAGCGCTTGAGCTCGGCCCGACTGGTCACGCTGACGGGTGCGGGTGGCGCCGGCAAGACCCGCCTGGCGCTGATGGTGGCAGCCAGCATGGAGTCGGAGCTCGAGCACGGCGTGTGGCTCGTCGAGCTGGCCGCGCTCACCGACCCCGCGCTCATACCAACGGCCCTGGCAACCGCTCTCGGCGTGCTCAGCTCAGCCGATCGCGGCACGCTCGAGTCGCTGCTGGAGTATCTGAGCGAGCGCCACACGCTGCTGGTGCTCGACAACTGCGAGCACCTCGTGGCGGATTGCGCCCAGCTGGCCGACCAGGTGCTGCGCCGGTGTCCCGGCGTGCGCATCCTGGCGACCAGTCGTGAAATGCTGAATGTACCTGGCGAGGTGATCTGGCGTGTGCCGTCACTGGCGCTCGACTCCGAAGCCGTGCAGCTGTTCGCGGAGCGCGCTCGCGCGGCGCTGCCGGACTTCGAAGTGGCTTCGGACAACGTTGCCGCCGTGACCGAGGTGTGCGAGCGCCTGGACGGCATTCCGCTGGCGATCGAGCTGGCCGCTGCGCGCATCCGGACGCTGACGCCGGCGCAGATCGCAGCCCGCCTCGACGATCGGTTCGGTCTCCTGGTCGCCGGGCCGCGCACGCTGCTGCCGCGCCAACAGACCCTGCGCGCCACGGTGGACTGGAGCTACGCGTTGCTGTCCGATGCCGAGCGACTCTTGTTTCGTGGTCTGTCCGTGTTCGCGGCCGGCTGGACATTGGACGCGGCGGAATTCGTATGCGGCGACCAACCTGGCGTACTCCAATTGCTCGAGCAGCTGGTGCACCGGTCGCTCGTGCAGGTCACGCCCTGGAAGGCCGAAACGCGCTATCGACTGCTGGAAACCCTGCGCCAATACGCGGCTGAGAAGGCGCGAGAGGCCGACGAAGAGGTCGCCCTGCGCGAGCGTCACCTGGACTGGTTCGTGGCACTCGCCGAGCGGGCCCAGCCTGGTTTGCGGACCGCGGAGCTGCCCGATTGGCTCGATCGGCTCGAAGCCGAGCACGATAACATCCGTGCTGCGCTGCGCTGGGCGGCCGAGCATCGACCCGAAGCGCAGGTCCGCTTGAGCGATGCGCTGTGGGAGTTCTGGTACATCCGCGGCCACCTGGCCGAGGGCCAGTTCTGGCTCGACGCTGCGGCGCAGAGAACTGACGTGTCATTGGCCGTGCGCGCTCGAGCGTTGAAAGCGGCTGGCTCGTTGGCCAGCTATCGCTACGACTTCGACCGCGCCTCCGCCCTCGAGGCTGAGGCATTGTCGCTGGCGCACGAGATTGGCGATTTGCCGCTGGCCGCCGCGTGCCTGGTGAACCTGGGCAACACGGACGCTGGTCGCAACCGCTACGCGTCAGCCGAGCGGTGGTATGGGCAGGCCCTACAGCTGATGCGCGACCTCGACGACAACTATGGCGTTGGCCTCGTGCTGCTCAATCAGTCGTATATCGCGCGTGACCACGGTCAGCATGCGCGGGCGACAGAGCTGCTCGAGCGATGTCTGCCGCTCTTTGTGGCCAGTGGCGACCGGCGCCGCACCGGGCGGACCCTGATGCGTCTGGGCACGACGGCGTACGAGCAGAGCGACTATCCGCGGGCTGAGCAGCTTGGCCGCGACGCGCTGGCGACATTCTCCGAGCTTGGCTTCATGCCGGGTATTGCCGACTGTTTCGAGCTGCTGGCGAGCGTTGCGGCCGCGCAGGGCAGCGCGGCGCGGGCGGCGCGACTGTTCGGTGCGCTGGAGGCACTCCAGGCACGGATCGGACGGAGCCTGTCGCCCGCGGAGCGGCGGCTGCGCGAGCGCGGCCTGGTCGCGGTGCGGCGCGTCGTCGGCGAACTGAGCGGCGCCCGCTGGCGGGCCGATGGTCAGGCATTGCCGCTCGAGACTGCCGTCGCGTTTGCGCTATCCGATGCAACGCTCGAGGCGGATGCCGCGCCGTCGCGTCCGTTGTCCGCGCGCGAACGCGACGTCGTCGCGCTCATCGCGCAAGGCCTCACGAACCGCCAGATCGCCGAGCAACTGATCATTTCCGAGCGCACCGTCGATTCGCACGTCAGCCGCATCTTCGACAAGCTCGGCCTGAGCACCAGAGCCCAAGCGGCCGTATGGGCCGCCGGCCACGGCCTGGTCTGACACTTCCCGCCGGCGGGTCGAACTCGGTCAAGCACCAGGTCCCGCGCGCCATTGCCAGCGGCAGTTGAAGCAAAAGGAGAGGGTCGACCGCCCCACGCGCACCGTGCGGCGAATGCCACAGCGTGGGCAGTGGCGCTCTTGGATCGTTTTACCGTTCATGGCCCCAGCATCCCACTTGCGCAGCGGTTCGACCACACGCGGAGCCCACGGTTTCCCCACGCGTAGTAGGAAACTGCCAGAGTCGGCCGTCATCCTTGACCGTCTGCGCTGCCGCGGGCTGACTCGGTCGGGTCCGCGATCGGAGAGATTACCCAGGGCGTTGCCGATTCAGCCTGGGGCGGTGCTCTGCGCCTCGTGTACGTCGCGCTCAGCCAGACCAGCTCGTAAACGCCTAAATATGTGCGCGTGAGCTGGACAAAACCGTGTTTCTGGTACAGCGCCAGGGCGGGGATCTGGGCCGCGGTCGTGTTGAGTACCAGCTTTTCCAGTCCGTGGCTGGCTGAGTAGTCGAGCGCGGTGGCGAGGAGCGCCGAGGCCACGCCGCGGCGCCGCCACTCGGGCGCCACGCGCATGCGCCTCAGCTCGCCTACGCTTCCGCTTTGGACCCAGCGCGGCACGTCGGGCATGCCGCTGGATTCAGCGGTATCGACGACCGCGGTGGCCGCATCGCCGACGCGACGCAGCCCCAGCGTGCCTACGGCGTGCTCGACGCTGTCAGCAGCGAGCGCAACCCAGAACGCCTCGTGCGCCGCGTCGGCCACGGCCCGGTCGTGGTCGGGCAGCGGGCGCCAGGCCGAAGACCCGCGTTCGTGCGCATGGCGTGCCCGCTCGTGCATCTGCTCCACGAGGTGGGCATGCTCGGGCAGGTACGGGTCGTGTACCCGCTCGTTGAGCCCCTGGAGGCGCGGGGCGTCCTGCTCGGGCTGCAGCAGGCGGATGTGGATTATCGAGCGCGGCGAGGCTTGCACCGCGCGGAAGTATCGCGCCCTGGCTCTTAGTTGGCGCGCTTGAGCGCGGATTCGGCCAGGAACTTGAGGGGGTCGCGCAGCTCGCCTTCCTGGCGCACCTCGAAGTGCAGGTGTGACCCGGTGCTGTAGCCCGTCGAGCCCATGCGACCGATGGTCTCGCCGCGGCTGACGTGCTCGCCCTTCTCGACGCCAAGTCGGCTCAGGTGGGCGTACCACGTCTCGTAGCCCGACGGATGCTCGATGACGATCAGCCCACCGTAGCCGTCCTCGTTCCAGTACGCCTTGAGCACTTCGCCCTCGTCGGCGGCCAGGATCGGCGTGCCGGTGTCGGCGGCGATGTCCAGTCCGGCATGGCCGCGCGGTGCGTACGGTCCCACCTCGCCGAAGTAGGTCGTGATCTCACCCATGCTCGGCCAGACCGGCGCGAACAGCGGATGCAGCCTGCGCATGGCTGGTCCGAGCGAGGCCATCTGCTGGTCCGCCTCGGCCTCGGCGGCTGCTGGCGACGGCGCGCTGGGTCCTGCCGCGTTGGTTGTCGGCGCTGCCGGGCTGGTCGATGCCGCATCGGTCGTCGCCGCCGCGCTGGCCGCTGGCGCCGTGATGTCGGCCGTCGAGTCCGTGGCGGCCGTGGAGTCCGTGGTGGTCGTGGCGGCCGTGGAGGCCGTGGAGGCCGGGCCAGCCTGCGTCAGCTGACCTGCGCCTGGCCCCTCGGTGCGCGGTGCGACCAGCACCTGATCGACGCTGAAGTCGTCGGCCAGCGCGCGCTGGCTGCGCGAGGACGCGCTATGCGGTTGTCCTTGCTCGGCGAAGGCGGGGGCGATCGAGGTCGCGGTCGCAGCGGTAGTGCCCGCTGCCAGCCACAGGGCAGGCAGCGTGCGCCAGAGGCCGCGCGGGCGCAGGGGACGCGAACAAGACATCGTTTGGCCGTGTGCTCCAGATGGGATGGACACGCCAAACCGGCGCGTTCCGCGTCCGCGGCGACCCCAGCCGCTTGGCGGCCCGGATCAACAGGACGGCGCACATTAACTGGCCCCATCGCCCGGGTCAAGAGATTCAAACCGTACGTACTGCAGCGCGCCGAGCATATCCAGGTGCAGCCATGGCCGCCTGTCGACGTACATCTCCAGAAAGGCCGCGGCGATGGCACAGTCGCCCCCGCGCTCACCGCACTGCTTGCGGTCGGCGCGTTCGCTTTTCAGCTGCGCCCGATGGCCAGCCAGGATGGGCATGCGCCACAGCGGCTCGCCCGCCGCCTCCGCCGCCGCGAGCATGCTCGCCGCGAGACCTTCATGGTTGGCGAATAGACCAGCCGCCTCGTTGCCCAACGCCGAGACGATCGAGCCGGTCAGCGTCGCCAGATCGACGATCACGTCCACCGGCCGCGACTCGGACAAGCGCACCGCGTACGTCAGCGCGTCGGCGAGCACCAGGCGCCCTTCGGCGTCGGTGTCGACGACCTCGACGGTCGCACCGTCCATTCCAAGCAGCACGTCGCCGGGTCGATAGGCGGCACCCGAGGGCAGGTTCTCGGCGCACGCCAGAAGCGCGGTCACGGCGATGGGCAGCCGCAACTGCGCCGCGCCGAGGATGATGCCCGCGGCCGCCGCGGCCCCAGCCTTGTCGTGGATCATGTCGCCCATGCCCTTGGCCGGCTTGACGTTGATCCCGCCGGCGTCGAAGGTGATGCCCTTGCCCACGACCGCGACGTGGTGCGCGGCCGTGGGTGGCCGGTAGCGCAGCACGCCGAGCGCCGGCGGGCGTGCCGAGCCGGCCCCGACGGCGAGCAGCAGGCCCGCCCCGAGGCGCTCGAGATCCGCACTGACCAGGACCTCGGCCGCCACGCCAAGTGGCTGGACGGCCTGTGCGGCGCGTTCGGCCAACTCCACGGGCGACAGCCGGTTGGCGGGCATGTCGGCCAGCTCGCGCGCCAGCAGCACCGCGGCGGCATGCGCTTCGGCGCGCGCCAGGCTAGCCTGGTGGGCGTCGCGCGGCGGTGCGCGCTCGCCGTCAGGGCGGGCACCCGGCAGCGGCCCGCTCGGGTTTTCTGCTGTGGCTGCCGCCGGTGGCACGGGGTCGGTGGCTGCCGACGGTGGCGCGGGACCGGTGGGTGCCGACGGTGGCGCGGGGCCGTCAGGGCGTGCCGCTGGCGCGGGGCCGGCGCGGGCTGATGCGGCGGCGCTGGGTGGGCCAGTCTCGGGTGTGGCGAGGCGCAGGACGCAGCGCGTTGGCGGCCGGGCGGCGTCGGGTTTGGGCGTAAGCGTGCTGCGCGCCGTGCGCGCATGCGCCGCCAGCAGCGCGCCCTCGGCCACGACCTGCACCGCGACGTCGGTGGCGACCGACGATAGAACGTCGGCGGGGAGACTGATCGCCAGCGACGCACGGTGCAGGTCGGTCGCGCAGCCGATGGCCTGCGCCGCGGCGCGACGCAGGGTGTCCAGGGTGATCTCGGCGCGCTTGCCCACTCCGACCACGGCGCGCAGCGGCACGCCACCCAGCACGTGCACCGCGCCGCCATCGCCCAGCACGCGCGCGCCCAACGCCGCGGCGGCTGCGCGGATCACGGCCAGCGCTGCGCTAGCGCCGTCAGCACTGGCGCTTGTAGCGCGGGCGGTAGCAGCGGCGGTGGCGGGTGCTGGGGCCGCATCGGTGCCGAAGAGGTGCTCGGGTGGGCGCGGGTCGTCCTCGGCGAGGAAGGTCACCTCGAGGTCGACCGCGACGTCCTCGTCGTAGCGGGCGAGCGTGATGGTCAGCGGTGGTTGGGGCATGGGTGCTGCGGCCAGTCTAGCCAGGGCACCGTCACGCGAACCGTCACGGGCGGGGCGAAAAGCGTCACACGAAGCGTCATTTGTGTGTCACAAAAATGGCCAAAGCGTCACGCGCAGAGTCAGTGGCGCTCGGCAGCGACCTGGGCGGCGCACGAGACGCGCCGAAAATGGCCTCCGGCGGCGGCTGGCCTCGGGTACGCTGCTTGGAGAGCCCGGCGCAATGCCGAGCCGGGTCCAGGAGTCGCCGAGTGACCAGCCATTCGCAGTCTCGCGTCGTCCAGCACCGCCAGGAAGGCCAGCCCAGCCAGCATGTCGAGCACGGTCAAAACGTCGAGCACGGCGAAAATGGCAAGCGCGGCCAGAACGTCCACGACGACGACGGCGAGCACGGCCCGGAAGTAGACCGGGGCCAGACGATCGATCGCGGCCAGAACGTCCAGCACGGCGAGCACGGGGCAAACGTCCAGCATGGCGCGGACGGCAATCGCGGCCAAAGCGTGCACAACGACGGCGAGCATGGCCAGCAAGTAGAGCGGAGCCAGACGATCAGTCGCGGCCAGAACGTCCAGCACGGCGAGGACGCCAATCGCGGCCAGAACGCTGAGCACGGCGAGCAGGGCCAGAACCTTCAGCACGGCGAAGACGGCAATCGCGGCCAGATCGCGGGCACCACGTCTGTCCAGCACGTTGGACGTGATCCTCACCGGCAGCTTGAAACGGATGGGCCGCCCGCGCGCCGCTCCTCTTCGACGCACGCGCATGCGCCGCCGGCCAATGGCGCCTCGTCGCGCGCCGATACGTACGCCAGCCGGCCGCTGCCGGACCGCGCGGAGCTGCTGCCGGGCATCTGGCGCCTGCCGCTGCCGCTCAAAGACAGTCCGCTCGGGCACGTCAATACCTATCTGGTACGCGCTGACAATGGTTACCTCCTCGTCGACTGTGGTTGGGATACGGCCGACACGCTGCATGCGCTCGAGGGACATCTGCGCGCGCTCGACGTGCGCTTTGGCGACGTACGCCACCTCGTGGTCACGCATATCCATCCCGACCACTACGGTCTGGCCGGCCGTCTGCGCGAGATCACCACAGCCGACCTGAGCTTCCATCGACTCGAGCGGCTGTACATCGAGTCGCGCTACGCCGACGCCAATGAGCTGCTGAATGAGATGCGCGAGTGGCTGCGCCTGAATGGCACGCCGCAGTCCGAGCTCGATCAGCTCAATCGCGCCAGCACGGGCATGATGGAGCGCGTCCAGATCGCCTATCCGGACCGAACGCTCGATGGTGGCGAGGAGATTCCATGCGGCGCGTTCACGTTCAAAGTCGTGTGGACGCCCGGGCATAGCGCGGGGCACATCTGTCTGTACGATCGCGCGCACAAGGTCCTGCTGTCGGGCGATCACGTGCTGCCACGGATCACACCGTCGGTTGGCCTGCACGTGCGCTCGACGGGCAATCCGCTGGCCGACTATCTCGATTCGCTGCGGCTGATTGGCAAGCTCGAGGCCGAGCTCGTGTTGCCCGGGCACGGCGAGCCGTTCGAAGGGCTGCCCGAACGCACCGGCGAGCTGCTCGCGCATCACCAGCGACGGCTCGACGAGATCATGCGCTTGGTGCGGCGGGTCGCCGGTCAGCCGTGCTCGGGCTACGGCATCGCGGCGCAGATGCGGTGGGGCTCGCGGCGAGTCTGGGACGACCTGACCGGCTTCGAGCGG
>WNGF01003064.1_pt1 | contig 22993 bp, 30 predicted proteins | sample 5400641 | NCBI WGS metagenome assembly WNGF01 (sample SAMN13153371, study PRJNA577476) | soil metagenome | isolation source: 80 cm soil or saprolite under grassland replicate 2 | place: USA:California | collected 2016-06-15 | reverse complement strand
ATTACGGTCTTTCTGCTGATTGGCGGGATCTGGGCCTACGACCGCCTCGAGATCCACCACGGCTACGCCGAGCCTGTATACACGCCGGCCGAGACGGCGGCGATACAGGACAACGAGAACGCCCGGCAACGTCTCTTTGCCGCGCAGGAGAACGTCCGGCACAGGCGCAGCGCGCTCGAGCTCTCACGGGAGGCGTACCGCACCGCGATCGAAGCGCATCAGCCGACGGCCAAGCTCGGTGCGCGTTACCGCCGCGACACGGATCGATTCGAAGCAGCGCAGGCGGAAGAGCAGCACGCGCGCGCCGAGGTGGACAGGACGGCACCCGCCGCCCGGGCGGCGGAGGAGCGCGCGGCGGAAGCGGCGAGCACGAAGAGCGAGCACGACAACCGGAATACGTTTCTGTTGCGACTCGCCTTTGTCCTCGTGGCGCTGGTCGTCTCGTTCTTCGTCTTCTCGCGACTGCGCCGCTCGCGTTACCTGGCTCTCGCGTCCGCGCTGATCGCGGCGGCGACGATCCTCGCGTTCGTCATGAGCGTCGACTACGTCACGGACTACGTGAGCTGGCGCGACGTAGGCCCGCTCGTGCTCTCCGCGGCAGGAGCGGCGCTGACACTGCTCTCGTTCTGGGGCCTGCAGCGCTATCTCGCGCAACGAATCCCGCGTCGGCGCGTTCGCAAGAGCGAGTGCCCCTTCTGCGGCTATCCCGTCCGCAGTGCTGGGACGCACTGCGAAGGCTGCGGGCGCGACGTCGTCGGGGAGTGCGCCAAATGCTCCGCTCCGCGACGCGTTGGTACGGCGTTTTGCGCAACATGCGGAAGCTCGTGAGCTAGCGGTGCTGCTCGATCAAAACACGCGCCATCTTCTGTGCGCTCTTCGCCGCATCGACGTCGCCTTCGCCGGCTTGCACGATCGAGCCCTTCATCAGGATGTGCCACGAGCGAGCGAAATCCGCCGGATCGCGCAGGCCCGCCTCCTCGGCCAGGATGCACACGAACGTGCGGATGTTCTCGAGATGCTGTGCGCTCGCCCTGCCGACCGGGTTCTCGAGGTCGCCGACGTCGAGCAACACGTTGACGAACGAGCAGCCCTCGAAGTCGTCACGGTGGAACCATCCGTCGAAGAGGTCGAAGATCGCGAGCAGCTGCTCCTCCGGCGTCGAGCCGCGACGCCTCGCCTCCGCTTCGACCCATTGCTTCGTCCAGAGCTCCTCGCGGCGCTCCAGGAACGCGAGCGCGAGGTCGTCCTTCGACGGGAAGTGCCGGTAGAGCGTCGCCTTTGCAACCGCCGCGCGATTGATCACCTCGTCGACGCCGACGGCACGGATGCCGCGTCTCGAGAACAGCTCATAGGCGCTCTGGAGGATCCGCTCGCGCGCGCCGACCTCGGCCTGCACCTTCGGAACGGCCATCGGCGGCGACCCTAGCATCGTCACCGTGTAACGTCTTCGGGGTTGGCGCGCGTCGAGATCTTCTACTGCCCTGTCTGAAGCGGTTACGACACGCGGGCCGTGAGCCTCGCAACGCAGCTCGAGCACGAAGGACACGACGCCGCCGCGCTGGAAGGACAGCGCTCCCAGTTCGACGTCGTCGTCGACGGCACGCTCGTCTTCTCGAAGCAGCGCGAGCACCGCTTTCCGGAGTACGAGGAGATCGTCGCGAAGGTCTAAGCCGTCGGCGCCCCCGCCAGACTCGGATAGCGGCCGGTCAACAGCATGACGTACGCGTACGTCTGCACCTCGTAGCGGAGGAGCCAGGCGCTGATGTTCCGCATTCCCTCACTCATCCGGCCGGTCGCGAGCGCATAGAACCAGCCGAGGAACGCCACAATTTGGTTCACGTACCGGAAGACCTGCGCGAGGATGAGCGCCGGTATGGCGAGAATGACGCGGAAGGCGATCGTGAGCCTGCTTTGCGGCTGCGGCGGGTCGATGCGCACGTCGATCGGATAGCCGCCCTGACTTCCCGAGAACGGCGGCCATGGATCGGCGAGCAGATAGACGTAAGCCGTCACGCGCGTCGAGTAACGAACGAATGCCGCGATGAAGTCGTTCAGGCCGTCCGGCACGCGTCCGGTGAACAGGCCGACAAACCACGCGACGATCACAGCGAGGAACGCGGCGATGCTCCACAGCGTGACGACGATGAAGTGGGGGATCGCGAGCAGTATCCGGAAGAACACGGTCAGCCGATTCCGTCGCAAGTCGTCGGTGACGATCAGCCCGATCGGATGGCGGTCGGCTTCGGGATGGGATGAGGACATGGTCTCGGACATCTACGCCTCCTCGAACTGGAAGCCGCTGCCGCTCGCGAGGCTGGGGTAGCGGCTGGTGAGCAGGAACAGGTAGGCGTACGTCTGCGTCTGGTAGCGAAGGCAGTACGCAAGCAGGTCGCGCATGCCCTTCGGCATGCGGCCGAGTGCAAGGCAGACGAACCAGCCGACGAACGCGAGGACCTGCACGACGACGCCGAGGACCGTCGCGAAGACGTACGCCGGAATAACGAGCACGATGCGGAAGAACGTCACCAGCCGATGTTGAGGCACCGGCGGGTCGAGCTCGACGTCGATCGGATACGTACCGGGCTTGCCCGAGAACGGCGGCCACGGGTTCGCGATGAGATGGACGTACGCGTAGACGTGGGCGTAATACCGAACGAAGCGGCCGAGGAACGAGTGCACGTCCTGCTCGGTGCGCCCGGCGAAGAGCGTCACGAACCAGTTGAACGTGAGCAGGTTGAAGAACGCCATCCACGCCCAGAAGATCAGCCACACGAGATGGGGTATGACGAGCAGCAGCCGCAAGAAGACCGTCAGCCGCGACCGGCGCAGGTCGTCCGTGACGACCAGCCGCACCGGGTGGCGGTCTTGCGTCAGCGGCCCTTGAAGCTCGGCTTCCGCTTCTCCAGAAATGCCTGCACCCCCTCCGTGAAGTCTTCGCTCTGCGTCGCAGCCGCCTGTAGCTGCGCCTCCCACTCAAGCTGCTCGCCGAGACTAGACCCCCACGCGCGGTCGAGCAATCGCTTCGTCATCCCGATCGCGCGTGTCGGCAGGGCGGCGAGCTCGCCGGCGACCTCGGTCGCACGCGTCGCGAGCGCGTCGGTCTCGACGACCTCCGAGACGAGGCCCCACGCATGTGCCTCGGCGGCGCTCAGCCGGCGGCCGCTGCAGAGCCATTCGAACGCGCGCGCGTACCCGAGTAGACGCGTGACGAAGAAGGTCCCGCCGGAGTCAGGGACCAGCCCGATATTCACGAACGCCGGCACGAAGACCGCCGAGTCGGCGGCGATGCGAAGATCGCACGCGCACGCGAAGGACATTCCCGCCCCGGCGGCGGCGCCGTTCACCGAAGCGATCACGGGCTTCTCGAGCGCGCGAATTGCGAGCACGTTCGGGTGGTAGGTCGAGCGGAGCCGGTCGCCGATGTCGCCGGGCGCCTCGCGAAACTCCGTCAGGTCCTGACCGACACAGAAGCCGCGGCCCGCGCCGGTGATCACGACCGCGCGGATCTCCGGGTCACGCGCCTCCTTCAGCGCCGCGCCGAGTGCCTTGTGCAGCGCCGCGTTGAACGCGTTCAGCACGTCCGGCCGGTTGAGCGTGATCGTGAGGACGGCGCCGTCCCGCGCGGTCTCGACCTCTGCCATGGGCCGACTCTATTACCGCAGGAGGAACCCCGTTCCCAGCTCGTCGGTCTCTTCGAGCACGAAGCGGTGCTCGCCGATGCGATGAGCGGTCCCTTCGACCTCGGTGATTACCGCCGGCCGGCCTGCGACGTCGGCGTCGCCGACCACGCGCCCGCGGAACTCGGTGTCGACGATGCTGAGGTGGCGGAGCTCCTGACCGCGAGGGAGCTCGCCGGACGCGTCGAGCAGCGCGAGCCGCGCCGAGGTGCCGCTGCCGCACGGCGACCGGTCGACCTCCCCGTCCGCGAACACCGTCACGTTCCGTTGCACGTTTGCGCCCTCGCGCTGCCAAAAGATGACGCCGTAGACGTCACTCAGCTCCGGCTCGAGTGGATGGACGATCTCGTCCTGCGCCTCGAGCTCGTGCTTCAGCCCGCGGCCGCGCTCGATCAGGCGCGGCAGCTCGCGCGGCTCGACGCGCTCCTCGAGCGACGCGTAGAACGCCCCGCCGAATGCGATGTCGACTCCGGGCAAGGCCTCCGTCTTCCAGACGAAGGACGGCACATTGCGGAAGCGCACCGAGACGACGTCACCGTCATGCACGCTCGCGACCGTCTCCAGCCGGCCCGACGGAACGTCGACGACGACCCGCGTCTCCTCACCGGCGACGGGCAGCACACCCGACTCGAGCGCCCACGTGACGAGCGCGATCGTGCCGTGCCCGCATGCCGTCGAGTAGCCGGCGTTGTGGAAGAAGACGACGCCGAGATCGGCGCCGCCGTCCTCAGGCTCGGTGACGAAGCAGCCGTACATGTCGGCGTGGCCGCGCGGCTCGTTGACGAGCAAGCGGCGAAGGTGGTCGAGCCGCTCCGCGGCGTCGCGGCGCTTCTCGAGAATGGTCGCTCCGCGCAGGCGCTGGTCAGCCACGATGCGGAACGGCTCCCCGGCGGTGTGGTAGTCGACGGTGCTGATCTCGAGCACGGCGCAGACCTTGGCACACGAGGTACCGTCAAAGCCCGTGGATCTCATGTTCGTCTCAGAGCCGCTGCCGGACGAGGAGGCGTTCGATGCCTACTCGCAGGCGGTGATGCGCGTCGCCGAGCGCCTCAGCCCGTCGGTCGCGAGCCTGCGTGCGCGCGGGGGCGGCGGGAGCGCGGTCGCGATTACGCCGGACGGCTTCCTGCTCACATCGGCGCACGTCGTCCAGCGGTCGCGGAAGGTGCGCGCCTCGTTCACGGACGGCCGTGAGCTGACGGCTGAGATCGTCGGCAGTGATCCGCTCTCGGACCTCGCCGTGCTGCGGACGAGCGACGACGCGCTGCATCCCGCAACGCTCGGTGACGCGGAGAAGCTGCGCGTCGGCCAGCTCGTCGTCGCGATCGGCAATCCGCACGGCTTCAGCGGCTCGGTGACCGCAGGCGTCGTCTCGGCAATCGGCCGCTCGCTGCCGACGCGCTCCGGCGCTGCCACGCGCTGGGTCGACAACGTGATCCAGACGGACGCGGCGCTCAATCCCGGCAACTCCGGCGGGGCGCTGGCGGACGGGCTCGGGCGTGTCGTCGGCATCAACACTGCGGTCGCCGGGATCGGCCTCGGGCTCGCGGTTCCGATCAACGACGCGACGCGAAGGGTGATCGGCGCGCTCATGACCGAGGGCCGCTACCGGCGTGCCTGGATCGGCATCGCCGGCGGGCCGAGGCCGCTGCCGCCGCGGCTGGCGGCCGCGCTCGAGCAACGGGGCGGCGTCGAGATCGTGGAGGTGGTCGCCGACAGTCCGGCCGCACGCGCGGGTCTGCGCGCCGAAGATTTGATCGTCGCGGTTAACGGCTCGGCCGTGCAGGGCGTCGAGGACCTGATGCGGGCGATGACGGGCGAGCTCGTCGGGGAGACGGTGCGGCTCGACGTGATTCGCGAGGGTCGGCAGCGCACCGTCGACGTCGTGCCGCTCGAGCTGCAGGTCTGATGCGCGTCTACAGGATCCCGTTCTCGACGAATGTCGAGCGGGTCGCGCTGGGTCTCGGCCACAAGCGACTCGACGTCGAGTGGATCGACGTCCCGTCCGAGGATCGCAGCGAGGTCGCGCGGGTGAGCGGCCAGGGCTTGGTGCCGGTCCTGGATGACGACGGACGCATCGTCTCCGACTCCGAGGCGATCCTTCGCTACCTCGAAGAACGGCACCCGGACCGGCCGCTCTGGCCGGGCGAGCCCGCTCGCCGGGCCGAGGCGGACGTTTTTGTGGATTGGTTCAACCGGCTCTGGAAGCGCGCTCCGAACCTGATCGCCGCGGGTGGGGATCCTACGAAGTACGGGCCGCGCATCACGGCGTCTCTCGACCTGTTCGAGTCGCTGCTCGACGGCCGCGACCACCTGCTCGGCGAGTTCGGCATCGCAGATGTGATCGCGTTTCCGTTCGTGAAGTACGCCGTGGACACGAACGACGAGGACGACGAGCCGTTCCACGAGATCCTGCGTGAGTGGCAGCCGATCGACGGGCGGCCGCGAGTCGAGGCGTGGATCCGCCGCGTGGACGAGCGGCCGCGCGCCTGACCCGCCCGTTTCAGCCATGACCGGGGTCAGACCCCTGCCATGTCCGGATCAGACGACGCAGGCGTCGTGCGACGAGCGCGCGACCTGCGCGCGGTAGAGCATCCGGCCGCTTTCGTCGAGCACCGTGAGCGCGCCGTGGCCTAGGGACGGTGTCAGCACGCGGCCGGCTGCGGACTGGACGTTGTAGGAACCGAGCGGCACCGGGTTGCGGCGCAGCTCGCTTCCGTCGACGCGATGCACACGCACTGTGCCGCTCCAGCCGCTCGTCACGTACGCGAGTCCCCGTGCGAACGTGACGTGCTGCGGAGGCCAGTCGCCGTCGGGTCTCGCGACGATGCGGCCGGTGCGCCCGTCGTAGACCGCGAGCTGCTGCCGGTCGCCCGAGCTGATCCAGACGTGACGGCCGTCCGGCGCCCAGCCGACGTCGTGCGCGAGGAACGGCGGCCGGAACGTGCGCACGAGGCGCGGCCGCGTGCGGCTGGAGGCATCGACGATTGCAACGTCGGTCGCCTTCGACCCGAGTGCAACCCAGAGCGTGCGTCCGCTCGGCGAGATCGTGAGGTGCCGCGCGCGCGCTCCGACCCGCGCACGTCCCACCACCTCGCCGCGCACGACGTCGAGAGCGACAAGCTCGCCTCGCGCCGCGTCGGTCACGTAGGCGTGACGGCCGTCGGGATGCGCAGCCGTGTAGCGCGGCTCGTCGAAGCCGCGCAAGACATGCGCCACCTTGAATCCGCGCACGACGGACAGAGCGCCGATCTCCGTATGCGCGACAACGGCGGTCTCGCCGACGGCCTCGATGCTCCGGGGAGACGCGAGCGTCGTGATGTGGCGCAGGATCCGTCCGGTCGCGAGGTCGACGGCGACGAGGCGCGACTCCTCGTCGGCGGTCACCAGCGCGACGGGCGAGCGCGTATTAGCGAGCGCGCGCGGCGCAAGCAGGAGCGAGGCCGCTCCGACGACGAACTCGCGGCGGTTCATACCGCCTTATACGGCCTCAGCGGCCCTTGAAGTCCGGCTTGCGCTTCTCGACGAACGCAGTCAGCCCCTCGGTCGCGTCCTCGGAGGCGCGCGCGAGGTAGAAGGCGCGCCGCTCGAACTCGATCCCGGAGGCGAGCGGCGACTCGAACGCCTGGTCAACGGCCTCTTTCGCCAGCCGCACCGAGACCGGGCTCTTCGAGGCGATTTCGCGCGCAACCCGCTTCGCCTCGTCGAGCCACGCCTCGCGGGCGACGACGCGCGCGACGAGTCCGGCTTGGAGCGCCTCCTGGGCCGAGAGGAAGCGGCCGGTGAGGATGACGTCCATCGCGAGTGACTTGCCGACGGCGCGCGTCAGGCGCTGGGTGCCACCGGCGCCGGGAAGGACGCCGAGGTTGATCTCCGGCTGCCCGAATTGCGCGGTCTCGGACGCGACGATCAGATCGCATGCCATCGCGAGCTCGCAACCGCCGCCGAGGCAATAACCGGAAACGGCCGCGACGAGCGGCGTGCGCAGCGCGCGAATTGCGTCGAACCGGCCGACGCGCCGGTTCTCGTACAGCTCGATTGGCGTCGCCGCAGCGAGTTGCCCGATGTCCGCTCCGGCAGCGAATGCCCGCTCGTTGCCCCCGATCACGATGCAGCGAACGGCGACATCGTCGTCGAGCTCCTGGAGTGCGGCCACGACCGCGTCCATCAGCTCGGCGGAAAGCGCGTTCAGCGCCTCCGGCCGGTTCATCAGCACGACGCCAACGGCGTCTTCCCGCTCGACGAGGACTACGCTCATCGCTTCCGCTCCAGGAACTGACGCACCGCTCCCTGTGCCTCCTCGCCGAGCATCGACATCGCCAGCCAGTCACGAGCATGCGTCACGGTCTGATGCCACGCGAGCTCGCGCCACACGTTCAGCTGCGTCTTCGCGTAGCGCGTCGTCTCCGGCAGCTTGCGCGCCAGCGACTCGACCCACCGGTCGACGACCGCGTCGAGCTCCGCGGCTGGAACGGCGGTGTTCACGAGTCCCCATTCGGCCGCCGTGCGCGCCGGGACCTCCTCGCAGAGCAGGATGATCTCGCGTGCCCGGCGCTCGCCGACCATGAGCGTCAGCCACTGCGTCGCGCCACCCGCAGGCACAGAACCGTGCTCGAGCCCGACGTGCCGGATGTACGCGTCGTCGACGATCACGGAGAGGTCGCACGCCATCTGCAGCTCGTTGCCGCCGCCGACGCAGATGCCGTTGATGCGCGCGATCGTCGGCTTGCCGATCTCGAGCAACGCGTCGTGCACGCGCTTGAACGCGCCGAACCACTTCCAGTACTCCTTCGAGTTCCCGAGCAGGCCCTCGCCCCACGAGCGCAGGTCGGCACCGACGCAGAACGCACGGCCCGCGCCGCTGACGACGAGAACGCGCACGTCGTCGTCCCACGATACGTCCTCGCACGCCCGCGCCAGCTCGCGCAGCATCCGGAAGTCGAAAGCGTTCAGCACGTCCGGCCGGTTGAGGGTGATCGTCGCCCGCGGCGGCGCCTTCGCGTAGACGATCGACTCGAAGCCGAGCTCGTCGGGCGACCGCGGAGTCGGATTCGACTCAGTCAACGTCGGCGAACATGACCGTGAATCTGCCGCCCATCTCCATCGCGTCCTTGCCGGTCGCCATGAACTCGTCGCTGCGTGCGGCAGTCTTGAACGCGTCCATGTCGGGGAACTCCCACTCGGCGTAGTAGCGGTACTTCGGGTCGCCCACCGGCGCGCCGAAGACGCGCCCGTGCCGGAACGTTCCACCCGGCACCTTCTGACAGAGTGCGACATGCTGTTCGTAGCGCTCGGGTTCAGGCGCTTCGTCGTAGAGAACGATTGCTCTGACCATGCGCGTGAGCGTATAGCGTGAGACGAAAAGGAGGCGAGATGGGCAAGAAGATCGTGCACGTCGAGTTCCCGTCGAAGGACGCCGACCGGGCCGAGAAGTTCTGGGAAGGCCTCGGGGGCTGGTCGATCGAGAGCGCCGGCATGGAAGGGATCGACTACCGCATGTTCCAGGACGACGGCTGGGGCGGTGCCGTCTATCCGCAGCAGGAAGGCGAGCAGGGCCCGGTCATCTACTTCGGCAGCGACGACATCGGCGCCGACCTGGCGAAGGTGCGCGAGCTCGGCGGCGAGGCTCAGGACAAGGAGCCGATCCCGGGCGTCGGCTGGTTCGCGCGCTGCAAGGACGCCGAGGGCAATCCGTTCAGCCTCTTCCAGTCGGACGAGTCAGTCGCGCCGCCGCAGTAACGTGACGGCGTTCGCCGTCGTGCTGGTCGCAGCCGGCGGCGTCGGCGGCGCGGTTCAGGCGGCGCTGATGGGCCGCTGGGGCGAGCGCGTGGGGACGCTCGAGGCATTCGCGTTCGCGACGCTGCTCACAGGGCTCATCGGCGCCGCGCTGCTGCTCGCCGTCCGTGGCGGCTTCGGCGGCTACGCCGCGGCCGCTCGCCAACCGGTGTGGCTGTGGACGGCAGCCGTGATGAGCGCGCTCATCGTGGTGGGAATCACCTACGCCGCGCCGCGAATCGGCACCACGGCGACGATCGGCATCGTCGTCGCGGGGAACCTCGCGATGGCAGCCGTGATCGACGGCTTCGGCTTGTTCGGCCTGGAGAAGATCGCTTTCCGCTGGGAGCGGCTACTCGGGATCGTGCTGCTCGCCGCCGGCGCCGCGCTTTCGTTGAAGCGCTAAACGCGGAATGGATTGATCGGCTTCGGGCTCGTGTTGACGATGACGCTCTTCGTCTCGAGGTAGAGCTCGAGCGTGTCGAGTCCGAGCTCGCGGCCGAAGCCCGACTGCTTGTAGCCGCCGAACGGAATCCCTGGGAACGCCGTGTACGGCATGTTGATTCCGACCGTACCGGATTTGATGCGCGCCGCAACGCGATGGCCGCGCGCGGGATCGCCGGTCCAGACCGTCGCCATGAGGCCGTACTTGACGTCGTTCGCAATCCGGATCGCGTCCTTCTCGTCCTCGAACGGAATCACCGTCACGACCGGGCCGAAGATCTCTTCCTGCGCGACCGCCATGCTGTTGTCCACCTGCGCCAGCACCGTCGGCGGATAGAACGCGCCGGCGCCATTCTGCGGCTCGCCGCCCGCGACGATCTCCGCGCCTTCCTCGACGCCGCGCTCGACGAAGCCGTGAACCCTGCTGCGGTGCTCCTCGGAGATGAGCGAGCCGATCTGCGTCTCGGCGTCGAGGGGGTCGCCGACCTTCAGCGACTTCGCCTTCTCTGCAAACTGCGCCACGAAGTCGTCGTAGAGCGGCCGCTCGACAAGCACTCGCGACCGCGCCTCGCAGCTCTGGCCGGCGGAGTAGTAGATCGACCAGACCGAGCTCGGGACCGCGCTCGCGAGGTTCGCGTCGGCGAAGACGATGTTCGGGCTCTTGCCGCCGAGCTCGAGCGTGAGCCGCTTGATCCCGTCGGCGGCCATTCGCATGATCTCCGCGCCTGTCGAGGTCGAGCCGGTGAAGGCGATCTTGTCGACGCCGGGGTGGCGGACGAGGTGAGCGCCCACGATCTGCCCGGGACCCGGAACGACGTTGATCACGCCGGGCGGAAAGCCGACCTCCCCGGCGAGCTCCGCGAGCCGCAGGGCGCTCAGCGGCGTCGCCGAGTCGGGCTTGAGCACGATCGTGCACCCCGCGGCGAGTGCCGGCGCGAGCTTCCACGTCGTCATCGTCAGCGGGTAGTTCCAGGGCACGATCTGCCCGGCGACGCCGATCGGCTCCTTCAACGAGTAGAAGAGGAGCGAGCCGCCGATCGGGTTCGACCGCCCGGCAATTGTCGCGATCGCCGACGCATAGAAGCGGAAGTTCTCGACCGCCTGGTTCAGCTCCGCCTTCACGGACGAGATCGCCTTGCCGACGTTGCGCGACTCGAGCTCAGCCAGGTCCTTGCGGTTCGCGACGATCGCGTCGGCGAGCGCGTGCAGCAGACGGGAGCGTTCAGTCGGTGACGTCTTCGCCCAGTCGCCGGTGAGCGCCGCGCGGGCCGCGTCGACGGCACGGTCGACGTCTTCCGTGCTCGCGACCGCCGTGCGCGCGAGCGTTTCCCCGGTCGCCGGCTCAATGAGCTCGCGCGTCTCGGCCGCCTCGACGAACTCGCCGCCGACCCAGAGGCCGTACTCCTGCGTCACGGTTGCCACGGCGTCGGACTCTAGCGATTAGAGTCCGCGACCTCATGACGGAGCACATTCCGGTGCAGGCAGCACGCATCCCCGATCGGGACCGGCTGCTGCAGGAGTTCCGTGACGCGGGCCTCGATGCAAAGCCGATCGGCGAGATCGAGATCGAGGTCTCGACGGAGAACGCCGAGGCCCACGAGCACGAGGTCTACGCCCTCGTCGAGCGGATGATCATGTCGATTGGCGCGCCGTTCGTGCCGATCAAGCACGACGGCGTGATCTACGTTCGCCCGCCGCTCAGCTGATTTATCCCTCGCTTCGCTCCGCTCGCGCTCGGGGCTCGCGCGCTTCGCGCGCTCACATTGGTCGGCAGCCTTAGGGAGCGCTGGTTCGTCATTCGTTCGTGAACGGCGCGGCAAGCCGCGCCGCCGCGAGGTGTTTTCTCTTGAATTCGAGCGGCTGCTCTCGCGCGAGCACGCCTTATTAGGTGACTTCGAAGGTTCCCTTCATGCCGCCCGTGGCGTGCGGGTCGCACTGATACGTGTACGTGCCCTTCTCGAGCGTCACCGTGACGGTTTTCTCGCCTTCGAACGACACTTCCGTGACCGTGTTATCGACACCGGGGCCGATCAGATGGAAGTTGTGCATGGAGGATTTATCCTCCACCTTCAGCGTGTAGGTGCCCGCCTTCACCGACTCGGCGTCCTCGCCGTTCTGCGACACCTCGATCGTGAAGCCCGGCCCCACCTCGCCCTCGAGCGTGCCTGACACCGAGGCGCCTTCCGACGTCGTGGTCGCATCCGTCTCGTCGCTGGACGACGCGTTACTCCCGCCGCAGGCGGTCGCGCCGACGACGAGTGCTGCTCCGATGAGCACGCTCGCGATGAGCATCCTACGGTTCATTCGTTTCCCCCTCTGATGGACTTCCATGGATACGCGCGTCCGCGTGAGAACGGTTTGATCCTCAGCGCTCGAACAGCGCCGCCTGCCCCTGCCCGACGCCGACACAGAGCGTCGCGAGGCCGTAACGGCCGCCGCGCCGGCGCAGCTCGTGCAGAAGCGTGACGACGAGTCGCGCACCCGACATGCCGAGCGGATGTCCGATCGCAATCGCGCCGCCGTTGACGTTCACCTTCTCCGGTTCGAGTCCGAGCTCCCGCATGACCACGAGCGACTGCGACGCGAACGCCTCGTTCAGCTCGACGAGGTCGAGGCGGCTCGCGTCGATACCCGCGCGGGAGAGCAGCTTGCGCACGGCGGGGACCGGTCCGATCCCCATCACACGCGGATCGACGCCCGCGACCGCGCTGCCGGCGAAAGCGGCGAGCGGCTCGACCCCCAGCTCGCGCGCCTTCTCCTCCGACGCGATCACGAGCGCCGCAGCGCCGTCATTGATCCCGGACGAGTTTCCGGCCGTGACGGTTCCGCTTTTCCGAAATGCGGGCTTGAGCGCCGCGAGCTTCTCAGCGTCCGTCTCCGGGCGCGGATGCTCGTCGCGCGCCACGTCGCCGGCCGGTACCAGCTCATCGGCGAAGCGCCCAGCTTCTACCGCCGCTGCCCACCGCCGCTGGGATTCGAGTGCGAATGCATCCTGCTCCTCGCGCGAGACGCCCCAGCGCTCGGCCACGTTCTCGCCCGTCTCGCCCATCGACTCGAGCGGGAACATCGCTTCGAGGCGCGGGTTCGGAAAGCGCCAGCCGAGCGTCGTGTCCCAAACCGTTTGGTTTCCGCGTTGGAACGCCTTGTCGGGCTTCGCCATGGCAAGCGGCGCGCGCGACATCGACTCGACGCCGCCCGCGACGAAGACGTCGCCGTCTCCCGCGACGACGGCGTGACAAGCAGAGACGACCGCGGCGAGACCCGATGCGCAGAGCCGGTTCAGCGTGACGCCCGCGACCGACTCCGGCAGGCCCGCAAGCAGCACCGCCATGCGGGCGACGTTGCGGTTGTCCTCGCCGGCCTGGTTCGCGCAGCCGAAGTAGACATCTTCGATCTCGCCGCGATCGACGCCTGCGCGGTCGACCGCCGCCGCGATCGCCGTCGCCGCAAGGTCGTCGGGGCGGATCGCGGAGAGCACGCCGCCGTAGCGGCCGACCGGAGTGCGCACAGCAGAGAGAACGACGGCGCGCGGCACGGCTACGCGACGAAGCTGAGCTCGACAGGACGGTCGTACAAACCCATCGCCTCGGCGCGCCCGAGCAGCTCCTGCACCGCCTTGCGGCCCTCGTCGCCGTAGTCCTCGGTGAGCTCGTTCACGTACATGCCGACGAAGCGGTCTGTGAGCCCTTCGTCGAGGCCGCGGCCGAACTTCATCGCGTAGCGCATGGCCTCGTCGCGGTTGTCGAGCCCCGCGCGAATCGACTCGCGCAGCACCTCCGACAGATCGTGCAGCGTCTCATCGCCGAGATCCCGCCGCGCGACGTTGATCCCGAGCGGCAGCGGCAACCCCGTCTCGAGCAGCCACCACTCGCCGAGGTCGATCGACTTCTCGAGACCGAGCGACGGGTACGTCAGCTGCCCCTCGTGGATGAGCAGGCCGGCCTCCGCACGTCCCTCGCGCACCTCGTCGAGGATCCGGTCGAAGGGAAGGACTCGGAACGGGAACGTTCCCAGACAGAGCCGGAGCGTGAGGAACGCCGTCGTCAGCTCGCCCGGGACAACGATCTCCGTCTCGCGCAACTCGTCCGGCGACAGCACGCGCCGGCCTACGACAACGGGGCCGTAGCCCGAGCCCATCGACGCGCCGTGCGGCAGGATCGCGTACTTGTCCTGCACGAGCGGGTACGACGCGAGCGACATCGCCGTCGTCTCCAACCGGCCTTCGAGCGCCCACTCGCTCAGCGTCTGAATGTCCTGCAAAACGTGCTCGAATTCGAAGCCGCGCGTGTCGACTGCGCCTGCCGCGAGCGCCCAGAACATGAACGCGTCGTCCGGATCGGGGCTGTGTCCGAGGCGGATGAGCATGCGCGGAGGGAAGGTACCTAGACTGGCCTCGTGTCGGAGCCGCTGAGCGAGTCGATTCAGCACTATCTGCGCGAGATCTACAAGCTGCAAGCGGCCGAAGGAGAGGTGACGGTCACGGCGCTTGCGCGGCGCCTACACGTCTCGGATCCTTCGGCGAGCGCGATGGTGAAGAAGCTCGCTGCACTCGAGCTGGCCCGGCACGAGCGGTACCGCGGAGTCGAGCTGACGGCCGCCGGCGAGCGTGTGGCAATCGAGGTGATCAGGCACCACCGGCTGCTGGAGCTGTACCTCGCGGAGACGCTCGGCCTGGACGTCGACGACGTGCACGACGAGGCGGACCGGCTGGAACATGCGTTGTCGGAAGAGCTCGAGCAGCGGATCGACAAGGCGCTCGGCTACCCGACGCATGATCCGCATGGGGACCCGATCCCCGATGCGAATTTGAAGTGGCCTAACTAGAACGGCCGAAGAACCAGCGCTCCAGCGGTCCGATCACCTCCTTGCGGACGAACGGCTTCACGTCGACCGAGCGGCGGTCGCGCTCGAGCACGCTGACGTCGTCTTCGAGCACCGCATTCGCCTGCTCGAGCGCGTCCTCGAGCTCGTACCCCTCGAACACGTACTCGTCCCGGCGAGGCTCGTCGGAACGCCGCAGGTGAGGGTTCACCGAGCGGCCGACGGCCCAGACGGCGCCGGGCTTCCGCTCGATCCAGATCACGATCCGCTCCTCGTTTCCCGCGTCGTCCACCCCGGCAAGCGCGCGCTCTGCGAACCGACCGGCTTTCGAACTCCTGCGCATTCGGCAAGAATACGACCGGCATGCTCAGGCTGGCCAGCGTCCTTCGCAATCCGTTCTCGTTTCTCTTCGCTCGGTCGTCGCAGGAGGAGCGGGTTGCGGCGTACGTGATCCGCGAGCACGAGCGGGGTCGGTCGCTCGACGAGATCCTCGAGGACCCGTACGTCCGCAACCGGCTGACCCCGGCCCAGCAATCGCGCCTGCTCGACCGCGCCGACATCATCCGCGCCGTCGGCGACGACACCGTCGAAGCCGCGCGCAGCTCGCTGACCTAGAGACTCGTGCCGACGCCGCGCTCGCGCGCGCGCTCGAGCGCCGCCGCTCCGATCGCGACGTCCCACGCAGCGAGCCCGTTCGACTTGAAGACGACGATGTCGTCCGCCGCATCGCGTCCACGCACCTCGCCGGCGACGACGTCCTGCAACTCGTAGACCTCGAGCCAGTCGAGCACGCCGTTTGCGACGGGCTCGATCAAGTCGCCTGATTCCCGCCGCGCCTGCTCGCGGGAGTCGCAGCAGACGAACGACGCACGCTCGAGCACGACATCGTCCAGCTCACGCCTGCTCGGGTGGTTCGCCCCGACGGCGCAGATCAGCGCGCCCTCGCGAACCCACTCGCCGCGGACGACCGGATCCTTGGACGTGGTCGCGGTGACGACGACGTCACGATCGGCGACCGCCTCGCGGTGCGTCTCGGCGGGTTCAGCGCCCACACGCGCGCAGAAGTCCTCGAGCGTCGCCTCCGTGCGGCAGTACCCGGTGACGTGCTCGAGGGTCGGCACGGCGGCTCGGATGCATGCGACCTGAGTCTCGGCTTGAAATCCGCAGCCGATGATGCCGAGCCGCCTGGCACCGTCCCGCGCGAGGTGCTTCGCCGCCACGGCACTTGCCGCACCGGTGCGCAGCTGTCCGAGGATGTTCGACTCGATCACACCGACACACTGTCCGTTCTCGGCGTCGAAGAGGACGACGACGAAAGCAGCGTTGCCAGCGACCGCGCTGTACGTCTTGACGCCCGCGAGACCGAGCCCGCGGTCGACGGCGCCCATGAGTGCGAGCGCGCCGCCGTCGAGCGGTAGACGCAGCCGAGGCTGGTTGACGACCTCGCCGGCCGCGAGTCGGCGAAACGACTCTTCGATGATCGGCACGGCGTCGGCAGCCTCGAACAGCGAGGCGACATCGTGCTCCGTCAGGTACAGCGGCATCGCGGCAAGAGTAGTTTCGAGATCGGCGAACGAGGACACACTGTTGTCGATGTTGGCAACGACGGCAATCGAGACGGCGTTCGTGCGCTACCGGGGCGATGTCTACAAGTTCCTCCTTCGGCGCACGGGCAACCACGCAGACGCCGAGGAGCTCACACAGGAGGTCTTCACCGCGGCCGCCGTGACACTCTCCCACGCGGACGCGCCGGACTCGATGCGCGGCTGGCTCTACACCGTCGCAGAACGGCGCCTGATCGACGAGTTGCGGCGGCGGCGGCGGGCCGCAGAGGCGGTCGGAGCGCTCTCCCGCGAGTGCGAGAACCGCGACGGCGACCCGCATGAAGCCCTGGAGGCGGCGCGGCTCCGGCTCCCGCGCGCACAGCGCCGGCTCGTATTCATGCGCGTGGTCGAGGCGCGGGCGTACAGCGAGATCGCCGGTGAGCTCGGCTGCAACGAGGCGGCTTGCAAGATGCGGCTCTCGCGCGCGTTGCGCCGGCTTCGCGACGATTTGCGCGCCGAGTCGTAACTTCATCACGACGTTCGTTACCTCCCGCCGCGCTCACGCGACTCAAAGGCAGTAGCCCAGCGAACAAAGGAGGCTTCGAATGCGCGCACATCGCCGCGCCGTCGTACTCGGCGCCGTCGCCCTCGGTTTTGGCGCGGCCCTCGCCGCAGGCGTCGTCGCGATCGCCACCGGACGCAGCGGCCGCGACGCTGTTGTGTTCGCACGGACGGCGAAGCTCACCGCTTCGAACGGAGCGGTAGGCAAGGGACTGTCACTTGACGGCGCATCACTCGTCGCACGCCGCCTCGGCGGCAAGCAGACGCTCGGGCCGCTCGGCGGAGGCGACGAAGTCATCGCTCCTCTGACCGGTTCGCTCACGCCTGTGGCGGCAACGGGCTCGGACGGATCGTTCGTCGTCTACTCGTCCTGGCGCCAGCTCGCACGGATTCAACCCGACGCCAAAGGCCAAGGACTAGCTGTCGGCCGGCCCGTCGGCGTCCCGAGCATCCGCCTCTTCGACGTCGGAAGCGGCAAGGACGAGCTTCTTGCAATCGGCGCGGCGTCGCCCGCCGTCTCGACGAGCGGGGCGATCGCGTATCTCGCCGGCGACAGCCAAACGGTTCGCCAGAACGTCGACTACGTCGGGCGCATCGTGGTCGCGGACTCCCGCGACGCGAAACCGCGTGTCTGGACGAGCATGCCGGCGCGATATCTCCCGTACGCGTGGGCAGGAGGCAAGTTGCTTGTCCATCGAGGCGTCACGGATTCGGAAGGAGCAGATCTCTACGCCTACAGCGGACCGGACGAGGCGCAGCTGCTGGCCCCGGATGCATTCGCCATCGCCGTCTCGCCGGATGGCACGAAGGTGCTCGCCGCGGTCGGCATACGCACACTCGAGGTGATTCGAGTCGCGGATGCCGCCGTCGAGGACAGTCTGTCGCTCGACGCCGCGGGCGCGTCCGCGCCACACGCCGTCATGTACGGCGGAAGCTGGCAGGGAGAACGGATCGTCGCGAACTCCGACCGGGGTCTGGTCGTCATCAACCTCCGCGGCGGCCTGCACGTCGAAACGGTGTTCGCAACCCCGGCCTTTCCCCATGGCATCAACGAGCCGGTTCTCGTGGACGAGACGCACGTTCAGGGCTGGGCCGATGTCGGCAAGGCGCACACCACGCCGGGCGGCAACGGCGAGCCGTCGTTCGACAACGCCCTCGTCGACTGCGACCTCGCAACGGGATCGTGTGCCGTCGACGAGCCGAACCCGGCGCGGAAATGGACGCGCTGGGTGACCAATCCGAGCCGCTAGAAAGGAGACGCTCCGGATGAAAGCGATACGCCTTCTGGTGGTTGCCGCCGCCGCGCTCGTTTGGGCGCTGCCGGCGTCGGCGTCCGCCTTCTACTACCACCGAACCTCGCTGACCAACTCGACCTTCGAGGTTCTGGACAATTACGGCGACTGGACCGGCTACCTCCGCGCGGGGTCAGGCAGCGGCACCGATGCGTGCCAGCATTACAACTGGATTCCACGCGGCTACTACGACGTGTTCTGGCACGACGACTACTTCGACGGGACGAAGATCAAGGGGCGCGTCTGGCGGCTCTCGGACTACCAGTGCTCGAACGGCGTCCGCCGCACGGAGCTGTTCGTCCACTCGGAGGAGACCGCGGATCAAGGCCAGAGTTGCTACGCGGACGGCAGCGACTCTCCCTTCTGCTGGGAAGGCGACCGCGACTACTACTCGTACGGCTGCATCAAGCTCGCCCGCCGCCCCGTCCCATCGGACCTGAGGCAGGTCGACAGCTTCGTCCACACCTACGGGGCAGCGCCCGACCTCTGGGTCTACTCGTAAGCGGCGTTGCGACCGGTTTGGCGCTCGGGGGCGCGGCTACACTGAAGCCCCCGAGCGCCCGTAGCTCAGGGGATAGAGCGCTGCCCTGCGGAGGCAGAGGTCGCATGTTCGAATCATGCCGGGCGCACTCTTCGATGCCCGTCGCTCGCGCGCATCGTGACCGCCTTTCTGCCGCACGTCGCGGATGTGGCGCCCGGAGCGGAGGCCGAATTCATTTTCGGCCGCAGCTCCTCGGGTGCCCGTACGAAGCTCATCCGCCGAAAGTTGAGCGCGAAGCGCGACTTTCGGCGGTTGTGGCCCGCGGAGGCAGAGGTCGCATGTTCGAATCATGCCGGGCGCATCGACGGGTTCCTTCGCAGGCTTTTAGCGACCGGGGCCGAAACACGGCGCGTGGCCTCCGCGCCGGACCACCTGACGCTCAAGCGGCACCGCGATCTCGAGGGCCACTACACCACGGGAATCGTGGTGCGCCGCATCGCTTTCATGCTGCTCGGAATCGTCGCCCTACTCGGCCTCCTCAACGTCTTCGGCCAGCGTCCGTCGGGCAAGACGGCAGAGGGGGCTGCTGCGAAGCTCGAGCTGTACGCGCCGTTGCATGTGCGCGGCGGGCTGCTCTACATGGCGCGCTTCCGCGTCACGGCGAAGCAAGACGTCAAGGACGCCATACTCGTGCTCGCTCCGGGCTGGGCGGAGAACATCACGATCAACACGATCGAGCCGGCCCCAGTCGGCGAAGCGAGCAAGAACGGCCGCCTCTCATTCGACCTGGGCCACATTCCGGCCGGTGAGTCGTTCGTCCTCTTCATGCAGTTTCAGGTCAATCCGACGAATGTCGGACGCCGCTCGCAGGACGTCGAGCTGCTCGACGGCGACAAACACATCACGACGCTCGACCGAACCGTGACCGTGTTTCCCTGATGGACCTCGTCCTCCGCGCCATCTTCCTCTTCGCGTTCGTCTACGGGCTGACGCGCATCATCGGCCGGCGCGAGCTGTCGTCGCTCCAGCCGTTCGACCTCATCCTCCTGATCGTCGTCGGCGACGCGATCCAGCAGGGGCTCACGCAGGACGACTACTCGGTGACCGGCGCCGTGCTGGTGATCGGGACGTTCGCATTGCTGCAGGTGTTCACCTCCTTCCTGAGCTTCCGCTTCTCGCGGCTGCGGCCGATCCTCGAGGGTGAGCCGGTGATCGTCATCGAGGACGGCGAGCCTCTGATGAAGAACCTCCGCCGCGAGCGTCTGACGGTCGAAGAGGTCGCGGCGCAGGCGCGGATTCAGCAGATCGAGTCGCTGAATGACGTGAAGTGGGCGGTGCTCGAAACGAGCGGTCAGATCAGCTTCATCAAGAAGTAGCGCCGCTGCTCTAATTTGACCATGAAGGTGAGCGTGGCGCTTGCGGCGCTCGTCGTCGGCTCGACTCTACTCGGTGCGCCGGCGACGCACGCACGAGAAAGCGCGAAGCTCGTCGTGTCTCCCGCGAGGGCGCTCGTCGATGAGCCGGTGGACGTGCGCGTGACGGGTCTTCGTCCGAGGCGGAAGGTCACGCTTGTTGCGAGCGCGCGCGACCGGCTCGGTAAAGGTTGGCGCTCACGGCTCGTCTTTACCGCCGACCGGAGAGGCGCGGTCGGCACGCATTCGAACATGAAGCTGTTCTGGTCGATGCGCCCAACGAAGCCTTCGGAGCCACCCGCACCGTTCGCGTTCTCTCACGGAGACATGCCGGTCCTCATCCGCGCACAGGTGGGCGGGCACACCGTCGCATCGGGAACTCTTGTCCGTCGTGCTGAAGCGCCGGACCTCAAGGCCACTGAAGCGACAGTGGCGGTTCAGGGGTTCGCCGGTACGTACTACGCGCGTCCCACTGGTGCACCGGCTCCGGCGATCCTTGCTCTCGGCGGCTCGGGTGGCGGGCACGGCGGCGGAGGATTACTCGCCTCCCACGGCTATCCAACCCTGTCGCTGGGCTATTACAAGGAGCCCGGTCTCCCGCAGGAGCTGCGGCGCATTCCGCTGGAGTATTTCCGGACGGCGCTCCGCTGGCTGGCCGCGCAGCCTGGCGTCGATCCACGCCGAATCGTCGTGCGCGGCGTCTCACGAGGCGGAGAGGCCGCACTGCTCGCCAGCGCGATGTTCCCCGACCTCGTGCACGGGGCGATCTCGTGCACCGGGAGCGCCGACGTCCAGGGCTCGGTTCCGGAGGGCGACGCAGCATGGACGCTCAACGGCACGCCCGTGCCTGCGGGAACGCCCATCGCGGTCGAGCGAACCGCTGGGCCGGTGCTTGCGTTCTTTGGCGGCAAGGATGGATTCGGCGATCCGACGCTTTCGGAGCGGGAACTCGTCGCGCGTGCACGCGCTCACGGCCGCAGAGACATCGTCGTGCATGTCTACCCGAACGCGGGACACGGCGTCGGCTGTGTCGTTCCAAACGTGCCGCTCGTGGGACAGATGGAGTACGCGGTCGCGCCCTCGACGTACGTCAACCGCGGCGGAACGCTCGCCGCGAACGAGCAAGCCGCCGCCGCGGCGTCTTCTCTCGTCCTGCGCTTCCTACGAACGCTGCCCGGCTAGCGCAATCGCGCGCGCTGTCCCGCCACGTCCAGATCGGCGTCGTCGGCGACTTCGGCGCGCACGTACCCGAGCGCGACGCCGTGGACGGAGCTCGTGATACGCCCGACGAGCTTTTCGCCCGAGCGCACCTCATCGCCGGCCTGAGCCGACTCCACCTCGATGATGCGCAGCCGCCGATTGACATGACCGCGGTGGTGGAGCCGCGCGATCGGCTCCTGACCGGGGTAGCAACCCTTCGTGAACGAGATGTGCGTCTCGTCGAGCCCCGCCTCGGCGGGGAGAATCGTCTCGTCGAGCTCCTTGCCCCAGGCGGGGATGCCTGCCTCGATTCGAGCGCGTTCCAGGTCGGCATCGTCGAGCGTCGGCGCGACCTCCGCGTCGAGCACCTCGACGGTGCCGGGCAGTTCGCCGGGCAGCCCGTCCGCACCGCCGAACACGAGCGTCGACGAGTGTTCTTCGAGCTCGATCTCGCACTTCGCCGCAAACTTCGCTCGCAGCAACGATGTTCGCACGGCCTCACCGAGCTCGGGCTCCGTGAGAAGCAAGAAGTCGTCGGACTCGCGCCGCCAGACGCGCAACGGGGCGATCAGTCGCGCTTTCGCCGTCAGCAAGAGCGCGTCGAAGACGTCGCCGCCGGTGACGTCGTTCGAGAGCATGCGCTGCAAGAACTCCTCGGCGTCGGGACCTTTGACGCGAACGTAAGCGCGTGGCCTCTGCGCGGCGCGGTGCGTAACGGTTGTCACCGCAACTAGTCTAGGCAGCATGTTCCGCTCCAGGGCCGAACGGAAGGTCGCGGAGGCGGGGTACGACCCCGAGCGCCTTCCGCCGGGCCAGTACATCACCGAGAAGTGGCCCGTCTTGCACGCCGGCTCGGTTCCGAACTACGCCCATCTCACGGCGTGGGACTTCCGCGTGTTCGGCTCGGTCGAGAACGAGATCGTCCTCTCCTACGACGAACTGCAGGCGCTGCCGCACACGGAGGTCACGACCGACATTCATTGCGTGACACGTTGGAGTCGCTTCGACACGAGCTTCCGCGGTGTCCACTGGCGCGAGATCGCGAAGCTCGTCCGGCCGATGCCCGAGGCGCACTACGTCGTCGCACACGCCGAGCAGGGATTCACGTCGAACGTGCCGCTCGAAGCGCTCGAGGACGAGCGCGCGCTGGTCGCGTGGGAGGCCGACGGCGAGCCGCTGACGCCCGACCACGGCTGGCCGCTCCGACTCGTCGTTCCGTCGCGCTACTTCTGGAAAAGCGCGAAGTGGCTGCGGGGCCTCGAGATTCGCCCGAATGACCGGCCCGGCTTCTGGGAGCGCTACGGCTACCACAACGACGCCGACTACTGGAAAGAGGAGCGATACGGGTTCTAGCGAAGCATCACTCGTTCGAGTGATCGTGCCGTCCGACGGGCGGTCGATAACTCAACCAGATCCACCTCCCCCATTCCCCTGAAGAGCCGCCTGCCCAGGCGGCTCTTCTTTGTGTGGGGGAAACCATGTTTCCCCCACAAGCCCCCTTCTTCTTGTGGTCGGTGGACATCCCGCCGGGTGATACGAGAGGAAGCGGTTGGGCCGCCGCGACTGTGGCGAAGGCGCGGGCAAAGCCCGCACCTTCGTCTGGGATTCGCCGCATAAAAGACGAAGGTGCCGGCTTGGCCGGCACCTTCGCTAGAGCAAACGGTCTGCCCGCAGCTCCCTTCCGTATCGCCGATCCAGTTGTCGGCCGGCGACGTAAGAAGGGGGCTCACGGGGGAAACATGGTTTCCCCCGTGTGACTTACATCATGCCGCCCATGTCGGGCATGCCT
>WNGF01003063.1_pt1 | contig 22995 bp, 26 predicted proteins | sample 5400641 | NCBI WGS metagenome assembly WNGF01 (sample SAMN13153371, study PRJNA577476) | soil metagenome | isolation source: 80 cm soil or saprolite under grassland replicate 2 | place: USA:California | collected 2016-06-15 | reverse complement strand
GGCGTCTTCGGCGCGTCGATGCGCGTCTCGATGGAAGCGGATGGGCCGGTGACGATCGTCGTGTCGACGGACCGCTGGCGCGAGGGCGAGCTCGGCGGCGTGTAGGCCGCGGCGCAACTACGTAGGGGTATGGCGACGGGTGACCTGATTCCGACGGCTTGCGACTGGTGTGACACTGTCCTACGCTGTCTTACATGAGCACACCGTTCTCGCTTCGGATGGACGAGGAGACCCATAACGAGCTGACTACCCACGTGGCGCGGCTCGAGGTCAACGCGTCCAAGCTCGTGAACCGCTACGTCAAGGAGGGTCTGCGCATGGACAAGCACCCGGCCATCAGCTTCAAGACAACCCCACAAGGACGACGGGCCGCCGTGCTCGCGGCGCACCCCGGGATCCAGGTCGTCGACGTGATCGGCACGTTCAGGGCTGAGGCGCAGGACGCGGGCAAGACCGCGCGCTACCTACACATCCCTGAGGACGAGGTCCAGGCGGTCCTGCGCTACTACGCCGACTACCGCGACGAGGTCGACCGTGATCTCAAGGAGCACCTGGAGACCCAGCGCAACTTCAAGCGCGTGCTCGCGAGCCGCCAGGCTCGAACGCGGCGCCGGGTCGCCAACGGTTGAAGCTACTGCTCGACGAGCATTTCGACTACGTCATCGCTGAGCAGTTGAGCCGACGCGGAGTGGATGCGGTCGCGATCAGCAAGGACCGACCGAACCTGGCCGGCCACGATGACGACGCCGTTCTTCGAGCCGCGAACGCCGAGGGGCGCGTGGTCGTAACCAACAACGTGCGCGACTTCGCGCCGCTGGTCGACGGCTTCGGCTTGGCCGGGGAGCAGCAGTACGGCGTGCTGTTCACCGATGACGACACCTTTCCGCGCGGCGAGGCGGGAATCGGTCTGCTGGTCCGTTCGCTCGCGGCCTTCGCCGCCGACAAGCCCGATGACTGGCTTCTGGACAGCTGCATGTACCTCGAACCGGCCTAGCTGCCCGCTCCTCACTTCCGTAGTGAGGGCGTTCTCTTTCGATCGCAAATTCGCCCGCGCTTCAGCACCGGCCGCCCATCGTTGGCGATCAGCTCCTCGCGGATGATGCGCTGGTAGTCGAGCTCGCTCAGTTGGAGTCGCATCAGCGCGAGCGTGGTACGCCCGCGATCGGTGAAGGCGTCGCGGGCGTCGTAGAGCATTCCTTTTACGGTCCGCGGCTGGTTCTCGAGCGCACCTGTCTACTGGAGCGCGAGCTCGAGCGCCGTCGCGAACGTGAGCTTGGCGGCCTTCAGCCAGAGCCGCTTGTTCGTGACCGTGTTCGGCGTGTCGTTCACGGTGTGGAACGTGCCGTTGCCCGGGTAGGTCTGGTCGGGATCGCCGTACCGCTCGACGAGCGCGACCGCCGGCACGCCGGCGAGCCCGAACGGCGCCGCGTCGAGGATCGTGTTCCCGTCGACGGCGAGCTGCTGCACGAGCGGCGCGATGCCCGTCGCGTAGCGCTCGTTCGCCGCCACGACGCGATCGCGCAACGCGGTCGAGGCGCTCGTGTAGGAGATGAGGTCGAGCCGGTCGGCGAGCGGATTGAAGCCGACCATGTCGATGTTCACGACCGCGGCGTAGGGGTAGGGCTTGGGCAGCGACGCGACGTACGCGCCGCTGCCTTTGAAGAAGAGCTCCTCGCCGTCGAAGAAGGCCAGCACCACCCGCTGCCGGAGCGTCGCCCGCTCCCGCGCGAGGATGCGCGCGTACTCGAGGAGCGCCGCGACGCCGGTGGCGTCGTCGTCCGCGCCGGGCGCCTCCGACGTCGCGGCGTTCCAGCCCGCGGTCCGGTTCGAGATCGAGTCGTAGTGCGCGCAGAGCATCACCCAGCCGCCGGCCGGCGGTCCGCCGGGCGGGTCGATCGTCACGAGGAGGCTTTCGAGAGGAACGCCCTGATGGACGTTGCGGAACGACTCGACCGTGACGCCGATCGCGCCGAGCTGCTCCTTGAGGTACGCGACGGCCTTCGCGTGGGCGGGGTGGCGCGGGTCGCGCGAGCCGACGCCGGCGAGCGCGACCATGTGGTCGTCGAGCTTGGCCGGATCGATCGCAGCGATGAGCCGCCGCACGGTCTCCGCGACGGGTGGCGCGGCGGTCGCGGAAGGGAGCGGCGATGAGGCGGTGTCCGCCGCGGGTGTGGCCGCGCCGTTGTCCCTGGAGGCGGCGGGCGCGGAGTCCGAAGGCCGGGGAGTGGTAAGGCCAACCCCGGCCTGCGGACGCCCGCAGGCCGCCGCTGTCGAGACCGCGAGGCAGGCGAGCCCGAGCGCGGCCGCACGCACGAGCGAGCGGCGGCTCAATTCAGCGCGCCGACCGCCTTGCGCTCCCGGTGCTCCTCCGCCTTCTTGGCGGCGTACTCCTCGTTCCAGAACTGGATCTCACCGTTCTCCGAGTCGACGAAGACGGTGTCGCCCTCCTTGTACTGGCCGGCGAGCACGCGGTGGGCGAGGGGATCGAGGACGAGCTTCTGGATCGTCCGCTTGATCGGGCGAGCCCCGTACACGGGGTCGAAGCCCTCACGGGCGATGAGCGCCTTCGCGTTGTCGGACAGCTCGAGGCGGATCTTCTTCTCCTCGAGCCGCCTCGCGAGCTGCTTCGTCTCGAGCTCCACGATCTCCTCGATCTGCTTGTCGACGAGGCCGTGGAAGATGACGATCTCATCGACGCGGTTCAGGAACTCGGGCCGGAACTGGCCGCGCAGCGCGTCCATGACCCGCGTGCGCATGAGCTCATCGTTGCCCGCGAGCTCGCTGATGAACGTCGAGCCGACGTTGCTCGTCATGATGATGACCACGTTCTTGAAGTCGACCGTGCGGCCGTGCCCGTCGGTCAGGCGCCCGTCGTCGAGGATCTGCAGCAGGACGTTGAACACGTCCGGGTGGGCCTTCTCGATCTCGTCGAGCAGCAGCACCGCGTACGGCCGGCGGCGGACCGCCTCGGTGAGCTGACCGCCCTCCTCGAAGCCGATGTATCCGGGCGGGGCGCCGATGAGCCGCGCGACGGTGTGCTTCTCCATGTACTCGCTCATGTCGAGCCGGACCATCGCCTTCTCGTCGTCGAACAGGAACTCGGCGAGCGCCTTCGCGAGCAACGTCTTGCCGACGCCGGTCGGTCCGAGGAAGAGGAACGAGCCGAGCGGCCGGTTCGGGTCCTGCATGCCGGCGCGGGCGCGGCGGACCGCGTTCGCGACGGCCGTGACGGCCTCGTCCTGCCCGACGACGCGCTCGTGCAGCCGGTCCTCCATCCGCAGCAGCTTGCTCACCTCGCCCTCGAGGAGCTTCGTGACCGGGATGCCGGTCCACTTGCCGACCACCTGGGCGATGTCCTCGGGGGTGACCTCCTCGGTGAGCATCTTCCGCTGTTTCTGCAGCTCGGTGAGCTTCTCTTCCCCCGCCGAGACCTCCTTCTCGAGCGCGGCGAGGGTGCCGTACTTCAGCTCGGCGGCCTTCGCGAAGTCGGCCGCGCGCTCCGCGCGCTCGATGTCCGCGCGGATCTGCTCCAGCCGCGACCTCTTCTCGCGGATCTCGCCGATCGCGGCCTTCTCCTGCTCCCAGTGGGCGCGGAGCTCGGCGCTCGACTCCTTGAGGTCCGCGAGCTCGCGCTCGAGCCGGGCGAGGCGCTCCTTGCTCGGCGCGTCGGTCTCCTTGCGCAGCGCCTCGCGCTCGATCTCGAGCTGGCGGATGCGCCGCTCGACCTCGTCGAGCTCGACGGGCATCGAGTCGATCTCCATCCGCAGCTTCGAGGCGGCCTCGTCCACGAGGTCGATCGCCTTGTCCGGCAGGAAGCGGTCGCTGATGTAGCGGTTCGAGAGCACCGCTGCGGCGACGAGCGCGCTGTCGAGGATCCGCACGCCGTGATGCACCTCGTAGCGCTCGCGCAGCCCGCGGAGGATCGAGATGGTGTCCTCGACGCTCGGCTCGCCGACGTACACCGGCTGGAAGCGCCGCTCGAGCGCGGCGTCCTTCTCGATGTGCTTGCGGTACTCGTCGAGCGTCGTCGCCCCGATGGCATGCAGCTCGCCGCGAGCGAGCATCGGCTTCAGCAGGTTCGACGCATCCACCGCGCCCTCGGCCGCGCCGGCGCCGACGACCGTGTGCAGCTCGTCGATGAACAGGATGATCTGGCCCTCGCTGGCGCTGATCTCCTTCAGCACCGCCTTGAGCCGCTCCTCGAACTCGCCGCGGTACTTCGCGCCCGCGAGGAGCGCGCCGATGTCGAGCGCGAAGACGCGCTTCTCCTTCAAGCCCTCGGGCACGTCGCCGCGGACGATCCGCTGCGCGAGGCCCTCGACGATCGCGGTCTTGCCGACGCCCGGCTCGCCGATGAGGACGGGGTTGTTCTTCGTGCGCCGCGAGAGGACCTGGATGACGCGCCGGATCTCCTCGTCCCGGCCGATCACCGGGTCGATCTTGTTCTTGCGCGCGAGCTCGGTGAGCTCGCGCCCGTACTTCTCGAGCGCCTGGTACTTCGCCTCGGGATTCTGGTCGGTGACCCGCTGGTTGCCGCGGATCTCCTGCAGCGCCGCGAGCACGCGCTCGCGCGTCGCGCCGATCCGCTGGAGCGCCTGGCCGGTGTATCCGGCGTCCGCGGTCATCGCGAGGAAGAGGTGCTCCGTGCTCACGTACTCGTCGTGGAGCGACTCGGCCTCCCGCTGGGCCTGTTGCAGGACCCGGCCGAGGCGGGGCGTCGCCGCGAGCTGGACGCTCCCGGTCACCTTTGGCTGCCGGGCGAGCTCGGTGTCGATCGCCGCCTGCAGCTGGCCGACCGATCCGCCGAGCGATCCGATGATGCTCGGCACGATGCCGCCGGGCTGCGCGAGCAGCGCGGAGAAGAGGTCCTCGACGTCCAGGCTCGCGCGCCCGGCCTCCTGCGCGCTCCGCTGGGCGGCGACGAGCGCCTCCTGCGATTTCTCGGTGAGCTTGTTCGGATCGATCACGTCGTCCCTCCCCTGCCGGCTAGATCAGATGCGAGCGGACGTTCTCCGCCCGGCGTGACGCGGCGAGCTCGTGCGCGAGCTCGCGTTCCTTGTCGTTGAGCTTCGTCGGCAGGACCACCTTCACCGTGACGAAGAGGTCGCCGAATCCGCCGCCCGGACGGGGCATGCCCTGGCCGGCGAGGCGGATCGTGCGCCCGTTCTGGGTCTCCGGCGGGATCCGGAGGCTCACCCGGCCTTTGAGGGTCGGCACCGTCACGTCGGCGCCGAGGAGCGCCTCGTGCAGCGCGACCGGCAGCTCCATCCGGAGATCGTCGCCCTCGCGGCTGAACAGCGGGTGCGGCATCACGTGGACCTTCAGGTAGAGGTCGCCGGCGGGACCCCCACCGAGCCCGGGCCCGCCCTGACCCGCGAGCCGGATGCGCTGGCCATCACGAACGCCGGGCGGGATCTTCACCGTGAGGCGCCGCGTCCTGCCGTTCTCCTCACGCAGCTCCAGGATCCGCTCGCCGCCCCGGTACGCCTCGACCAGCGACACGTCGAGCGTGTGCTCGGCGTCGGCGCCTGCGCGCCCGCGGGCCCGGCGCCGCGTGCCCGCGGGGGCCTCCTCAGCGAACCCGCCCATGCCCCCGAAGAGCGTCTGGAAGAAGTCCGAAAAGCCGGTCTCCTCGAACCCCGTGGCGCCCGGCGTTCCGGTGTAGACCCACTGGAATCCGCCGTCGCCCGGCCGCGCGTTCGCCCCGGCCGCGAAGCGCTCCCACTCCGGCCCGAGCTGGTCGTAGCGCTTGCGCTTCTGCGGGTCCGACAGCACCTCGTTCGCCTCGTTCAGCTCCTTGAACTTCTTCGAGGCGTCCGGGCCCTTGTTGACGTCCGGGTGGTGCTGCCGGGCGAGCTTCCGATAGGCCTTCTTGATCTCCTCCGGCGTCGCGCTCTTCGAGACGCCGAGGGTCTTGTAGTAGTCCTTGTACTCGACGGGCATGGCTCGCTGGCCCCTCCGCTAGTTCGGTGGCGGAGGCGCGATCGTCGGGCGCGCGGCCTCGATCTGTGCCGGCGTGACGCTCGGCCCCGGGAGGAGCGCGAGCTTCAGGACATCGTCGATCGTCGCGACCGGCTTCACGTCCACGGTGTCGAGGACCTCCTTCGGCACGTCCACGAGGTCCTTCTTGTTCTTGTCCGGGAGGATGAAGGTCTTGATCCCGGCGCGGTGCGCCGCGAGCAGCTTCTCCTTCACCCCGCCGATCGGGAGGACCCGGCCGCGGAGCGTGATCTCACCGGTCATCGCCACGTCGCGGCGGACCTTCTTGCCGGTGAGCGCCGACACGATCGCCGTCGCCATCGTGACCCCGGCGGACGGCCCGTCCTTCGGGATGGCCCCGGCCGGCACGTGGATGTGCATCGAGTGGTCCTTGAAGAAGCCCTTCGGCACGCCGAGGTCCGCCTGGTGGGCCCGCACGTACGACAGGGCGGCCCGCGCGGACTCCTCCATGACCTTCTGGATCTGCCCGGTGAGGACGAACTCCTCGGTCTTCGAGCCCTGATCCATGATCGTGGCCTCGACCGTCAGCACGTCGCCGCCGTGCTCCGAGACGGAGACGCCGGTGACCGCGCCGACCTGGTCCTCTTCCTCGGCGAGCCCGAAGTCGAACCGCTCGGGCCCGAGGTACGTGGACAGGTCGGTCGGCTCGACGGTGATCCGCTCGGTCTGGCCCTCGGCGATGCGCCGCGCGACCTTGCGGCAGATCGTGCCGATCTCGCGCTCGAGGTTCCGCACGCCGGCCTCACGGGTGTAGTGGCGGACGAGCTCCTTGAGCGTGTCCGGGGTGAGCGTGAGCTTCGAGTCCTCGTCGAGGCCGTGCTGCTTCAGCTGCCGCGGCAGCAGGTAGCCGGTCGCGATGTGCATCTTCTCGTCCTCGGTGTACCCGGGGAGCCGGATGATCTCCATCCGGTCGCGGAGCGGCGGGATGATCGTGTCCTCGACGTTGGCCGTCGTGATGAAGATCACCCGCGACAGGTCGTAGGGCACCTCGAGGTAGTGGTCCGAGAACGTGCTGTTCTGCTCGGGGTCGAGGACCTCGAGCAGCGCCGAGCTCGGGTCGCCGCGGAAGTCCGCGCCGACCTTGTCGATCTCGTCGAGCATGAAGACCGGATTCGTCTCGCCGGCCGTCTTCATGTTCTGCAGGATGCGGCCGGGGAGCGCGCCGACGTAGGTGCGCCGGTGGCCGCGGATCTCGGCCTCGTCGCGGATGCCGCCGAGCGACATGCGGATGAACTTCCGGCCCATCGCGCGGGCGATGGACTTCCCGAGGCTCGTCTTGCCCACGCCGGGCGGTCCGACGAAGCACAGGATCGGCGCGCGGAGCTCCTTCGCGAGCTTCCGCACCGCCATGTACTCGAGGATCCGGTCCTTCACCTTCGGCAGGCCGTAGTGGTCGGCGTCGAGGATCTTCGCCGCCTCGGTGATGTCCCAGTCGTCCTCGGGCGCCTTCTTCCACGGCACCGACACGAGCCAATCGACGTACGTGCGGATGACGCCCTGCTCCGGCGAGGCCTGCGGGATCTTCTCGAGCCGCGAGACCTCCTTGAGCGCCTTCTCCTTCACCTCGTCGGGCATGCCGGCCTGCTCGATCTTCTCGCGGAGCTCGTTCACCTCGGACGAGCTGTCGTCCTCGCCGAGCTCCTTCTGGATCGCCTTCATCTGCTCGCGGAGGATGTACTCGCGCTGCGTCTTGTCGAGCGTCTGCTGGACGTCGCTCTGGATCTTCGCCTTCATCTGCAGGATCTCGTTCTGCTTGGCGAGGAAGACCGAGAGGAACCGCAGCCGGTCGACGACGCCGTCCATCTCGAGGAGCTGCTGGCGCTGCTCGAGCGACAGGTCCTGGCTCTGGGCGACGAGGTCGGCGAAGTGCGATGGGTCGTCGGTGTTCTTGGCGGTCATGGCGACCTCGGGCACGATCGAGCCGCCGTTCTCCACGTACTCGCTGAACAGCGTCTTGACGCTGCGGACGAGCGCCTCGCGCTCGACCGGCTCACCGAGATGCTCGGCCAGGGGGTGGATCGCGACGCGGTAGTAGCCGGGCTCGTTGTCGAAGCCCGTGATGCGGACCCGCTGGAGACCCTGCACGATGATCTGCGCGCTCCCGTCCGGGATCTTGAGCAGGCGCACGATCTCGGCGACCGTGCCGACCGTGTAGATCTGGTCGGGTGACACGTCGTCGACCTCGGCATCCTTCTGCGCGGCGAGCACGATGTAGTGCTTCTCCGCGCCCATCGCCGCGTTGATCGCGGCGACGCTCCGCTCACGCCCGACCCCCAGAGGCTGGACGATCTTCGGGAAGATCACCGTCTCGCGCAGGGGGACGAGCGGCAGTTCGGCGGGATAGGTGCGGGTCTCTTCGGTCATCGTGGGGACTCCTTCAACTGGGGCTCGGCCAGGGGCCGGACGCGGCGAGCCGCGAAGCGCGTGGCTTGCGTCACGACCTCGCGGCTCACCGCTCGTCTCGCTTACTTCGCCAGGATCTTCACGGTCTTGGGCTTGACGGACTCGGCCTTCGGCAGGACGAGCTCCAACACGCCGTTCGTGAACGTCGCGCTGACGTTGCTCGACTCGATCTGCATCGGCAGGGTGAACGTGCGCTGGAACTTGCCGGTACGGCGCTCCTGGCGCAGCCAGCCGTCGTTCGAGGCGTCGGTCTGCGTCCTCTGCTCGCCGGACAGCTGCACGGTGTCGCCGGTGACGTTGATCTCGATGTCTTCGGGCGTCAGGCCCGGCAGGTCGGCGCGCAGGTGGTAGGCGTCCTTCGTCTCCCAGAGGTCGACCGGCACGGCCAGCTGGCCGGCGGCGACGCCGCTCCAGGCGGTCGGACGGATGACGCTCTCCTGGAAGAGCTGGTCCATCGCGTCACGCAGTGAGACGAGATCGCTGATCGGGCTGTAACGGGTGATGGCCATCGCTAATCCTCCGTCGTGTCATTCGGTTCGTATTTCACGCGGACGACGCCGCGGTCGTGGCCCGCGGCGGCCGCCCCGTCCAGGTCGTCCATCGCCGCGGTGATCTCGCGCAGCAGATCCGACGCGTCGCGGAACTGCAGCAGCAGCTTCACGCCCGCCAGGTTGACGCGGCGCACCTGTGTGAGGTAGCGGATGCAGCGCACCCGCTCGACGTCCTGGTCCGAATAGAGCCGGATGTTCGTCTGGGTCCGGACGGGATCGACCAGGCCTTCCTCTTCGTAGATGCGGAGCGTGCGCGGATGGCAGCCGGCGAGGCTCGCGGCGATCGAGATCACGTAGACGGGTCGGCTTCCGCGCGCCACGGACATTTATATAAAGCCTGCCAACGCCATTGTCAAGGTTCTTGCTCAGTTGCCGCAGGCCGGGCGGCCGCCCGGCGGCTCAGCCGAAGAGCGCTCTGCGGACCTCCTGCTCGGCGGCCGTGGGAGCGAAGACGATGATCCGGTCGCCGACCTCGAGCCTGGTGTCGTCGTGGACGTGGAGGACCTGGCCGCGCCGGACGAGACCACCGATGAGGGCCCCCTCGGGCAGGCCGAGCGCGCCGGTCTCCTTCCCGGCCGAGGGCGTGCCCGGCGCGACCTCGGCTTCGATGATCTCGAGGTGCGAGCCGGTGAGTGGCATGAGCGGGAAGAACCCACCGGTCGGCAGCTCCTGCTCGATCACGCCCATGAGCACGCGCGTGGACGACACGGTCTCGTCGATGCCCATCGCCTTGAACACGATCTCGTTCTTCGGGTTGTTGACCCGGGCGATGACCCGCCGGGCGCCGGACCTGAGCTTCGCGAGCTGCGAGATGATGAGGTTGTCCTCGTCGTCGCCGGTGACCGCGAGCACCGCGTCCGCGCGCTGGCAACCGGCCTCGATCTGATAGCGGCCCTCGTCGGCCGGCGCATTGATCACGACCGACCCGAGCCGCTCCTCGACCCACTGCGCCCGGCGCCGGTCCCGCTCGATGATCATGACCTCGTGGCCGGCCTCGAGCAGCGCCTGCGACAGGTGATAGCCGACCTGGCCGGCGCCCGCGACGACGAAGTACATCAGCGCGCCACCAACGGGGCCTCGGCGGAGAGCTCCTCGTCGTGCTTCATCGCCGCCGCCATGAGGTTCGGGCCGATCAGCTTGTTGCCGGTCAGGGTGGCGTGGAGCAGCGTCCCCAGGATCGTGGTCCGCGAGAACGTGTAGAGGCCCTGTCCGCGGTAGGTGGCCGCCCGGATCGGGTCGTTGACCTTCGCCAGGACCTGCCGGACGGCGAAGATCTGCTTGGCGATCTGCGCCGACATGAGGTTCCGATTGTCCCCCTCGGTGAGCGTGAGGACGGCATCCGCGCTCTCGACCCCGGCCTGCCGGAGGATGTCGAGGTCGGTACCGTCGCCCAGGATCGTGGTCCCGCCGAACGACGCGGGCAGGCGCGCGAACGCGGCCCGCTCGACGTCCACGATCGACACGCGGTCACCCGACTGGTCGAGGAGCGACGCGAGGAACGCTCCGGTCCGTCCGCAGCCGACGATGACGACGTTCACTTGGGCTCCTCCTGACGATACGCGAGCACCGCGCAGGGCGCTCTCACATACACCGTCTCGACGGTCTTGCCAACGTACACGCGGCCCAGTCGTTTGCGGAACGGCATGCCGAGGAGGATCAGCTCGCTGCCCTGCTCCACCGCGGTGTCGACGATCGCGGCCGCGGCCTCACGGGCCTGGAGCACTTCGGTCTGCAGCCGCGCGCCGTGCTTTTCCGCCACGCGCTCGGCGTGCGCGAGGATCTCCTCGCCGTGCTCGAGCTCCGCGTCGAGCACCGCGTCGAGCGGCTTGTTCCACCGCACCTCGATGACGTGGACCGCCGTGATCTTCGCCTTGGTCGCACGCCCGAGGGCGATCGCGAACTCGATCATGTCGGGATCGATGGCGGTGCCGGCGAGCGGGACAAGGATGTTCGTGAGCTTCACAGCGCGCGGAGTCTACCCGTCGTTCTTCGGCGGCCCCTCGCGCTCCTCGAGGTGATACGGGACGTCGATGACCACCGTGTTCTTGCGGAGGAAGAGCGCGAGCTTCAAGCGGAGCGCGGTCTGGTTGTGGAGCACGGATTCCCACCAGTGCCGCGGAACGAACTCGGCGAGGACGACGACGATCGGCCGCGTGCGGTCGCCGTCGTCGATGCTGTCGAGATACGAGAGGAGCGGCGGCAGGAGCGCCCGGTAGGGCGAGACGATCACCTCGAGCGGCACGTCGTTCCCGACGACGCTCGCCCACCGCCGTCTGAAGTCCGCGGCGCCCTCCTCGTCGAAGGAGATGTGGACCGCGAAGACGTGCGGCGAGAGTCCACGGGCGACGCTCAGGGCCTCGACCGCGCTCCGATCGAGCCGGCTGATCGGCACGATGACCCGCGGCCGCCGATCCTTGAGCCGGGCGCCGATGTGCGGCGGGATCAGCAGCTCGTCCTCGATGCTCCGGTAATGGCGGTGCACGCTCCACATGAGGTAGACGAGCAGCGGCATGACCGCGAGGACCATCCAGGCCCCGCCATTGAACTTCGTCACCGCGACGACCACGGCGACGATCCCGGTGACGACCGCACCGACCGAGTTGATCGCGGCCGAGGACCGCCAGCGGGGTCCGCGCTCGCGCGACCAGTGCCGGACGAGCCCGGCCTGCGACAGGGTGAACGCGATGAATACCCCGATCGTGTACAGCGGGATCAGCCCGTTGACGCTGCTCTGGTACGCGACGAGGAGCGCGATCGAGAAGAGCGCGAGCACGATGATGCCGAACGAGAACGCCAGCCGATCCCCCCGCTGGGCGAACTGCCGCGGCATGAAGCGGTCCGTCGCGAGGATCGACGCGAGACGCGGGAAGCCGGAGAAGCTCGTGTTCGCGGCGAGGATCAGGATGATCGCCGTCGCGGCCTGGACGACGTAGAAGTAGGCGCCGTCGCCGACGATGGACTGGGTCAGGAGGCCCAGGACGCTCCTCGTCTCGGTCGCGTCGGGCTGGATGCCCATCCGGGTCGAAAGGAAGCTGATCGCGAAGAACAGCGTGCCGAAGAGCGTCCCCATGGCGATCAGCACGACGCTCGCGTTCCTGGCCTCAGGCTTCCGGAACGCCGGGACCCCGTTCGCGACGGCCTCGGTGCCGGTGAGGGCGACCGAGCCGGACGAGAACGCGCGGAGGATGAGGATGGCGGTGAGCGCCTCGTTGGCTCCGATCACCTTCGGCGGTCCGATCGGTGCGGGCACGTCGCCGGTGAGGACGCGGAACAGGCCGATGAGCAATACCCCGGCGACGCTCGCGACGTAGACGTAGGTCGGACCGGCGAACATCATCCCGGCCTCCCGGATGCCGCGGAGGTTCCCGACGGTGAGCAGGGTGATGAACGAGACGCCCATCCAGACCTTCACCGGTTCCCAGGCCGGGATCGCCGTCGTGAGCGCGAGCACGCCGGCGGCGACCGATACCGCGACCGTGAGGATGTAGTCGACGAGCAGCGCCGCGGCGGCGACGAGGCCGGGCCCGATGCCGAGGTTCTCGCTCGCGACGACGTAGCTCCCGCCGCCCTGCGGATAGGCGCGGATGACCTGGAGGTACGAGGTGACGACGATCGCGAGGACCACGATGATCGCGACGGTGAGCGGCATCGTGAGCGCGATCGCGCCGGCGAGCGCGAGGGTGCGCATCGTCTCCTCCGTCGCATAGGCGGAGGACGAGATGTTGTCAGAGGCGAAGATCGCGAGGCCGGTGACCTTGCCGACCCGCTCCTCGGATTCGGCTTCGGTCGCGATCCGCTTGCCGAAGAGGAACGCCCGCATCGTCTCGAGGAGGCGTCCGAGGCCGGTCTCCGGTTCGAGCGCCTTCTCGGTCGCTTCGACGTAGCCGCGGCGGCGGCGGAACTCCGTCGGGCGGACGATGCGGACGCGGGCATTGCCGGGAAGCCTGCCGCGCGCGCGCTCGACCCGTTCCAGCCGGTGCTCGGGCCGCGCGGGCTCCTCCGGCGGCGACGGCGCTGGGTCGTCGCTCAAGACGTCGGCAGTCTAGGGGTGATGCGCGCGAGCTCGGTCCCCAGCACGTCCACGAGGAGAGCCTCGTGCACGCCGCGCACCGCGCGCGCCTCGATGGACACGGTCTGCGCCGGCCACGTCAGCACCTGGGCGACCATCGCGTCCGGCGGGGGCGTACGGAGCGCGACCTTCACCGTCAGACGTGTGCCGTCGCGCACGATGCGCACGATCGAGATCGCGTGGCCCGCGGTGCGCCGCTCGCCGGCGCGCACGGTGATGCGGACGCGTTCTTCGCGCCGCGCCCACGCGAGCGGCGCGTCGCCGTGCTCGTCGGTCGTTTCGAGCCGGAAGGGGATCTCGCTCATAGCCCGTATCCGAGGCGGTCCGCGAGCAGCTCGGGCAGCCGCAACGCGCGCATCCGCCGCTGCGTTTCGGCGACATCGTACGCCGCCCGGCGGAACTGGACGGATCCGGTATCGGGATCGAGGAGCGCATATGCGGCCCGCGCGTCGCCATCGCGCGGCTGGCCGACGCTGCCCGGGTTCACCATGAGCCGGCCGTCGCCGACTTCGAGCAGCGCGGGAACGTGGGTGTGGCCGTTGCAGCAGTTCGGCACGGCCGTCGACGCCATCGACCGCTCGGCGGCGCCGCGGTCGAAGACGTACTCCCAGAGCGGATCGCGCGGGCTGCCATGACAGACGAGGTAACGTTCGCGGCCGACGAACGTGAGGGGCAGCGCGGCGAGCACGTCGCGTTCCCCGGCGCTCAGCCAGGCCTGATGGAGCGTCGCGGCCGCGCGGGCCATGGGGTTGAAGAGCCCCAGGCCTTCTCCCGTGGCGACCGCGCGATCGTGATTGCCGGCGATGAGCCGCGCTCCGCGCTCGCGGAGGAGCGCGAGCACGTCCGACGGATCCGGCCCGTAGCCGACCGTATCGCCCATCACCCAGAGCTCCTCGGTCGCGGGGAGCTCGGCGAGCACGGCCTCGAGCGCGACGAGATTCGCGTGGACGTCCGATAGCAGCGCGATCGTCACGCGGCCGCCGCCTTCGCGTCGGCCAGCGTGAAGCGACCCTCGGCGAGCGCGCGCCCGACGACGACGGAGGCGACGCCGCATGCGGCGAGGGCGCGGACGTCGTCGAGATCACGTACGCCGCCGCCGGTGTGGAACGTGAGGCCCACCGTCTGGCGGCCGAGCGCGGAGCGGATCAGCTGGATGAGCGCGATCGGCGGACCGGCGGGTGCACGCTCCGCGGCGAGATCGATCACGTACATCGCGCGAAGGCCGGCCCGGACCGCGGCCGCGGCGCTCGCAAGGACCCCACGGCCGGTCGCGCGCTCGACGAGCTCGGTCGGCCCGCCGCGTGGCGCGAGGAAGCCGTCGCGCGACTCGAGCTCGACGATCGCCGTCCCGCCGAGGGCGGCGATCTCGCGCAGCAGGTCGTCGTCGCCGAATACGGCGGACGAGAAGAGCACGCCGGCGAAGCCCTCGGCGAGGGCACGCCGCGCTCGGTCGATCGTGGCGATCCCGCCCGCGAGACGGCACGGGATCCCCGCTCCGCGCGCGATCTCGGCGAGGAGCGGAACGTTCGCGTAGTCGCCGCGCTCGGCGCCGTCGAGATCGACGAGGTGCAGCTCGTCCGCCCCGGCGTCGACGAAGCGTCTCGCGAGGTCGCGCGGCGTCGCCTCCAGATCGCCGCCCCGCCAGCTGACGCGACCGGCGCGGACGTCGATCGATGGGACGATCACCACGGCCGGCGGCGTGCCTCCGCGGGTGGACGCGGAAACCGATCGGCGGTCGCGCGCACCTTTCGCATCACCACGAGATTGCGACCGGGCAGGACGTCGGCGAGGCCGAGCTCCGCGGTGGGGACGATCCGCACCAACATGCCACCCAGCGCGGCGAGCGCGCGGCGCGCGGCCGGCAGCTCATCGGCGATCCGTCCCTTCCACACGATCGCGTCGCCCCCGACTCGGAGCAACGGCAGCAGGTACTCGGCACAGGTGGCGAGGGAGCCGACCGCGCGGGCCGTGCCGACGTCGAACATGGCCCGAAGGCCGGCGGCATGGGCGAGCGTCTCGGATCGCTCGTGGCGCAGCTCCACATCGTCGAGCCCGAGCAGCGCGGTCGTCCGCTCGATGAACGCCGCCTTCTTGCCGACGGACTCGATGCACGTGAGCCGAACGCGCGGCAGGGCCACGCGGAGGGCGACCCCCGGGAAGCCCGCGCCGCTGCCGACGTCGACGACGCGCTCGGTGCCGCTCCACCGGCGGACCGCCAGTGCCGTGAACGAATCGAGGAAGTGCTTCGTCGCGATCGCCTCGGGGTCCGTGATCGCCGTGAGGTTCACGGACGTATTCCGTTCGATGAGCTCAGCGGCGTACCGTTCGCAGAGCGTGAGCTGCGCGGGATCGAGCCGCAGGCCGAGGCCCTCGGCGTGCGCCGCGAGCGCGGCGAACGGCGCGGAGGCGACCGCGGACACGCGGGCTATCGTATGCGTCCGCGCGTGATGGATCGGAGAACGACCGCGATCGGTCCGCGCGCCCGACGGATGCTGCGCGCGCTCGTGGCGATGCTCGTCCCGAGCATCATCGGCCTCACGCTCGCGCTGCCGGTCGCGGCGCTCGCGGCGAGCCAGACGGTGAGCGCGCTGTTCCCCGGATTCACGCCTTCGACCGTCCAGGTGAACGTCGGCGACAGCGTGACGTGGCGGAACGACGAGAACGGCGTGAGCCACACGGCCACCGCGGACAACGGGGCGTGGGATACGGGCATCGTCGGCTCGGGGCTGTCGAAGACACTGGCGTTCACCGTGGCGGGCACATTCCCCTACCACTGCGCGATCCATCCCTCGATGAAGGGCACCCTCGTCGTGCTCGGCCCCGCCCCGACGCCGGCACCCACCGCACCGCCGACCCCGGTGCCACCGCCGCCGACGGCGGCGCCCACGCCGGTTCCGACAACGGCACCGCCGGCGCCCGTCGGCACGACGCGGCCTGCGGCACCGCCGACCCCGGTGCCGACGACGGCCGCACCCACAGAGAGCCCGAGCCCGACGCCCGCGCCAACGCCGTCGGCGACCGCCGCGCCCAGCCCCAGCCCGACGCCACTTGCGGTCGCGCTCGCGAGCCCGGCGGCCGCGACCCCGGTCGCCGTCGCCGGGGCGGACTCCGGGCCGAGCGCGCTTGTCCTCCTCATCGCGAGCCTGCTCGCGGCGGGCGCGGTCCTGCTCATCGTCGGCGGAACCGCATTCGCGCGATTCCGCCGGGGATGAGTACGAGATACCACGCGCGATGATCAATAAATGACGCTCCGATCGGTCGTCACCGATCCGTTACGTCGACCGAGCGACTTGGCAGCGTCCATGCATCTTCACCGCACATGGCCGAACGTGAGTGGCTCGACGCGGTGTTCGGAACGGTCCGCTGCGCGAACTGCGGCGCGCTGTACGGCCGCGACGCCATCGCGATCGTCGGCAACCGCGACGAGTACTGGTTCGTTCGCTGTACGTGCGGATCGTGCGGCGCGCAGGGTCTCGGCGTGGTGATCGTGAAGCAGGCGGCGGAGCCGCCGCGGCCGCAGCCACAGGAGCTATCCGACGGACACGTCCTGCGCCTGGACGACGTGCTCGAGGCGCACGAGGTCCTGCGCGACTACTCAGGCGATATCCACGGTCTCTTCGAACGCGTGTCCGGCCGCTAGGTCGCATGCCACAATGGCGGTCCCATGCCGACCGCGGTCCGCAGCCCCGCTGAGGACATCGCCGAAGTCCTGATCGACGCGGACACGATCCGCACGAAGGTGAAAGAGCTCGGCCAGTCCATCGCGGCGGATCATCGGGACCGCGAGCCGGTGCTGATCAGCATCCTGAAGGGCGCGCTGCCGTTCCTCGCGGATCTCATGCGTGAAACGCCGATCCAGCTATCGCTCGACTTCCTCGAAGTGTCCTCGTACGGGAGCGGCACCAGCTCGAGCGGGGTCGTGCGCATCCTCAAGGACCTGGCCAGGCCGATCGAAGGACGCGATGTCATCGTCATCGAGGACATCCTCGACACCGGACGCACGCTGAGCTACGTCCTCGACCACCTCCGCGGCCAGCATCCCGCGGCGCTCGGGCTCTGCGTCCTCCTCGACAAGCCGGCGCGCCGTGTCGTGCCGGTCGACATCGACTATCGCGGCTTCGAGATCCCGGACAAGTTCGTCGTCGGCTACGGCCTCGACTTCGCGGAGCGGTACCGCAACCTTCCGTTCGTCGGGGTCCTCAAGCCGGAGGTGTACGCGGGGCTCGCATGAAGCGGGCGAAGAGCGGCTTCGCGAAATACCTCGCGCACGCGAGCGCGCTCGCCTTCGTCGCGAGCCTGGCAGCGAACGCTCCGGCCGGGGCGGTGACGCTCGCCGCCCTGCCGGCCACCGTCCGGATCAACGTCACCGGCCTCGGCACCTCGTACGCGGTCATCAGCTCCAGTGGCGCGCTGACCGCGACCGGTCCGGATGGGGCGGTCCTCTACCGCGGCACCGGCCGGACGCTCGCCCGGACCAACGTCCGCAAGGTCGCGAGCGCCGACATCGTCCTCCCGTCGCGGCGAGCGGGCCCGCTCTCACCCGAGGACCGAGCGGAGCGCGCGATGGCGCTCCATTCGGCGCGCGAGGCGATCGCCGAAGCCGGGCCGCGGGCCATCGTCACCGTGCCGTTCCAGTTCTCGATCCTGCGAGGCGAGGGCGATGACCTCGGCTCGGGCATCATCGAGGGCGAGAAGATCCTGAACGTTCGGTTCACCACCGAGGACGGCGTGCTCGCCGTGAACGGCCGGTCGTTCCGAGGTGCGTTCGAGCTCGCGGCGGACGACGAAGGCGACATGATCGTCGTCAACACGGTCCGGACGCGCGAGTACCTCGCCTCGGTCGTGGGCTCGGAGGAGCCGTCGACCTGGGAGCCGGAGGCGCTCGCCGCCCAGGCGATCGCGGCTCGCACCTATCTGTACACGCATCTCGCGCGCCACAAGAGCTATGACCTCGAAGGCGACACGCGCGATCAGGAGTACGACGGCACGCAGAACGAAGACGCGCGCACGATCCGCGCCGTCGAGCGGACCGCCGGGCTCATCGCGACATACCGCGGCACGCCGATCGAGGCGCTGTACTCCGCGAACGCGGGCGGGGTCACCGAGGACTCGGAGAACGTCTTCGCGAACGCGCTGCCGTACCTGCGGAGCGTGCCGTCGCCGGGCGACGAGGTCGCGAAGGACAGCTCCTGGGGCAAGACGAGCTGGGAATGGACGAAGGAGATGAGCGCGGCCCAGCTGCGCGAGTTCCTCCAGGTCCGCGGCAGCGCCGTCGGCACGCCCACGCGCATCGATCTGACCCGCCTGTCTCCGACCGGCCGGGTGATCGGCGCGCGCGTCGTCGGGACGAACGGCACGCAGGACATCGGCAAGGACGGCTCGCGTTACTACTTCGGGCTGCGGAGCACGCTGTTCACGGTCGAAGTGACACCGACCGGCGCGAACGAGCGCGTCGCCGCGAGCGACCCTGAACGAGGGCGAGCGCTCGACGCGCTCGGCGCGCGCCGGGTCGCGACGGCCTTCGACATGCAGCTCGACGGGAACGGCAACGAGCTCGGGCTCCGCGAGACGGGCTGGGTCTACGAGCTGCCCGCGCGATTCATCTTCCGGGGCAAGGGCTTCGGGCATGGCGTCGGGATGTCGCAGTGGGGCGCCCAGGGCATGGCCCTCAAGGGCGCCTCCGCCGCGGACATCCTCGCCCATTACTACGTCGGGACGGGTCTGACCGCGGTCGGCGGCGATTGACGCGGCGCGCCGGGCTCACGATCGCCGCCCTCGCGGCGGGCGCGTGGATCATCGCGTACCTCACCAACCGCCAGGCTCCCGCCTACTACGACTTCATCGCGCTCTACGCCTCCGCCCGGCTCGTCGCCCTGGGCCGGCCCGCGGACGTGACCGATCCGGCGGCGATCTTCGCGATGGAGGGCGCGACCCGCGCCGATCTACCGGCACCACTGAACAACCCGAACCCGCCGATCGTGTCGCTCATCCTCGCGCCGATCGGCGCGCTCCCGTTCGAGCTCGCCTACCCGGTCATGCTCACGCTCGCGGTCCTCGCGATCGCGGGCGCGGCCGTGCTGCTCGCTCCGCTCGCGGCGCCCGCGCAGCGGGGCCGGCTCCGGCTGTTCGCGTTCCTCTCGCCGCCGACGCTCGTCGCGCTCGCGCAGGGCCAGCTCACCCCGTTCGTGCTCCTCGCCATCGCCGGCGCACTGCGCTCCTCGGGCGCACGAGCGGGCCTGCTGCTCTCGCTCACCGCGCTCCGGCCGCAGCTGCTGCCGCTGTTCGCGCTGTGCGCGCTCGCGGATCGGCGGCGGGCGATCGCGTTCGTCGCCGGGGTCGCCGGCATCGTGGCGGCATCGGCCGCGCTCGTCGGTCCGGATGGGCTCGCGCGCTATCCGGCGCTGGTGACCTACGCGGCGGCGGAGGGGCTGCCCGACGAGCTGGGCCTCGGCTCCCTCGTGCGTCGCCTGTTCTTCGGGACCGGCGGGAGCGGCACGCTGGTGAGCATCGTCGGGTCGGCGCTCACGCTGCTCATCGGCGCGGTCGCGGTCCTTCGCGCGCCGACCTCCGAGCGACCGACGGTGGCCGGGCCGTGGGCGCTCCTCGGCGCGCCACACGCGCTGCTCCACGATCCGCTCGTCGCCTATCCCGCCGTCGCCGCACAGGCGACGACCGCGCCGCGGACCTATGCCTGGGTGCTGAGCGGGATCGGCGCGATGCTGCTCCACGGTGCGGGCATCCCCGCCGCGACGCTCTGGCTCGGGGCGCTCGCGCTCGCGCGGCTCCCGCGCCGCTATGCCGCGGGCGTGCCGCAGGCCGCGCCGGTCAGGTGATCATCGCGGCGGCCGGACGCATCGGCAGCCGGAGCGCGACGACGATCGTGCCGTCGGGGCGGGTCTCGGCGTGCGACTCGCCCTTCAGCAGCTCGAGGCGCTCGGCGCGCGTCAGGCCCGATTGCGGCTCCGTTCCGGGCGGGAGCTCCTTGCCGTCGCTCTCGAGCTGCATCTCGAGCGAGGTGTCCTTCCAGGTCAGGACCAGCGCGAGATCCTTCGCTGCACCCTTCTCGATCCGCTCGACGAGCGCGTCCTGGATGAGGCGGAAGATCGCGACCTCGTCATCGGCGGGGAGGCGGCGATCGCGCCCGTTGCTCGAGAAGTCGATGCGGATCCGGTGCTTGTCGATGAGCGTCTGGATGTAGCGGCGCAGCGTCGGGACCAATCCGAGGTCGTCGAGGATCATCGGCCGCAGCTCGAAGATGAAGCCGCGCAGCTCCTGGAGCGTCTTGTTCACCATCTGCCGGAGCGACGCGAGCTCCTGACGCGATCGTTGCGGGTCGATGGCGTACAGACGCTCGCTGATCTCCGTCTGCAGGACCACGTTCGCCATCGCCTGGGCCGGGCCGTCGTGGACGGCGCGGGCGATGCGCCGCCGCTCCTCCTCCTGCGAATCGACGACCGCCTGCAGGAGCCGGCCCTCGTCCACCGGCGCGCCGGCGTGCCCGGACGGCGCGTACTCATCGATCTGGCGCCGGGCCGTGCCGACGAGCGACTGCACCCGGTCGAGCAGCTTCCGCTTGCTCTGCAGGGCCGCGAGCTGCCCCTCCATCGTCAGCCGGCGAGCCATCGCCGCGGTGTGCTCGTCGGCGATGCCGAAGATCTCGTTGCGCTGGAAGTTCGCCGGGTTCCCGCGCGCCTCGTCGGCCTTCGCTTTCGCCCCGTCCTCGCGGGACCGGAGCCGGTTGACCTCGGTGAGCGTGGACTCGAGCAGGAGGTCGAGCTCTCGGATCTCCGCCGTGATCTTCTGCTGTTCGGTGGCGAAGCTCTCGGCGATCCCGGGCGGTGCCTCGCGGGTCACCCTAGTTTCCCATCTCCGGCCCCTTGATCCAGCCCTGACGGATGGCGTACACGACCGCCTGCGTGCGGTCGTTCACCGAGAGCTTGCGGAGGATGCTCGACATGTGGTTCTTCACGGTCTGCTCGGAGATCGCGAGCGTGTAGGCGACCTCCTTGTTCGTCATCCCCTGCGCGATGTTGTCGAGGATCTGCACCTCGCGCGGGGAGAGCGGCGCGAAGACGTGCGACGAGCCCGGCCCGTACACGGAGAGCTCGCGGAACTCGGCGAGCACCTTCGAGGCGACCGCCGGCTTGGAGAAGATCTTCTCGTTGATGATGAACTGGCCGGCCCGCACCTTGCGGACCGAGTCGACGAGCTCCGCGGGGTCGCAGTCCTTGTGGAGGTACGCCGCCGCTCCCGCGCGGATCGCGTCGAAGAGCGTCTGCTCCTCCTCCTGCGCGGTGAGCACGACGACGCCGACGTGCGGCAGCTCTCGCCGGACGCGCTGGGTCGCCTTCACGCCCGACAGCCGCGGCAGGTCGATCTCGATGATGAGGACATCGGGCTCGAGCTCGAGCGTCTTCGCGACGGCCTCCTCGCCATCACCGACGACGGCGAGGATCTCCATGTCTGGCTCTTTCTCGAGGACCTGGGTGATGCCGAGGGTCGTGAGGCGGCTCGCGTCTGCGAGGAGGATGCGAATGGCCTTTTCGGGCTTATCGGGCAAGCGCCTCGTCCTCCTTGTTCAACGGGAGCAGAAGTGTAACCGCGGTCCCCTGCCCCGGCGTCGATTGCACCTGGAGCCGGCCCCCGATGAGCTCGGCCCGCTCGCGCATCGAGAGGAGACCGACGGACTTGTGGCGGCGCGCCACCTTCACGAGGTCGAACCCGCTCCCGTCGTCGGTGCAATGGAGGACCCAGCTGTCGCGTGAGCGCTGCCAGACGATCCCGACCGTCGCGGCCTGGGCGTGCTTGTGGACGTTCTGCAGCGCCTCCTGCATCACCCGGTAGATCGCGAGCTCCTGCATCGGCTGGAGCCCGGTGTCCGCGGCGTCGAGGTGGCAATCCACGCGGAGCCCGTAGCGCTGCTGGTACTCGCTCGCGTAGTTGCGGATCGCGCCGGAGAGCCCGAGCTCGGACAGCACCGGCGGACGGAGGTCGTAGATCATCCCGCGGACCGATTCGAGCGACGAACGGAACTGGCCTTTCAGGTTCGCGAGCTCGCTGCGAAGCGGGCTGCGCACCTCGATCGGGGCGCGCTCGGAGATGCGCTCGATGTACTCGACCTCGAAGATCGCGTTCGCCAGGACCTGCGCCGGCCCGTCGTGGACGTCGCGGTACAGCCGCTCGCGCTCGGCCTCGAGGCTCTCGAGGACGCGCTGCGCGACATCCTGGAGCTCGTCGCCCTCGCCGCGCTCCGGCTCGAGGCCGCTGCCCATGAGGTACGCGGCGCTCGACTCGACGTGGCTGATCGCGAGCTGGAGCTGCTTCAACCGGCGGAACGCGCGCCGGGTCGTCTCGTCGGGATCGCCGCCGGTGCGCGACTGGAGATCGGCGTGACGCTCGTACGACCGTTGGAAGCGCTCGACCTGCTGTCGGAGACGCCGGACATCGCGACGCAGGCCGTCGACCACCATGTCGAACAGGCTGTCGAGATCGTCGTCGCGCGGGAGTCGCGCGGGAGTGGACTCGTTCGTGGGCCGAGTTTACGGGACGTCAATGAGCACGAACGTGTCGGAAGAGGCGCGAATCGGCCATCCGAGGTCGCGCGCGCGGACCGCGATCGGGTCGGTCGGTCGAACGAGGATCTGCCGGATCCGGCGCCGCTCGATGACGTCCCGCCATGCGGGGCGGACGCCGATGACCGTCGTGTAATCGGCCAGCACGTCCCCCAAATACGGCGTGAGCCGTCCATCGACGAAGACCGGCGTCTGCGGCGCGGCGGAGATGAGATAGCCACCCCAGTCGTACTGGTTCAACAGGCCCGGTCCCGCTCGTAACGACGCGAGCGCGCCCACCGGAAATCCCCCGAGCGAGGGAGCGGCATCCGTGGTGAGCGACCCGGCGGCGAGCGCGAGCGCGGCGAACGCGAGCGTCACCGCGTCCGCGGCGCGCGGCGGTACCGCACCCGTACGCGAC
>WNGF01003058.1_pt1 | contig 23008 bp, 18 predicted proteins | sample 5400641 | NCBI WGS metagenome assembly WNGF01 (sample SAMN13153371, study PRJNA577476) | soil metagenome | isolation source: 80 cm soil or saprolite under grassland replicate 2 | place: USA:California | collected 2016-06-15 | reverse complement strand
ACCCGACCGAGTCAACGCCCATTGGCGCATCCAATAGCTGCGCCCTCCATCGCGTCCGTGCACGTAGCCGGAGTCGATCGTCGTCGTAGTCGCCGGGGCGGCGTCGGCCGGACTCACGTTGCTGCCGGCGCCCTTCCGCCCCGGCGTGACGGCAGTTGGCATCGTCGGTGCCTGCCCCGCCCGTGCCGGTCATCGTGGGCGTGCTGCTGCTCGTCTTGGGCGCAACGTGTATCGGAGGCAGCCGGCTCCTCAGACTCTGATTCCCAACAGCGACGCGCGGGGCCGGTGCGCAGGACGGCGCCGTCCACCTGGGAAGGAGGCTTGGCTCGTGCAGCTGTCTGATGGTCGCGCGGCCGGCCGCGCGCAGATTGCGCACCCACTGGACGTCGCCCCAGGGGGCCCAGACCCAACGCCTGCCAGAGACCTCGATGATCGCCACAGGCGTTGTGCGAGGCAGGCCGCTCTGCCAGCCGCGTACGGTGATGAGCCCATTGAACCCCAGCGGCACGCCAGCGGCCATGAGTAACCTGGCGATTGGGTTAAAGAACGAGAAGACCCAGCGTGGGGGCATCTTGGGGAGTACGCGGGGTACCCCGCCGGCACTAGCAGTTCGATCGCTCATGCGTTGCTCCCTCCTTGCGTCGCTTCGTGCGGGTGCCAATTGAGCAGACCCGCAAGGACGTCGATCCGGACGATCTTTCGCCCCCGGGCGTCACCGACGGAGCTCCGCCACCTTTTCCAGCCGCCCCAGCTTGGCCGGGTTGCGGATCGCGTAGATGCGGGAGATCCGGCCGTCCTCGACCACGAAGGTGACCACCGTGTCGAGCTCGCCGGCCGGGTCGATCCGGGCGGCGACCGCGCCGTTGAGCAGCAGCGGGGCAACCTCCGTGCCCGGCGCGAGCTGCGCGAAGCGGGCCAGGAGCGCCACCGCCCGCTCCCGGCCCACGACCGGGTGCCGGGCCGCGGGCACCACGCCGCCGCTGTCCGCGACCATGACCACGTCGGGCGCGAGCACGTCCATCAAGCCCTGCACGTTACCTGTGGTGAGGGCGGCGAGGAACCGCTGCACGACCTGCTGCTGCTCGGTGCGGCTCACCGCCATCCGCGGGCGCCGCCTGGCCACGTGTCGGCGCGCCCGGTGCGCGATCTGCCTGACCGTTGCGGAGGACTTGCCCACGGCCTCGGCGATCTCGTCGTACGGTACGTCGAACACCTCGCGCAGCACGAAGACCGCGCGCTCCACCGGCCCGAGCGTCTCCAGCACGGTAAGCATCGCGATCGAGACGCTCTCGGCGAGCTCGACGTCCTCGGCCACGTCGGGGCTCGTCAGCAGCGGCTCGGGCAGCCACGCCCCAACGTAGTCCTCGCGTTGCCGGGCCAGCGTGCGCAGCCGGTTGAGCGCCTGCCGGGTGACCACCCGGACTAGAAAGGCCCGCGGATCCCGCACTGCTGCTTGGTCCGTGTTGGCCCACCGCAGCCAGGTCTCCTGCACGACGTCCTCGGCGTCGGCGGCGGAGCCGAGCATCTCGTAGGCGACGGTGAAGAGCAGGCCGCGGTGAGTGACGAACGGTTCGTCGCTCATGCGGCGGAGACTACGTCCGCTGGCCGGCGGATCGCGAGCGGCTGCAGGCCGCAGGCCGCCGAGAACTCCTCCGATTTGATGCCGAGCGCGATATTGTCTCGGGCGGCGGAATTCACGAACGCGATCCTGGCGGTCAGCTCCACCAGCGCCGGCGCTCCCAGCTGCCCAAGCAGCGCGGCAGACAGCTCGTCGGTGACGGTCGGCGGGGTCTGGCTCATCGCCTCGGCGTACTCCATCACCCTCCGCTTTCAGGGAGTGAATGTCTCGCGGCGCTGGTGCAGGCCGGGCTGGCGCCTGACGTCGCGGCCATGGCCGGGCTGCTGTCCGTGGACTTCGCGACCAACGCCATCATCGAGGAGGGTCGGGACCAAGCCATGCGGGCAGCGTTCGGCTCGGGGTCGACGGTGCGGCATCCGGAGATTTCCGCCAGTGGTTCGCGAGCCTGCCGGCCGAGCAGTTACCCGACGCTCGTCTCCCTCGCCAGCGACCTGACCGACACCGATGCCCAGGCGCGCTTCCGCTTCGGCATCAACGTGCTCATCACCGGCCTGCGCGCGTAGGTGAGCGATGGAGACCGGATCCGCACGACGACGCGGGCATAGACCGGGAGGGTCGCTTCGCAATGCCGCCAGATCAGGTTCATCTATCGTCAAGCCTCGCGCGGGATCGGCAAACCGCTACGCGACTCTGGCCACGCTTCGGGGTGACATTCCCCCGCTGTCTCGACCACCGGCTGATCCTCGCGACCTTGCCAACATGAGGGGGCGGCCTGCGTCCGCGATGCGCCCGGTCAGGAGTGTGCCCGTCGGCGACGGGATGGCCTCCCGACTGCGAGCTCGTTTGATCTCTCGCCGGCAATCCGGACAGTGCCGCGGCATTGGAGAGGTCCGGTCTACGATCTGGTGACAGCGATAACACTCGACGATCGCACTGGCCAACCAGGCCCGCGATCGGTCGGAGCAGGGCATGGCAATCTCCGTCCGTGCCGCTCCTCGCGCGATCAGTAACCGGCCGGAGGCGCGCGCAGATACTGGCCGAGCACCTCGCCGCAGACCATGGTTGATCTCGCTTGCATCAATTTGCTTGCTTAACCGCCTCGCCCCGGTTCACTAATCGTCAAACGCGCTCTAGAGGTTGTTATGAACCGCAAGTTATAGTGCTAATGTGGCCCTCGACTCCTGTGTATGTACGGCCTAGACGCTGAAAATTCATGCAAACCCAACCAGCTTGCCATAGGCAACGAACAGCGCCGGCCCAAGGAAGAACATCAGGATGCCAACCATGTGCGGATATTCCGAACGGCGAAGATGCGTGGCCATTGCTCCAGACATATATAGCGCGATTCCGACCGCTGCTAGGGGTGTGAGCATCGTCAGAGAATGCAAGAACAGCGGAACGATGAGGCCAACACCACCACTCACTTCAAGGACACCAATCAGGCGAATGTGCTCCGGCTTAAAATCTTTCGACCAGGCTACGCCGGGCAAATCAGCATATTTGGCGTAGGGTAGGGTGAGCTTGAGCAATCCACCCACGGTAAGGAGGAGTCCAAGTAAAACTTGAATGACTGTGATTACGGTATCCATGATTCAATCCACCTTTCCTTTCCTTAATCGATCTGTCTAAATGGTCATGCTCTAAACCGCCGCTCCTGACCGGAGGTGGGTGGCAGATTGAGATGCGCCAGCTTGTCAGGGTTGGCGACGTTGCGTATCGCCCGGATGAAATCACCCTCCACATTTCTCGTGCTCACAGCGTTCACCCACCATACTCAGCAAGTCCAACCTGGTAGTTGCGCCTCACTGCCTTGCGACATCATGGCGAAGTCTTCGGTGCTGATTGAGCGGCAGGCCCCCACATTCGACCCTTTATGCGATTTACTCGAAGATCTGCGTCGCCTGCACCAGCGTCGATCTCGGCATAGTCAATCCGATCGAGTGCGCCGCCTTCAGGTTGATGATGAAGTCATATTTCGACGGACGCTCGACGGGAAGATCTCCAGGTTTGGCGCCCTTCAGGATCTTGTCCACGTATGTGGCGGCGCGACGGTAGTTTCCTGGAATGCTTGCTCCGTAGGTCATCAGGCCGCCGGCAACTGCGTACGTACTCGTGGGGTACATGGCCGGCAGCCGATCCTGCGCCGCGAATCCGACGATCTGTGGCGCGAGCGGCATGAACAACGCGTCGGCGATGACAATCAGCGCATCAGCGGAACGGTTGTTCGCCGATCGAAAGAGCATGTCGAGTTGATCTGGATTTTGCAAGTCCAGTGAGACAACCTCCATGCCGTATGACAGTGCCGCTGCCTCCGCCCTCCTGAACTCCCGCGCCACGCGCGGACTCCACAAGATCGCTGGCCGACTCACACCCGGAACTGTTTCCCTGAGTAGTTCGACCCGTTTGGCGTCCTCGTCGCCAGCCTCGAGCGTGCGGCGGAGGCGCACGGGCGGGTGACCTGCCGGTCGAGGAGCCTGCTACGTTTGAACTGCTGGTCCATCTCCGGACTGCCGATGCGCTGGGAATACGCCTGCCGCAGCACATTCTGCTCCAGGCCACCGAGGTCCTGCGATGAGGCGGCTGACTCGACGCGCGCTCATCGGTGGCGCGGCCTCCACGGGGCTGATCGGGCTAGGAACAGGCGGTGTGCTCATCGCGCGCCAACGCCAAACGAACGAGCGCGGAGGCCAGGCCCGCCTCGCCTACCTCGGCTCGGACTCTCGCCCGGGCATGGAACGGCTTGCGACGCTGCTCAGTGCGCTGAACGAGCTCGGCTATGTCGAGGGGCGGAACCTGACGATGGAGCGCCGTCTGAGCCAGGATCAGACCGGCGCGGTCTTTCCGCAATTCGCGGAGGACGTGCTGGCCAGCGGCGCGCGGGTCATCGTAACGTCGAGCACGCCGGCACTGTTGGCCGCGGCCCAAGCAACCCAGAGCGTGCCGATTGTCGCGTCGGGACCGAATCGCAGCTTGCAGGATCTCAAGCTGATCGAAAGCCTGGCTCGGCCAGGCCGCAATGTTACTGGGCTCGAGCCGCACCCTGGCCTGGATGCCAGGGGTGTGGAACTGCTCGCGGACATGGTGCCCGGGCTCACGCGCGTAGCCTACATGCGCAACGCCGCCACCGCAGGTGGAGTAGAGCAGGCGCGTCGCGCCGAAAGAGCGGCACGCGAGCTCGGACTCGACTTCCTCGATGTTCCAGTACGCGCGCCGAACAACATCGACCAGGCCTTCGAGCAGGCGACCGCCGTCCGGGCAGGCGGGCTAGTAGTCCAGGGCGATTTACTGTTCGGCGACCCGTCGGACTGGCGGGTGGTCGGTCTCGCCACACGTTACCGGTTGCCGGCCGTCTATACCCAGACCGCTGGCTATGTGGACCAGGGCGGGCTAATGGCCTACGCCTCGGACTACAACGCGTTCCACCGCCGCGCAGCAACGTTCGTCGATAAACTCCTCAGGGGCGCCCAGGCCGCGGAGCTGCCTGTCGAACAGACGATGACGTCGACTTCGTGCTCAACCTCAAGGCCGCGGACGAATTGGGCATTTCGATTCCGCGACATGTCCTCGTGCAGGCGACGCACGTGCTTCGGTAAGCGATGAACAAGCGTCCGGCGATGAGCCGTCAGTCGCTATTTCGAAAGTACGTCGCGGTGTTCGTGATCCTGGTCAGCGGCACACTGCTGATCAGCGGGCTACTGCAGACTGCGTTTTCGTACGAACAGAACCAGGCGGACTAGTTGCAATACAGCGCGAGAAAGCCGCGGTGGCAGCAGTGCGCATCGAGGAGTTCGTCGCTCAGGCAGAGAGTCACCGGCGACGGACCTCGGCGAGCTCGTCTTGCCCGGCGCCACGCGCGCGAGCAGGGTCTTTGCCATCGACGAGCAATCCCGCAAGGAGTCGGCTGCGCCAACGGCGCTCCGTGTCGGTGACGCGGCCGTACTGACAAGCCGGGAACGTGAGGTCGTGACCTTGATCGCGCGCGGCTTGACGAACCGTCAGATTGCAGAAGCCCTCGTGATCGCGGAGCCGACGGCGGTGCGGCACGTGGCAAATATTTTGAACAAACTCAACCTGAGCTCACGTGCGAGAGTCGCCGTCTGGGCGATCGAGCGGGGCCTCCATGCTGGCGCTCCGTCCTGACTGCTTCGACCAGCGCGTACTTGCGCGATCTCGCAATGGCTCGGCTGACGCCAGAAGACGGTGGGCGACCAATGAATAGTTCGGGCGGGCGCTTCTTATCGCTCCACAACCCCCACGTCGATGCAAGAGAACCGACAGGCCAAGGGCATGGCAACCCCGAAAGCCTGGGAGCCTTATGGTGGCAGAGTGGCGACGAGCGAAACCACTTGCCTATAGCTGCGGTTTCCACCTTCGCCCAGTGTCGAAGTCAATGGCTTGACCGGGCCCATCGCCGAATCGCCACAGCGTGCTGCTCGTCGAGCTCATGACAACGGCGATCGAACCGAGGTCGACGCCGGGGTCGGCATCATCCTCATCGCCCGTGTAGAAGAGTCCGAGTTGCCAATCACTGCTGCGCGTTTTCCTTCCAGAGGCCACCGCCTCGAGCGCCTCACGGATCAATTCCTGCGCTACATCGTGGGGGAATCCATACTGGCCGCCGGAAGCGACGCTCGACACCAGGGTGAACATCGGTTGCACACGTTCGACGAGCTCCAGGTTCACGCCATGCTTTGAGCCGTGATGCGAAACTTTGAGCACCTGCGCGCGTAGCAGGTCGGTGCCAGTTGCGCCGCCGATAGCCTTGGCCGCCGCTGTGTTCGAGGCTGGCAGATACGGGAAATCTGTCATGACGTACGACCAAGACAGTGTCTGTGCGTCAGCTCCGAGGACGAGGGCATTGGTGCTGGGCTTCTTCACGTAGCTGCGGTCGGCGTTGCGCTGAATCACGCGCGTAGCTGGGAATTCGAGGCGGAGCGAGATGGATGCGTCGTTGATCTCGGTGCCGTAGGTATCGAAGCGATTGCGGAGCAGCACGGATGGCGACAGCGTCGTAACGGCAACGTTGCCGATGAATCTTCGAAAGCCGCTAGTTGGCTGTGAATACTGCAGGTCAGGCAGTTGCTCTACCTCGCGCATCATGTCGTGGTACTCGGGCAGGGTATGGAAGTAGCCGGGGTCCCACAGTTCCGCGACGCGCTTTCCGAACTGATGGAGGACCTGCGGCAAACCGCGCACGTGGTCCAGATGGGGATGTGTCGCGACGATCAGCGCAATTGATCCGTCGCGCTCCTCCTCTGGAGCCTGGTCGGTCGGGAAAAGTCCAACCGCCATCAGTGCCCGGAGAAGTGATGGCAACTTGTCGTTGCGCCCCGCGTCGACGATGATAACCCGGCGGACTCCTGTGCTGGGATCACGCGGAAGTACCAGCAACTGGGCGTCGGCGTCGCCCACGTTGCACAGGAAATAGACCAGGTGTTGGTCCTGAATGCTGCCGATGAACGCGCCGGGCGCCTCCGCGTCGAGATGCGCAGCAGGCACGGCGAGTGGTCTTGCCATCCAAATCCTCGCCCTTGTACCTAGACGGCCGGCGTCGCGCGGCTGGTCGGCGATCGGCCGGCTGGCGCGGGTGGTACCTCAGCGGAGGCTCCACCGAGAAGTACATCAGCCTCAGGATCATATTCGTCGAGAACGGGCACCAGTGCGCCGTAAAAGGCCGCGCGGGCTGCATAACGTGCGTCACGAGTTACGTCCAAGATGTCATCCCAGGCGTCCATAGGCCGTGGGTCGTGCACGTCGCCGTAGCCGCGCACGAGGAAGACGTCGCCGACTCGCAACGAGCGGTCTTGACCAAGTTGGTTGCTACGGCTGCGGTGAGCAGCGATAGCGTCGTAGAGCGCATCGACCTGGAAGGCAGTGCTTTCCCGTCGTTCGGGAGGGGCGAACACCAGGCGGCCGTCGCGATCAACGCCGGGCCACGGGCTGGCATGCACTTTCGCCACAGCGTCCTCGATGTCGTCGATCACGACATACGTATCGCGGGATCGGGGCTCGATCCGCTCCTCAAGCTCGTTGACGAGTTCCACAGACGGTTGCCACAAGCGACGTTGCCTTTCGAAACTGGTTGGTGGCCTCGCTTTTCTCTGCTTATACATTGTCCCAATCCTGTCTCCTAACGCCCACCAGATTTGCCACGTCGCTGTCCTAGCACGGGTGACCAGCGACACCGTAATCAGGCATGGAAAGGCTCTGGATGCGGCCGCGAGCGAGATCCTTCATAGTGTTGCCGAGGGCGCGTCGTTCCATCTGGCGGTGGATTCCGCCGATAAGGATTCCCTGGCGGCTGTTCGACGTCTTCCATAATTCTGTCACACAATGTGGCCATAGCGATTCCGGTCGAACGGAGCACGCAGAATGCAAGATCCCACCGCCGGCGTGCTGGCGGCGATCATGCACCAGGTAAGGTAGAAGTGGTCATTCGAGTCGCAACAACGACCGCGCCGCACTCGATCGTGGATGGATCAAACTACCTCTCACCAAGCTGCCTGTCAAGGCGATTCGATCATCGGGTCAATGGCGGCCGATTGTTCAGTCGTGCTCGCCGCGGGCCTTTGGAATGGCGGCGAGTATGGCTTCGTCAGTCTGTTGACAAGCGGCGCCGGCTACTGGAAAGTTCCGAAAGCAAACTCCACCACGACGGCTCGTCACTGGCGAGCAAGTACTCCGCCAGCACGCCCGACTTGCGGCTGAACCGTGCAGCAGCGGGCGACCGAAGCCAGTAGTGTTGGACCAGGGAGGGGAGCGGGACGTATTGGCCACAATATAGCCTCAGTGTCCGTCTACCGCTGGACAACTTTGGCACTCGTCGGTCTCTTGCGCTATCTCATGACGTCTCAGACAAGTTCGCGCCAGTCACGCGGGACTCCGAATCAGTCCCTGGCTGGCTGAGCGCATGCGCCAAGAGATTGGCCACTGCGCTTGAGCAGCCGGTACAGGGTCGCGCGTGAAACGGACAGCCGTTGAGCCGCGGCTTCATGGCGAACACGCGGCCCGGCCAGGTCTTTCGACCGAGCGGACGTCGTGATCGATGGGGTACGGCTTCGCAGTGCATGGCGAGAGGGATCTCCTTTGCGGTCGAGTGCAAAGTCTGCGCTCAGGCCGCGCACGGATCTTGAGATTGGCCGAACCGTCGTTAAAGCGTGCGGCTCTAAAAGCACGGAAAGATCGTCTGCCAATCAGCACGTTCTCCGTTGGAGTCCGAAGGCCGAAAGGACGGTCCTTTTTGATACCGTGGACCTGGGCGCGGTGAAAACGTGCTAGCCAAGCCTGGCGGCTGACCTCACGATGCTCACAAACTGTGGGATGAACTCGGATTGGTTATCCCAGTAGTTGTGCGCCTGCAGCCCTCCACCGTAGCTGTTCTTCAGATTGTTGAGCTCGGCGTCGGACAAGCGATGGTACGGCAGCAGCTCGCCAGTATCTCGCTTGTAAGCGTGAAACAACTCGTCGCCAGCTTTGGGCTCCGGCGGCCGTCCAGGCTGCCAATGCGCGGATGCCTTCAGCGGGTCCGCGACTGGATCGCGTTTGTCCCAGAAGTTGTTCCAGGTGCCCTCTTCGCCGTCGATGCCATACAAACAGCCGATCTCTGAGCCCCACGCAAATAGATCGACGTATTTGCGCAGCGGACTACCAGCTGTCACCAACGCCTTGATGCGGTCCTTAGCAACGACGGGGAAGTCGCGCAGTACGTCAAACGCGACAGCGGTGCCTTGACTGTGCGAGTTGACGATAATGCCATCGACATCGGGTCGGTAGGCGAGCCGCAGCAACGCCTCGGTGACAAAGCTACGCACTCGCTGGCGGAGCACGTCGCGGGCCACGTAAGCAGCGACGTCGTTTTCGAGCTGCGCCAGCGTGGCCCATATACCGGATGGCTCGGGCACGATGTCGATGGCAGGCTGATCGGGCGCGGTTGGAGTGGGAAGCTGCACCACTCGACGGGGTTCCAGACTCGGCGTTTGCTGGCGAGCTTTGCCCGGCTGCAGCAGCGGTAGCGCGTCCAGAATCAGCATCTGTGCCAGTCGCGGCACGCTCGAATAGTTGCCGAGCCTGAATAGCGACATCTGCGTGATGAGCGCGAGCGGGCCCAGCGCAGACGTCTTCTCCTCGAGGTTGGCATACACCAGCGCAACATGCGCCAGCGGCTGATCGCGATCGACGAGTTTGTGGTCAGTTGTGACTTCGGCCGGGTGCTTGCCGTCGATCCACGTACCGACGCGCATGATGCCGAGCTCAATGTTCTTACGACCCGGTGGCCAGTGGCTGTGCACGTACACCGGTCCGCGGACACCATCCTTGATGCGGTCCGGATCATCGCCTAGCTGGTCGCCCAGGGCACTGTCTTCCCTCAGCTGGTGATGCAACTGGTCGGCGTAGCCTTCGATGCCCTGCGTGTCCTTGGGTGGCACCTGGAACCCGATGCCATGAATGCTGACGATGACAGTGACCATGTGCTTCCCCCTGCTACACCCTCACGCCGCTGCCGCTTCGCCAATTAAGCCGGCGCCCACGACTCGGGCACCCAGTGTCCACTGATAGCGGCGAATGCCGTTGCGATCAACCCTCTGGCGCAGCTGTCCGGCGGCAGCTCTTCCTGTGCCGACGCGCCGCCAATTCTACGCGATTCGTTGCCCACTTCGAGGCGGCCATCTACTGTCCAACCCAAGGCCCGCCGTGGCCTCGGTCCCAACTGGCTCACGGTGCAAGTTCCACACCAGGTGGCAACTGAATTTCTGGGAGCGGGTCACGTGCACGCCGTCCGACAATTTGAGACCGGAGCTATTCGCCGTCGCAGTCCAGAAGCTTGAGCACGCTGACAAGTGTCGACGTGATTGTTGTCCAGCGCGAAGCCGCAATTGGCGCTAGTCAAACCCGAGCACGGTGTATTGTCGGCGCGCCGCGTCGTCCGCGTGGGGGAAACGCCTCAACACCGCTCGGCGCAGTATGGGCGACGCTGCCAGTACCGCCGGAGCACTTGCCACGCAGCAGCGCGATCACGTGAGGGCGGTAGTGAGCAATTGTGTCAAAGCAATCGCGCGATTGACGAATTCCGCGCCAAGCTGCTCGCGGCCCCGGGCGATCGCTCGGCTGATCAACGAGCGGTTTGCGTCCGGCGACAGGCTCTACATGGTTCTTTCGACGCGGCCACGATCGGGGCTAGTGGCGCGGTCGGCGTCGTGCTGATGGCGGCGCTGCTGTATCCGAACCCATTGACCCAGATTGCAGGTCGCGACCGGGTGCGCCTCCCGCGCGGCACCTCCAGATGCTGAACGAACTGACCGAACATACGCTGAGCTGGCTCTGGAGCGATGGCGACTAGATCACAGCGGACACCCCACACGTCGAGATGTGACGATGACACCACGCGCTTTGGTGTTACAGTGGCAGGCGCGCTCCGTGGAGCAGGTCAGACGCGGATCCATGGTCGAGGCGACACGCATGCGAATCTACCGCCGGGATGCGTTTACCTGCAGATACTCCCGGTGCCGAAGGCGCACACTGTATTTGCCCGTGCTCCGCGAGGTCGCTAGCGTTTTTCCCGATCTTCTCGGGACGAATCCAATTGGCGCCCGTTAGAACTGCGCATCCTCTACCGGACGTGCACCACCACATTGGAACACCGCGTCTCATTTCCGGATGGGGGCACTGAGTCGGAGGAGAACTATCTCACTGGCTGCCCCCGTTGTCAGTACGTGAAGAACGAATACTCGCTTGCCCACACCGTGTGGTATGTGGACCAACGGCTGCATCGCCCGTCCTCCTCGACAAGCGTCGAGGCCGACCCCCCAACCCACGTGCCCGTCTCAGAACCCTGAGAAGCCCAGCGGGAGTCGGCTACCTGGTTGACAGCATCCGTATACTTGCACCAGGAGAGGGAGATGGCACCGAATGCGTCGTCACCCACTTTCGTCGCCGCGTCGCTGCGCGAGCAGGTTTGGCGCGAATGCGTGGCCATGGCGAGCTACGCCTATGCCTCGGGCCTCGCGGTGCCCGGGCCGGTCGCATCCGTGATCGACCGAGAGCCCTCATTCGATGAAGGGGATGGGCTCCTTCCGGAGCGCGATCTCGAAACCCTCAGCTGGGTCCACGGCCAGCTCGCCGAGATCATCGCGCCGGCCTCGCCGCGCACCGTCTTGCTGCTGGCGCGGCGGTCGGACAGCGCAGGCTTCTGGAGTCCGCTCGGGCCGGTCCGGCTCGTCCGGCAGATGCTGGCCGTGGCGGCGCTGTCGGTTGTCGGCTTCGTCGCGTTGGGGCAGTCGAGTGACGTGACGCCGACCAGCGCCGAACTCCTGGCCTCGTCGGGTTGGGTGGCCGTCGTCAACCAGCTCTTCGTCCTCTGCGCGGCCAGCATCGGCGCCGCGTTCGCGGGGCTGTTCAAGGCCCGGCCGTTCATCAGCGAAGGGACCTACGACCCCAAGTACGAGTCGGACTACTGGGTGCGCTACGGGCTCGGCCTGATCGCCGGCCTGTTGCTGGTCGACGTCGTGCCGCACAACACCGCTGGTTCGACCGTCGAGACCGTCAGCCATCCCTTGCTGGCCCTGCTCGGCGGCTTCTCGGCCCCGATCGTCTACCGCCTGCTCGAACGGCTCTCTCAAGCCGTCGAGTCGCTGGTCAAAGGCGACAGTCGGGAGACGCAGACGGCCCAGGAGCAGGTGACCAGGGCGCGCTCCGACGCCCGCGCCGGCCAAGAGCGGCTGGCATTGATCGCTGCCCTCCAAGGGCTGCAGCGCCAGATCGAGGCCGGTGCCAGCACCCAGCAGCTCGGCGCCCAGATCTCCCGGACCGTCGCGCTGCTGCTCCCCGCCCCTGCAGCGGGGGTGGGTGCGCCAGCGCCACCGCCGAGCAACGGCAAGCTGGACGTCGTCGCTCCAGGCCCCGAGCACAGCTAAGACGCCGTGTCGAGCGGAATGGACGCTCCACAGCCCTTGACATAGAGGATTCCGGGACCCCCAAGTCATCTATTTGCACGGGTCGGAAGAACACTACACGGATAAGAACCTGCTCGACGAAGTGCAGCGCCTCGATCGGGATCTGGTCAATGAGCTACGCCCGCTTCTACGCGACCACCCACTCGTAGTGCTCGGCTACAGAGGTGCAGAGCTTTCTGTAATGCGTCTTTCAGGCGAGCTTCAAGCTCGGCGCTGGTTAGCGGAGACATCGGTCTGACGCCCAAAGGCTCGGTGGCTCACGATAGCGAGCTCACAAGTATGTCCTTGTGAGTGCCATGGCGGTCGCGTCTGTTGTGTACTCTCCCGCATGTCAACCACCATGCTCCCAGAATTCGGGGTAGAGGATCTCAACTCGGTCGAGCTGAGGGTAGTGCACGAGTCCGACTATGGGACACCCTTGGAGGTGTCGGCAGGCGTGGGTCGTCGTCGCCCTGACGGTCGCGCCAGGTTCGGTAGGACTGCCACTGTGGATGCGTGCCCGAGAACGCCACGATCTGTTTGACCGTGCCGAATTGGTGACGTCGACGCGACTGACGCGTCCACGTCTGCCCCTGCAGGCGCAGCCGAGAACCACCTAACCTGATGTGGCATGCTGGAGCGTCTGACGATCGACACCTTCTCGCCCCTCCTGGGCGATCCGTTCATGCTGCACCTGGATGCGACGCGGACGATGGTCGTCGAGTTGGCCGAAGTCACCGACCTGAGCGTCGCGGCGCGCTCGACGCCGCCGGACGGCCAGCGGACTCCGTTCTCGATCGTGTTCCGGGGAGCGTCGGATGCGGTGCTGGCGCAGGGAATCTACCGCCTGGAGCATGCCGCCCTGGGCAGCTTCGAGCCGTTCCTGGTGACGATCGGGCAAGACGCCGGCGGGATGCGCTACGAGGCAGTTTTCACCTGATCGTCGGCTGACCACCGCATCAGCAAATACACGCCGCGATCCTCGATCGGTTTAAAGCCGAGCCGCTGGTACCAGCCCAGCGCCGGGTTGAACCGTTCGACATGGATCGTGACCACCTTACCGTCCTGGCCGGCCTCGCTGAGCAAGTCGCGCAACAGACGGGTTCCGACGCCGCCGCCGCGGTACTCGGGCAAGAGCGCGATGTCGACGATCCTGATCTCGGCCGGCCAGCGGCCTACGTAGAGGCGCCCGACCGGGACCCCGTCGTTCAGGATGATCTGGAACGCGGCGTCGGCGTAATGCTCATGGTAGTAACGATCCTGGGCGGTGAATTGCATTTGTACGAACGCCGCCTTCTGGCCTTCGTCCCAGTCGAGCAGCGCCAGTTCGTCCGCGCGGGTGCTGGCGTAGACAGCGAATAGGAAGTGTTCGTCCTCCGCGGTGACCGGGCGGAGACCGACCCGGGCGCCGCTTGCTCTCAGCTCGCCAGGGCCCACCGTACCCTGAGACCTGGTCGCGTCACGCTGTCCCCGGCGTTCCACGGGCGGCGCTACGCTCGCGGTGGGAAAATGCCCTGCAGAGCGATGCAGAAATTGAGCGTGAGATACGGCTGCAGGTTGGTGTGGGGCTGACTGCCGCCGGCCGGGGCGATCATCTCATTGGATAGAGAAGCGAGACTGGCGCCACTTGGCGTTTTGTAGAGGTTGCCTCCGCCGAATACCCTCGCGAGCATTTTCCCGGCCGGCGCACTCGTGTTGCCAAAGGCATTCAGTCCCATGACGCTGTGGCTGTGCGCCGGGATCTCCGATTCGAGCAATGTCACCGTCTCGGAGCCACCGGTCTCGCCGAGGTCGTGCAGGCTGAGTCCAGGCCCCTGCCCCGGATGCATCGGCGCCGACCCCTGCAGATCTGGGAGCGCAAAGGTGCTCCTGCCGTCGCCGCCATACGTCGTGCCAAGTAGCGCGAATAGGGCGGTGTTCTGGGAGATGGGCATCAGCTGGCCGTTACAGAAGGCCCAGCCTCTGGGCGGGAAGTTAAAAGGAAAAATGCGAATTTCTGCCACAAAGGGGTCAGACACGATGCTCTCTCCTTCTATACATGAGCCAAACGGATAATTGCGGAGTCTCTCATTGTGCACCTGGGGCCGAGCACGGTTTAGCTTGGGCTCGGGAATAGTCCATAGACTGAAATGATGAAGTCAATGCACAGGTATGGCTGCAAGTTAGTATGCGGTTGGCTGCCGCCACCGGAAGACAACGCACTCGGCGCCATCGCGACGGCTGTGGCCGGCGCGTTGTAGATGCGGGCGGTTGAAGGTTGCGCGGGGAGGTTGTTCACAGGCGTGGCGGCGCCCGCCGTCGCTGTCGATGCGAGCGCCGCATGGCTATGGGCGTGGATCTGATTGACGGTCAGCGTGATCTCCTCTGCGCCGGCTGCTTGCCCAAGGGTGAAACCGTTGCCCTGGTGAAGCGGGATGCGCCCGCGGAGGTCCGGCAGTGCGAACGTGCTCTCACCGTCGCCGCCATAGGTCGTGCCGATCAACTGAAAGAGCACGTCGAACTCGGAGATCGGCAGGAGCTGCCCCTGACAGAACATCCACCCGGCCGGGGCAAAGTTTCCGCCGAACATGCGAATCTCACCGACGTACGGTTGCGACATGATCGCCTCCCTTAGTTCTGACTTGGGTAGATGCCCTGCAAGGCGATGCAGAAGTTGAGCGCCAGGAAGGGCTGCATGTTCTCGTGCGCCTGGCTGCCACCGGTGTTCGCCACGGTCTCCGGCGCCAGGGCCGCCACGTTACTCGGCCCAGCGAAAATGTTTCCCAGCGTCGTGCTGTCGACGACGCCGAGCAGGTTGCCACCGGGTGTCGGCGCGTCGTTGTAGCTACTGCTCGCGCTGCCCACGTGGGCATGCATTGGCAGTTCCGCGACGGAGAGCGTATGCGCCGTCTCTCCGCCGCGTTCGCCGAGGGTATGGCCGCTGCCGACGGCAATTGGCGCGCGACCCCGCAGGTCGGGCAGGCCGAAGCTCACTCGCCCGTCGCCACCGAACGTGGTGCCCAGCAGGGAAAACAGCGCCTGATTCTGGTTGATGGGCAGGAGTTGGCCGTCACAGAGCGCCCACCCCTTCGGGGCGAACCCAAAGCTCACGATCCTGATTTCGCTGAGAAACGGATCTGCCATCGTGTGCTCCTTTGTTAAATCCTGGTCCGAGATCCCGGCTCAGATTCCGGGCCGCGCGCACGTCGCGCCGTTCGATAGGTTGGTCGCGCTCACAGAGACGTTGGCCTGGGTCACGCCCGGGTTGTCCGCCTTGATCCGCGCATCGGTCACCGCGCCGGTGCCACTGCCCTCGTAGGTGATACTGCCGCCCAACGCGCCGAAGTCGCCGTCCAGGTACACGTCGAAGAAGCCCGCCGGAGTGCCCGTCACGGCGTTGCCCGTTAGCGCCAGGCAGAGCGTCTGGTCCGCATCGCCGAAGCGAAAGACGCCGATCCCGCCTATGAAGGCGATGGAACTGTTCTGCGTGTGGCCATTGATAGTGTTGTTCGTGATCACCAAGTCCATGTCGGAGTGGGTTCCGGTCCCGAACGAGGCGTCGGACTCACCGGAGGACACCTGAAACCCGTCGCCGCCGATGTTTGTCAGGGTGTTGCTGTTGAATTGCAGGATCATGCGCGAATTCTGGGCCAAGTTGACTTGGAAGCCGTCGCCCAGGGAGTTGCTAATGGAGTTGCTTTCGACCCGCGCCCTGAGCGTCGCCGTGTCGGCTGCCCCGATCGCCATGACGCCAGCGCCGCTCGCCCGGGTAAAGGTGTTCCCGGTGGCGACGAAGTTCGTCGCCCCCGTGCCGCGCGCGCTGATAACTAGCCCGCCGACGCGGCACTCCGGCTGTGTGGCGCAGCTCTGGTTCAGCGCCGCATCGACGGTGACCGTGTTATTCGAGAACGTCGCCACGTTGGCACCCGACGAGGTCGTGTCACCCCCTAGGAAGAGTGAATTGTTGGCGATGTTCGTGAACGTGGCGCCCTGAATAGATGCCGTGAACGCCGTAGTTCCTTTGGGGTACAGGAAAAGGGCGGAGTTGGCCTGGGGATGGGTCGCCTTCCAGGGGTTGGGGTACTCGAAGTGGCTGCCGTTCTGCACCGTCAGGCTCAGATTGGTACTGGTGTTCTCGACGTGCACCAGGTCCTCGGCCGCACCGTTTAACGTCGTGGCGTCGATCAGGAACGTGCCGCTGGCGTTGACCAGGTTGACGCCGTGCTCGTTGTCGGCGTTGCCGCTCGCCTGCAGCAGGCTGCTGGTGAACGTGAGCCCGTTGACGCCGCTGCCGTCGAGCCCGTGGGTGCCCGCGGCCTGGATGCGCATGCGGGTGAGCGCCACGTTGCGGGCGGAGGTGAGCACGATCCCCGAGCCGGTCGTGCTCTGAATGGTGCCGCCCGTGCACGTGGTATCCGCCATCGTACAGTTGCCGCCGGCCCCCGTGACGGTCAAGCTGCCCGTGGCCGCGGTGGAGCGGGTCCATACGATGCCGTTCGTCCCGCCGTTGGCCGAAATCGAGGTGAAGCTGAAGGTGCCGTCGGAGTTGCTGGTCAGGCTGACCGCCGTGGCGTTCGTAGTGGTCACGCTCACTTCGCTGACGGTCAGGCTGGTCGCACTGCTGGCGGTCAGCCCCGCCGTGCCCGACGCCGGCTGGATGTTCAGCCCGCGCACGGCATCACTGGTCGCCATGACCACGTTGCCCTGCACCACCGGGCGGGTGCCACCCAGCGTCGGCCGCGCAATCGTCCCGCTCGGCGGGCTGATGACGAACAGGCTGTCGAAGGTGGTGCCGGTCACCCCTTGGCCGATCAGCCACTGATCGGAGTTCAGGTTGATTCCGCCGCTCGCCGTGCCGCTGTATAGGAATATGCGCTGGCCTGTGGCATCCACCGCCGCGGCCGAGGCCAGGCTGTTGAAGGGAGTCGATAGCCGCCCATCACCGTTGGTCGCGGCGGCCGGGTTCACGAACCAGATCACCGGACCTGCCACATTGATCGTCACCGTGGCCGCTGCGCTGCACTGTGAGGGCGCGGGATTGCCGTTGTCGCAGACGGTATAGGTGAAGGCGACGTTGCCAGTCACACCCGGTGGCGGATCGAAGTCGAACGTGCCGGCGGACGTATTGAGATTGCTGATCGTGCCGCCGGTCGGCGACGTGGCGCCGACGCTGCCGACGGTGAGTATCGCGGTGTAGCCGCTGTCGCCCGTGTCCGGATCGCTCGCACCGCTCAGCAAGCCGCTCAGACTGATCTTCATGTTGGCTTGCGCCGAGTAGCTCTTGGCCAGCGCCGTGGGTGGATCGTTCACCGCGGTCACGGTGATCACAAGGGAATCACTGTCGCTCATCGGACCAGGCGAGCCGGTATTGCCCTGGTCGTTGGTCACCACCGACAGCGACTCGGGGCCCCTGGTCGAGTTGTAGTTCAGCGCACCCCGGTACTTGAGGCCGTTCAGCGCGGTGTTGATGTTCGCGATGCTGCCGGTCATGTGGACCGCGGCTGCGCCATTGCTGGTGCTGTCCACGAACGTCAGCCCGGAGGTCGACGCCAGGGTCAGCGTGCCGTGGTCGACGTCCAGGCTCAGCTTGACCGAGCCGCTGCCGGCATCCACATCTTCGATGCTGATCGCGTTGCCATTGGCGGTGGAGAAGGTGAGGTCCGTGTCCTCGTTCACCGACTGCGCGCCGGGCACGGTGTTCACCGGGCTATCGTTGACGGCCGTGACCGTGATCTGGCGGGTGACGGTGGCGCTGTCGCTGGTCCCGTCGTTGACCTTGAACGAGACCGTGCGCGCCGTCGTGCTCGGGTTGTCGCTGCCATTGGCGAAGGTGACCGAGCGCAACGCCGCCTGGTAGTCGGATGGCGAGGCGGGGCCAGACAGAGTCAGCACCCCTGTGGCTGCGTTGAAGCTGGCGCTGATTCCGGTTGGCGGATTTGCAGCGAGCACGTCGACGCCGTTCTGGTAACCAGCGCTGATGGCGATGCTGCCGCCGGCCAGCGTGGGGCTGTCCACGTCGGCGACGGTGATTGTTGTCGTGATCGCCGTCGCTGCGTCCCCCTCGGTGAAGCTGAGCGCGGTGCTCTCGACGTTGGCCAGCACCGGCGGGTCGTTGACCGGATTCACGGTCAGATTCACCATGGCCACATTGGAGTCCGCCGTGCCGTCACTGGCCCTGTAGGTGAAGCTGTCGGCGCCGTTGAAGTCGGCGGCCGGCGTGTAACTAAACGAACCATTGGCATTGAGCGTGAACGACCCCGCGTGGCCGGGACCACTGACCAGGATGGCGCTCAACGTGGGGCTGTCGACATCGCTATCGTTGGCCAGCACGCCGGGCGCGGCGACACTCAGCAGCGTATCCTCATCGGTGCTGTAGGCGTCGTTGATTGCCATCGGCGCGTCATTGATCGAGTTCACGGTGATGTTCACCGTGGCCGACGTCGAATCGAGGCTGCCGTCGTTGACCGTGAAGCTGAAGCTGTCGGGGCCGTTGTAGTTGGCAGCCGGCGTGTAGGTCACGCCTGCGCTGTCGGTGTTCGGCGTGCCACTCGTGCATCCGTTGCTGGTCAGGGACGAGAGCAATCCGTGACTCGGCGGGGTGACGATGCTGAAGATGAGCTCGCAGGTCTCGACGTCCGAGCCGCTCAGGGTGATGGCTAAAGGCGTGTCCTCGTTGGTGCTGAAGGTCTGGTCGTTTGCAACCGGTGCATCGTTCATCGCGTTGACTGTGAGGTTCACTGTGGCCACGTTGCTGTCACCGGTGCCATCGTTGACGGTGAAGCTGAAGCTGTCCGGGCCGTTGTAGTTGGCAGCCGGCGTGTAGGTCACGCCCGCGCTGTCGGTGTTCGGCGTGCCACTCGTGCATCCGTTGCTGGTCAGGGACGAGAGCAATCCGTGACTCGGCGGTGTGACGATGCTGAAGATGAGCTCGCACGTCTCGACGTCCGAGCCACTCAGGGTGATGGCTAAGGGCGTGTCCTCGTTGGTGCTGAAGGTCTGGTCGTTTGCAACCGGTGCATCGTTCACCGCGTTGACCGTGAGGTTCACTGTGGCCACGCTGCTGTCAGCAGCTCCGTCAGTGGCCTTGTAGGTGAAGCTGTCGGCGCCGCTGAAGTTAGCAGCCGGCGTGTAGCTGAACGAGCCGTCAGTATTGAGGACGAACGAGCCGGCGTGCGCCGGGCCAGTCACCACGATCGCACCCAGCAGATCGTTGTCCGCGTCGATGTCGTTGGCCAGGACCCCCGCGGCGTCTGGCACGCTCAATGGGGTGTCCTCATCCGTGCTGTAGCTGTCGTTGTTGGCCACGGGGGCGTCGTTGACGGCGGTGACGCTGATCTGTCTGGTGGCGCTACCGGTGTTGTTGCTCGCGCTGCCGTCGTCGACAGTGAAGGTCACCGTGCGTGGGGCCGTGTTCGGGTTGTCGCTGATGTTGGCGTAGCTGAGCGACCGCAACGCCGTCTGGTAATTGGCCACACTGGCTGACCCGCTGAGCGTCAGCACGCCCATGGGGGCGTCGAAGCTGCCGCTGATGCCGCCCTGGTTGGTGAACGCAAGCACGTCCTGGCCAGCGGCGAAGTTGCTGGTGATGGCGACGCTGCCGCCGACCAGGTTCGGGCTATCGGTGTCGCTGACGGTCACGCCCGGGTCGATAGGCGTGACCGGGTCGTTCTCGGTGTAGGCCAGCGCACCGCTCGAGGAGGTGACCACTGGTGGTGCGTTCGGCACGACCGTCGCCGTCGGCGTGGGTGTCGCGGCGGACGTCGCCGTGGGTGTGGGTGGCGCGGTGGACGTCGCCGTGGGTGTGGGTGGCGGCGTCGGTGTGGCGCCGCCGCCACCTCCGCCGCCGCCACCTCCACCGCCGCCACCTCCACCGCCACTCGGCGGGCCAGGCGGAACGCCCTCGGGTGGTCCAGGCGGCACCCCTGGCGGTGGCCCAGGCGGAACGCTCGGAGGCAGCCCTGGCGGTGGCCCGCTTGGTTGGCCCACTGCCTGTGCCGCGGGCGGCGACGCAAAGCCCGGCAAATCTGGGTCGAAGCCGCCCGTCAGGTCCGTCGTCGGCAACTCGTCGGGCCGCGCCAGGCCGCGAACCCCGCCCGGCTGCCACTGCAGGTAGAAGGGGCTGTCCAGCATGTCGCTGGCCAGGTCAGCCGGCAGCGCTGGGTCAATCGCGACGCCCGTTCCAGCTTCCCCAGTGAACACGGATTTGAACCAGTCGGCCAGCAAGATGCGCTCGGTGCACTGGCAATCCGTGCGGTAGTGCATGATGCCGCGCTGAAAGCGTTGGTATATGAAGTTTGGGTTGTTCGGGTCGGCTTGCGGCGCAGACGTCACGGCGCCCCAGATCTCCAGGTTCAAGAGCGGCAGCAGGGCTGGATTGCCGCCACTCGTCGGGAACGCCGTGGCCAGGTCAACCGTGCCCAGGAACTTGTCCAGGAAGCGCACCGTCTGGCCGCCGAACTCGTTTGGCACGTACCGTTCGGTGAAGGTGACGATGGCCGTGGCGTACTCGGGATCTTCGACCAGGGGTGTGCCGGCGACGATGGCCGCGTCCGAGGCGGGGAAGGTCGCCCCATTGATGTGCGTGGCCGGCATCAGCCCCGGCCCCAGAAGGTTCATCGTGGTGATGCGGCCATCGGCCAGCCGCTGCAGGATGTGCCCCTGGAATACCTGCACGCGGAAGCCGAGCAGGCTGAACTCGCGCGAGATCGGATAGCCGAATGTGGAGACCCCGCCCCGCAGGTGGAAGTATTCCTGGAAATCGGGCGCGGCGATGCAGAAGCCGGTCTGGGTGAAGCACTCGGGCTCCCGCGCGCCCGCCGAGCCAGGCGCGCTGACGATGCTGACGCCTATCAGACTGGCAGCCAGGGCCAGCACACCGAGCAGTCGGTTGCCTAGGCGCTTGCCTGTAAGCGTTGCGATTCTGCGCGGTCTCGGCGCGCGAGCCTCTGTGGACGCTTGGACTGTTCGCTCCACCCGTTCTCCCATGTGTAGTGCCGGCGACGAGTCCGCGGTATCACACCGCCCCCGCAATGCAAACGGTCAGTCGTCGTCGCCACAGTCAGTCATTGCGTCGGCCACAGACCTCCCCAGTTCTGTAGCAGGCTCGGCTGCCTGTCGTGCAAGCGCAAGTATGACGCGTCGCGGACAGGATGGCTAGACACATTGTTTGTGGTTTAGGGATCGTTTACAGATTGATATCGGCCGGCAATCAGCAGGGCGCCTTCTGCCATCGACAATAGTTCGTTACGTGCGCGCACAACCGGCGGGCGGCCATCAACCGAGGCCTCCCTCGACTTATCCATACGTGCGCTCATCGGCGGTGGCACGGAAGCGACGAGCATCGAGCCTGATCACTGAGCCGCCCAGCCCACGAACCACAGCCGATGCGGGATCGGCCGACAGGCGCCGAAGCTTCGAGGTGGGTCACGACGAGGATACGGCACCTCTGGCTCGTTCACCTCGATGTCGAAGATCCGCCCGACGTTCCAGTTTGAGCGTCTGCCGAACGTCTGGTAGATCGGGTTCCCGACCATCCTCCAATTTGGTCTGAACCGCCGTCAGCCGAGCCTCGCCAGCGGGCTTGCGCTGCGTCGTTGGTCTCCATGATCGCGCGGTTAGCTCTGATGACGACCCGGCAGGCTTCGCTTCATGCTGCGGACTGCTGGCTTGCACCCTCCCGAGGAGGGCTCGACCCCGCGCTTCGACACTCAGGTCTCCGCGAACGCCGGTGGGCTGCTACAAAGGTGCCTTGGTAGCTCCTTTGGCCGGACTTCCACCGGTTAGTCATCGTGAGCTTTCAGGACGCGGCCTCAGGCGTTTTTTATCCACCCGGCCTGTTGGCTCGACTTGCGCTTCAACGACCAGGTCGGTCGCTTGCACACACAGCCCGCTCGATGCATATGTACGACCGTCGCCGTTCCTGGCCGACCTCGAGGCCGCCCGGCTCGACCACGCCCACGCCCCCGCCCGACCCCGCCGCCACCGACCCGGGCCTGGGGGCGGCCGGCGAGTGGCTGGCCCGCCGCACCCCGTCGGGCGTCGCGTGGGAGCACCGGCACGACCAGGGCGACGTTGCCGTCCGCGGCCGGGCGACCGACCTGCTGCTCGTACTGAGCCGGCGGGCGGCGCTGGATGGCTCCTGGCTGGAGGTCTCCGGCGACCGGCGGCTGCTCGCCCACTGGCTGCAGCACAGCCGGTTGGAACCCGCATGAGGGGCGACCAGGAAGGAACGGGCAGCCCGATGACGGTCACGACCTACGCCCGGCGCCGACTCGACCTGGTGGGCGTCACCTTCGTCCGCGTCGAGGAGGGCGATCACGCCGTCCGGCTCGAGGGCCACGAGATCTGCGTCGAGGGCGCCAAGCGCTGGGCCTCGCGGTTCGTCATCGAGCTGGACGGCCGTTGGGAGCACTGGTCGACCGCGGTGGAGGTCACCGCCGCCGGCGGGACCCACGAGCTGCGACTCGACGGGCTCGCCGGCCAAGACGTCCTCGACCTGGCCGGCAACCCGTTCACCAACGCG
>WNGF01003056.1_pt1 | contig 23030 bp, 23 predicted proteins | sample 5400641 | NCBI WGS metagenome assembly WNGF01 (sample SAMN13153371, study PRJNA577476) | soil metagenome | isolation source: 80 cm soil or saprolite under grassland replicate 2 | place: USA:California | collected 2016-06-15 | reverse complement strand
GCCGGACGGCGCCGCCCGCGGACGCCCCGGACGAGGAGAGCCCCCAGCCGACCAGCACCACCGCCGCCGTCACCGCGAGCCCGGCCAGCGCCGCGGCGGCCGCGGCCAGGAAGGCCGCCCAGACGGTGGACGGCCGCCGCACCCGCGCGGCGCCGCGAGGGCCGGGCCTGGCCAGCGTCCCGGTTCCGTCGGTCACGACCACCGACTGTTCCATCGCGCGCGGCCGGAGACAGCCAGGCGCGCCGGGCAAGACCCCGGCGCACCTGCGCTGTCGTACTGGCGCGGCTGGTGGCGGCGTTGCGGATGCCTCTGGTGGGTATTTGCAGTCCCGGCGGCGTTGCGGGTGCCTGTGGTGAGTCAGGCAGCCGTCCAGGACGGGTGCGCAGAGGCTGGCACGTCGTGGCGTTCGTCGCGTGTACGGGCCGCGGGCGGTCTCATGGGATGCCGTCACCCGCCGCGGCCGGAGGGTGCGCCACCGGTGGACCGGAGGGTGCGCCGCCAGTGGAGCTGACCAGGTTCGTCGAGGCCATCTGGGCGGATGCCGTGTAGTGGTCGCGGTTGGTCTGGGGTCGGTGGGTTGGTGCGGTTCCTGGGTTGGGTGACGAGGCGGCGACGAGGGTGGGGAGGCCGGCCGGGTCGGGTCCCGGCGTCGGGTTCCAGCTCGGCCTGTTCGGTGGTCGGGGTTGGTGGGGGTCGGTGTCGCGTTCCAGCTCGGGGGACCCGCCTGGGTTGGGTGAGTGGGGTGGTCTCGGGTTTCGTCGGTGGCGTTGCCCTGTGGTAGTGGGTGACCGCGGCGGGGGTGGCCGTGGTGGTGCCGGGTCGGGTACGGCGGCTGAGGTCCGGCCGAAAGTGCGGGAGGGGAACTCGGTGGAGAGCGCCCCGCTTTTGGGCGCTTTCCGGCGGACGCCCGGAAACAGCCGTACCAGGGTGACCGGCCACAGGCGTCCGATGTACGCAACCACCCCGTTCGCGGTCGCGTTGAAAATCACCCGCAACACCGCCTTCGTCCGGCTGCACCTGGCCGTGACCGTCACGACCCGGCTGCCGCAGACACTGGCCGCGCTGGAACGCGGCGAGATCGACCTGCGCCGGGTCCAGGCCCTCGCCGAGATCGCCGACCCCCTTCCCCGGACACCGCCCGCGCGGTGGAGGCCGCGTTCCTACCCAACGCCGCCCGCAGAACACCACCGAGTTGCGACGCGCGGCGCGGCGGGCGGTGGCCCGGCTCGACCCGAACCGAGCCCAGGCCCGGCACACCGCCCGCACGCAGGACCGGCGGGTCGAACTCTTCCCCATGGACGATGTCAAGGGCGCTTCGTAGACCACTGTCGGGATCGTGAATCCCGCCGCGAGCAGTCGCTCGGGTCAACCCCCTCACACCGACCGCTGGGTCGGGGCACCCCGAGACCGGTTCGGCTCTCGGCGACGGCGAGGACCCGGGGTGCTGCGCTTCCCCCTGGCCGGCGGCCGGTCCTCAGCCGGCCAGCGTCTGGCCGCGGTGCGCTGCTGGCCGAGCAGGAGTCTCGCCTGTAGTCCCGCACTGCAACGCCTCGCCTGGTTGATGCCGCTTGTGGTGGCTGACGAACCCTCCGGGCGGCCGGTGCCGGCTCGCCGAGCGCCTGATCCTGATCAGAGCAGCAGGCCGGGCGCGGAACGGCCCGGCGGTGAGTACATTTGGGGAGGTAAGTCGGGCAGACGACACGCAGTCGTGCCCCGGCCGTTGAGCCACGAACCGAGTTGACGATCGGCTAGGGTAACCCCCAGGGCCGCGTCAAGATCACCGACTGTCATGGTCGTAACTTCAGGTAATCGGTCTAGATATCCCGGTTCGGCCACTTCTGTACGAATCCCTGTACCACCATCGCTGCGTGCCGCCCGGAGGCCAACTACCTACCGCGATAGTCCGCGCACATTAAGCGATCTTGACGTGGCCCTGGGGTAACCCCATGAGCCTGCCTACAACCGTCGGCACCGGTCATGCCTTTATTTCGTATGTCCGGGAGGATGCCGCCCACGTCGATCGTATTCAGAGCGTCTTGGAAGCGGCGGGCGTCGCCGTATGGAGAGATACCGCAAACCTCTGGCCGGGAGAGGACTGGAAGCTCAAAATACGGCAGGCTATAACCTCCGATAGCCTCGCTTTCATCGCCTGTTTCTCTGAGAACAGTGCAGCGCGTGAGAAATCATATCAAAACGAAGAACTATTGTTAGCTGTTGATCAGTTTCGGCTACGCCCTCCAGACAAGCCATGGTTGATTCCTGTTCGTCTCAGCGATTGCCAGATCCCGCAGTACGATTTAGGTGCGGGTCGAACCCTCGATTCACTACAGAGACTAGACCTGTTCGATGATCGATGGGAGAGGGGTGTGCCTAAACTTGTCGCAGGAGTGCTTCGCATCTTGGGTGAGGCGGACATCGGGGCCGGTGGGACAATTGAGATCCTCGAAGGTTTGTCAGACGAAGACCGAGAGGCGGCCCTTCCCGACGCCATAAAGGGAATGCTACTAGACCCGCAGCGTCAAATCGCCTTGGATGACCTGGTAACGTCAGAAGCCAACTCAGCACGACACTTACTTCTCGATGAAGGTAGATTCCCCACAGGGTTCGATCAGATGAACGAGACGATTCCTGCTGTTCGCTACATTGTGTCCCAATGCGACAGATATTGGGACGCGGTTCGCCCACTCGCCGTAACTCTAGCTACAGGGTGCGCTTGGGGGCGAGACGAGCATGTGGGGATATGGGCTCGCGCGATGCGGTCCATCACCGGTACGGCGACGCGCGATAGTTCGGGCCTCCAAGCGCTAATCGATCTCCGCCGTTACCCAGTTCTTCCGGTCCTATATGCTGGCGGTCTTGCAAGTGTCGATAGAGGAAACTACGCGTCTCTCCGCGCCATCACTATAGATGCACAAGTTCGCCATCGAGGTAAGGTAATCCCAGCAATCGGGATTGCCAATGTGTGGGGGGCATTCGGCACCTATCCACTTCCTGCTCATGTGCTCGCCTTCGTCTCTGGCGGAGCGGAGGTGACCGATGAAATGATAACCGAGCTGGCGACGGGACGAAAGGGAAAGCGGTACACGCCAGTCTCTGACCATCTACATCAGCGGTTGCGAGATCTGTTCCGAGCCACCATCCCTGACGATGAAGACTACGGAGAGGATTTCGACCGGCTAGAGGTTCTGCTAGCAGCGATCCTCATAGATGTCCGGGGGGAGACTAACGATCCCCAAATCCGTATAGACCTACCATGGTATGGCTCGTACACTTGGCGTTACCGATACTCCGACGATCCGCTGGAGAAACAAATCCAGGCAGAGTTGCTCAGTCAGAAAGAACATTGGCCGCCGCTCAAGGCCGGATTGTTCGGCGGTTCCAGGACCAGAGCTTCTCAAGCATTTGAAATACTCGTGCAGGAGGCTGCCGAGGCGAGACAGCGGCATTGGTGATGTCGTGTGAGGCTAAAGGCCCGGTCCGCGTGGTGAGAGATAATGGCAGTGTACACCGCGGTATGACCCGCCGAGATCCGTGCATGGAGACCCGCCCGTCGGCGGAGCCCACCACGCGGGACTGCCCTATTCGAGATAAGGTCCTGCGGTTTCGTCCAGGGCGTGAACGATGCGCTTGCGAATCGCGGGGTGGATCGGTAGGTCGCGCAACTCGGTCTGGTCTACCCAGCGGGTCTCGGTTGCCTCACCTGGGCCGGGAGTGAGTTGGCCGCCGGTCGGATGGCCGCGCAGGCAGACGTTGATCGGTTGCCGTACCTCCTTTGTCTTCTTGCCTTTGCGGTAGGCGATCAGGTGACCGGGGTCGCTGAAAACGCCGACAAGACTGGTGATCTCGACGTCGATACCTGTCTCTTCCCGACACTCGCGCACCGCGCACTGCGCGATAGTCTCGCCGTACTTCAGCCCGCCGGTGGGGATGGTCCACAGGCCGTTGTCGGCGCGGCGCAGCACCAGCAGCCGGCCGGTCGCGTCGAGGACGGCCACGCTGGCCGAGGGTTTGCGGCTGGTCGGCGCCGGCGCGTCCGGGTCGTGGTAGTAGTCCACCCGAGCCGTCGCCGACTTGTGATGCTTCCGCTTGCTGGTCACGTGACGAGACCATCCGGGATGTGCTCGACTGTGGCATCGGACGAGTCGTCGCCGCCTGTATTGGTCGCGGGCCGGGCGGATGCCCACACGCGTTCGAAGGACTCGAGGTAGGTATTGAAAAACTGCCCGTCCAGCCGCCGAATCCGCAGCGTCGGGGTGTAAGCAGCCAAGATGCCGTAGGCGTGCACGTTCACCAGCAGCTCATCGTCGAACCGGTAGATGGAGTTGTACAACGGCGTGTCGTGAAGCCGAACCTCGGCCACATCGGCCAGCGGCCGGTAGTGGGTCAGCACGGCCAAGACCCGGCCCGCTACCCCACCGCCGATATGGTGCTCGGCATCCCGGCCGACCAGTTGCCGACCACCTGGATCACCGAGCAGCAGGCGTACCCGTACACCGGCCTCCGCTTTGGCCCGTACCAGCGGAAGCCAGTCCGGATGCTCCTCCGTGAGGAACAACCCGGCGAAAGCCAGCAGGTCCACGCTCCGGACGGCCTGCCGCAGCAACTCGACCCACAGCTCCCGCGGCACGTCCGAGCGCCGTGGCCATGCTGCGACCAGCTCCGCGCCGGCCAGGGCAGCCCGATCGGTCAGCTCCGGCCACAGGTACGACTCATCCTCGCCGAGCAGCGCCGCAACCCGGTAGCGAGTCTGTGGATAGGGCGCCACCGCGCCCGCCAACCACCGCTTGACTGACTTCTGGCTTACCTCCGCCTGCTCGGCCAGCGACTCGACGCTGTGCCCAGCACGCATCATCGCCCGTCGCAGCCGCTCGTTCACCACCCGACCCATGCTGACACACCAAGACACCACCCGCCACGAGCCCGACCTATAGATGTCCCCCGATGTCCACCTATGGCGGCGCGGTGTCCACCCGCCCGCACCGATGCTCTCACCTGCGTCACCCAACGTGACATCAAAAGCCACGGAAGGTCGGAGTCTCTCGTGATCATTGCTATTCCCACTCAGTGGCGGGACGGTTTCCGCTGGCTCACCCCACCGGCCAAGCGGCGCCGGGCTGACCTGTCCGGGCTGACGCTCGGGGAGCTAGTCGAGCGGCACGAGACGCAACCGGTTGCCGCCTACCTGGGCGGTGACTACTCCTACGGCCGCCCCAGGGACTTGTCATGACCACGCTGTCCGACGTTGTGTTCTGGGCCGCTGTCGCGGGATCGCCGGTGGTTTTCGGCGTCACGCTGAGCGGTGCGGCGTTGCGCTGGCGGCACCGGTGCTACGAGTGCCGCCACCCGATGCTCGGCGACGAGGTCCGGCAGGCGCGGCACCGGGCCGCCCTCGTTGAACCGAGCAGCATCGAACATGCGCAGCCCATCGACTTCACGGGCGGGTGGCGATGATCCCTTCACCCCGCAGCTCACGCCACGACTCCCCGGCCGGCCATGACCCGGACGCGGGGCCATCTCTGGCCGGCCGGGTGACCGCAAACGGCACGGGCCGCCTAGCCGGCGAAGGGCGTCGATCCGTTCATGGCGAAGGACGCGCCCCACGATGAGTCCCGACACTCACCGCGTGGGCCAGGGCACGGCCGCCGGGTCAGGCGCGGCGGCCGTGCCACCTGACGCTCCGGCGGGTTTCGCCGAGCCTGCCGGGCACATCCCGGGCGCGGCTGTCCCGGAAGGGGAAGACGGGACGGCCGCGCCCGACCTGCCGGCCAAGGTGGTCGCCCTGATCCAGCGCGAGGCGCACATGTTCGACGCGGTGGGCTCGCTCATCCCCCGGCCGCCCGCCGACGTGCAGAGCCGGCTCCTGTTCTTTCATAAGACCACCGTCACCATTGACCAAATCAATAGGGTGTTGAGGAATGGGAAGACGTAGGCTTCCAGGCGTGGTCATTGTCGCCCCGGAGGTAGCCGCGCGAATTGCCGCCCGGCGTGCGGCCGGCGAGAGCGTCGCGGATATCGGAAGATCTCTCCATATGACGCCGGGCGAGGTACGGACGGCGCTGAGGTTGGAAGTAAGCCGATTTCCACACGGGCCGAACTTGCCGCACTGAAGGTTGCGGGTACGGGAGGCGGCCCCCGGCCGGCCCCGCCTCCCCAGAGGCACTCGACCCACGTCGCTCGGGTCGGGCGCCACTTCCGTCCCGCGGAGCGGTGTCGCTGCGTCCCTGGCCCTGGCCGCCGAGCGCGCCGGCGGGCACCACTATCCGAAGCGGCCGGTGATGTAGTCCTCGGTGCGTTTGTCGGTGGGGTTGCTGAAGATGCGGACGGTGTCGTCGATCTCGACGAGTTGGCCGGGTTCGCCGACGCCGGGGAGGTTGAAGAATGCGGTGCGGTCGGAGACGCGGGAGGCCTGTTGCATGTTATGGGTGACGATGACGATGGTGTAGTGCTCCTTGAGTTGGCCGATCAGGTCCTCGATGGCCAGGGTGGAGATCGGGTCGAGCGCGGAGCAGGGTTCGTCCATGAGGAGCACCTGTGGCTCGACCGCGATGGCGCGGGCGATGCACAGGCGCTGCTGCTGGCCGCCGGACAGACTGGCGCCCGGTTTGGTCAGCCGGTTTCTGACTTCTTCCCACAGGTTCGCGGCGCGCAGGGACCGTTCGACCACAGTGTCGAATTCGTCCTTACGGCCCCTGCCGTGTTGGAGCCGGAGGCCGGCGGTGACGTTGTCGTAGATCGACATGGTGGGGAACGGGTTGGGGCGCTGGAAGACCATGCCCACGGTGTGCCGGATGCTGACCGGATCGACTGTTGGGGCGTAGATGTCGTCCTGGTCGAGCAGCACCTTGCCTTCGACGGTGGCGCCGGGAATGACCTCGTGCATGCGGTTGAGGGTCCGCAGGACGGTGGACTTCCCGCAGCCGGAGGGGCCGATGAACGCGGTTACGCTGAGCGGTTCGACGGTCAGGTTGACGTCGGCGACGGCCTTGAAGCTGCCGTAATAGGCGTTGAGCCCGGAGACGTGGATGCGTTTGGCCATGGGGCGGCGTCTTCCTGGGTGGCGGGGGTCGGAGGGGTCAGGCGTCGAAGATGTAGCCGACGCCGCGGACGGTGCGGATGTATTGGCTGCCGTTGTCGTCGGTTCCGAGTTTCCGGCGGAGCCGGAGGATGTGCACGGTAACGGTCTGACCGGCCGTGTCGTGGCCGGCCCCCCAGACCTTGGTGATCAGCGCGTCTCGTCGGCAGAGCCGGCCGGCGTTGAGCATGAGACGGTGCAACAGCTCGAACTCCTTCAGCGGCAGCGCCGGCAGCGGCCGGCCGTGAACGGTGACCCGCATGGCCCGTGGGTCGAGTTCGACACCGCGGACGGTGAGCGTTTCGGCCAACCGCGGATCGTCGTAGACGGGGCCGAGGTCCTCTGGGTCCGCGACAGCGCCGTTCGGGCCCGCCGCGGTTGTCGCGTCCCCTGGTCGTGCTCCGGCCGGTCCGTCGAGACGGCCGGGCGGCGCGCTGGCGGCGTTCCGGTCGGCGGGTTGCCCTGCCGCGGCGCTCATGAGGACTTCCGGGTGATCGGGTTGCGCCGGGCGACGAGCCGGGCGATAACGGTGAAGATGAGGACCAGCGCGACCAGTGTCAGCGCACCGGCCCAGGCGCGGTTGATGGCGGCTTTGAACCCGGTGATGGCGTTGCCGAAGATCTGGAGCGAGAGGGTGCTCATGCGGTGCGAGGGGTTGGTTTCGATGAATAGGTCGTTACCGAGTGCGGTCAGCAGCAGCGGCGCGGTCTCACCCATTGCCCGGGCAATGGCGAGCATGACGCCGGTGATGATTCCGGAGGATGCGGTGGGCAGCACGATCGACCAGATGGTCCGGGCCTGGGTGACGCCGAGTGCGAGGCTGGCCTCCTTCAGCTCGTGCGGGACCAGCCGCAGCATCTCGGCGGTAGCCCGGATCACCAGCGGCAGCATGATCAGGCCAAGTGCAATGCCTCCGGCATAGCCGGAGAAACCGAAGTTGACCACGACAATGGCGTAGACAAAGGCGCCGGTCACGATCGTCGGGATGCCAACCAGGACGTCGGTGAGGAAGCTCGCTTGCCGCGCCATCCTGCCGCCGTACTCGGTGATGTACACCGCGGCGGCGATCCCGATCGGCACCGAGATCACGGTGGCGATGCCGACCACGATCAGGCTGCCGATGATCCCGTTGAGGAACCCGCCGCCGAACCGCGACGGGTTACCCGGCGGGGTCTGGGTGAGGAACTGGGGGCCCAGGTACTTCAGGCCCTGCGCGGCCACGTACCCGAGCACCCACACCAGCACCGCGACAACCACCGCCATCACCACGGCGAGGACGACCGTCATGGCCCGGTCCTTGCGGCGCCGACGGCGGATCGAGCCTGCGCCGAACTGACGCGGAGCCGGCGGTTGGCGGTGCGCGGGCCGCACCGTGTCGGCGGTCATCAGGCGATGCTCCGGTCGATGCGGCCGACGACGGTCTTGCCGACGACGTTGACCACCAGCGCGATGACCAGCAGCCACAGCGCCACCACGAACAGCGATTCGAGGTGGAACGGTTGGTTCGCCTCGGTGAACTCGTTCGCGATCACGCTGGGCATGGTGGCGCCCTGGCCGAAGATGCTCTTGGTGATCGACAGGACGTTGTTGCCGATCACCATCGTCACCGCGATGGTCTCGCCGATCGCCCGGCCCAGGCCGAGGATGGCGGCACCGAGGATGCCGATGCGCGAGCGGGGAAGTACCGCCATCCGCAGCATCTCCCACCGGGTGGCGCCAAGCGCCAACGCGGCCTCCTTCTCGCTGGTGGGCGCGACCGCGAACACCTCCCGGCAGATCGCCGTGATGATCGGCGTCACCATGATCGCCAGGATCACCCCGGCGGTGAAGTAGGACACCCCGAAGAACGGCCCGGCGAACACCCCGCCGATCCCGGGGATCTTGCCAAGGGTGTCGGTCAGGAACTTCACCACCGGCTTCAGCGCCGGGACCAACGCGAAGATCCCCCAGAAGCCGTAGACGACGCTGGGGATCGCGGCGAGCAGGTCCACCAGGTAACTCAGCGGGGTCCGCGCCCGGCGCGGCGCGACGTCGGTGATGTACAGCGCCAACGCCACCGAGATCGGCACCGCGATCAGCATCCCGATCACGGAGGTGAGCAGCGTGCCGTAGATGAACTGCACGATCCCGTACGGGTTCGGGTTCGCCGCCGCCGCCTCGGCCTCCGACGGCGCCCACCGCTGGCTGGTCAACGCACTGAACAACCCGTAGTGCCGCAGCGACGGCCAGGACTGCACGACCAGGAACACCGCGGTCGCCACCAGCACCGCGATCAGCAGCAGCGCCGCACCGGCGGTCGTCGCGCGGAAGACACGGTCACCGACCCGACGGGAACGGGCCGGGCGCGGCGGCGGGGCGGTGTCCGAACTCGGTCGCGCCACGGACGAGGTGGTCACTGTCTACCCCTTGGTCGGACGGAAAACGGAGCGGCGGGAGAGGTTACCCCAGTGCGGCAACCTCTCCCGGGCGAACGCTCGGTCAGCTCTTGACCAACGGCTGACCGCCGACGGTGACCTTCTTCAGTTGGCCGTAGGCCAACCCCTGCAGATCCTTACCCAGCGGCGTGTAGTTGATCGACGTGGCCTCGTCCTGACCCGAGGACAGCACCCAGCCGAAGAAGGAGACCAGCGCGGCCGCGGTCGCCTTGTCGGTCTGGTTCTGGTAGATCAGCGCGTACGTGGTGCCGGTGATCGGGTACGCGTCCGGGCCGGGCTCGTCCGTCAGGCTGGTCCGCAGGTCCGCCGGGAACTGCACCCCGACGGTCGCCGCCGCCACCGTGTCGACACACGGCTGGATGAACTTGCCGGCCTTGTTCTTCACCAGGCCGTAGGTCAGATCCTGCGCCAGCGCGTAGGACAGCTCCACGTACCCGAGCGCACCCTCGGTCTGGCCGACCTGCCCGGACACGCCCTCATTGCCCTTGCCGCCGATCCCGGTCGGCCAGGCGACCTCCTTGCCCTTGCTCCTGTCCGCACCACCCAGCTTGGTCACCCAACTCGGGCTGGCCTTGGTCAGGTAGTCGGTGAACACCGCCGTCGTGCCCGACCCGTCGGAGCGGTGCACCACCGCGATCGGCTGATCGGGCAGAGTCGTGCCCTGGTTGATCTCCGCCAGCGCCGGGTCGTTCCACTTGGTGATCTCACCAGCGAAGATCTTGCCGAGCACCTCACCGGTGAACTTCAGCCCGCTGCTGACACCTTTCACGTGATAGGTCGGCACCACAGCGCCGAGCACCAGCGGCACATGCAGGATCGGGCCGCCCTTGGCGTCCGCCAGCTCCGGGTCCTTCATCGGCGTGTCCGACGCGCCGAAGTCGACCGTCTGCGCGCTGATCTGCTTGACACCGCCACCAGACCCGATCGACTGGTACGCCACCTTGATGCCCTGGCTGGCGTAGTCCTTCGTCCACACCGACATCATCGGCGCCACGAACGTCGCGCCGGCGCCGGACAGGTCGGTCTTCGCCCCGTCGATCTTGTTGATCGTGTTCTGGTAGCCCGGCTTCCCGCCGGTGCCCTTGCCGCAGATCTGGTCTGTACCGATGGGCGCCTGCGTCTGACCCTGGCCCGTCGGGTCGTTCCCACTGCCAGTGCTTCCACAGGCAGTCGCTCCAACCACCACGGCAACCGTGGCAACCGCTGCCCGGCTCAGCGTTCGTAAGCTCAGCGTTCCTAAGCGCAGCGTTCGTAAGCTCATCGTTCCTCCGCCAGCCGCGACGACCCATGCCGCCGCGTTCGGCGCCGACGCTAGGGAGACGGCATGGCCGACCCCCATCGCGAACATGAACCCAAAATGAACGCCGACAACCCGGTCGGGTGAGCAGGACCGATCACCACCAAACCTGAGCCAAACGGCCCCGCTACCGGCCCTGTCCGTCCGCCAACCGGCCCTCGCCGTCCTCACGGAACGCGAACAGGCCCGGTCGGGCGGAATCCCCGACCGGGCCGATGATCTTGTTAGCGGACCGGTGAACCGATCCTGAGCGGGTCGCCGGTGGGCACCGCCCCAGGTAAGGCGGCGCCCGCGACCGCGACCGTTACTGCGGCCAGCCACCCTGCTGGGGCGGCTGCTGCTGCGGCCAGCCACCCTGCTGCGGCGGCTGCTGCGGCGGCCAGCCACCCTGCTGCGGCGGCTGCTGCTCCTCCTCCTCCTCCTGCCGCTGCTGGCCCCACCCGGGCTGCTGCGGCTCGGGCTGCTGCGGCCACCCGCCCTGCTGCGGCGGCTGGTCGGGCTGGCCCCAGCCGGGCTGCGCCGGCTGACCGCCGCTGGGGGGTCCGGTCTGCGGCGCGGCCGGCTGCCCGCCGGACGGCCAGCCCGCGGTCTGCGGCGCGGCCGGCTGCCCGCCGGACGGCCAGCCCGCTGGCTGCTGCGGCTGACCCCACTGCTGCGGCGGCGGCTGACTCCACTGCTGCTGCTGTGGCTGACCCCACTGCTGCGGCTGCTGCGGGTACCCGCCCTGCTGCTGCGACTGCAGGTTGGCCAGGCCGCCCCTGAGCGTGTTCAGGCCGCCGGAGCTCATCAGCGCCATGATCACGCCCGCGTTGAGCGCGACCACCAGCGCCAGCCCGGCCCAGAACGCCCAACCCGGGCTCGCCCCGTCCGGCTGGGAGATGAACGTGATCAGGAAGAAGATGTCGGCGAGCACCAGCAGGCCGGCCGCGATGAGCTCGACCGGGAAGCGCGCCGGCACGACATGTAGAGCCCGGAGCACGAAGACGACGGCGATCACCAGGGCCACGATGATCGCGAACGTGGTGACGCCGCGGTCCCAGGCGCTCGCTTTCGCCGAACCGACCAGCTGGCGGCAGGTGTCACCGAAGTCGCTGCTGCCGCACAGCTTGTCGACGTCCGGACCCCACCACTTGAAGAAGCTGACGACGAACAGCAGGACGGCGCTGGCGACGGCGATCGCGCCGCCCGGCATCACCGACTGCAGATCGAACTTCAGGCCGCCGCTGGGCTGCGGGGCACCGTAGCCGGGTTGCTGACCGTAGCCGGGGGGTTGGCCCCAACCACCCTGCTGCTGCGGGTAACCGCCCTGCGGGGCGCCGTACCCGCCCTGCTGCTGCGGGTAGCCCCCCTGCGGGTTGTAGCCGGCGGGTGGGTTGTAACCACCCATCTGATCCGACATGAGACCTTCCCTCGTCACGTCATTGGTGCGGCTCACAGCCTGCCCGCTGCGTCCGTGCGTCACAACCTTCCACACCGCACGCGGTGCCCCGTGCGGTCCGGCGCGCCGCGGGGCCGTTGCCGAGCCTTAGTGCGCGTGGAACGGACATTACCGGACTTCCGCGGTGCGGCTGCCGAACCCCTCCCCTCGGGTTACCGCAATGGTCACCCCTGGTGCGGCAGCCGTCCACACCCGGCCGGCGTCCGCAGAGACGGCTCCGGGGCGTCCACTGTGGACACCCCGGAGCGGTCGTACGCCGTTGTCAGACGGTGGGCGGCGGCGTGGAGCCGGGCGCCCGCCGGAGCTGGCTGAAGTCGCCACCGGCGGCCCGGAACGCCAGGAACGAGGCGACGGTGGCCGCGATCGCGCAGATCAGCCCGATGAACAACCCGAAGGTGACGCCCGCGTAGCCCGGCACCGTCAGCCACCGCAGCAGGATCAGCAGCGTGGCCAGGGCCCCGGCGCCGAGCGTCGCGGCCGCCGGCGGCACCGGCAGGTTGATCTGCGTACCCATGGTGCCGGCGAACACAAGGGCGCCGGCGGCGACGAGCAGCAGCACGGAGAACCAGGCAAGGAATCCGGCACTCCAGGCCGACCAGTTCACCGAGAACGGGCCTGCGGACCAGTGGAACCACGGCAGGAAGCTGTCGATGAACGCCAGCCCACCTGCGCCGATGACCACCCAGTCGAGGGTGGTCACCTTCTTGGGATCGAATCCCGCCATTCCGATACGCCTCCTGATAAGCCCGCGGGCATCGCTCGTGGGCAACGTACTGTGCCTAACGCTCGGAGCGGACACCACAAGCCCGATACGCGACCAAGGGGCAGACAGGTTCGCCCAGATGTGCAGCAACAGGATGACGCAAGATCACCGCCACCCGCCAGACGCAACTCTGCCACACCGCCAGATCACGGCCAGTAACCGGCCGCGGGAACTACCCGGACGGGCGGCCGCGGCCGTCGTACCCGGACCGTCAGCCCGCGGTCATGATCTCCCGGATGAGCTCGGCGGTCTCGCTGGGTGTCTTGCCGACCCGGACGCCGACCGCCTCCAGCGCCTCCTTCTTCGCCTGCGCGGTGCCGGAGGAGCCGGACACGATCGCGCCTGCGTGGCCCATTGTCCTGCCCTCCGGCGCGGTGAACCCGGCCACGTAGCCGACCACCGGCTTGGTCACGTGCTCGGCGATGAACTGCGCGGCCCGCTCCTCCGCGTCCCCGCCGATCTCACCGATCATCACCACCGCGTCGGTGTCCGGGTCGGCCTGGAAGGCGGCCAGCGCGTCGATGTGGGTGGTGCCGATCACCGGGTCACCGCCGATGCCGACGCAGGACGAGAAGCCGATGTCGCGCAGCTCGTACATCATCTGGTACGTCAGCGTGCCGGACTTGCTCACCAGCCCGATCCGGCCGGGCTTGCTGATGTCGGCCGGGATGATGCCGGCGTTCGACCTGCCGGGGCTGATCAGGCCGGGGCAGTTCGGCCCGACGATGCGGGTGCCCCTGCCCTGGGCGTACGCCCAGAACGTGGTGGTGTCGTGCACCGGGATGCCCTCGGTGATCACCACGCACAGGCCGATGCGGGCGTCGATGGCCTCGGTCACGGCGCTCTTGGCGAACCTCGGCGGCACGAACACCACCGTCACGTCGGCACCGGTCTCGGCCATCGCCTCGGCCACCGAGTTGAACACCGGCAGCACGCTGGCGGGGCCCTCCGCCCCGCCGGCCACGGCGGGGCCCTCGAACTCGACCTTCTGGCCGCCCTTGCCGGGGGTCACGCCGCCGACCACCTTGGTGCCGGCGCGCAGCATCCGCTGGGTGTGCCTGCTGCCCTCGGAGCCGGTCATACCCTGGACGATGACCCTGCTGTTCTCCGTCAGCCAGATCGCCATGTCACGCTCCCTGCGCGGCGAGCCCGGCGGCCCGGTCGGCCGCACCGTCCATCGTGTCCACCTGCTCCAGGTGGGGCAGCGCCGCGTCGGTGAGGATCCGCCGCGCGAGTTCGGCGTTGTTGCCGTCCAGGCGGACCACCAGCGGGTGGGTCACCTGCTCGCCACGGGAGGTCAGCAGGTCGAACGCCCGCACAATGCCGCCGGCGACCTCGTCGCAGGCGGTGATCCCGCCGAACACGTTCACGAACACGCTCTTCACCGACGGGTCGGACAGGATGATCTCCAGCCCGTTGGCCATCACCTCGGCGGAGGCCCCGCCGCCGATGTCGAGGAAGTTGGCCGGCTTGACCCCGCCGTGCCGCTCCCCCGCGTACGCCACCACGTCCAGGGTGGACATCACCAGGCCGGCCCCGTTGCCGATGATGCCGACCTCGCCGTCCAGCTTCACGTAGTTGAGGTTCTTCTCGCTGGCGCGCTGCTCCAGCGGGTCGGTGGCGTACCGGTCCTCAAACTGCGCGTGCTCCGGGTGCCGGAAGTCGGCGTTTCCGTCCAGCGTGACCTTGCCGTCCAGCGCGACAATTCTGCCGTCCGGGGTCTTCACCAGCGGGTTGACCTCGACCAGGGTGGCGTCCTCGGCGACGAACACCTGCCACAGCGCGACCACCACGTCGGCCGCCTGGTCCAGGATCTCCGCCGGAAACCCGCCCTGCACCAGGATCTCGCGCGCGGCGGCCGCGTCAATCCCGGTCAGCGCGTCCACCGGCACCCGGGCCAGCGCCTCCGGCTTCTCCGCCGCGACCTGCTCGATCTCCATGCCGCCCTCGCGGGAGGCCATCGCCAGGAACGTGCGGTTGGCCCGGTCGAGCAGAAACGAGAAGTAGTACTCCTCGGCGATGTCGCTGGCCTCGGTCACCAGCACCTTGTGCACGGTGTGGCCCTTGATGTCCATGCCGAGGATCGCGGCGGCCTTCTCGGCGGCCTCGTCCGGCGTCTCCGCCAGCTTGACCCCACCGGCCTTGCCCCGGCCGCCGGTCTTCACCTGGGCCTTGACAACCACGGTCCCTGCGCCACCGGTCTCACGCAGCCGCTCGGCGGCCGCCCGGGCCTCCTCCGGCGTCTCGGCGACGCTGCCGGGCAGTACCGGCACCCCGTGCTTGGCGAACAGGTCCTTCGCCTGGTACTCGAACAGATCCACGTCGTTTCCGTCTCGTTTCCGCTCGGTTGTCTGCCCGGCACCCTAGTCCCGCCGCGGTAGCGCGAACGGCTGGGTGCGCCTGCCGGGCGCCGACGTGGCCGGGCCGGCGTGGACCGCGAACGCGACGGGCCTGGAACCCAGGACAGCGAGGAGCCGCCCCTCAGGCATCATCCGGGCCGGGGCAGACCCGAAAGTCGGTCATCCGCTTACAGAACCGACATTCTCCCTTACCCAGTCAACGATGGACTGGGTGGTCGCGCCCGGTGTGAACACCTTTGTCACGCCGAGTTTCTCCAGCTCCGGGAGGTCCGCGTCCGGGATGATGCCGCCGCCGAACACCACCACGTCGCCGGCGTCGCGCTCGTTGAGCAGCTCGACGACGCGGCGGAACAGGGTCATGTGCGCGCCGGACAGCACCGAAAGGCCGATCGCGTCGGCGTCCTCCTGCAGGCTGGTCTCAACGATCTGTTCCGGCGTCTGGTGCAGGCCGGTGTAGATGACCTCCATGCCGGCGTCGCGCAGCGCGCGGGCGACGACCTTGGCGCCACGGTCGTGCCCGTCCAGGCCAGGCTTGGCCACGACGATCCGGATTCTGTCGCTCACGGCGGGAGTCTACCGCCGTGCCGCGGCTCAGGCCTGCCCGCGGGCCGGCCGCCACGTGATCTGCCACGCAGCGACCGCGAGCGCCGCGAACACCACCGCGGCGGCGATCTGGAACGCCGTACCGGTGTCGGCGTCCAGCGCGGTCGAGCGGATGACCAGCAGCAGGTTGCCCAGCGCCGCGGTGCCGAACATCGCGGCCAGCCCGGCGAACATCCCGACCACCGCCAGGCGCGGCCGGACGGTGGCCGCGCCGACCGCCACCGCGATGACCGCGGCGGCCAGCACCCAACCGCCCAGCAGGTCCAGCCCGGACCGATCGAACAGCGCCGGGACGGTGATCGTCAGGCCACCCGGCCGGGGGAACGCCGGCGGGAACGCCAACCCGGCGAACCCGACGAGGGCGGCGGCGAACCCGAGGCCGGCGAACGTGGGGCGCAGCGGGTCGAACGAACCGTCGTCGTCCATGTCGGTACGCCGCCAGGCCAGCAGGGCGAGCACCAGCACCACCGTGAGCGCCGCCAGCGCCACCACCTGCAGCACCAGCCCGGGACCGGGCGCGTACCGGAAGCTGCGCACCAGACCCTCGGGCAGCGGCAGGTCGATGCTGCTGTGGCCGCGGGTGTCCAGCAGCGCCACGGTGCGCAGGAGCTGTCCCAGCCCGTACCCGCCGGTGGCGATCAGCGCGGCCAGCCCGAGCCGGGGGAGCCGGCCGAGCAGGCACAGCACGCCTGCCACACCGACCACCGCGGCGGCTGGCAGCGGGACCAGGAAGTCCCACAGGTTGTGCGCGCCGCCCACGCCGCGACCGGCGTCGCGCACCAGTGGGAACGCCGGCTGGACCAGCAGCAGGGCGGCGGCCGCCACCGCGACGGCTCCGGCCAGCCGGGTCAGCGGGGAGATGGCGCCGACCACCAGGGCCGGCGTCGGAGCGGTCGTCGGGGCCTTCGGCCTGCCCGCGGCGGCATTCGTCGAGGCCTTCGCCGAGGGCTTGGCCGACGCCTTGGCCGGGGGGTTGGCCGGCGGCTTGGCTGAGGGCTTGGTCAGGGGCCTGGCCGGCGGCTTGGCCGACGGCTTGGCCGAAACGTCAGCCGAAGAGTCGGCCGAGGGCTTGGCCGACGCATTCGCCGAGGGCTCGGCCGAAACGTCAGCCGAAGAGTCGGGCTTGGCCGAGGGCTCGGCCGACGCATTCGCCTGGGGCTTGGCCGAGGGCTCGGCCGAAACGTCAGCCGAAGAGTCGGGCTTGGCCGCCGCATTGGCCGAGGGCTTGGCCGAAACGTCAGCCGAAGAGTCGGCCGAGGGCTTGGCCGACGGCTCGTCCGCGGTCCCGGCGGGCGCCCTGGTGCCGCCGGGCCGGGCCGCGCTCGGCCGTACGGTTGACCTGGTCGTGGTGGGCCGCGTCCTGGCGCCGGGCTTCTTCTTGGGCGGGCTCATGCCGCCGAACCCTAACAATCGCCGACGCCGGTGCTTGCACAGCGGCACCCTGCTTCGTTAACGTGCCTGCCCGGTGCCCATTGGGGCAACCTTCGCCCTCCCCCCGACGAAGGAGCACGACGTTCCGTGGCGCGACACCGCACACCCGGCGGACGGCACCGCGCCCTCTCTCCTCCGTCCAGCAAGGTCGCCTGGCTGACCGCCTCGGTCGCCGGTGCCGCCGTCGCGGCTCTCGGCTCAGGGCTACCCACGGTGTCCTCCCCCGAAACCTCCCCCGATCTGGCCGCGCTGCAGAACGTGTCCGCGGCGCCGGCCGAGGCCCCGATGCACGGGCAGTCGGCGATCAGCGCGGCGGTGGCGCACGACCGGGCCACCATGATCATGGCGGCGTCCAGGTCCAAACGGGAGGCACTGCGGCCACGGTGGGTACGGCCCGGAACCGGCTACCTGAGCTCCTGCTTCTGCTCGCGGTGGGGCACGTTCCACTACGGCATCGACCTGGCGGCGCCGTACGGCTCGCCGATCTACGCGGCCGGCGACGGCATCGTGATCAAGGTCGGCCGCGCCAGCGGGTTCGGCAACTGGGTGGTCATCCAGCACGCGAACGGCGACGTGACCATCTACGGCCACGAGTACAAGTACCTGGTGCACGAGGGCGAGCGGGTGCAGGCCGGGCAGCTCATCGCGCTGGTCGGCTCCGAGGGCGCGTCCACCGGGCCGCACCTGCACTTCGAGGTGCGGATCGGCGGGCTGGATGGTATCCGGGTGGACCCCGTCCCGTGGCTGGCGGAGCGCGGCGTCACGATCTGACCGTCTCAGCTCGCCGGTCGGTGACCGCCGGGTGTGCCGTGTCGTGTCCGATGACAACGATATGGGCGATTTCACGGCCGGACCGGACGGGCGCGATGTGCCGTCCCGCGGCCGTCGGGCAACATGGAGAGCCGTGAACGCCGCCGAACCCACCGCGCTGGCCGAGCCGCGGCCCGCGTTGCCGGCGCGGCTGCGGGAGAGCTGGATCGTCCGGCGCTGGCTGCTCACCCGGGCGCTGACCGTGTTCCTCCTGGTGCCGCAGGTCTTCGAGGTGCTGGGCGACGTGCGGTACTACTTCCACGGCGTGGACCGGCTGTTCGGGGCCGGCACCCTGGGCGACACGCTGCCGGAGTACCCGGCACCGTCGCTGGTCGTCTTCGGGCTGCCCAGGGCGCTGGTCGGCGACCACATGTGGATCTACGTGCCGGCATTCATGGCGCTGGTCCTGACCGTCGACGCGGCGTTCACCCGGTGGCTGTGGCGGGCGGCCGGGCGGCGGCCGGCCACCGGCCTGACCCTGTGGCTGTGGCTGCTGCCCGCGCTCGGGCCGCTCACGCTGTGCCGGCTGGACCTGGTGGCCGCCGCGCTGGCCGGCGGTGCGCTGCTGGCGATGGCGCGGCGTCCCGCGCTGGCCGGGGTGCTGGCCGGCGCGGGTGCCGCGGTGAAGCTGTGGCCGGCCGCGCTGGTGCCGTCGCTGTGGCTGCATCCCGCACCGGGCCGGCGCGGCGGCAGGTGGCGGATGCTGGCCGCGTTCGGCGTGACCGGCCTGGTGACCTGCGCCGCGGTGGTGGCGCTGGCCGGGACCGACCGGCTCGCCTCGCCCCTGACCTGGCAGTCCGACCGCAGCCTGCAGTTGGAGTCCTACGCCGCGCTGCCGCTGCTGGTGGCCGGCGTGTTCAGTCCGGGCACCTGGCACGTGGACTACACCCGGTTCCTCGCGTTCGAGATCGTCGGACCGGGGGTGCCGGTGCTGCTCACCGCGGCCTCGGTGGCAATGTTGCTGGCCGCCGCCGTACTGGCCGTGCTGTGGCTGCGCGCCGCCCGGCGGCGGGACGTCTCGCCGGCCGCCGTGGGCTGGCTGGCCACCGCCACGGTGGCCCTGGTGGTGGTCACCGACAAGACGCTGAGCCCGCAGTACCTGCTGTGGATCGGCGCGCTGCTGGCGGCCATGGGGGTCGGTGGCGGGGCCGAGTCGGGCACCGCGGACGAGGCGCTGCCGCGGGCGACCCGGCTGATGCTGGCCACCGCGCTGCTGACGCAGTTGTTCTACCCGACGATGTACGGGCTGCTCATCGACATCAACCCGGTCGCGGTGGCGGTGATCGTCGCCCGGGACGTGGTGCTGGGCATGCTCACCTGGCTGGCGCTGAGCCGCTTCTGGGCGCTCACCAGCGCGGGGCGCTCCGGGTGATCGCCGACACGACGGCGCCGGCCCCGGCGGGTACGGCGCGGCGGTGGACGCCGGGGCTGCGGCTGTGGGCGCAGTGGGCCGCCACCCGGGCACTGACGCTGCTGGTCCTCATCCCGGAGCACAAGGTGCTGGGGGACGTCCGCTACTACTTCGGCCAGGTCGACGGGCTGTTCCATGGCGGTACGCTCGGCGGCACCCTGCCGGAGTACCCGGTGCCGGCGGTGGGCTTCCTGATGCTGCCGCGGCTGGTCTCCGGGCACTGGGTGCTGGCGTACCTGGCCGCGTTCGTGGCGCTGATGCTGGCGGTGGACGCCGGCCTGTCCTGGGCCCTGTTCCGGGCCGCGGCCTGGCGGCACCGGCCGGCTCACGGCGGCCGCGGTCCCGGCCGAGGCGTCACGCTGTGGCTGTGGGTGCTGCCGCTGCTCGGGCCGATGATCCTGTGCCGGTTCGACCTGGTTCCGGCCGCGCTGGCGGGAGGCGCGCTGCTGCTGGTCGCCCGCCGGCCGGCGCTGGCCGGGGTGCTCCTCGGGGTGGGCGCCGCGGTGAAGCTGTGGCCGGCCGCCCTGCTGCCGTCGCTGTGCCTGCACCCCACCCCGGGCCGGCGGGGCGGCAGGTGGCGGCTGCTGGCCGCGTTCGGCGCGGTGGCCGCCGTCACGGTGCCCGTGGTCGCCGCGCTGGCGGGCACCACCCGGCTGGCCTCGCCGCTGCACTGGCAGGGCGAGCGCGGGCTGCAGGTCGAGGCGTACGCCGCGCTGCCGCTGCTCGTCGCGGACCTGTTCCGGCCGGACCGCTGGCACGTCGAGTACACCCGCTACTACGCGTTCCAGGTGGTCGGCCCGGGCACCGGCGCGGCGATGACCGCCGCCACGGTGGCCGGCGGGCTGGCGGTGCTGCTGCTCGCGGTGCTCTGGCTGCGGGCGGCCCGGCTGCGCGGCTCGGTGCCGCCCGCCGCCGTCGGGCTGCTCGGTGCGCTGACGGTGTGCCTGGTGGCGGTCACCGACAAGACGCTCAGCCCGCAGTACCTGATATGGGTGGCCGCCCTGCTCGCCGTGGTCGGCGTGCTTCATCCCGACGCGCTGCCCCGCGGGATCAACGCGGTGCTCCTGGCCACCTGCGCGCTCACCCAGGTGATCTTCCCGCTGAACTACGACCCGCTGGTGGCCGGCGAGCCGTACGCCGTCGTGCTGCTGGTCGTCCGCGACGCCGGCCTGCTCGCGGTGGCGTGGCTGGCCGGCCGGCAGGTCTGGGCGCTGACCCGTGGTCCCCGGCCGTGAGCGCCGTCGTGCGCCCCGTCGTGAGCGCGGTCGTGAGCCCCGTCGTGAGCCCCGTCGTGAGCCCCGTCGTGAGCCCCGTCGTGAGCCCCGTCGTGAGCGCGTCGTGAGCGCGGTCGTGAGGCGGCCCGGCCCGGCCGATGTCGCGCTGCTCGCAGCGGTGTTGGTCGCCGGCTCGGTGCAGCGGCACGCGGTCTACACCTGGTACGGCCTGCTGATCCTGATCGCCGGCGTCGGGTTGCTGTTCGGGGCGGTGCTGCGCGGGGCGGCCGGGTCCCGGCCGGCGCCGTGGTCGGTGGCGGTCGCGGTGCTCGCCACCGCGTGGTTCCAGCTCATCAAGCCGCCGTGGATGAACGTCGAGGGCACCGTGCTGCTGGCCGTGGGCGCCTGGACCGCCGGCCTGGCCACCCTCGGGGTGCTCGCCGTCCTGGCCGCGCCGGCCCGCTGGCGGTGGCCGGCCGGGCTGGGGGTGCTGGCCGCCACCGCGGTGTCGTACCTGCTCGTGGTGCGCGGCAGCGTGCGGGCGCTGATCGACGTGTGGGTCATCCTGCAGGGCGCCTCGCTGGGCGCCGCGCACGGGCAGAACCCGTACCGGATGACCTTCGACGGGGTGCCGCCCGGGCAGGTGAACGACTGCTTCAACTACCTGCCGGTCACCTTCCTGGCGCCGGTGCCGTCCCGGCTGCTCCTCGGCGACGTGCGCTACGCGGGGGCGGCCGTGCTGCTGGTCGGGGTGGTCGCGCTGGCCTGGCGCGCCCGCGGGGCGGCGCCGTCCCGACTGACCCCGCCGCGGGTCGCGCCGTCGCTGCCGGCCCCGTCCCGGGAAGCCCCGTCCCGGGAAGCCCCGTCCCGGGAAGCCCCGTCCCGGGAAGCCCCGTCCCGGGAAGCCCCGTCCCGGGAAGCGCCGTCCCGGGAAGCGCCGTCCCGGGAAGCGCCGTCCCGGGAAGCGCTGTCACGAGGAGCGCTGTCACGAGGAGCGCTGTCACGAGGAGCGCTGTCACGGGTCGCGCTGTCACGGGTCGCGCTGCCGCTGGCGCTGCTGGTCGGGCTGCTGCCCGGGTCGCTGTACGAGGTGCAGCAGGCGTGGAACGAGGCGATCCTGGTCGGCGCGCTGGCCGGCGCGGCGCTGCTGGCGGACCGCGGCCGGCCGTGGTGGGCGGTGGCCTGCGTCGCGGTGGCGTTGGCCACCAAGCAGCACGTGGTGCTGCTGCTGCCGCTGCTGGCGTTCTGGCCGGCCTTCGGGGTACGGCGCGCGGTGGTGGCCGCGGCCGGCGGCGGGGCGCTGTGCCTGCCGTGGTACCTGTGGGACCCGCCCCGGTTCACCCACTGCACGGTGGACTTCTTCCTCGACCTGCCGGCCCGCGCCGACTCGCTGTCGGTGTGGCACCTGCTGCCGCACGGGGTGGGCACGCCGCTGCTGCTGGTGGCCGCGGTCGCCAGTTACGCGGTCGCGCTGCGGTCGCTGCCCCGCGACGGCGCCGGGCTACTGCTCGGCTGGGGGCTGATCCTGGCCGCCTGGGACCTGGTCAACAAGCAGAGCTTTCTGAACCAGTGGCTGCTCGTGGCTCAGCTCACGCTGGCCGCCCTGGCTCTGTCCGCCGCCGCCTCTCCACCCCGCCAGGCCGCCCTCCCGAAACTCGGCAGACTGACCACCAGCCCTCGACAGATTGACCACGAACCCTTCGGCAGATTGCCCACCAACCCCTCGGCAGACTGACCATCCGCTGCTAGTCGAGGGGCACAACCGGATGTCGATCTCTACCCGCGGCACGCGAACTCGCTGGTAGCTGACGCGCTGGCGGACACCCGGATAGTTGCGATCAACGGTGCCCGGCAGACCGGCAAGAGCACGCTCGCCCGCCTTGTCCTTGGCAGTGCGCCGCGGGGAACAGCCTATCGGTCGTCGTCGGTGAACGCTCTATACGTCCGGGAGTTCATCAAGGAGCGGCGTCGTGGTCCTTCGGCGTCAACCTAGCATCAACCTGGTTTACAGCTGGCCGACGTGCGGCTCCCCGTTGACCGTGTGGTCTGCCTGGCGCCCCGACCCGCCGGGCTGCCGGCATCCATCCAGGGCTTGAGCCACCGATCTGGGTGCCGTCGCCCCAAGGGCGCCTCTACCATCTGAGCGCGGCGATGCTGTGGCCGGGAGGGGCGCGGTGTGGACGGCAATGGGCGATC
>WNGF01003268.1_pt1 | contig 23035 bp, 25 predicted proteins | sample 5400641 | NCBI WGS metagenome assembly WNGF01 (sample SAMN13153371, study PRJNA577476) | soil metagenome | isolation source: 80 cm soil or saprolite under grassland replicate 2 | place: USA:California | collected 2016-06-15 | reverse complement strand
TGTCGCGTCACGCCAAGTCGAACTCGATCGATGCGGCCACCCTGGCCCGCCTGGCCTTGGTGGACCCCGGGGGGCTCCGACCGGTCGAGCTCCCCGGTGCGGACCGAGCCTCGCTCGACCGTCGGGTGCGGGCGGCCGACCGGTTGACGCGCGCGGCGGCGAAGCACAAGGGCCGGATCAAGGACCTGGTGCGCATGCTCATGCCGGCCTGCCCTCTTACCGGGGACATCAGTCGGGCCGACCTCGCCGTGCTGGAGCGCTACGCCGACCCGAACGTCCTGCTCAGGGCGGGGAAGGCCCGGCTCACCGCGGTGATCGCCCAGGCATCTCGCAACCTTCTGGGCGCAGAGCGCGCCGAGCAGTGGCTGGCCGCGGCCAGGGCTTCAGTGGAGCTCTACGCAGGGGAGGGGGCGGTGGCCTTCGCCGATCTCGCCGCCGAAGTGGCCACCGAAGTCAGGCTGCTCCGCGCGGTCGAGGCGGAGCTCGCCCTCCACGCAAAGGCGAGGGAGCAGGCCTACCACAAGGTCGACCCCGAGGGGTTGGCCCGGTCGCTGCCCGGCGTGGCCGAGGTGGGCGGCCCGGTGCTTCAGGCCGCCGTGGGCAGGGCGCACCGGTTCGGGAACGGTTCGCAGTTCAAGAGCTTCACCGGGCTTACTCCGAAGGCCTCGGAGACCGGGGAGACCGATCGCAAGGGCCGGCCCATGTCCAAGGCGGGGTCATCGCTGCTTCGCACGCAGCTGCTTCGCTCCGCCGACACGGCCCGAACGATCGATCCCCAGCTCGCTCAGATCTACTACACGCAGATGGTGGAGCGCGGAGCGAACCACCTTGGGGAAGGCCCCTCACCAAGTCCTCTCAGGACATGTCTCTCGCGCTCGTAGCGCAGTTCCGAGGCGACCTTCCCCGCGGGACATCGTCGACGCAGCGAGCCGCGCGGTCAAGGCGGCTGGGGGGGGTGCTTGACAACCGACCGCCGTCCGACGCGTCCTGCGTCGAACCGGTCTCGGGCCGGCCCCTCGGCGGATGGGTCCCACCTGGAGCGAGTTCCGAGCACAAGCGAGGGGGGTGATCGCGTGTGACTTCTTCACGGTCGAGACCGTGTTCCGGAAGACGCTCTACGTCCTGTTCTTCATCGAGCTCTCCACCAGGCGGGTGCACGTGGCCGGCACGACCGGCCGACCCGACTCGGCCTGGGTCACCCAGCAGGCCCGGAACCTCGCGATCACCGGAGGGCTCGAGGACAAACGCACTCTGCTCCGGGATCGAGACTCGAAGTTCTCCGGCCCCTTCGATGAGGTCTTCCGCACGGAAGGACTCCGGGTGCTGAGGACACCCGACCGCGCGCCGAGGGCGAACGCTGTCGCCAAGCGCTGGGTGGGCTCCGCTCGACGGGAGTGCCTCGACCACATCCTTGTAATGGGTCGGCGCCGTTACGGCGCGTCCTCGGCGCCTACGCCGAGCACTACAACCGGGCGAGACCGCATCGGGGCCTCGCCCTGCATTCACCCGATCCCGCACCTGCACACCAAGGAGCCGTGGGGACGAAAGTCCGTCGGCGCGACGTCCTTGGCGACTCATCCAGGAGTACCGGCGGGCCGCGGCGTGACCAGGCTCCGGATTTTGGAGCCCGACAGGGTTAACTCTTCGCTGGAGTCCTCATCGCGCTGCGCGCAACGGCGCGTTCGTCGGGGCTCGAGCGGACATGAGCGTTGCCCGCGGCGCTCTGGGCCATAGAGCGTGCGGGGAGGTGCGGAGGCGACGGGGATCCCGCAACCACCTCATCAGGCCTCGCGCGCCGCCCCGTGGCGGCTGGCCCCGGCCGCGGCATCGGTCGCCGCTCGGTGGTCTCCGCCCGAATCGACGCCCAGAGGAAGCCTCCGAGGCCAGCCAACCCGCCGAGGAGAACGGAGCCTTGAAGGAAGTCAGCGATCGATCCAGGAACCACGGCTCTCCTCCTTCTATCTATCTGTGAGCGTGACTACTAGGGCTCTACGTATTGCATGTGTACCCGCCTGCGGTTAGCGGACGGTTAGGGCCGGGCCACGCGACCGGAAAACAATCTGGGCGATTCGATGCCGACCCCCAAGAACGGGAAGGGACCTCAGGTCGATGTGTTCGGTAGGACCACTCTGAACTCGCTCCCCCGTCCGGGCTCACTCGACACCTCGATCCGAGCGTCCAGGGCCTGGGCGGATCGCCTGGCGAGGGACAGACCGAGACCCGACCCGCCCGTGGCGCGGTCTCTCGCCCGGTCTACCCGGTAGAAGCGATCGAAGATCCTTTCGAGATCCTCACGAGCGATCCCGATGCCGGTGTCCGCGACCGACAGCACGAGGGCCTGCCCCCTCCAGTCGGCCCGGACCCTCACGCTGCCTCCCCGTGGCGTGTAGCGGATGGCATTCGACACGAAGTTGTCGAGGACGGTCTCGAGGAGCCGGCGGTCCGCGGAGATGTGGTGATGGTCGGCTTCCACCGAGAGCTCCACCCCCGCCCTTCCCGCAGCGGGACGGAACCGCGCCCCGACGCTCCGGCAGAGGTCGTCCACGTCCACGTCGTCTCGGCGAACGGGCTCCGCGAGGTCGAGTCGCGTCAGGCGCCTGAGATCCTCCAGCAGCGACCCCAGCCGCCTGGTCTCGGTCTCGATGAGACCGGCCGCCTCCGCTCGCTCCTGGTGCGTCACGAGCGTCCCGTCCGCGAGGGCCCCGGCCAGCCCCGAGATCGCGTTCACGGGGGTGGCAATCTCGTGAGCGACGTCGGCTAGGAACTGGCGTTGGTCGCGGTCGATCGCCTCCAGACGGGCGGCCATCGAATCGAAAGCGTTCGCCAGCCGAGCGAACTCGTCGGGCCCTACTGCGCCGATCCTGGCCCCAAGGTCCCCCGCCGCCACCCGGTCCGCCGCCGCCACCGCCCGGTCGATCGGAGCCTGAAGCGCTCTGGTCAGCAACCAGGCGGCCCCCAGTGCTGCGGCGATCACGAGGAGCACCCATCCTCCCACGACCAACGTCAACTCCAGGGACGAGCCCGGGACTGGCGGGTGGTAGTCGCGGACGACGACGCGGCCGCCGGGGAACGAGCTCGTCGCCTCCAGTTCGAAGGCCGAACCCGTGACGGCGGGGCCGGCGAAGATCCTTCGGCCGTCCCGGTAGACCAGGATCTGGTCGTTGGGGAGCACCGACTGGATGATGCGAAGACGTCGGACGTCTGCGCCCGCCACGACCTGAGCGGCGATGGCCCGAGCGATCTGGAGGGCCTTGGCGTGGTCTGCCGCGTGCTCCTCCCTCTGCTGGATCCGCCCGATGGCCATCCGGGCTCCTGCGAACCCAACGGCTCCCGCGACGAGCACGGCCACGAGGAACCACACGCGGAACGAGGCGAGGCGAGGCTTCATTCGGCCTCCAGCCGGTAGCCGACCCCGCGCAGCGAGCTGATGTGGAGGGCATTTCCGAGCTTGCGGCGAAGCGCGGCCACGTGGACGTCCACGGTCTTTGGCGAGACATAGGTCGTCCCCCACGCTGCGTCTAGGAGCTGGTCGCGGGTCAGGGCGCGGCCGGAACGCTCGATCAGGGTCAATAGCAGATCGAGCTCCCTGCGGGTGAGCTCCACCGGTCGGCCGTCCACGGTGCACCGGCGGGAGGCCTTATCCACCTGAACCCGGCCGGCCCGCAGCATCGACCCCGTCTCTTCGAAACCACGCGCCCGGCGGAGGTGGGCCCGAACCCGGGCCACCACCTCCGGAGCCGAGAACGGCTTCACCACGTAGTCGTCGGCGCCGAGCTCCAGTCCGGCCACCCGATTGGTCTCCTCCCCTCGGGCGGTCAGCAGGATGATCGGGACCGCTGATCGGGCCCTGATGCGGCGGACCACCTCGAAGCCATCCAGCTCGGGGAGCATGACATCGACCACGGCCAGGTCCACACCGCCCCCCCGCAGGAGGGACAGGGCCTGCTCCCCGCTCGCCGCCTCGAGGACCTCGAAGCCCTCCTTGGCCAGATAGGCTCTGAGCAGGTGCCGGAGGGCGGGCTCGTCGTCCACCACGAGGATGCGGCTGCCCGGAGCCCGGGCTGGGACATTCATCGTCCTCTATTGTGGCAAGCCCTCACCCACCTCTGGCCCGCGCCTTACCGTCCCCTAACGGATCCGACGTACGGTCGATCCTCACTGCATGGAAGCGAGCATCGGACAGTGATGGCCGGGATTCCTGCCGCGGAGACGAAGCCCGCGCCCGTGGGAAGGACTCTGGCCGTCGATGATGAACCGGGCGTGCTCCGCCTGATTTCCCGTGCCCTCGGTGCCGAGGGCATCGAGGTAGACCAGGCGAGTGACGGGGAGGACGGGCTCCGGCGGGCCCTTGCCACCCCCTACGACGTGGTCGTCCTCGACTTGCAGCTGCCGAAGCTCGATGGGATGACCGTCCTTCGGCGTCTCCTCTCGGCCAGACCCGGTCAGGCAGTCATCATCTCCACTTGTCGGAACGACCCCTGGACGAGGAATGAATGCCTCGGCGCCGGAGCCCGGGCCTTCCTACCCAAACCGTTTTCCCTAGTCCAGCTCCTGGCCACAGTGGCAGCCGCTTGCCCCCGCCGTGTCAGCGAAACTCCTTGACTTGCGCGGCTTGCCCTTCGATTGGCAAGCTGCGGCCGAGAGTCACCTTCTTCTCCCCTCCCGCTCGCCTCCGCGCTGCCACCGCAGACCCCTTGCCAGTCTGCGCCAGTCCTCCTCCCCCGGCGCGGCGGGCCGGCTGGCGGAGCGCCGGATGACCTGGAGGGGTACCAGTTCGGGTACCAGCTGGGAGGGGGACGATTCTCCCTCTTGCTGACCAAGGAAAACGAGTGGGGCGCGGTGGACTCGAACCACCGACCGAGTGAGCATGAGGGGCTCTCACCGCGAGATCGTGGGTTCAACCCCCGAAGACCGGGTCGGCCCCGGCGAACAGATCGAGATCCAAGAGCGCCGTGCGGTCATCGTCGATCAACACATGGTCGGGCTTGAGGTCGCCGTGCGTCGGAGCTGGCTCCACGTCGTTGAGCCGGCCCGCCACCAGAGCCACAACCTCGCGTACAGCCTCGGTGAGCGACGGTCGAACCGTTGAAACCAGGGCCGCAGCCCGGCCCACGTCGTCGAGCTCGGCGCTGGCCGGGCGTCGGCGAGAGGTCGGCGGCGGCAGCGAATGCCACACCGCAAGGGCGCCAGCCACCCGGCGCATCATCGGACGAGGGTCGTCTGTCTCGAACAGGAGATCCGCCAGCGACCGCCCGGGGACCGCTTTCTGCACGAGCGCGAGGTGGTCCTTCAGATAGGCGACCGGCTCGGGGACGTCGAACGCGTCTGTGCCAGGTCTTCCCGCCTCTCGCGCTGCTCGCAACGAGATCAGCACCTCATTGGTGAGGGCACCCTGCTGGTCGCGATACGCCTTCACGTACCGAGTGACCCCGCCGTTCGAGTCCTGGTCCCAGCGCAGCGCACATCCCAGTCCGGCGCGGTACCGGATGGGCTCTGCGTTCCAGGGACCGTGGCCCCCGGAAGTCGCCACCTGGCCGGCCAGCCGTTCGGGCTCCATCAGCACAGACAGAGATCGCAGTCGCCGGTCGAAGGGGAAGACCTGCAAGATGAGGTCGCGCTCCGGGACCAGCGTGACCGGCGACAGACAGTCACCCACGGGTGCGGTCGCAGGACCGCCCTCGACACCTTCCTGTCGTTTCCCGGTCTCTTGCGGCCGGAGTGCGGCCTGGCGAGACACTCCCTAGACGGTTCGAAGGGCCTCGGTGGGCGACATGCGTGACGCGCGAAGAGCCGGGTACAGGCCGGCGAGGGCGCCGATCACCAGCGACGTGGCGATCCCCGCACCCAGATACGGTGCCGGCAGGATCACGCCCCAGCCCCGGATGCGTGCGTACGCGATGGTGATGAGGCCGCCGGTCGCGACACCCGCCACGCCGCCGATGGCGGCGAGCATCAGCGACTCGCTCAGGAACTGGATGACGATGTGCCGCTTGGTCGCCCCGAGCGCCCGGCGCAGCCCGATCTCGGAGCGCCGTTCGAGCACCGATATGACCATGATGTTGGCGATACCGACTGCCCCCACGAGCAGCGCCACGGCGCCGAGGCCGAGCAGGAGCTCGGTGAACGCGCTCGCGGCTGCCGCCCGGGCTTCGATGGCCTCGGTCGGGCGCGAGGCTTCGACCTGGTCGGGGTGCTCCGGATTGACAGTTGACGCGAGCAGTCCCAGAACGGCGTCGACCGAGCCGGGGGCGGTGCGGACGAAGATCGTGCTGGCGACGCCGTCGGAGCCGAGGTATGCCTGGGCGGCGGGGACCCCGATGATCGCCGACCGGTCGAGATCGGGGTTGAGATCCAGCGTGTGGAGGATCCCGATCACCGAAAACCATTGGTTGCCGATCCAGACCCGCGGCTGCTCCGAGAGGTCCCTGATCCCCAGGCGGTCGGCCGCCACGGAGCCCAGGACGGCCAGGGGGTACCGGTCCGTCGCGCCGTCGAGGAACCGGCCCTCGGCAACCGTCCCCTTCAGGGTGCCGAGGATCCCGGGATCGACGGCCTTGACCGTGAGGCCGCCGGTCCTGGTTGTGGGGATGTAGTCGGTTCGGAACACGTTCGCCGCCACGTCCACCTGGGCCGAGACCCGTTCCACCCCGTCGAGGCGGCCGGTCATGGCGAGGGCGGTCTCGGGAAGCCGGGCGGTGCCCAGGCCGAGGCCTTCGCTGGCCTGCACGCGCAGGAGGTTGGTCCCGAGCCGGTCGAGCTGGGCCAGCAGATCGGACTTGCTGGACTCCGACAGGCCGAGCGTGGCGATCATCGCCGCGATCCCGATAAGGATCCCGAGCGCCGACAGCAAAGAGCGGGTTCGCCTGGTCCGCAGGCCGACCGTGGACGTGCGTACCGCGTCGGCGGGGTGGAGGCGGCTGGGGGTGAGGCCGCCGGTCATGGCTCCCCTCCCTCGTCGGTGGGAGGTTCCGGGGGATGGGACGACGCGGACACCTGAGGACGGATACTCGTGGCGTCGCGCTCGATGCGGCCGTCGCGGATGCCGATGCGCCGTGGGAACCGCTCGGCGACCTCGAGGTTATGGGTGATCACCACGATGGTGATCCCGTCTCCATTGAGGTTCTCGAGCAGCTCGACGATCTCCTCGCTCGAGCGGCTGTCGAGGTTGCCGGTGGGCTCGTCCGCGAGCACGATCGCGGGCCGACCGACGATGGCGCGGGCGACCGCGACGCGCTGCCGCTCCCCGCCGGAGAGTTTGGTGGCGGGATGGTCGATCCGGTAGCCGAGTCCCACGCGCTGGAGCGCGTCGCGCGCAAGCAGGCGGCGGTCGCGGGCGGGGATGCCCGTGTACAGCAGGCCGTCGGCCACGTTGTCGAGGGCGGTCTCCGCTTCGAGGAGGAAGAACTCCTGGAAGACGAACCCGATGCTCCGGGCCCGCAGCGCGGAGAGTTCCGCGTCGGAGAGCGTCGCCACGTCGCGACCGGCGATGCGTACCTGGCCGGAGGTGGCTCGGTCGAGAGTCCCCATGATGTGCAGCAGGGTCGACTTCCCCGATCCCGACGGTCCCACGATCGACGCCAGCTCTCCGTCGGCGATATCCAGACTGACGCCGTGCAGGGCCCGCACCGGCGGGGGGCCGGCGTAGTCCTTGACTACTTCGCGAAGCGCGATGACCCCGTCGGGGCCGGGCGTTTCGGTCGCCTGCTCCTCGGTCCAGTCGCGGGCGAAGAGAGTCACGCCCCGGCCTCTGCCACCACCACGCGGTCCCCCGGTTCAAGCCCCGTCGCCCTGATCTCCACGAGGCCCTTGATCCCGTCGAAGAGCCCGGGCGTGACCGCCACTGCCTGGATGCGGTCCTCGCGGTCCACCTCGACCACGTAGCCGCCGGGGACCGCCAAGAGCGCGGTCACCGGGACGGCGAGCACGTATTCACTGGTGTCGGTGACCACGCTGACCGTCGCCGAGGACCCGGCGAGCCCGGCGGCGTCGGCGGGCTCCTCGAGCGAGACGGTCACGGGAACCGTCTCCGAATCGCCCGGCTGCTGCTCACTCGAGGCAGCCCCCTCCTGTCCCACGGAGGCCACGGTGCCCGGGGTCGCCTCGGCGTTGGCGAGTCGGACGATCACCCGGTCTCCGACCGAGACCAGCGAGAGCTGGGTGGGCTCGAGGTCGATCGTCACTACCGGAGCGGGCGGTCCGACCGCGAGAACCTGGGCCCCCGGGCTCACGGCATCCCCCGGCGTAAGCAGGTGCTGATCGATCCGCACGGCGCTCGGGAGGAACACCACCTCGCCGAGGTCCACCACGCCGTCGACCCTGGCACCGATGTCGCGCTGCCACCGCCGGACCGCAGCGCCTGTCGCGGACGTGAAGGTGTCATCGACGGTGAACCCCCCGTAGCCGAGCGCCTCGAGATTGCGTTCGAGCTGCCTGATGTCGGCGCCGACCACGCCGGCTCGGAGGGGTCGCCAGGCGGGGATCGGCCCGAGGAGCAGCGCGACGGGTCGCTCGTCGACCGAAAACAGGATCCCGCCGCGTCGGACGACCGCCCCCTGGGTCGCCAGGCCGGTCAGTGTCGCCCCGCCTTCAGCTCCGGCAAGCCGGTTGGCGACGGTGCGGTCGGCCACGTAGGCGAGTCCGCCGGGCAGGTCGGTCCTTTCCTGGACGTCGGTTCGCACGACCTTCCCGAATGTCGCCGGGGTGGCGCCGGTGGGGCCCGCCGTGTTCGAGGAGCGCGGCGCGAGGAGCCATCCGCCGCCTGCGCCCACCATCAGGAGTGCCAGGATCAGCGCCCATCGCCAGCGCCGCCGACGGGGAACGGCCCGCCCGGGCCCCTCGCGGGGTTCGGCGGGGCCGGTCCGCTGGGATGGCTCGGCTGGAGCCGCGCGTTCGTCACTTCTCAGCTGCGACATCGCTAGTGCCCCTCACCGTGACCGAAGCCCTCCGAGCCGAAGATCTGCTGCTCGCATGCCTGCAGCGCCTTCTGCACGGTTGGGTCGGACCGGTTGATCGCGTCCACGAACTGGGCCCCGGGATCGTGGCCGCCCTCGCTGAAGTCGGGGTCGGGGACGTCGACCCCGCGAGCGCGCATGCACTGGGCTAGGCGCAGGAACTGGTCCTGGGTCTTGGTGACGTCGCCGTGGCTGAACTCCTGGGTGACCCCCCGCAGATACTTGTCGCATTTGTCCCGGGCCGCCGCGAAGGCCTCGTGTGCCCGGGAGCCGTGCCCGCCCGGCGGCCGTTGGATCTGGACGTTCCCCTTGGAGTCCACGATCGGGTCGGGCATGTCGGTGATGCCCTGCTCGCGCATGCACTGGGAGAAGGCGAGGAGCGCCGCCTCGGTCGAGGCGTCCGGGTTTCGGGTAGCAGCGCCACCGGTCGAGCCGCACGCGGCCGCGACCATGCCGACGGCGGCTACCAGCGCCAGCAGCCACCGGCGCAGACCGAAGCGCGGTGGAGATCCAACCGCATCGTTGTCGGGAGCATGAGACGGCTCCCGCGCTCCGCAGTTCATCCTCGTTTGTGTCATTGATGTCGCCTCCTCGATCACGTGACGGCCCCTATCGCACACCTTGGGGCGTTAGACCGGCGTTAGGGCTGCCCTAACAGCCCCCTAACGCCCTGACCAGGCATGATTGGGTCGTGCGTGTCTTGGTGGTCGAGGATGAGCGTCTGCTCGCGGATACCATCGCCGATGGGCTGCGCCGTCAGGCGATGGCCGTCGACGTGGCCTACGACGGCGAAGCCGCGCTGGAGCGGGTCGCCGTCAACGACTATGACGTGGTGGTCCTCGACCGCGACCTGCCCGTCGTGTCCGGCGACGAGGTGTGCACAGCCTTGGTCGACTCCGGCGCCGATACCCGGATCCTGATGCTCACGGCCGCGACCGCAGTCCCCCAGCGGGTCGCCGGACTCGGACTGGGCGCGGACGACTACCTCACGAAGCCGTTCGCGTTTGCCGAGCTGACCGCCCGGATCCAGGCGTTGGGCAGACGAGCCCGACCCGCCGCCCCTCCTGTCCTGGAACGCGCCGGCATCCAGTTGGACCAGCATCGCCGAACGGTCACCCGAGACGGCCACGCCGTTGAGTTGTCCCGCAAGGAGTTCGCCGTCCTCGCCGAGCTCCTGCGGGCCGAGGGCGGCGTGGTCTCGGCGGAGCAACTGCTGGAGAAGGCGTGGGACGAGCACATCGACCCGTTCACCGGCGTCGTCCGGTTCACCATCATGATGGTGCGCCGGAAGCTGGGCGGCCCTCCGGTCATCGACACCGTTCCCGGTACGGGGTACCGCATCCCATGACCGACCCGCATCGCCGATGGCGCTCCACGATCCGGGTCCGCCTCTCGCTGCTCTACGCAGGGGCGTTCTTCCTCGCGGGGGCGGCGCTGGTCGGTCTCATGTACTTCTTCATGGGCCAGGCCCTGGACCGCCAGGTGACGGCCCGGATCGGCATCACCCAGCACCTGCAGCAGTCGAACGGCACCGAACCGGCCTCCCAACAGCGCGCCCATCAGCAACAGGAGGAACTGCGCGCCCAGTTCGAACAGGACAGGGATGACACCCTGAACTCCATGCTCGTCACGTCCCTCGTCGCGCTCGCGGTAGTCGGCGTCGCAGCCGGAGGACTCGGGTGGCTCCTCGCGGGACGGGCGCTGCATCCCCTGCAACAGATCACCGCGACGGCCCGGCGGGTCGCCGCCCGGAGCCTCCACGAACGCATCGCGCTCGACGGGCCCCACGACGAGATCAAGGACCTCGCCGACACCTTCGACGCCATGCTCGAGCGACTGGATCGCTCCTTCGACAGCCAGCGACGGTTCGTCGCCAACGCCTCGCACGAGCTGCGCACTCCGCTCACGATCAACCGCACCCTCATCGAAGTCGCACTCGATGATCCCCAGGCGGACGAGTCGCTCCGCCAGCTCGGTGCGAACCTGCTCGCCGTCAACGAGCGCCACGAACGGCTCATCGACGGCCTGCTCACCTTGGCCAGCAGCGAACAAGGCATCACCGATCCCACTCCCATCGATCTGGCCGATTTCGCTCGGCACGCCGCCACGGAATCTCAGGGCACGGCGATTGCGGCCGGCATCGACATCCGGACCCACCTGCAGCCCGCCCATGTCAGCGGCGACCCGGTCCTGGTGGAACGGCTCATCCAGAACCTGCTCGACAACGCGATCCGGTACAACCTGCGCGAACACGGCGAGATCACAGTCACGACTGAAACCACCAACGGGTACGCCCAACTCGCCGTCGAGAACACCGGACGGCCTGTCCCCGCTTACGAGATCCCCACCCTGTTCGAACCCTTCCGCCGGGCGCCCACCAGCGAACGACGCGCCGACTCAACGAGTACTCCTACTGGCCGAGGAGCGGGACTCGGACTGTCCATCGTGCGCTCCGTCGCCCACGCCCATGGTGGGGACGTCGACGCCTCTCCCAGGAAAGAAGGTGGCCTCACCGTGCGGGTGCGACTACCTGCGGCGCGAGTCGATGTCCCTCATCCGTCGTGAGATCCGCGGCGCAGAACTCCTCTTCGGCTTGACATACTGACTTCTGCGACCTCTCCGGTCGTCGGCTGCCACGAGCTCACTTGTCACGTGCGGCCTGAATGCGGCCGGAGCGTGGGGGTCGCGATCAGCGAACTTCAAAAAGGATCTCCGACCTGCGCGTTTCAGAGCGGACGACGGGATTCGAACCCGCGACCCCCACCTTGGCAAAAAAAAGGGGGGGTATCCATCTCAGTGCGGTGACCCCCCAGATGTTGCGGTCAGACCAGTTCACCCAGGGGCGATGGGCGCAACATCTTGAGCTGCCCGCACCGACGTGGATATCCCCCAAAAAAAATTGGATGGCGGATGTCTCATGCGTCTCCGCCGGTCTCACCAGTGTCCCTGAGCTGCACATTCTTGGCGCTCTTGTCTCATTCTCACGAGATCGCTGTAGTCGACCCCCATTTCGTTGGTGATTTCGTTGGTGTACATGGGGTCTCCCCCCAGCACAGAAAGGGGGTCCCGGGACGATCGCCTCGGCCCGGCTGACCACCCCGACGTCCTCGTCCACCTTCGCGTCGCGCCGGCCGCAAGCCGCGGCCGGCCTCGTCCGGTTGGGTGCGGAGCTGCCGCTACTCGAGGTGGAACGGCAGCCGCTCGTCCTCCGGCGACAAGACGAACTGCTCGGACGCCGTCGCACGGTACAGGCGCAGACGCGAGTCCGGGCCGACGTCGTCTGGCGTCCATCCGCGGCCGCCCCGCTCGAGCGACCGCCGAGAGAACACGGTCATGCCTCGCTCGATCTCCCCCGCGGCGGTCACCTGCTCGGCCCGAGCGGCCAGGTAGACGGCCCTGCCCGTGCCCATCGGGACGGTCGAGTCGAAGATGACGATGCCGACCTCGGGGCGGACGGCGATGTTCTGCGAATGACGTGCGCCGGGCTTCGAGACCCAGAAGAACTCGCGGTACGACGCGGGCGCGTACCAGACCGGCGACGCCCAGGGCAGTCCGTCTGCATCGGCCGTGCCGAGCGTCATGTAGCCGTTGCCGTCGACGATGGCTCGCGCCATCGCCTCGCGTTCGGCGAGATCCATCAAGCGGGCGATGCTACACCGATGGCGTGGTCGCCGGCCGACGGAGAGGGCTCGACGTGATCGATGTGTGGCGGCATAGCGGACAGGACGGACGCCGCCGGACTGGTCGGACACGAATCGACTCTTGAGGTCGGCCGCCCACAGGTGGTTTGCAGTCGCCGCACGTCTGGGCGGCCCCGCGGCCCCTCTATGGTAAGGAGGGGGTCGACGGTTCGAGTCCGTCAGAGGGCTCTGCAAAACCCCCCACGCTTCCCGAGCCACCGCTTCCCGGGCCGACGCGCCACCGTAGAGCGCCCGAGCCGGCCCCCGGTGGTAGCGTCGGTGCATGATCAACGCCCACCTCGCAGCGGACCTCATCGCGGACGGTGAACAGTTGCCCGTATTCGTCTGGACAATCGACCACCCCGCGGGCCGCGTCCTGGTCGACACCGGCATGATCGACTTGAGGCCCGAGATTGACGATATGAGCCCGACGCCGCACCCCGAGAACATCCCGCGCGACGTCGCCTGCGTCATCAACACCCACCTGCATTTCGACCACTGCGGGGGCAACCGCCTCTTCCCGGGCGTGCCGATCCACGTCCAGGCACGCGAGCTCGCCGACGCGCGTTCGCTCGACGACTACACGATCCGAGAATGGGTCGACTTCGACGGCGCGACGTATGTCGAGCACGAGGGCGAGGCGGAGGTGCTACCGGGAATCCGCCTGCTGCCGGCGCCCGGGCATACGGACGGGCATCAGGTGGTCGTCGTCGAGACCGACGCCGGTACAAACGTTCTCGGAGGCGACGTAGGCGTCTGGTTCGGCGAGCTCGGCAGCGGCACGACCGAGGGACAGCGTCGCGTGCTCGCGCTCGGAGCGCCTACGTGGCTCTCTCACGCGCCTGGGCCGAAGATCCCGGAACATCGCCCGTAGGCCACGGACCGCCGCCGGCCACCGGTGCCAGGCGTCCACCTCGACCCAGGGGCTGAACCGGCGTCGGCCCCGCCTGCGGCCGCCGCCGATCACCGCGGCATCGCACTGCAGCCGGACCGTCAGGTCCTTGCGAAGCGGGTCGGCGCCCTCGAACCGAGCGACAGGTGAACCTGCCCCCGGGCCGAGATCAACACAACCGGTGGCTCCTCTCAGGGAGTACGTCGCGGCCGCCGGAGACAAGCGGTTCGATCGGCTGGCGGAGCTGGTCCATCCCGACGCCATCCTCGACGGCACGGTGAAGGCCCAGGCAGAGGGAGCGGAGGCGTTCGTCCAGGGGTTCCGCAACCTTGGTCCGATCATCGAGCGCAACGAGGTGCGGGATCTCGTCGTCGAGGGGGATCGCGCGTTCGTCCTGTACGACTTCGTCACCGGCACGCCGGTCGGCCCGGTGCTCTGCGGGGAGCTCCTGACCATCGAGGACGGCCTGATCCGTTCGAGCACGCTCATCTTCGACTGGCGCCGGTGGCCCGAGGTCCTGCAGGAGCTTCAGACTCGGATGGCCGCGGCGCGCCAACCCGAGACGGCGGACGCCTGACCCGCAAGCACGCACCTTCACGACTGGCGCCACTACCCCCACCTGCGAAGGGTTGAGCCGCCGCTCAAGCCGAAGACCGACCGTTTGACCGGCGTGGCGGCTTCACGTAGAAGGCAGTCCATGACCTTCGAGTACGAGGAGAGGCAGTCCGCGTCGCGGTTCGTCGACATCATCTGGCGAACCCGCGACACGAGCGACGGCACGTACCTCGCCGCCGCCGATGCCTGCTGGGACATGATCTTCATCCGCAGCGTGCACGGGAATCGGGTGCTCCTGAGCGGGCCCTCCTCGAACATCACGCCCGTTCCCTACCGGGCCGGCAATCGCAACGTTGGCATCCGGTTCCACCGAGGCACGTTCCTGACACACGTCCGGACGAGCACGATGGTCGACACGACCGAGGCCCTGCCGATGCCGACGAGCGAGTCGTTCCTCCTTGCCGGCGAGGAGTGGCCGATGCCGACCTACGAGATGGCCGACGAGTTCATCGCCGAGCTCGAGCGACGCGACATGCTGAGCGACGATCCGATCGTGATGGCCGCGCTGCGCGGCGACGAGGCTGGCGGGTCCGCGCGCTCGATCCAGCGCCGCATCTCCCACGCGACCGGGCTCACGGCGAAGCGGATCCGGCAGATCGTGCGGGCCAGGGCGGCGGCGGAGCGGCTCCAGCGGGGCGAGTCGATTCTCGACGTGACCCACGACCTCGGCTACGCAGACCAGGCCCACCTGACGCGGGACCTGAAGCGACTGACCGGTTACACGCCGGGCCAGACGAAGGACCGCGACGAGCCCATCTAGGAGGAGGAGCCTCCAGGGCTGTCGCTTCGGTTCAAGACTCCGCGGTCGCTCCTCGGCTTTGATGGACCCTGCCCGACCCATCACCTCGAGGAGGCCGAGATGCAGATCACACCGTTCACCGTGAACGTGCCGCAGACCTATGTCGACGACCTCCTCGCCCGGATCGTCAACACCCGCTGGCCGTCCGATGTCGTCGCCGACTGGAGCCGCGGCGTCCCGACCTCGTATGCCCGCACGCTCGCCGACCGTTGGGCCAACGAGTTCGACTGGCCGGCCCAGGAGGCCTTCCTGAACACGTTCCCCCAGTTCACGACATCGATCGACCGCCAGACGATCCACTTCGTCCACGTCCGCTCGTCCGTGCAGGAGGCCACTCCCCTCCTCCTGCTCCACGGCTGCCCGAGCTCGTTCGTCGAGTTCACCCGGATGATCGGCCCGCTCGTCGACCCGGCGGCGCACGGGGGTCGCGCCGAGGACGCCTTCCACGTGGTCATCCCGTCGCCGCCCGGATTCGGCTTCTCGACGCCGCTCAGCTCGCCGGGTTGGAACGTCCAGCGGACGGCCACGGCGTTCGACCAGATCATGACCGCGCTCGGCTACGAGCGGTACGGCGTACACGGCGGCGATGTCGGCGCCGGCCTGGCCGAGCAGCTCTGCATCATGGGCGGCGACCGGATCATCGGATCGCTCGTCGTCACCGATCCGGGCGCGATCGCGACGGAGTTCACGCCGCCGACCGACCACCTGACCGACGAGGAACGGGACCGACTCCAAGGGCTGAAGGCCGCCCGAGCCGAGGACTTCGGCTACCTCCAGGTCCAGATGACGCGGCCGCAGTCGATCGCCTATGGCCTGACCGATTCGCCGGTCATGCAGCTGACTTGGATCGCCGAGAAGGTCAAGGAGTGGACCGACCCTGCGAAGGAGCTGCCGGAGGACGCGGTCGACCTCGACCAGCTGCTCACCCTCGTCAGCGTCTACTGGTTCGGCCGTGGCGGCGCCGCCGCCGCGAACTTCCTGTACGAGGCCGCCCACGCGGCGGTCGCCTGGGGCCAGGTCCACGATCGGCCGCAGGGGTTCGTGTCGTTCGGCATCGAGCCGCTCGTCCGCCGGATCCTCGATCCGGAGAAGAAGCTCGCGTACTGGAACGAGCATCCGGTCGGCGGCCACTTCCCCGCGATGGAAGCGCCGGACCTCATCATCGGCGACCTTCGGGCGTTCTTCAGCACCTACCGATGAACAAGGGGTGGCCACGACGGGGGCGAGACTCTGAGACTGAGGTCGTGTGCGACTCCCTATCGCTTGGCTGGGAGCGAGCGAACGTGACGCCGAGCCGCAACCACTCGAGCACGTATGAGTCTCGCGCGTCGGTGAAGCGGCCTGACAAGAGTACTCGGGCGCTGCGGGTCGGGTACCGGCCACTGCCGGTCGTATCCCAGCGCTCACGAGCCCGCGCGGCCCGGTCTTCGCGACCCCTACCTTCGAAGGGTTGTGCCCCGGCTCTCGACCGTCATCTGGCTGGCACTGCAGACCTCTGAGCAGCGCCTCCCCTTCTCGCGATCGCTGAACCCGAGCCAGTGCCCGCCAGATTCCGTTGGTGTTTCGTTGGTGTCGAGGCCGAGAAGGTGGCCTGAAGCAGTCCCTGCGGATCGCGTTTGCGCTGGTCAGAGTCGGTATCTCGTGGAGCGGACGACGGGACTCGAACCCGCGACCCCCACCTTGGCAAGGTTCGAAGAGGGTATCTCGTCAGCTGCGGTGTGCCCACGAAAAGGCCCTTGAGCTGCGTCTTCAGCTGCCGGTCACTGGCCGTTGGTTTCGGTCGTTTCCGACTCCATGACGGGACAGAGACGGGACGGCGGAGACGGGTGGCGGCAGGACCTGATCCAGTGGCCCAGGGACGGTAGCGATAGCCCACGGGACGGCGAGCCGAGCACCCGCGGGCGCGCGGACCCGAACAGTCGCCCCGGTGGGCGTTTGTGGGGTTCAAGTCAGTGGCCCGATTGGAACCATACGTCCATGCCCCGTTCTGCGGGGAGAGTTCATTATCGGAGGATGACCATTGGGTACTTCCAATCATGTCTAGTCGAGTTCGAAACTTCTCATTTCGATGTCTACTTACAGGGCCGCGGTGTCCGAGCGCTCACGCTTCGCCCGGCTCCCTCTACCGCACGGCGATGGACGTGTCAGCTCTGGCATGAAGGCCCAAGCGCCACACTGTGTCCGCCACCGCGTTCAGCGAGGGGAGATCTGGGTTCGAACCACCTGGACGGCGACCCGTATGTGATCGATCCGACTACGAACAAGAGCGAGGTGGTCCCCCTCGGAGCTGAGACGCTTCCGAGTCCTACTCGCTTCGGCATGGTCTTGGCGAGCTGGAGCAGCGGAGGGAGGTGACCCTCCAACCGGACTACCCTACCTGGAGACGTTCTCCTGAAGGCAGCCTTCGAGGACATCTTTGGTGGCTGAAGTAAGCGGGCCAGGCCCCCTGAGGATTCATGATTTGGTGTCTCTTCTCGACGCACCGCCGAGTGCAACACTGCCGCCCTGGTGACGGACGCCGACACCCGTGGCTTTGAGGCGTTCTTTGACGACGAGCACGATCGGCTGTTCCGCGCGCTCTGCCTCATCACCGGTGATCGCCATGAGGCAGAAGAGGTGATGCAGGACGCGTTCCTCAGCGTGTGGGAACGCTGGGACCAGGTGCGCTCGATGGAGGACCCCACGGGGTATCTGTACCGAACGGCGATGAACGGGTTCCGCAGGCGCTACCGCCGTGCCACCCTCGCGTTGAGGAAGACGGTGGGTGTGGGGCCTCGGCAACCTGACTTCGAGGCGATCGAGGCCCGCGACGCAATCGTGCGGGCACTAGCCGAGCTGACACCGCGACAACGAGCGTGCATCGTGCTCACGGATCTTCTCGATTACAACTCTGAAGAGGCGGGGTCCATGCTCGGGGTGAAACCCTCGACCGTCCGGGTGCTCACCTCTCGGGCCAGGGCCGCAATGAAGAGGAACCTGGGAGCGATGGCGTGAGCGAGTATCGGCGTGCTCTCGAGCATGCGGGGCGGCACTTCCCGCCCCCCTACGACGCCTTGTCCCGGCTTCGCCGTCGTCGTGAGCGGAAGGGCCTCCGACGAAGGATCGTGGCCGGGGCGACGGCGTTGGTGATCGCTGCAGGGGGCACCGGGGTCGCCCTGGTTGCCCTCGGTCGCTTCGAACCGAGATCAGGCCGGCCCGATGCCTCCAACGTTGCCTCCCTTCGACTGGCCTGGACGGCGAAAGCAGAAGGGACCGCCCGCGTCGCAGCCGTCGGGAACCGCGTATACGTGGGAGCCGAAGACGGCAACCTGTATGCCTTCGTCGCCACGTGTGGGACCGACGGGGTGCAGTGCCGGCCCCTGTGGGTCGGCCACACCGGCCTGTCCATCGGGTCATCGCCGGTGGTTTCAGACGGCATCGTCTTCGTGGCGGCCGCGACTCCGCGGAGGCAAGGCAACGTGTTTGCCTTTCCGGCGTCGTGCGGGGCCGGCGGTGGCACGTGCCGGCCCCTATGGAGGGGCCTGCTCGATGTGATGGTCGACGCCAGTCCGACGGTGACCGTGGCAGCGGATACCGTCTACGTGGCCTCCGACCCCGGTAGTGTGTCGGCGTTCCCCGCAAAGTGCAGGACGGACGGCGGGATCTGCCTTCCCAATTCGAGGGTGCAGGCCGTGCTGCAAGAGAGCTTCCCGGCACCCCCGGTGGTGCTCGACGGGCGGTTGTACGTGGTGGATTCGGACCGGCGCCTCCGCGCGTACGCCGCAGGATGCGAGAGAGGGGAATGTCATCCCCCATTGTGGAGCGCGTCGCTGGGTCCCCTGGTTCCGTCGGGACTGGCAGCTGCCGACGGGCTCTTGTTCGTGACCTCGTCCGACCCGGAGCGATCGAGCGGTCAGGTCCGCGCCTTCCGAGCCTCATGCGGACTGGAGGGTGCAACGTGCGAGCCGGCGTGGACGGCCACGACGCGTGGACCCGTCGACGCTGCGCCCGTAGCGGCCGAAGGAAGGCTCTTCGTCGCGGACGCGACCACGATCTACGCGTTCCCCACATCCTGTGGCCACCGGGGGCCCACGTGCGATCCGATGTGGACCGCCGCGCTTCCGACGGTCACGGGACTCTCCGCCGCCCCGGGGGGCCTGCTGTTCGCCGCATCCGCCGACGGCAGCCTGAGCGCATTCGACGCGACGTGCCGACGGGATCCTCGCTGTCGACCGCTATGGACCTGGGAAGCAGGGACGTCTGCCCTCACGCCCCCATCTGTCACGCAACAGGCGGTGTCCGTGGGATCTGCCCAGGGCCGGGTGTTCGTGTTCCGGCTACCGGGTTGATTCTCTCGCGGAACATCAAGCTCGACGTAAGCAGGTGGCCCCCATCCGTGGATTCATGCGTCGAGCACAGGGAGACCGAGGGTCGGGGAGGATGCGTTGGCCGCAGTCGGTGGACCCGAGACATGCGAGGGCCCCGCGGCGACGCCCGGAAGGCCGAGATGAATCGGTCGTTGCGTGTCCTCGCGCTCAGGCTCGCGGGAGCCGCCATTCTCCTCTCAGCCTGCTCGGGCACGCCCTCAGGCATACCAGACCGGATGTCCTCCTCCAGCGTCACGGTGACTTCCTCGCCATCGGCGGCGTCGCGTCCTGCCCAGTCCTACGAATGGGAGCAGCTCGAGAAGCACGTCGTGGCGAAGATCAAGGTGGGGTCCGCCCCGGAGACGGCCGCCGTCGGGTATGGCTCGGTATGGGTCCCCGGCCACGGGGGCCAAACCGTCATGCGCATCGACCCGGCGACAAACAAGGTCACGACCGTCGACCTCGGCCCCGGTTTCGCGATCAACAATGTCGTTGCCTTCGGCGCCCATTCCGCGTGGGTCCAGCAATGGACGGGGCCGAACCAAGAGCTGGTCACTCGTCGCATCGACGTTCGAACGAACGATGTGGTCGCCACGGTTCCGCTCGGTGGATCCGGAAGGCTGGCATTCGGCGGGGGGAACCTGTGGATTTTCGACGGCAGCGTCCTGTTCAAGGTGGAACCGGCAACCAACAACGTCGTCGATCGAGTTCGCATCGGGACGTACACCGACGAGTCCTACGTGACGTTCGCTCACGGGTCCGTGTGGGTGGCCCACTGGGAAGACGGGGTCTTCCGCGTGGACCCGGACACGATGGAGGTCATCGCGAGGATCGACGTCATTGCGTGGAAGATCGTGAGCGACGGGCGTGCCATGTGGTCCCTCGACGAGGGTGAGAGCACCGTCTCCGAGATCGATCCGAACCGGAACGAGGTCGTTGCGACCGTCGACGTGGGGCCGGGGACGGGCGTTCTGGCACGAGGCGCCCGCGAGAAGCTCTGGGTGAGGACGATCCCGGACAGCCTGTTCCTCATCGACAGCAAGCGCGCCCAGATCGTGCGAGCGTTTCGGCTGCCGTCCGTCACTGGATACGTGGACGTCGGGTTTGGGTCCCTGTGGGTTCCGTTCCTCGACCGCGACGAGGTGTGGCGGGTGGAGCTGTGATGCCGGGTGTACAGGCCGGGGCGGGCCGTGCCGTACGCACAACGTCGCCGTCGTGGATTCATGTGTCGAAGGTGCTGCGGCGAGATCGGCGCTCGTGACGTCCGCTCGCCCACATGAGAGGGGGAAACATCATGCGGAGGACCTCGATCACCGCAACACTCTCCTTGGTGGCCGTGCTTGCCGTCACCGTCGCCGCTCAGCCGGTCGGGGCGACCTACCCAGGCACGATCGACGGGCGCCTCGCCTTCGGCATGCCGCTGGGCAACTTCGCCACCACCGACATCTACTCGATCACGCCGGAGGGCAAGGGCCTCCATCGGCTTACGGACTCACCCGACTTCGAGGCGTGCCCCGCGTACTCGCCGAACGGCAAGGAGATCACGTACTGTCGCGGCGTCGCCGCGGCTGGCGGGGTCGTCGAGATCTGGAGTATGAAGCAGAACGGGAACAAGCAGCGACAGGTCACACACCACGGAGGCCGCTCCACGTTCCCCGACTTCTCGCCCGACGGGCAAAGGATCGCGTTCCAGAGCGCGGTGCCGAGCACCGCCACGTTCGACATCTACGTGGTCAACAGTGACGGCACCGGACTGGTACAGCTCACGAATGATCCCGCACAGGACTCCTTGCCCGTTTGGTCGCCGGATCGGCAGAAGATCGCGTTCGTCAGCCGGCGCACCGGCGTGGACCAGGTGTGGGTGATGGACGCCGACGGAGACAACGCCACCCAACTCACCATCGACCTGGCGCCCAAGGGGCAACTCCCCGACTGGAGTCCGGACGGGACGAAGATCGCCTACCAGAGCTTGGCCACCGGCGCCGGCGACATCTACGTGATGAACGCCGACGGCAGCAACCAGACACGACTGACAACCGATCCCGCGCTCGACTTCGGTCCAACCTGGTCCCCCACGGGAACACGGATCGCATTCCTCAGCGCGCGCAATGGTCCCAACCGCGAGCTATTCGTGATGAACATCGACGGGACCGGCCAGACCCTGATCCACCCAGGCGACCACGCCGTCCCGGGCTGGCAGCCGCTGGACGATCAGCCCTAGCGTCGGGCGACGCTGCTATTGGCGGCTGCCCGAGGGCGGGATGACCTGCACGGGGGTGGTCGAACTCGGAGTTGAAGCGGGAGGAACTCGTCCCTTCGAGTCGCTTCGATCCAACTCGCCGCGCCGAGCTGGGCCTTAGTGCTCTGGCTCGTAAGTTCGGTGATGTATTCCTGCCCGGTCATGCGGCTTGCGCCAGGGCCTGGCGATCAGCCAGACGTTTCATCAGGCGGGCCAGATCGGTCCGGCTGAACTTCCAGTCGAACGGCCTGGCCGCCTCCTCGTAGCGCCGCTCGAACGCCAGGAGCCGGCGCTCCACCTCCTCGAGGTCGGTGAAGTCGTTCGGCGTCAGCACCTTGCGCTGAGCGACTGAGAAGTAGATCTCCACCTGGTTCAGCCAGGAGCTGTGCTTGGGAAGGTGCACGAGCCGGAGGTTCCGGTACCGCCCCTCCAGTCGCTGCACCGAGGCCTGGCCCCGGTGGGAGCTCCCGTTGTCCACCACCCAGAACACCCGGCGGGCCGAGTCGTAGGGCTCGGAGGCCATGACCTGGTGGACCAGGCGATCGAACGGCTCGATCCCGGTGTGCTCCTCGCACCGGCCGAACACCTTGGCGCGGTGGACGTCCCACGCGGCCAGGTACTGCAGGGCCCCGCCCCGGTCGTACTCGTGCTCCACCCGCATGGCCCGGGCCCGAGCCGGGGGAAGCGTGGGGTGGCACCGGCACCGGGCCTGGACGGAGGTCTTCTCGTCGGCGGACATCACGAAGTCCCCCTCACGCAGGGGCTTCCCCTCCCATCGCCGCTCGTACAGGTCGAGCACCCGGGCGGCCTTGGGCTCGAAGTGGGGATCCCGGGGGAAGATCCAGCTGCGGAAGGTCCACGGGCGCAGGGCGTCCTGATCGAGCCATCGCCACACCGTGGCGGTGGAGATGGTGGCCACGATCCCCCTTCGGATGACCTCGGAGCGGATGTCGGGAACGTGCAGCCGGGAAAGCGGCACCCCGAGTTTCGCCGGGAGCTGGCAGGCCAGGGCCTTGACCTCAACCACCACCATGGGGGGGAAAGACCGCCGGGCGTCCCTGGCGGGGCCGCTCATCCAGCCCCTGGAGGCGTTCTTCGAAGAACCGCTTGCGCCACTTGGAGACGATCTGCACGGGCAGCGACAGCGAGGCGGCGATGAACTTGTTCTCGTACCCCTTGGCCGCCATGAGGATCACCTTCGCCCGGACGACCTCGCGATACGGTGCTGTATATCGAGCGGCCCGACCCTCCAGCACGGACCGCTCTTGGGGAGTCAGCTCGATGGTGAACGGGCTCCTCCTTGGCATGCGTCCTCCCTTCGCCAAGGAGAGCATGCCTCGGGATGACCCTGCAAGCCAGTATCGTCATACAACATCGTAGTTATGAGAGCGAGTACTTAGCGTGCGATGGCACAGGCAATCGAGAGACGTGCGGGAGGTGGGGCGTTGAAGACAGCGGTGGAACGTGCAGGGAATCTTCCGTGGGATGGCGACCGCATCAAGGCCGCGTTTCC
>WNGF01003055.1_pt1 | contig 23037 bp, 21 predicted proteins | sample 5400641 | NCBI WGS metagenome assembly WNGF01 (sample SAMN13153371, study PRJNA577476) | soil metagenome | isolation source: 80 cm soil or saprolite under grassland replicate 2 | place: USA:California | collected 2016-06-15 | reverse complement strand
CGACAGGACGTACAGCAGCCTTTCGCGGGCGGGCGTGGAGACCGGCCTCGGCGTCGAGCACGACTTCGGACCGCGATTCGCAACGCGCCTGATGCTGACGGAGCAGCTTCCTTCGGCGGGCGACCGCGCGGACTTTGGCGTGATCCTCGGCCTGCGCTACCGGTAGCTCCCGGCGGCCGAAAGCCGCTATTCGACACGCACCAGCAGGCGGCGCGGGCGCTCGCCCGGCTTGAAGCGCACCCGCTTCAACAGGTCGACGGCGCGGTCCTTCTCCTTGGCCAGCCCCGCGTCGCGACGCTTGAGCTCCGGGGCAGGTGCCGCCTTCGGCGCCGTCTCGCGCACGTCGAGGACATGTCCGGAGGCGTCGACCAGGAGCACGAAGGACCGGCCCCTGAGCTCCGTCAGATCCGGCTCCTCGGGCCGTGCGTCCAGCTCGGGTGTCGAGCCTTCTCCTTCGAGCTGCTGGACGATGAGGCGCGACGGTCGATCGAGGACGGGAGTCTCTCCTGACACGAGGACCTGCTCCCGCGCTCCTTCGCCGCCGCTCTTCTCCTGCGCCTGTGCCTGCGTCTGGGCCGGCGCCTGGGCCCATGCTGCGGCGCGCTGGTTCGTCTTGTTTTGAACGGCCAATTTGTCGCTCGTCTGGCTCTGCCCGATGAATCCGGCCTGAGGGCTGGCCGGGGGGGCCTGAACGCGGCCGGCCGCGGCAGCGATCTCGGCCTTCGGCTCCGGCGCGTTCTTCGCGCGGGCCGCCTGATCCGCGTGGACGCCGTCGAGGACAAAGGCGTTGTCCGAGGCCGACCCTGCAGTCGACGCAGGCGGAGCCGGCAAACGCGAATCCGTCGACGCGGCCGGCTTCGGGGCCGCCGGTCGGCGCTCCACGTCCATGAGCTGTCGCTGCGCCTCGTCGCGGACTCTCGGAGATGCTGGAGCCGCGGCGGGCGCGGTTTTCCTGTCCTGCATGGCGATCGAGATCGGCCCCTCGGTCGTCGTCAGGCCGCTCTGCTGCCGGAGCACGATCGGCGCCGCGACGAGCAGGACGAGCAAGGCAGCCGCGAACGCGCCGGCCCACCGCCAATCGACCGAGAAAAAACTCGAGATCGGCGGCCGGCGCGAGCGGCCCGCGGATTGCACCTTGCGCAGGACCCGGTTGGCCATGTCGGCCGGCGCCGGAGAAGACCGCGCCGAGCGAAAGAGCGACAGGGCGCGCTCGTACTCGGCGGCCGAAGTCCTGCAATCGGCGCAGTGGGCTCGGTGGGACTCGAAGTGTGCCCGCTCCGCCGGCGAAAGGTCGCCGTCGTGCAGGCGCGAGAGGAACTCGTGCGATCGGGCGGGATGGTTCTTGTTCCAGGTCATGGGAGCGTTCCATTCAGCATGGGGGTCAGGATGGCTCTGAGCTGCCCGCGCCCCCGGGCAATGCGGGACTTGACGGTCCCGACGGGCAGATCGAGCGAGATGGCAATCTCTTCGTAACTCCATTCCTCGAGGTCGCGCAGAACGACGGGCATGCGGAACTCGACCGACAGGAGCTTCAAGGCCTCTGTCACAAAACGGTGCGATTCGCCGGTCCGAGCGCGCTCCTCCGGGCCGGCGGCCTTCTCGGGCGCCTCGGCGGCCGGGTCGTTCTCCGCCGGCGAAGGCGCGAAGACCCGCCGGAAGCGACTCAAGGATCGATAGCGGTTCTTGACGGCGTTGTCCGCGATGGAGGCGAGCCAGGCGCGCGGAGGCGCCTCGCCGCGGAACCGCGGCAGCCCGCGATAGGCCTTCAAGAAGACGTCCTGCGTCATGTCTTCGGCGTCGTTCTCGCCGACGGCGCGCGCCATCCAGCGGTGCACGGTTGCGACGTGCCGATTCACAAAGGCTCCGAAGGCCGCCTCCTCGCCGGCCTGCGCCAGGGCGAGCAGCTCCTCGTCGGTGCGGTCGGCGTGGCTCAAGTCGGAATCGCGCCGTTCGAGCGGCGTCGGCGCGATTCTACCTGCCTCGGCGGCGGCGCTAGCGTTCGGGGCTCGGCGCGTACTTTCGCTCAAATCCGTGCGCCCTTTCGCGGGCCCAGAGATCGCCGTCGTGCGATAGAACGCCCAGCCGGACGAGCTCCGGCCGAAACTCGTAGCGCAGGGCGACCGTGGCGACGGGAATCGGATCTTCCTGGAAATCGACCCAGGTCACCGGATAGGACGTGCGGTCGCCGATGCCGGTGGCGGCATAGTGGTCCGATTCGGAAGGACGCGCCTCGAGCTTGGCCGCGTCGCGCGAGGGCGCCGGGGCCTGAGCGGAGGATTCCCCGGGGCCTCCTGAAGCGGAGCCGCCGGCCTGGGCCCGAGACTCACTCTTGTCGATGAGCGGCGCTTCTCCCGACACCGTGATCTGTTGCGCGATGCGGTGGCGCTTCTCCCGGAAGAAAACCGCCTCGATCGTCCCGACGTTCGAGGTGTCACCGAGCCACTTCGCGTAGGAGCGCGCCGTTTCCGTGAAGAAGAACCGCCGGGACGTCTCGCCGGAGATCTGCCAGCCCGGTATCTCTACCGTCTGCCAGGGCTCGAGCAGCCACTTGGTCGCCTCTCTTGCTGTCGAGCGCCGCGCATCGACGACGTTGCGCCCGTCCACCGAAAGCGCCACGGCCACCCTCTCTCCCATCGGGTTCACGAGGCGCAGCATAAAGTTCCGGCCTTTGAAGGCCTCGATGTAGATGCGCCCCCGCGAAGCGTACTCGGGAGCCGAAGAGCCGTCCACGACGACGGAAAGGCCATAGCCTCGATTCTCGGCGGCCGCGGCCGGAAGGGCGCCGGCGAGGATCAGCATTGCCGCCGGAAGCATCGCTCGTTTCCGCATGGGCTACCTCCTGCACACGGGGACACCGCCCGGCCCGTTCGGTTCCCGGTTAAGCTCCGGTCCGGATGGCGAAAGAACGAGCCAGAGAGCGGCACATCCTGGCTTTGGACGGCGGGGGCGTGCGGGGGATCCTGTCCCTGCACGTCTTGAAGGCCCTGGAGCAGCACGTCGGCAAGCCCGCCTACGAGTTTTTCGACATGCTGGCCGGCACGAGCACCGGCGGCATCATCGCGGCGTTGATCGTCTACGGGCGGATGACGGCCGAGCAGATTCTGGCCGAGTACGACCGGATGGTCGGGCGGGTCTTCGACAGGGACCCGCGGCGCATGTTCGTGGGCGGCCTGCTCAAGAAACGGATCTACGGCCGCGACGCCGCCCTGGAGACTCTCCGCTACTACTTCGGAAAGCGCACCCTCCGCCGCATGCCCCTCCGGTTCGACGGAGAGCCGCAGGCCTTGCTCTTGACGACGCACGACCTGGTGCGCAACGAGGAGCTCTTCCTTTCGAACTACCCGTTCAAGAGCGGGCGGCCCAACTTCGCCTGGAGCTGGAAAGTGGGAGAAGCGGTCGCCGCCTCGGCTCTCTCGGCGCCGTGGTACTTCGGTCCGTATTTCGGCCGATTCGTGGACGGCGGCCTCACGGTCTTCAACTGTCCGGCCCGGCAGGCTGCCGTCGAGGCGCTCGACTACTGCGAACGGCCGATCTTCAAGCGCGGAGCGACGACTGTCTGGAGCCTCGGCACGGGGACTTTTCCGACGCGATACCGCACCGGCGACGGCGACGGTTTCCACCTCTGGGACTGGGCGAGCCGGGTGGCGAGCGACGTTCAGGGAGATGCGGAGGGCGACCAGATCTACGGAGCCGAGCGGATGGCGCGTCGAGGCGAGATCCGGTTTCGGCGCTACCAGGTGCGCATCGACGACGAGACGTTGCGCGGGTTCAAGCTGGCGACCGGGCGAGTCGCCTTGCCGATCTCGCTCGACCGCGCCGACGCCGTGGACTTCCTCCACCAGGTCGGAGCCCGCTTCGCGGCATCGATCGACTGGAGCCTCGAGCGGGGCGTGTATCCGCCTCCGCTGCCCGACCCGTTCGCGGACACCGGACTCTGGCGGACGCGCGCGCCTCGGCCGCGTGGACCGCGGCGGGCGCCGGGCAAGCCGCCCTCCGCTCGGCTCTGCTGATTCACGCCCTCCGGATCAGTTGACCCCGAGTCGCCAGAACACGAACGTCCAGATGTCCGCAGCTTCCTCGAGGATCTTGGAGGTGGGCTTGCCGCCTCCGTGCCCGGCCTTCGTCTCGATCCGGATCAAGATCGGGTTGATCCCGGCGTCGGCGGCCTGCATGCGCGCGGCGAGCTTCTTCGCGTGGGAAGGGTCCACGCGGTCGTCCGTGTCCGCAGTGGTGAGGAGAGTGGCAGGGTAGGCGGCGCCGTCCTTCACGTTCTGGAGCGGCGAGTACTTGTAGAGGAACGGGAAATCCTCTTTCACGTCAGCGCTGCCGTACTCGGCAATCCAATAGCGCCCCAGCGTGAACCTGTGAAACCGGAGCATGTCCGCCACGGGGACCTGGCAGATCACGGCGCCGAAGAGGTCTGGCCGCTGCTCCTCGACCGCCGCTACGAGCAGGCCTCCGTTGGAGCCGCCTTCGATCGCGAGCCGCGAGGTTTTCGTCCAGCCGCTGGAAACGAGCCATTCCGCCGCGGCGATGAAGTCGTCAAAGACGTTCTGCTTCTTCTCCCGCATTCCGGCGGTGTGCCACGTCTCGCCGTACTCGCCGCCGCCGCGCAGGTTCGGCACGGCGAGCAGGCCGCCCTTCTCGAGCAGGACGTAGTTGATGGAGCTGTAGGTGGGCGTCATGGGGATGTTGAAGCCGCCGTACGCGGTCAAGAGAGTCGGCCTGCTGCCGTCCTTGGGCAGATTCTTCTTGTGAACGAGGAACACCGAGACCTTGGTGCCGTCCTTCGACGGGTACCAGACCTGCTCCGTCTCGTACTCTTCCGTGACGACGGGCACGTCGGGCTTCTTGAAGACCAGGAGCTTTTTCGCCGAGAGCTCGTAGCGGAAGATCGTGGGCGGATGGTTGAACGATGTGAAGGAGAAGAGCATCTCCCGGTCTCCGGGCTCGCCGGAAATGGCGCCGACCGATCCGATGCCTGGGAGCGCGATGTCGGCGAGGTGCTTGCCGTCCAGGCCGTGTACGGCGAGCGCCGTCGAGGCGTTTCGCAGATAGTTCAGGACGAGCTTGCGGTCCACGATGACGCCGAAGTTGAGCGTGTCTTTGCCCTCCGGCACAATCTCGGTGAAGGGCGCGTCCTCCGCCGAACCCGGTTTCAGCTTCGTCAGGTCGACGACGACCATGCGGCCCATCGGGGCGTCGCGGTCGGTCCAGGAGTAGAGCTTCCCGTCGACGACCTCGGCCACGTTGTAGCCGTTTTCGTAACCTTTGAAGACCATCGTCGGCTTTCTGCCCGGCTTCTTCAGGTCCACGAACTGGACTTCGGTCTTGTTGCTGGCGCCTTTTGTCGCGTAGAGGACGAGCCACCGGCCGTCCCAGGAGATCTCGCAGGAAACGCCGACTTCTTTCTCGGTCGGCTTCTCGAAGATCATCCGGTCCTTTTCCTGCTGGTCTCCCAGACGGTGGTAGTAGAGCTTGGGAAAATAGTGCTCCTCGCCCGGAGGAACGGTGCCGGGCCGGGGGAGCCTCGAGTAGTAGAAGCCCTTGCCGTCGTGCGTCCAGGCAATCGGAGAGAACTTCATCCACTGGAGGTGGTCGGGAAGGTCCTCGCCGGTCGCGAGGTTCTTGACAAAGATCTCCTGGCGGTCCGAGCCGCTCTTCGAGAGGGCATACCCGAAGAGCTTCGCGTCGCGTGAGGGCGAGGTGTTCGTCAGCGCCACGGTCCCGTCCGGCGACAGCGTGTTCGGGTCGATCACGACACGCGGCTCGCCCTCCAGGCCCTGTTGCCTGTAGAGCACCGCCTGGTTCTGCAGGCCGGTATTCCGGGTAAAGAAATAGAACTTGCCGCGCCGGAAGGGCACGCTGTACCTCGGGTAGTCGATCAACTCGGTCAGCCGCGCCTTCAAGGCCTCGCGCTCGGGACGGTTCAAGAACTTCTGCGTGAGGGAGTTCTCAGCTTCGACCCAGGCGGTCGTGGCCGAGTCGTCGGCCTTCTCCATCCAGCGGTAGGGGTCGGCCACTTTCGTGCCGTGGTAGTCATCGACGACGTCGCCGCGAGTTGCGACGGGGTAATTCCAGGGCCGGGGAGTTGGAGTGGGCGGCGGCGGGGCTGTGGGCGCGGCGGCGGCGGCCGGCCTGGGGGACGGCGGTGCCGAACAGAAGGAAGAGACCGAGACGAGGACAGCAAGGGCGAAGAGCGCGCTGAGAAATCGCAAGCGATCACGCATCGAGAAACCTCCCGTCGGGCGCCGATCCTAACTCCGGCCGTGCGGCGGCGCCGGCCCGCCAGGCCCCCGCCGGACGTCGCCGACGATCAGGCGAGCGCCGCGCTGGTACGTGAAGAAGGCCCAGGCCCAGTCGAACATCACGACGAAGCGACTGCGGAAACCGATGAGGAAGAGGATGTGGACGAAGCACCAGACGAGCCAGGCCGGAAAGCCGGAGAGCTTGAAATGCGGCAGGTCCGCGACAGCGGCGGCACGGCCGAGCACGGCGAGATTGCCGGGATCGCGGTAGCGGAACGGCGCCCGCGGGCCTCCCGTCGCCGCCCGCAGGATGTTTTCCGCGGCCTGGCGGCCCTGCTGGATGGCGACCTGGGCAACTCCAGGCAGAGGTTGGCCGGTCTGATGCGGGAAGCTCGCGAGATCGCCGATCACGAAGACCTCGGGATGACCCGGGATCGTCAGGTCGGGCTGGACGAGGACGCGGCCGGCGCGGTCGAGCGGTGCCTTAAGCGAGCGGGCCAGGGGCGAGGCCGCCACCCCCGCGCTCCAGAGGACCGTTTCCGCCTCGAGCCGCTGCCCCCCGATCTCGACGAAGCCGGGGCCGATCGCCGTGACGGGCACTCCCTTGCGGATCTCGACGCCGAGTCGTGCCAGAGAAGCCTCGGCCTTCGCCGCGAGGCCTTCCGGAAACGAGGGCAGGATGCGCGGCCCGGCCTCGACGAGCAGAATCCGCGCTTCGCGCGGGTCGATCGAGCGAAAGTCGGAGACCAGGACGCGCCGCGAGATCTCGCCGATCGCGCCGGCGAGCTCCGCCCCGGTCGGCCCGGCGCCGACGAGCACGAAGGTCAGGAGGGCGCGGCGCCGCGCGGGGTCCGTCTCGCGTTCGGCCCGTTCGAAAGCGAGGAGGATTCGCTTGCGGATCTCGAGCGCGTCCTCGAGGCTCTTCAATCCCGGAGCGAAGGGCTCCCAGTCGGAGTGGCCGAAGTAGGAATGGGTCGCGCCGGTCGCCACGATCACGAAGTCGTAGCCCAGTCGGCCGTCCGAGAGCACGAGCTCCCGCCGCTCGACGTCGACGCCCTCCGCGTCGGCCAGGAGCACTTCGGCGTTCGCCTGGCTGCGCAGAATCGAGCGGACCGGATAGGCGATGTCGCCGGGGGAGAGCGCGGCCGTCGCCACCTGGTAGAGGAGCGGCTGGAAGAGGTGATGGTTACGCCGGTCGACCACCGTCACCCTCATCGGCGCGCCCCGGAGAGCTCTCGCCGCCGAAAGCCCTCCGAAACCCGCACCGACGATGACGACGTGAGAATAAGACATAGGTGCTAGGTGCCAGGTCCTAGTGCCAGGTTCGTCGAGCCGTCGACCTATTGACTATCACAAAATATAGTGACATTCCCGGCTTTTTCTGTTACGCTTCGGGTCATGGGCAATCCAGCAGGGGTGAGAAGGGATTTTGAGGCGTTGGAAGAGCGGCGGCTTCGGGCGGCGGGGCTTCTGCGAAAGGGTCTCTCCGAGGCGGAGGTGTCGCGGCAGGTGGGCGTGCACCGGCAATCGGTCAGCCGGTGGGCCAAGGCTCTGAAGGAGTCGGGCAGACGGGGTCTGCGCAAGGCGGGGCGCGCGGGGCGCAAGCCTCGACTGACTCGATTGGAGCTTTCGCGTTTAAAGCTCATCGTGAAGAGAGGGCCGGAGGCCTTCGGCTTTGGCACGGGGCTGTGGACGAGCTTTCGGGTAGGCAAGATCATCCAGGAAGAGTTTGGCGTGAAGTTCCACCCGGGCCACGTCTGGCGGCTTCTGCGGCAGCTTGGCTTTACGCCGCAGCGGCCCGCGGGCAAGGCTCTGGAGAGAGACGAGAAGGCGATCCGCCGATGGAAGGAGCATCGGTGGCCGGCTCTAAAAAAAACGCCGAAAAAGAAGGCCGAACCATCGTTTTCGTCGACGAGAGCGGGCTCTCGGAAAGGCCCTACCGGGTCCGAACCTGGGCGCCAAAGGGGCAGACGCCGGTCCTCCAGTACCACTTCAACTGGAACAAGCTCTCGGCCATCGCGGGGATAACGCTGTGGAACTTCTACTTCCGGCTCTTCCCAGGGTCGATTGGGAGCCGAGAAGTGGTCATCTTTCTGGCCCATCTGCTGCGTCACATCCATCGCAAGCTGCTGGTCATCTGGGACGGCCCCAGCATTCACCGGGGCAAGTTGATCTGGGAGTTCTTGGCCAGCAAGCATCCCTTGATCCAGCTCGAGTTCCTCCCGGGCTACGCCCCGGAGCTCAACCCCGTCGAGTACATCTGGGGGCATTGGAAGAAACACGAGCTGCCCAATCTCTGCCCCAAGGACTTCGCCCAGCTGGGCCACCACGCTCGGCTGGCTCTGCGTCGCATGCGCCGCCGACCCACCCTCGTTACCGCCTTCTGGAAACAATCCGGCCTCTTCCAATAGTCACTATATTATGCGATGCTCAATAACACCCAACACCGAACACCTAATAACTCAACTCATTTCGCGAACACTTCCTCCACCGGCGTGATCTTCACGTTCTCCGGTTTGATGCCGAGCTTCAAGCCGCCGATGAGCTTGTCTTCCTCCAGGAGCGTCGCGTCTTTCGGGGCGTCGTACTGGATCGGCGAGAATTGGTCGGCGACGAGCTTGTCGGCCAGGCCCTTCGCGTCCTTCGTGACGATGACGACGGAGAGGTCTTTGGCGGACAGGTGCTTTCGGATGGCCGCGTTGACGTCCGCGAGCGTCAGCTTGCCGAGCCTCTCGCGCATGGCGGTGGTGTACTCGGGGATGCTGTACCACTTCGAGTCGAGCGCGTAGCCGAGCTGCTGGCTCTGCGTGGCCGTCATGATGAACACGTTCTTCATCAGGTACTCGCGCGTCGCGTCGAACTGCTCCTGCGTCAGGCCGTTGGAGATCAGCCTGTCGACCTCCCAGATCGCGATGCGCAGAGCCATGTGGGCGTTGACCGGCACGACGGGACGGATCCAGACCTCGAAAATCTGCGACCGGCGCGGCACGCCCGGGCTCGGGAGCATCGTGAACATGCCGCCGGGGAACGCTTCGATGTAGGCGTAGTCGCCGTAGTTCATGCCGCGCACTTCGCGGATGCGCTGGAAGAGGTGCGAGGACGAGGCGCGGTGCTCGCCGAGCCACGTGCGAGCCAGGTAGAGCGCGACAAAGTCGGGATGCGATCGCGTCACCTCGATCGGGTGGCCGAAGGAGATGGCCGTGGCCCGAGTCTCTTTTTGGATGATCTCGACCTCGATGCCCTTCGGGCGGCGCGCGGCGACGCCGGAGAACGGCGGGAGAGCTGGCCCGGCCGGCAGCTTCCCCAGCTCCTGTTTGAGGCGGCTGACGAGCTCGTCGGGCGCGTCGCCGTTGATCCCGACGGTCAGGTTGGCGCGCGTGTAGGCGGTTTTCCAGAATCCGCGCACGTCCTCGGGCGTGATCGCTTCGATGCCCGCGACCGAACCGAGCGCCGGATGGCCGTAGGGCGTGCCGGCAAAGAGATTCTGCTGCAAGCGCTCCTTGCCGAGCTCCTCCTCGTTGTCCGCGCGCAAATCCTGCTTCAAGGCGTTCGCGACGCTGTCCTTGTTGCGCTTGAAGTCGTCCTCGCGCAGACCCGGATCGAGCAGCATCGGCAGCGCAATCTCGAAGAATCTCTTCCAGTTGTCGCGATGAATCCGCAGCGTCAAGGTCGTGACTTCGCGGTCCACCTGGGAGGAGAAGCTCGCCGCCATCGGAAAGAAGGCCTTCTGGATCTCGTCGATCCGCATGTCCTTCGAACCGGCGTCCGTGACGAGCTCGGCGGCGAGCGTGGCCAGGCCCTCCTTGCCTTTCGGGTCGTGCGCGGATCCGGCTGCGAGCTGGAGCTTGATGGCGAGCTGCGGCAGGGAAGTCTTCTGGATCAGGAAACTCAAATCCTCGGCTTTCGCGGCCGCGACGACAGACCCGCCGCCGAACGAGGCGAGCGCCGGCGTCTGCGCGATGGCCTGGGGCATCGCATCCTTCGAGAGGGTCGTCACGACGAGACTTTCGTCGGTGACGTACCGGCGCGCGGCTGCCTGCAGGTCGGCCGGCGTGAGCGAGGCGTAGACGCGATAGAGCTCGTTCAGGGTGCCGTACGAACGCCGGTAGCGCACGAAGCGGGCGAGCGTGGACGCGATGGTCTCCGTGTTGTCGAGCGTGCGGGCGAAGCCGTAACGCAGATTCGACTTGGCCTCTTCAACGCGCTTCGCATCAGGCGCGGCGGCTCGGGCGGCGGCCAGCGTCTTCAAGATCTCGTCGCGAACGTACACGGAGTCTTCGAGCTTCTTGACGCGCGCCGCGATCGTGGGCAGCTCGGGATCGATGTTGGACGTTTTGAACTCGAGGAGCTGATCCACCTTCTGCTCCTGCTGCACGAGGCGCTTGTAGAGATCGGAGGTCGGACCGAAATTGAGGTCGAAGAGCAGGTTGACGGCTGCGAAATCCTTTTCCGTCTCCGAGAAGGCCGGCCCGTGGAAGGCGACCGTCACCCAGGGCAGCGTGGGCGAAGGCCACGGCACGTTCGCATAGACAGGCCCCTTGGGCGACGGCTCTTTCGGGATCGCGACCGTGTGCGTGCCTCGCTTCCAGCCGCCCCAGCACTTCTCGACCAGCGGCAGAACCTTCGCCGCGTCGACGTCGCCGGCCACGATGACCGTCGTGTACTCGGGCCGGTACCAGCGGTCGAAGAACGTCTTCGAGTAGATGAACTGGTTTGGCATGTCCTCGATGTCTTTCAAGAAGCCCATCGTCGTGTGCTTGTAGGTGTGCGTCGTGAATCCGGCGTCGCGCTGGACCTCTTCGATCTTGACGATGGGGTTGGCGCTGTTCTTGTTGTACTCGCCCAGGACGGCGCGGGCTTCCGTCTTGAAGTCTTCTTCGGAGTAGTCGAGATTCATGAAACGGTCGGCCTCGATTTTCAGCATCACCTCGAGGTCGTCCTTCGAGAACGTCGTGTGGTAGTTGGTGTAGTCGTCGGTGGTGTACGCGTTCTGCCGTGCGCCGAGCTTGGTGAGGATCGCCTGGTACTTCTCGGCGGGGTAGGCCTTCGTGCCGCGGAACATCATGTGCTCGAAGAAGTGTGCGAAGCCGGACTTGCCCGGCTCGACCTCGTTGCGCGATCCGCTCTGCACCGGGATCTGGATCGAGACGATGTTGGGAAAGCCCGTCGGTACGACGACGACTTTCAATCCGTTGGCGAGGGTTCTCTCGGTCGCCTTGAACGGCAGAATGTCCTGCGCGGCGGAAGTTTTCTTCCGAGCGGCCGTCGGTTTCGTTTTCGTCTCAGCCATGGCGTCGATTGCGAAAAGGGCGAGCAGGATACCGGCAAAGGCACGAATTCGAAGCATGAAATCTCCTCCACGGCCGAAGACCGACCGGATTCTATCTACGTGAGCCGAAAGGAGAAGTTCGGATTTCGGAGACGTTTTTTGGCTCTCTGGCGGCCAGCCTGAAAAAAGACGACACCCTCGCTCGCTGGATGTGGTCAAATATTCGCAGTTTCGAAAGTCCAGCTCGGGCGTACCGAGCTTTTTTTTTAGCGAAAGGAGTATCTGCTCATGCCTCCATCCAACATCCCCGCTCGCGCTCCCGAGCGTCAGCCCGAGCCCGCGACGTCAACGCCGCGCCCATTTTGGCCGGCGCCGGAGAGACCTCGTGTTCCCCTTCGTGTTTTGGGAAACATCCCGCAATAGAGCGGTAGCCGGAAGACTCTGACAGATCAGGAGATCCAAGAGATCCGCGCGCGTCCCATTGACGGCTGAAGGGTAGGTGTGTATCGTAGGCTGTAGCTCCCAGATCGGACTGCCCCATGGACGAAAACGCATCGAGTCGCCTCGACGTGGTCGAAGTATTATTCAAGCGTACCCTTGATGCCGTGCATGGAGCCCTTGTCTCTTACTACTTCCTTTCCGAGGAGGAGGCGCTTGACGCTGAGCGTGAATTGGAGGTGTGGTTTCAACGCTTGACCCGCCGAAATGGCGCATCGCAGATGTCGGCTAGAGTCCTTCGCCTTTCGCTGCTAGCAGCTGCTTGCCAATACGGCCGGTCATTTCAGGTCTGGAAGCTGGCGGGGGAACCTTCCACCGACCACCGGCTCAATGAGATTCTGGCACGAGAGCCGCAAGAGATCGCCAACGATCTCGAACGGTCACTCGAGGGAGAACCGAGGCAGGAATGACAGGTCGGGTTTTGCGCTTCCCGGGCCGTCCGATTAGCCCAGAAAACGGCCGATTGGAAGCCTTGCGCATCTTGGCACTTCCGATTTCGGAGAGAATCACCGTCTTGTCGGAGGGACGGGTCGAAGACCCGGAGACTCTTCTAGGCATCTGTGGCGAGCTACGTGCGCGACTTGAGGCCTCGCCGCGCACGGTTCGTGACGAAGCCGAGTTCTTCTATCGCTTCATTAGTGAGCCGAAGCGACCGATTGGGATTTTTGACGAACGCGAATACTTCCTTGGCGAGTTGGCTCTCCTTGCGGGCTCGGCGGCCCGCGCGCTAGCACGCCGAGATGAATGCTCTCGCTGGTTCGACCGTGCGGAGGCAAACTTCCGTCTCACGGTGAACGCCGTGGCGGACTGGTCGAGGGTCTCATATCAGCGGCTTGCTTTGCTTCTGGAGGAACGGAAGTTTGATGCCTTGATGGAGCAACTGCCATCCCTGGTTGAGAGCTTTGAAAAACTGGATATGGTCGAGGACGCCCTGAAGTGTCGTTCTGTCGAGGGTCTTGCCTATATGGAAATGGGTGACCTTGGCTCCGCACGCGATGTGTTCATGCGAGTGCGTTCGGAAGCCTTGCGACTCAATCTGGATCGCTTGGTGGCGTCGGCCTGTGTGAATCTCGTGCACGCTCATGGGGCCCTTGGAGAGACAGAATCATCGTTGCAGTACTCGAAGGAAGCGCTCCCGATTCTGCGAAGGCTCGACAACAATGTAGCGATCGCGCAGGTCCAAACGGGCATTGGCACACTCTTCCGTTCAAGGGACAACCTCTCTGAAGCGATCTCCGCTTTTCGGTCTGCCCAGCAGGAGTTTGCAGCACTAGGGATGCTGGCAGACGTAGCCGCGATCCGCCTGATCGTGGCTGACTTGCTGCTGGAAATGGGCGAGGAGCGGCTGGCGACAACTGAGGTTATCGAGGCGCTTCCCATCATCGAGGACTACAAGATGGTTCCCGAAGGCATGGCGGCGCTAACGCTCCTCCGAGAGTCCGTTCGGCAACAGAAGGTTAGCCACCAGGCGCTACGGGACCTCCACGGCTTCTTCGAGGACTCCGTTTCCTGACCCGCCTTTTTCGCTAGCCCACTGAACAATCGACACTTCGGGCTCGTGACAAGATGTAGTCAGAGAGCCCGAGTTGGATCATCCGACTGAGGTCAGGCCGAGGGTCGCCTCCCGGCATAGGGCCGGTGGCAGGTGTTCGAGCGCCTCGAATGAGCTGGTTAGCTCGGCCCTCGACGAGCTCTACCGTGCTTTCTTCGTCCGCCTCGTTCGGCGGGTGACCTGGCGTCATGGCCTATCGAAAGATGATGCCCGGGAAGTCGTTCACGACGCCTTCGTGCTGGCCCTCGTGAAGCTCGATCCGGAAGGGAATCCCCAGTCCTGGATCTATTCAGTCGTAGACCGTCTCGCTGCCAACTGGAAGCGGAAAGAGAGCCGGCACGCCCAACTCCTCGCCCGCTGGAGCACGCCGCCGGTACCTGCTGATGACCCGACCATCGATGAGGAAGGAGGCTAGCCATCGCCCTCGACGACCATGACCTCGTGACGGGGACTGCGGCCTGGGTCGCCCAGACGGAGCCCTCCACGATCGACGTCGGCCTCGGGACGGCCGACGCCCTCGCTCTGGCCCGTGATTTCCTCATGCGCCTGAGAGAGGGAGACATCGATCCTCCGGCAGGCAAGCTCGGTGATGCCGCCGTCGACGTTCTCCATGCGGCTATCGAGGTCATCGCTGGCGCTAGCCTCGAGGATGCTGAGGGAGCGCTCCAGGACGCTTGCCGCCTCCGCGACTTCATTTCGGCTGCGGTGTGGTCAGAGCCGGATTTCGCCGAAAGGGCAGAGCTGCTCGCTGCCTGCTCTTTGTGGGGGTGGCGCCTCGCACGTCGGACCGGGAAACCCGCGGTCGCCGACGGGTTCGCTCGTCGGATCCCGGCCATCGCAGGGTCGATCGCCGAAGCAGTCCACGATTTCAAGGCTGACCCCTTAGCGACCGCGGCCGCCTCCGACCGAGCAATGCACAATTTAGACGTTGGCCTCATCGGCTCTCGACTTGAAGAACCCGGGATTTTGCTCGAGCTTTGTGGCAGTTTGAGGGAAAAATTGGATTCATCACCTCTGGAGGTTCAAGAACAGGCTGAGGCTGTCTATCGGTTTATTTCGGCGCCCATGCGATCCATTGGTGTCTGCGATGAGCACGACTACTTCCTCTGCGACTTTGCGCTGCTCGCTGGTACGGCCTGCCGGATCCTTGCCCGCAGGGAAGAGGCGGTTCGGTGGTTCGAGCTCGCGGGAGGTTTTGCACAGCGGACCGGAACAGCCATCGCGGATTCGTGTCGCGTGTCGTATCAGCGGCTGGCGCTCCTAGTAGAAGAAAGACGGTTTTCGGATCTACTTGGGCAACTGGGAGCTCTAACTCAGCGCTTCCGCAACCTCAACATGCGGGAGCATGCCCTAAAATGCCGCTTCTTGGAGGGGCTCGCACTTTCGGAGACGGGCGACTTCAGCGGCGCCGCGAGTGTTTTCCGGTCAATACGCGACGAGGCGAAATCTCAGGGAAACGAGAATCTACTTGGCCAAGCTTACGTCAATTTAGTCCATGTGCGCGGACTAGTCGGCGATGTTCGTGAGGCCCTGGCGGCTTCGCAAGAGGCGCTCGCGGTCATGAGGAAGTTAGGCAACGCGCGAGGGCTAGCGAAGATTCAGTTCGCTGTTGGAATCCTTCTCAGAAACGAAGGACGACTGCCGGACGCAATTGGCGCCGTTCGCAGCTCTCAGGCGGAGTTCGAGTCGCTGGGAATGAAGGCGGAAGCCGCCGCCGGGAGTCTCGTTGTCGCTGAGATGTTTCTGGAGCTTGATCAAGAGGAGAACGCTCTTCGCGAGGTGCTCGCCGCTCTCCCTATCATCAATGAGTTCAAATTGGGTCCCGAAGGCATGGCAGCATTGGCGCTTCTACACGAGTCCGTTCGCCAGCAGAAGATCAATCACCAGGCCCTCCGCGACCTGCACGGATTCTTCGAAGATACGATCTAGGTTCATCGAGACGCGAGGTTTCCTCTCATCCCAAACCCTCTCCCGCCGGGAGAGTAGGGGGTCAGAGGGTCAAGTCTTTATTATACATTATAGGACTTTGGTTTTTACCGCCTCGGGTCGAACGGGACAGGCCTGGGAGCGAACCGACGGCTACGAGGCGAAGACTTCGCGAAGGGCGAGAGGGAGGTCCGGCAGAACGGCGGAGGGGATGGCCGAGTCGCCGGTCAGAGAGGCCGTGAGCAGGTAGCGGCGATCGGCCGCGAGGTTCAGGACCTCGACAGTTTCCTTCTCCGGATCGATGTACCAGATCTCCGGAACACCGGCGCGGGCGTAGACTTGGAGCTTCGTTTCGCGGTCGAAGGAGGCCGTGCTCGGCGAAAGGACTTCGATGACGAGGTCGGGCGGGCCTTGGACGTTCGCCTTTCGAATAAGACCCTCACGCTCTTTCCGAACGAAAAGAAGATCAGGTTGGACCGCGTTTCGGTCGTCGAAGACGACATCGAGCGGTGCCAGGGAAACCTTGCCGAGATTGCCTGCGACGACGAATGTGCGAAGGGCCACGTAGAGGTTGCCGACGATCTCCTGGTGCCGCCAGCTAGGAGATGGCGTCATATAAACCTCTCCCTCGATCAACTCATAGCGCTTGCCGTCGTTGGGCATTGCTCGGAGGTCCCGGTAGGTCAGTTTCGGCGCGACGATCGTGGGCATGGCGGCTCGTTTTCCTATCAAGTCTAGCACTCGGCTCATCGTTTTCCCCCAGGGGGCGGAGAGGGAAGGAAGAGCGGCTAACATCGGCGTGTGGCGCGCGTGTTGTTGCTCCTTCCGACGACGACTTACAAGGCCTCGGATTTTCTCGCGGCGGCGGAGAAGCTGCGGCTGGACATCACGGTCGCGTCCGAGGAAGCGAGCGCGCTCGAGGGGCTGAACCCGCCCGGGCTGTTGACGCTCAATTTCTCAGACCCCGAGGGCTGCGCCGAGAGAGCGGCCGCGTTCGCTCAGGAGTACCCGATCACCGCCATCGTGGGCGTGGACGAGCAGACGGCTGTGGCCGCGACCGTGATCGCCGAGAGGCTCGGGCTTCCGCACAATCCTTACTCGGCCGTCACGGCCGCGGCGGACAAGGCGTGGATGCGCGAGCTGCTCCGGGAAGCCGGAGTGCAGGCGCCGCGGGCCAAACTATTCCAGGTGGCCGCGGGACCGGCGGCGGCCATGCCGTTCGTTCGGTTTCCCTGCGTGGTCAAGCCGACTTTTCTGGCGGCCTCGCGAGGCGTCATCCGAGCGAACGACGCCAGAGAGCTGACTGCCGCCTGGGAGCGGACCGCGCGGATCCTGGCGGAGCCGGACGTCGCGGCGAAGGGCGCCGGCGCGGCGAGGCAGATCCTGGTCGAAGATTTCGTGCCCGGCAAGGAAGTGGCCGTCGAGGGTCTCTTGAAGGAGGGGCGCCTTCGCGTGCTCGCGATCTTCGACAAGCCCGATCCGCTCGACGGGCCGTTTTTCGAGGAAACGATCTATGTCACGCCTTCGCGCATGCCGTCGGGAGCGCAGGAGCGCATCGCGCAGGCGACCGGCCACGCCGCTCTGGCGATCGGCCTTCGAGAGGGTCCCGTGCACGCCGAGCTGCGCTGGAACGAGCGCGGGCCCTGGATCATCGAGATCGCCGCGCGGTCGATCGGCGGCCTCTGTTCGCGAACGCTCCGATTCGGCCTAGGCATGTCGCTCGAGGAGCTCGTCCTGCGGCATGCCCTCGGCCAGGACGTCGTAAGGCAGGAGCGTGACCCGCGCGCGGCCGGAGTCATGATGATCCCGATTCCGAAGGGCGGCGTGTTCGACGCGGTCATCGGCATCGATGAGGCGCGGGCCGTGGACGACATCGAAGATGTCACGATCTCGGCGCACCCCGGCCAGACTCTGGTTCCTCTGCCGGAGGGCTCGCGCTACCTGGGCTTCCTCTTCAGCCGCGCCGAGACTCCCGAGCGCGCCGAGGAGGCCCTGCGCGAGGCGCACGCCAAGCTCGCCTTCCAGATCTCCTAGCTGGATGGCGAGCGCGAGCCGCGATAGCCGCCGGTTGCCGCGGGCTGCGGCCTCGCGAGGTCGGCGAGCTTCTTCTCGACGAGCACCTTCCACTCGGGGCCGTAAGCGGGATGCGCCTGCACGCGCAACAGATCCTGCCTGGCGCGGGCAGGGTCGCCCGCCTTCGTGCGGATATCGGCGGTTTGCAGCAGAGCGCGCAGAGCCAGCGGGTCGCTCGGGCTCGCGTCCCCGATCCGGTCGAGCAGGTCCAGGGCGGCGCGCATGTTGCCCTGGCGCGCGAGGAACTCTCCCGCCCGGAGGAGGAACCGCGGCGGAAGGGAAGAGGAGAAGATCTCCGTGGCGTTCCGAATGAGCCCGGCCGCGAGCTGCGTCTGGCCCTGTTGGACGCACGCCTCGAGCAAGCGCGTCGCATGCGCACCGATCTCGACCGGGTCCTGGCTGCCGAGCGCCACCTCGTAGGCCTAGCGCCGGGCGTCCAGGTTAGCCGGATCTTGAGCGAGGAGGCGCCCCGTCGCACGCCGGGCCTCGGCAAGGTCGCCTCGAGAGCCCGCCTCGACGGCGCGAAGCAGCTCGGTGTGTTCGGCGCCCCCAACTTCCCTCTCGATGGCCAGCTCGATGAACTTGCTCTCAACACCGGTCGCCGCGATCACGAGCGCCACGATGAAACCGAAGAGGAAATCGCCGATGTGCGCCCAGACGGCCACCCCGGACGCGACGCCGCCGGCGGACGAGAGGATGACCTGGCCGAAGAACCAGAAAGGCAGGTACAAGAAAGCCGGAACGCGGATGCGCCGGGCCAGCCACGGGATCGGAAAGAGCGGCATCCACAAAAAGACGATCCGGCGCTTCGCGTATCGCACGAGGAAAGCTCCCATGATGCCGGCGATCGCGCCGGAGGCTCCGACCGCCGGAATCTCGCTGCCAGGATTGTGGACGGCGTGCGCTCCCGCGGCCACGAGGCCTGAAAGCAAGTAGAGGACCGGGTATAGGACGCGGCCGTAGGCGTCTTCGATGAAGGGCCCCGACAGGAAGAGAAAGATCATGTTGCCGATGAGATGGAGCCAATCCCCGTGCACGAACATGGACGAGACGATGTGGAACGCGTCGGGATGCGCCGGCACGAATCCCCAGCGGAGGATCGGAGACTCCAGGTCCGATTGCTGCTGGGCGAACCAGAGAACGACGAAGATCAGAACGTTGGCCCCGATCAACCCGTACGTGATCCAAGGCGTCCGGCGAACCTTGCTCTCGTCGAGCCCGATGGGAATGAACATGGGCGACTATCGCAGCGAGATTGCAGCAGGATCGCAGCGGGATTGCAGCACGATTGGGAATTTTCGGGAAAGAGCCGTCTTCCATCGCGCCGCGATCCCGGCGATCACGTCGCGATTACTTGGCGGGCGCGTAATAGGGATTTCGGCCGGAGGCGTGGTCGGTCGTGTCGAGGATCTCGCCGACCGAAGGAGCCAGGCCGCGGATCGCCTTCTCGACGCCTTGTTTCAGCGTGACGCTGGCGGCGCCGCAGCCCTGGCATCCGCCCCCCATGCGCAGGTAGACGTTGTTCTTCTTGACGTCGATCAGCTCGATCCAGCCGCCATGCGAGGCCACCGCGGGGTTGATCTCTCGATTCAGGAGGTCCGAGATCGCCCACTTCAGGTCGCCTTCCGAGGGCAGAGTCTTGAAGTAAGACGGGTCCACGACCGGCGAGCCGCTCTTCAAGTGCCTGCGAATGACGTGGCCGATTCCGAACGCCGGCCAGTCGACCGGCTGTGCCGCGTTGACCGTGACCGTGTCTTCTGCGACGAGCACCGAATCGAGGCCGGGCATGGCGAGGAGATCCGCGGCGAGCGGCGAGAGCTTCGCCGCCTCCCGATTGCCGAACCACGCCGCGCTGTCCGGCAGGACCGGCCGATCGACGATGAACTTGCAGCTTTCACCGCTCTCGGACGGCTCGCCCTTGATCTTGATCTCGGCATCCATGGCACTTTTCATTATAGCGGGCTGTCATACGGCCGCGCCGCCTCGGGCCACCCAGAGGTGTACAAGCGAGTGATGGCGCCGAGCGAGATCGAGGCGGAGCTCGAACGGCTTCACGCAGCCGGTTTCGTCTGGGCGCTCGCCTGCTGCGGACGAGACCGCGAGGAGGCCTCAGACGTGCTTCAGACGAGCTACCTGAAAGTGCTCGACGGGCGGGCCCGGTTCGCAGGCCATTCGAGCTTCAAGACGTTCCTCTTCGGCGTCATCCGCAAAACGGCCTCCGAAGCTCGGCGCCGCAGCGCGCTGCGAGGTCTCTTCCTGGTGAAGTGGGAGAGGCGCCGGGGTGAGGAGGCCCCCGCCGTGGGACCGGAGGACCGACTCACCCTGGTGTCCGCGCTCGAGAAGCTGCCTCGCCGCCAGCGCCAGGTCCTGGAGCTCGTGTTCACCCTGGGCACCACCGTCGAAGAGGCGGCCGAAGCGCTCGCCATCTCGGTCGGCGCGGCGCGCGTCCACTACGACCGGGGCAAGAGACGGCTGGCCGCGCTCGTGGGCGTCCGGGAAACGTCGTGACAAAGAGGGACGAGGACCGCGAGCTCGCGCGCCTCTTCGAGGAGCTTCGCCGGGCCGATGAGGTCTCCGCGCCCGGCTTTCGGGAGATTTTCGAACGGCGGCAGGTCACGGAAGTCACACGCGCCGCGCGAGCGATGCGTCTGGCCGCAGCAGCCGTTCTCGCGATCGCGCTCGGGGTGGCTGTCGTTCTCGTGCGCCGGACGGAATCCCGGTCTCGGGCGGCCCCGGGCCCCACACTCGCCGAGTGGAAGGCGCCGACGGATGGCCTTCTGCGCACGCCGGGGGCCGAGCTTTTCGACTCGGTGCCTCGGTTCCCGGCCGTTCCAGAGTCGACGCAGCTTATAGGCCAGAGAGGAGCCCTACGATGAAACGCATTGCCCTGACGGTTGCCTTCGCCTTTTGCCTCGCGGCGCGCTCGGGCGCCGAGACCGAACCGCACGAGGATCCCTTCAGCCGGTATCTCTTTCCGCCCGATCGCGTCATCGGCCACGCGCAGGAGATCGGCCTCGATGAGGCTCAAAAAACTCGGATTCGCGAAGAGGTGCAGAAAGCGCAGCCGAAGTTCCTCGACTTTCAATTCGCCATGCAGGAGGAAGTGGGGAAGCTCGGTCGGCTCCTGCAGGAGAAACCCATCGACGAGGCGAAAGTCCTCTCCCAGATCGATCGCGTCCTCACGCAGGAGAGAGACATCAAGAGGCTTCATGTCTCGCTGCTCATCCGGATCAAGAACCTGCTGACGCCCGCGCAGCAGGCGAAGCTCACCGAGATGGACAAGGGCGGGCGGTAGCGGCCGAACCTTTTTTGACCAGGGCCGCCTCGCGGCCAGTGACATTCTGCGGCACCTGTCCGCCACAGGATTTTTTCGTGACTCATTGAGCCCTCGGGGCTTTCGCCCCGGCCTCCAGCCGGCATATCCTTCGCTGGCACCCAACATAAGGACATGTCTGTTTTGAGAAGGCGCGGCTGGCCCGAGCGAGGCTTCACGGTGATCGAGACTCTGATCATCCTTGCGATCATCGGCATCGCGGCCCTCTTTGCAGCGGCTTATCTGCGCTCCATCTTCAAGCGAGAGAGGCTGAAGACCTCCGTCCGGCAGATTTACGCGATTCTGCTCGACACCCGTATGGAGGCGATGCGGCGCAACCAGAACTGCGTGATGCTCATCGATCCGACCCATCGGCAGATCACCGTCTGGGCCGACGCGCTGCCGTACAACTCCGTGCAGGACCCCGCGGAGCCGACGCTCATCTCCTTCGTCATTCCGAACAGCGTCTTCTTCTCTTTCGCTCCCAGCGGGACCGTCAACGACGCCGCGGCGGTCTCCTTCGACACGTACCACGATAATCCGACTCTGGTCGATCGCGTCGTGTTTCGGGGAGACGGAACGATCGACTCTCCGCAAGCGGCCATCAGCCAGCGCCCCTCGAAGCCGGCCGTCCAAACGACCACCGTGCCGCTGGGGTCGATCAACTGCAACCCCGGCCAGCGCTGCCGCGGAATTTACATCTCCGACAGCTCCGCGACGGGCGACGTCCCCAACCGGAACACTTTCCGAATCAGTGTGGACGACTTCGTCTCGACAGGAAGGCCTTCGCAGCTCAAGTGGGTGCCGTCTCCCGCGGGAGGCAATCGAGGCGAGATCAATTACGTGCCGCCGCCGTGGCGGTGGGTGGACTGATGGCCAAGCGCAGCGGGCAGGACCGTCGAACCGGGTTGGCGCTCTTGGCGTTCGGCGCCGCCTCCAATTTCCTGCCCTGGATGGAGCTGATCACGGGCCAGACGACGACCGCCGAGCCGGTCACGGCGCGCGATTGGGGCATTGCGCTCTCGATGTGCGCTCTGGCGGCCGTGGTGCTCTGCGCGGCATGGCTCGCCGGCCGGCGACGTCCGGCGCGGGGCGACACGCGGATCAAGAATCCGCGCCGAACCGGTCTGCAAGCGACGCTCGCCACGTGCAGCGTGAACGCGATCCTGACGGCGGCCATCCTCTTCTTGAGGACGCGCGAGGTCGGAGGCCCCCTGGGCGAGTTCGGCGTATTGGCCTTCCTCTGGTTGCTCGTTTCCCTGCCCGTGCAGATCCTGGCCGCCTTCGCTCTCGGCCGCACGTCCGTCCACTCGCCCGGCCGGCGCCGGGCCTCGCGGCCTGCCCCGGTCGAGGCCTAGCAGGTTGCTGAAAAATCGTGTGGAGCGGCGTTGCGAGCGCCGCGGGGCCGGATGCCAGGCGCCGCGACGAGGGCGATGCCGCTGAGCATCGGGGAGGAGCGGCAACGCCGCAGACGGCTCCGCGCGTCTTTCGGCTGCGGCGGTCGCGCTGCGACCGGCAGCCGAGAATTTTCTGAGGGTTACGGGGCCCGCTCCGGGAGCAGAACCTCTCGGCCGCCGTTCGCGCAGCGAACGCCTGCGGCCGACGGTTAGACACGACGCCCGCATCCATTTTTCAGCAGCCTGCTAACCCTTCCCCCGTCCGTTTGACGCTCCTGCCCCCGTCGGGGATAATCGCCCGCTTTCGAAAAAAGCATCGGAGCCAAGCATGACGCGGAGACTTTCCCGGCGGGACATGAAGCGCAACGAGCTGGCGGAAGGCGTCCGCCACACGGTCGATTACGTGACGGAGCACCGCCGGGGTGTGACGGAAGCGGTTGGCGCCGCTCTGCTCATCGCGGCCCTCGTCGCAGGATTCTTGCTCTTCCGCGCTTGGCGCGAGAAGCAGGCCGGTGTGGAGCTGTCCGCCGGCCTCGAGGCGTTGGAGAGGCCGCTCGCGTCGGATGCGGCCGCGAAAGGTGCGCCGCGCACCTTCAGCACGGACGCCGAGCGCGAGAAAGAAGCGAAGGCTCACCTCGAGAAGGCAGCCGGCATCGGGGGAACATCGGCGGGCCGCGCGGCGGCGCTCGTCCTGGCGGCCCGAGCGACCGTCCCGGCATCCGCCGATGCTTTCGCGAAGGCGGCGCGCGAGCGCGCCAGGG
>WNGF01007268.1_pt1 | contig 23042 bp, 7 predicted proteins | sample 5400641 | NCBI WGS metagenome assembly WNGF01 (sample SAMN13153371, study PRJNA577476) | soil metagenome | isolation source: 80 cm soil or saprolite under grassland replicate 2 | place: USA:California | collected 2016-06-15 | reverse complement strand
CTGCTACGGCAGGCTGGACAGACCCGGATCGCTGCCGGGTTGCGCCACATCGGTCGTGATCCTGCCCGCGCGCTGGCGTTCCTCGGCCTTCCATGAGCTCCCGCGAACACCCCAAACACGATCAAGCCGAGGCCCTGGCAGATGACCGGTCGGACGCTGCTTGTACAGCGCACGGACCAACGCACGGACCTGATCGCTCTTCCAAACGTAGCCCCGCTGGAACTCAGGAAGGAGGATCTCCCCGTTGCGGATCTGAGTGATCAGCTCTTGGATCGTGCTCGCCATCGCCACCCCACTCACGCCAGATCACCGGAGTCTACGCCAACTCCACCAACGCCCCGGACCGTTCCTCACCGGGCAGCAGTGGAAGCAATTCCACGCAACGCCAACACCATCCCCGAGGTGGATGCTGGCGACAGATTGGCGATCCCCGGTGCTGTGACCACCCGGCCGCCGGAAGAGGCTGTGTTCCGGCTACGTGACCTTCCGTAAGGTCTGACGCGGTGCGCCGACCACCGGCTCCAGCTGCTGAAGGTGCAGGCCGTGCGCTCCTCCCGGACTGGCTCGAACTGCGATTCACTGGCCGGCCGTCCAGCAGCTTCCCGCGTCGTCCGCGCTCGGCGCGCCGCGGGTGGTGGAGTCTGGCGCACCACTCCATCGACGAGCTGCCTCGCCTGAACGCGGACACCCCAGCCCCCGCTGCCAGCCCTGATCACAAGATGGACATGACCAGGGGCTTCAATTTAGATGGCGAGGTAGATGGCGCCTGGTCGGCGGTTCAGGTTGAAGACGTCTGCGACGACCTCTGCAGCGCTGTGATCAGCGAGTTGGTCATCGGCGTTCCGGAACGGGTGGATGATCCGGACAGGACGACCATGGGTGCCTTCGATCAACGGCTCAGCCGCCGAGGTGTCGGGGCAATGCCAGCCGGGGAAGGCAGCGATGGCAGCCTCGACCGCCTGGATTCGAGTTTCGGTCCAACGGTCAGCTTGTCGCTGCCCGAAGCGGATGATGTCGAGGCAGTCGGCGGCTAGGCGGCGGTCGAGGAGCGGGTGGTAGGGGTTGTTGGTCCAGTCGCGTAGGCAGGCGTAGCAGGAGGTGTCGCAGCCGTGCTGACCGTCACCCCAGCCGGTCAGCAGTTCAGCGACGCGCTCGGCGAGTTCGGCGAACCGTGCGGGGCCGGCTAGGTAGGAGACATAGCCAGCGCCGTTCTCGAGCGCGTCGGACAGGAAGATCTGCGGAATGAGCAGCAGCGTCTGCGGGTCACGGATGAACCGAACCCCGCATTCCAGCTCGGCGACCTCGATGTCGAGCTCGACGGCGGCGGCAATGCGGAAGGCGAAAGCGAGCGAAGTCCACGCCGCGCGGCGCGCGGTCGATACAAGAAGGGCCGCGGCGGTGCCCTCCGGCAGGCAGTGGGACCACTGCTCCGAGCGTGAGTGCTCGGCATGGGCGATGAGGACATCGGTGGTGAGCGCGGCGCCGAGGGCAGCGACGCGCGGCTGGACCGAGTCGTCGAACCAGTCCGTCGAGGCATGCGATCGCTCGAGGAATCCGAACCCTAGTTCACCGCGGCCGGGCAGGAAGGCGAACCCGGCGCCGTGGTTGTCGTTGACTGAGTAGATGCGTGTCGAGCCGCCCATTACGGCCAGCCCGGAGGTCTGGTGGTGGTTCATCCGCGTGGCGTCCACGGTGATGCGCGGGACGCTGGCCCGTGACAGACGGTCCACCGCGGATTCGTAGTGTCGTTGCTCGCGTGTCCACTCGGCGCGGAAGCCGGCCGGGAAGCACAGCTCGACCTCGCGATAGCGAACCTCCTCCCCGCAGGTTCGGCAACGCTCGGCTGGTGTCTCGTCGATGTTCTTGCAGGTGTCACACAGACCGACGCGCATGCTGCGGCCGAGCGGATCCGACAGGGCCTGTGGGAGACCGTGTGCGCGTGGCCTGAAGCCGACGACGCCGACCGAGCGATAGACCAGCTTGTCGAGGACGATCTCGTTCCCTGGTGCGAACTCCGAGACCGCGATTCGCAGCTCACGGTCGATGGCTCCTACCGGTGGCCACGGATGCGAAGAACGCGGCTGCCGCGTGAAGAGATAGCGCACCTGTGTCGGAAAGCCGAACATCGGCAGCAGGCCGTGCTCGGCGAGCCGTTGTGAAAGGTCGGGCTGCTCGCCGGGCAGCCCGGCAATCTCCGTCACGACCTGGTCGAGGCCGAAGAGCGCCTCCTCGAGCAGCTCATCGGGCGTGGTCTCGGCGCGGCTGTGAGCCAGGAGGCTGCCACAGAAGCCACGCAGTTGGTCTCGGTCATCGGCGATCGCGCGCAGCACCTGCTCGCGGTGAGCGGGCCACGCCTCTGCCTCGCCGAAGTGACCGTGAACGTTCGAGCCGCCATCGAATGTGGGGACCTCCACGGACAGGCGGTCGAAGCCACAGCGGAGCGCCTCTTGGGTGACGACCCGCCTGAGGATCGGCTCACGATCCGTGGCGAGATACGGGGGAGGCGGCGGTTTGGCCGTGATCGCCTCGGGGTGCTGGAAGTAGTACTGGTCGTGGGAGCGCTCGCGCGCGACGGTGAGCGCGACCGACAGCGGGTCGTCCCGGCGTCCGGCGCGGCCAACGCGCTGTTGGTAGTTGAAGCGACGGGGCGGGACGTTGGCCATCAGCACCGCAAGAAGCGAGCCGATGTCGACCCCGGCCTCCATTGTTGTCGTCACCGACAGGACGTCGATCCCAGAGGGCAACTTGGGCTCCTCGGAGAGGAAGACGCCCTGAAAGCGGGCCTGGCGCTTTGCCGCGTCGGCTCGTTCGGTCTGACCGGTGAGCTCCTCGGTGTGCAGGCGCGTGACCGGCCGCCAGTCGCGGGCCATCTCCGCGTAGTAGTCCTCCACATCGCTGGCTGCTCGGTTAGGCGCCTCGGGAAGCGTCCACCGGCAGTGGATGCAGACGCCGGCGCTGCCGTGCCCGTGGCGCCAGCCGCAGCGGTCGCATTCCCACAGCTGGCCCGAGGGCTGGGCGAGCTGGCAGCGTTCGAGCTGGATGACCCAGCGCTGGCACACCTGGCCGCTCTGGGGAAGTGCGTCGCGCGCCCAACGTGCGAGCGTGTCGCGGTCGAGGCTCCACCTGCTCTCGACCGTCCGCAGCCAGGCATGTAGCACCCTGGGCGGGTTGTCCTCGGGATCGCGGCCGCCACGGCCACCGGGCTGGTAGAAGCGGGCGAGCCCGAGAACGCGGAGGCAGCCGAGCATGAGTTCACGCCCGAGCCGCTCCGGCAGATCCAGTGGCAGCGCGACCAGGTCCGCAAGGGGCTCGACGATGCCCAGCCCGAGTGACTCGACGTCCCGGCCCGAACCTGAATACAGGGCAACACCGACTTGGGCGAGCATTCCCTCGCGCAACTCGGTGACTCGGGCATCGCCTGGCGTCCGCTGCCGCGGAGGCCGCTCCGACCATTCGAAGAGCGAGACCCATTCCTCCTCGGACAGGCTCGATGCGGGCCCGGCCGGATTGCGCCCCACCGACAGCAGCGCGTCGAAGGCGTGGTCGCGCAGGCGGACGACGGGAACAGTCCCGGCGAACTCCTGTCCGACGAGTGCTTGGGCCCGCTGGCGGTCGTCCTCGAGCGCGAACTGGTCCCGCGCCGCGCGAAGTGCGCGGGCCGCTTCAGAGCGCTCGAGCACCGAGCGCATGAACGCAATGTCCGCCTCCTCGGGCTGGTCTAGCCAGACGATGAAGCGGCGCAGGTCCTCAGCGTTTGCGTGCGCTTGGGCCAAGACGCGGACGACGAGCGCGCGCAGCGAGTCGCGGTGGTGGTCGACGTCGAGCGAGGCGTTCAGGCGCGCGGCGTCCTGCCGGGAGTCGGAGAAGGCAACGAGCCGTTGCGGCTCCCCGTCGGGGTAGAGCGCGCGAAGCAGGTGCTCGGTGAGGATCTGTGAGACCCGGTTGTGGACTGCCCGCGCCCGGCTGATCGGCGAGCGCATCCGGTCATTCGACGTGATGGGGAGCCGCACGACCTCAGCGCCTTGACGCCTCTGGGCGAGTTCGTGGTCGTCGCCGCAGTTGGGGCAGCGGGTCGGTACCGCCGGGACGTCACCGACCTGCACCGCTCCGCGTGGGCCGTCGGGGCGCATCGTGAACAACCAGCCGTTGGCGTTGGAAGACCGGTCGGGTTCGACCCTGCCGGCCGGCGGTCCGAGCGCCGCCCTCACCCACTGGAAGTGGACGCCGCCGGCGTTCCATTCGTCGGCCATCGGTGTCGTGTCGGTGGGTGGGCGTGGCCAGAAGAAGCGGTACCGCTGGTAGGTCCGCTCGGCGAAGGCCAGGTCGGGCACGCGCTCCAGGTCTGTGAGCTCAGGCAGAAGGTAGTATCCGCCGGCACCGTCGTCCGAGCAGTAGCCGCCGAGCAGATGCTCCCCACATGTCTGGCAGACCCAGACGTCCAGGCACCGAGCACCGCATTCACAGCGGATTCTGGGCTCGGCGTAGAGCCTGCCGACTGTGCGGGGCCTGTCTGAGTCCCGGAAGCGCGGATCGACCGCTGGGCAGTCGGCGCGGGCGCACGCCCACCAGCCAGGCACGGTGCGGAAGAGGAGATGGGCGCGCACAGGGAGGCGCCGGTCCTCCTGGCCGTCTCTGGACGCTGGCAGAAGCGCGAGGGCGGTCAGGCCTCCGGCGAGCGTGGCCAGACCCTGACCAGGCTCAGCGCCAGGACGAAGCGCACGAGCGACCTTGCTCGCGAGCGTGGCGACAACTTGGCCCTGGCTGTCCTTGGCGGCGTGCAAGAGGCGCTGCGGCAGGGCGTGCTCGGCGGCGAACGCGCGGACATCGCCGAGCAGACCCACGGCGACCTCCGCCTGGTCGATGTCACCATCCTCGGCCGTCAGGACCGCGTTCCCCAGCGCCGCGAGCGGTCCCGCTGCATCGTCCGGGAGCGCCAGCGTCGCCGGCTCGGCAAGCTCACGCGTCATCCCGGGCAGGACGCGGAAGCTCGTTCGTGGTGCCGCGAAGAACTCCTCGAGGTAGGCGAGCGCGGCGCCTTGGTCGTCCCCAAGCGACGCCGAGGCTGCGAGTAGGCGCAGCTTGGGAGAGCCCGGCTCCAGCCGCAGCCGGTGGAGGAGCCGTCGGAGCAGCATCGCGACCTCGGTGCCGGCCGTCCCCTTGTAGGAGTGGAGCTCGTCGACGACGAGGTGGAACGCGGCGCCCTCACCCTGGAGGTAGTCGGCGGTGCGCTCGAAGATCCCGGCCTCGTCCGAACGGTTCAGCATCACGTTGAGCATGGAGAAGTTGGTGATGAGGATGTCCGGCGGATAGGCCTGCATGTCCGGCCGTGTCAGCAGCTCCGCGCCGAGCGGGCGGGCGATGAACGGCCGGTATTCGGGCCCGAGCCGCTCGGCAGCGGCTGCCCGGCGGGCAAGTGCCCGCAACGTCCCCGCCAGCTCGCGCTCCAGGTAAGGTGTCTGACCGGTGTACCGGCCGAAGTAGAAGCGGTGCCCCCGGCGGTGGCGGTCAAGCCACGCCAGCTGCTCGGCTCCGTCGAGAACCCGCCGAAGGCGCACCATCTGGTCCTCGACGAGCGCGTTCATCGGATACAGGATGAGCGCCCGCATCCCCGCCGGACGGCCGGTCTCACCTGAGCGCACCGCCACGGGCTTGTGTCCCTGCTCCCACCAGGGCTCGGGATGCGCGCCCTGGCCAACCCAGCGACGCGAATCACGCACCAGCGCCGTCAGGACGGGAACGAGGAACGCCTCGGTCTTGCCCGAACCGGTCCCGGCGCTGACGACCACGTGCTCGCCGCGTTCATAGGCGCGGAGCGCGTCGGCCTGATGCCGGTAGAGCTCACGACCGTTGAACAGCGGTGAGACGAATTCGGCGACGTCACCGCCAAGGGCCAGCTCCTCGGCAAGCTCACCGAAGCCCACACTCGAGCTTGCATAGCCCGGCACCGGCTCAAGGATGAGGTCAGCCGACAGTCCGCTCGCCAGCATCAGCGCCCGGCGCTCCGCCGCCAGGGACGGATCGGCGAACGCGTAGGCCGAGTCGTAGAAGCGCCGGTACTGGGTCTCGAGCTCGCGAAGCAGCCGCAGCGGGTTGACCGCTCGAGTCGCAGTGCGTGGGCCGAGGGCGGGTGGAGGCGTAGTGAGGGTCATGGGCTATCGCCAGTCGATTGGGCTGTTGAGCCGGTCCTGGATCAGCCTGGCCAGCTCCTCGTCGATGTTGACGTAGGTGTGCCGTTGTGCATCTTCGCGGCAGGGAAGGCGGCCGGACTGGAGTGTCGCCGCGCGGGCGAGCAGCGCCGGAAGTGGCGTGGCGTTGTTGACCGTGAGGAAGCCGACCGCTGGCTGATAGGTGATGAACGAGACGTCCGGATGCGCCACGAATGGGCCGTACTCTCGCGTCGGTACCCGGAACCAGCTTCCGTCACGGCAGACAAACGCCACCTCTCGCCGGTACTCCTCCACCCACCACAGTCCTTCCTCGCCACCGTCTGGCCGCTCCAGCTGGAAGTCACGGATGCGAGGGTCGAACCACCGCCGGGGGAACCGGCTATCGGGACGCTCCTGCTCGCCGACCAGCTCGAGCGTCGCTCTTGGCATCGCCTTGGCGATCCGTCTGCCCGAGTCGATCTCGAAATGCATGCCGACGAGCTCGCAGAAGCGCTCCACGTCCGCAAGATCCGCCTCTACCAGCCACGTCTCGGGTCCGGTGTCCTGAGAGGCGGGTGGCAGAAGCTCGACGCTGATGTCCTGGTATTCCTCGTAGATTTCCTCCAGCGTCTGGCGCATGCCGCGTCGCCGCGCGCCGGTGACGAGGACGCAGCCAGAGGAGTGAAGCGTTAGCACCGCCACGGGAGGGGCACAGTTGAAGCGGCTTGCCACCCAGTCGAACTCCAGGTGGCCGAGTGCCGACAGGCTGCGTGCCGCCCCGTTCGGCTCCACACCGACATCGCCGCAGACCGCCTTCCAGCTCTCCCAACTGCCTCCGCCCCGTTCCGATGCCCATTCCAGCAGGAGGTCGTACGCGTTCATGTAGAGCTCCCTGCAAGCGCGGTGAGCGCCTTCCCGAGGAGCGCGCTCCAGGCCTCCTGCGGCGACGCACGCACGCCACGCTCAGCGACCTCGACCACGAGCGCCGCTGCCTCGGCCGACAGCCACTCCGGTAGAGCATCACGCTGGAGCCGAGCCCATGGGTTACCGAAACCCGGTTGGGCGCAGAGAAGCCACACGACCCCTTCCCGGACGATCTCCCACCGCTCCCGAGCGCTCTCGCCAAGCCCGACGGTGTACAGCCATGGAGGCGTTGGTGGGCGGCGGTGACGGGCAAGCTCGCCGGCAAGGTCGATGGTCTGCAGCTCCGCCGACACACGCGTCAGGATCGGGCGGTCGTGTCCGTACGGGATGGAGACGATTGCGCCGCACACCGTTGCCGCGCTGCCATCCTCCTCGCTTACCGGTCGCGCGCCCGAACGAAGCGCGCGACCGCCAGAGAGCCCGTGCGCCAGCGCGCCGCACGGCCCTGGCTCACCGTGACGCTCGACGTCATAGGACGTCCGCCATTCCTCGCCGATCGCGACGAGGTAGGAGCCGGGCTCACCGGGAATGCGCACACGCTCACCCGAGGCGATCGTGGCCCTCTGCTGGCCGTTCACCACCACCGGCAGCCGCTCGTCCGCATCGACATCGCCAGCTACCAAGACCGGACCGCGACCGGACAGATACACCCCCCGCTCGAGCGGAAGCCCGCCTTCGAGCCGGAACTCCCCCATGGCCCGAGGCGCGGCGGCCCGCTCAATGCCAGGCAGGCCAGCGGTGGGCACCTCCCGGAGGAGCTGCCACGGAACGGGCAGGACGCTTTCCCGGAACCTGTGCTGCGCGAGGCGGCGCTGAAGCGCGGGATCGCACGTCAAGGCCCAGACCGTCTCTGCGCTCGGACGTTCTGTGTGCAGCATCCCGTCGGGTGTGAGTTCGAAGACGGCTGTGTCGTGGAGGGCCGGAACTCGGAGCGCACCCGATGAGGAGCGCGGATCGCCCAGCACCAAAGGACCTGAACGCATACGCTGCAGCAGGGAGAACGGCACCTGGACCTCACCGCCCGGCTGGAGCAGGACTGGCGGCCCGTCGAGGCGGAAGACGACCTCCCTGGTGTTACCCGCGCCAAGGTGCAGGCGGGGTGGATAGGGAAACAGGTGCAGCGTGGCGGGCCAATACCGACCAACGCCGCTCGGGGTGTCGTCGAGGATGGCCCCATCCCAGGACCGATGTGCGGCAACGATCGCGGCGCGCACCTGACTGGCGACCGAATCGTCATGCAGAACCTGGAGCGCATGAGCTGTCATGCTGTGGCGCCCCGGCCAGCGCCGCAGCCGCCGCACTGGGTCATAGCCCTCAAGGCCGGCGCGACCCCGTTCGCTGAAAAAGCGGGACAGTACCTGACGGTCACGTCGGCGGAAAACAGTCTGCGAGACCATCACGCCGACATACCGCGGCCAAGGGTCGTGGGGTAGAACAAGCCGTCCACGGGCGCCATCGAGATCCTCTGCAAGCCAATCCGCCATGCAGCCGAAAAGGCCTGGCACGAACTCGATGTCCTCGAGCTCACCATGCCCGCTCATGTCCAACAGTTCACGTAGATGCCGGTAGTAGGCCTGGGTCGCGCTCCGCTCGTCGGGCGCCATGCGCGAGGCCGCGAGCACGAGCAGGCAAAGAACAGGGAAGAAGTCTGGCATCGGCCGTGGGCGTGGCAACTGCCTAAACGGCCCTGCGAGCACGCGCCCGAGCCCAGTCGATGGCCCGATATGGAAGGCGAGCTTGACGTCGCCCGCAAAGCTGGCGACCGCTTCCCCGCCGTGGCCGAGCTGCTCACCGACCACCCGAACGATCTCGTCGTCGCAAGCCAGCAGAACCGGCGTCCCACGTTTCGGTTGATGCGGCAGAAGCTCCTCCAACAGCTCCAGCCCCCACAACCGGGCACGCTCAGCCGCCGTCGCCCGCGACTGCATCCCTGCCATTTCCCCCACAACCATGCGGTCCACCAATGAGCTGAACCGAACAATACGGCGAACTTAGCAGGAACAAGCCCTCTTGTGACTATCGTCAACTATGCGGAGCAGCCGACCTCCTGGCCCGCCATTAGAAGCACTCGCCCCTGGCGTACGGCGCTCGGTCTCGCGGTTGGGCCACCAGTAGCCCCATGCTCTTTAGGGTGCCGACACGCGCCGCCTCGACTCCGCCAGGCGATCCGCGCTGGCGATGTCGGGCTGCTTGTCGATAAGCTCATTGACCCATCTGTGCAGTTCGTCGCGGAAGCACTGATGTCCATTCCCGGTGGGTAACGATTGGGTAGTTTTGCTCCGCTCGGTAAGATTCGTGCTCTGGCTGAGGTAAGGTCAGGAACGTCCTCGCCGCGACACATCGTCGGTCCCGCGGCGAACGCACCTTCGAAGCGGCCAGTGACCTCGCAGGTGGGCCATGAGATGGTCGCCTTGGTGCTGTGGGCGGGTGAGCTGGTGGAGAGCGGCTCAACGTGCAGGTGGTTGGCTTGCCATCGGGTCGCGTAGCCGCCCAGTATGCCGGTCGTGAAGGTCGGAGCCTGCACGGGAGCCAATGGAATCTCAGCTCTGGACGGAAGGGGCGTCGCCCTGGCCTCACGAGCGTGAAGCGCTCGCGTTCATCCGGGCACGCTTTCCCAACTACGAGCCGTACCGAGCCTGGACCAATGTTGAGTTCATCGCCGAGGACGGGTCGGTCAACGAGGTCGACCTGCTGGCCGTGACGCCTCGTGGATTGTTCCTGGTCGAGATCAAGTCGTGGCGGGGCAGGCTTTCGGGCGACGGTCAGCAGTGGCAGCGGAAGCTGCCCAGTGGCTCCAAGATGACGGTCGAGCATCCTCTGGTGCTTGCCAACAGCAAGGCGAGGCGGCTGCGGTCGCTCCTCGGTCGCCAGCGAGCATTCAGGGATGAGCGGGTGCCATTTGTAACGGCCTTGGTATTCCTGTCCTCGCCGGCGCTGGATTGTCGCCTCCAGGGCATCGCGCGCACCGCCGTTTGCGGCCGCGACCCCGACCCGGTCCCGATTGGCGCTACGCCCACGCCGGCACCACCGGCTCGACTGCCCGGCATCGTTGCGGGAATGAAGGACCCTACCACCCTCGGGTCGCGGGGAAATCCGATCAACAAGCCGCTGTCGGCGAGGATCGCTCTGGCGCTCGATCAGGCTGGGCTTCGCCCTTCGAACCGAGGTCGTCGGGCTGGCGACTGGGAACTCGGCGATCTCCTTGACGAAGGCCCCGGCTGGCAGGATTTCGACGCCGCCCGTCCCCGGATCGGCGTGACCCGCCGGGTGCGTGTCTACCTGGCCGGCGCCGCCACCACCGCCGAGGAGGAGCAGCGCCTCCGTCGTCAGGCCGAACGCGAGTTCCGGGTGGTGCAGGATCTGCGCCACGACGGCATCGCGCAGCCGCTCGATCTGGTGCAGGCGGAACGGGGTCCCGCGCTGCTCTTCGAGCGGGTCGAGGGGGAGGAGCGGCTTGATCTGTGGGCTCCAGGGGGCGTCGAGGGTCTCGGGCTCGACGCTCGCATCGAGCTTGTGCGCCAGGTTGGCGAGGCGATCGCCCACGCGCATTCCCGCAAGGTGACCCATCGAGCCCTCACCGCCAGGAGCGTGCTCGTCCGCCCATCCAGCGACGCCGGCGGCCCACCGCGGCTGGTGATCGGGCACTGGCAGGCGGGCGTCCGGGAGCTGGCCACACGCCTCACACGCCATCCCAACGGCGCGAACGGATCGACGCTCGGGACGGATCTGACCGAACGCCTCGATGCCACCGAGCAGGTCTACCTGGCACCCGAGGCGTTCAGCGTCGAGAACCCCGACGGCACGGCCATGGACGTGTTCTCCCTTGGGGCGCTCGCCTTCCTGCTGCTGGCCGGGCAGCCCCCCGCCAGCGACCTCACCGAGCGCGAGGCGATGCTGGCAGCACACCAGGGCCTAGCGCTCGACGCCGCGGTCGACGGCCTGCCGGACGATCTGGGGACGCTCGTCGCCTTCGCCACCGACCCGGTGCCGGCCCGCCGAGCGACAGTACGGGAGCTGCTCGACCTGCTCGACCGTGCGCTCGATAAGCTCACCACACCTGAGCCTGCGGAGCCGGAGCCTGCCGCAACCACCGCGGCCGACCCGCTCTCCGCCCATCAAGGCGACGTCCTCGACGGCGGCTGGAACGTCGAGCGCAGGCTGGGGAGCGGGTCGACCGCAGTGGCGCTGCTGTGCCGCCGGTCGGGCAGCTCCGAGCCCGAGGTGCTCAAGGTCGCCAAGGACGAGCAGCACGCCGAACGGCTCCGGGACGAGGCCCGCGCCCTGGAGCAACTCCGCCACCCCGGGATCGTCGAGCTCGCCGGCGTCGAGCGAGTCGGGGGGCGGACGGCGCTGCGACTGGCGCCGGCCGGTGACCCCGACGACAAGCTCGGAATGACCCTGGCCGACCGACTCGCCGCCCAGGGCCGTCTCGGCCTCGACCTGCTGGAGCGCTTCGGCGACGACCTGCTCGAGATCGTCGCCTACCTGGAGAGCGAGGGCATCCCCCACCGCGACATCAAACCTGACAACCTCGGCGTCCGGCCCCGTCGCGGCGACCGCTCCCTGCACCTCGTCCTGTTCGACTTCTCGCTCGCCCGGACGCCCGACACCAGCCTTGGGGCTGGCACGGCGGGCTATCTGGACCCGTTCCTCAGCGAGCGGCCCGAGCGGCGATGGGATCCGGCAGCGGACCGCTACGCAGCCGCCGCGACGCTCCACGAGATGGCGACCGGCACTCGGCCCGTGTGGGGCGACAACCGCACCGATCCGCTCCATCTCGACGACCAGGTGCCCCGCATCGATGTCGAGTTGCTGGACCCGTCGGTGCGGGACGGTCTGCTCCGCTTCTTTGGCAAAGCGCTGCATCGCAGCCCTGCCAGCCGCTACGACACTGCCGACCAGATGCGCCTGGCCTGGCGCGCCGTGTTCACCGCCGCTGCCCGGCCGGTGATCACCACCGACGAGGACCGAGCCGCCGATCAAGCAAGCCTGGAGCGGCTTGCTGACGCCGCCGGCCTGGACACCCCGGTCGCCGAGCTCGGCCTCTCCGGTGCCGCTGTCAGCGCACTTGAGCGCCTGGGCCTCGGCACCGTCGAGCAACTCCTCGCGTACCCCACCGCCGAATGGAACCGCGCCCACGGCGTCGGCCTCCGCGTTCGCCGCGAGGTGCTGGAAGCCATCGGCCGGCTCCGACCCCGCTTTGACGCCGAACCGGGAGACCCGGCCGCCAGCATCGACCGGCTCGCCGCCCAGCTCATCGCCAAGCCCACCACCTCCCAGGCCCAGGCCAACCGTGATCCCCTGGAGCTGCTGCTCGGCCTGCCCGCGCAGCAAGCCCAACTCCTCCCACCCGGCACCGACGGGGCGTGGGCGGACGACCGGTTACCACCCGCGTGGCCTGGCCCTTCCGACGTCAAGGCCAGATTCGGCCTTGACCGGGCCGGCTATGACGGCCTGCTGGAGCGAGCCCGGATGCGCTGGAGCAAGCAGCCAGCGATCACCCAGGTCCGCCACGACCTCGAAGCGATCCTCGAACGCGCTGGCGGCGTCCTGCCCGCCGACGAGGTCGCTCTCGCCCTCCTCGCCCAGCGTGGCTCGACCGCCACAGGCACCGACCGGCTCCGGCGGGCCCGCGCCGTCCTGCGTGCCGCGCTGGAAACCGAGGCCGCTCGCAGCACGAACCGCTTCACCTGGCGGCGCCTGGGCGGCGGAGCGTCCGCTGTCGTCGCGCTCCGCAGCGACACACTCGACGCGGAGGAGCTGGCCGACTATGCCGCCAGCGTCGGCGTTGTGGCCGACCAACTGGCGGCGGCCGACCCGCTGCTCAGCCCGGCCATGGCGCTCCAACGCCTCCGGAAGGTCCCTGCGCCCACGGGGCTGTCGCCACTGTCGGACCACCGTCTCGCCCGTCTGGCGGCGGCATCGGCCACCGCCGCGGTATCGAGCCGGATCGAGCTCTACCCGAGGGGCCTCCCCGCCGCGCGGGCGCTGCGACTCGCCCGTGCCGCCCTGCTCGGCACCGGGACGCTCTCGGAGAACGACATCCGCACCCGGGTGTGGACACGGTTCCCCGCCGCCGAACCGCTTCCAGGACGTCCCGCCCTTGACCAACTGCTGAGCGAGGCTGTGGGCCTGGAATGGTTCTCCGGGGGACCCGGCCCCACCGGCGCCCCACTTGCGCCCGGATTCCGCGTCCCGCCGCCACCGGCTCTTGGGGCAGCCACCGGCGTCACCATCTCTGGAGGCCGGTTCCGCACCGGGACGACCGCCGACGTATCAGACGAAGCCCGGGCCTCCGCCGAGATCGCCCAGGATCGCCTCGAACGCCACGCCGAAGCCGGCGGGTTCCTGGTCATCACCGTCCGCGCGTCACAGCAGCAGCGTGCCATCTCCGCCCTCAGCGACCTCGGTGCCGCACCCCTCAGCGTCGACGCCTTGGTCATCGGGGCGCTCCGTCACCATGCTGCCGCCAAGGGCATCAAGTGGGACCTGGCCATTCTGGCTGCCGACGCCGAGGGACCCGCCGGGGAACGCTGGCCCCGCCTCCTCACGGTTGTCCGCGACGCGCTCGGCCCGGTGCGGGCCGAGCTGCTCAACGGCCCGGACCACGTGCTGCTCACCCATCCGGGGCTTCTGGCTCGCTACGACGCTCTCGGCCTCCTCGACGAGCTGCGCGAGCGTGTCACCCGCCAACCGGAGCCAGGCCAGACCTTGCGGACCCTGTGGGTGCTGGTCCCCGCCGACGACCCCGCCGCGCTGCCAACCATGCAGGGCAAGGCCATCCCCGTCGCCTCCTCGGCCGAGCACTTCGCGCTGCCCGACGCCTGGCTGCGCAACCTCCACCGCACCCATCCCAGCCCCGTCCCAGGAGGCTTGACGTGATCGACGCCGCCGCCTTGCTCGCCGACTGCAAGGCCCTCGTCCGCGGCCTGGTCGATGACCTGCGAAGGCTGACCGGCAGCGACCCGGAGACCGCCGCGGTCGTCGACGCCGAGTACGCCGGCGCCAGGGCCGCCGGACGTACGGCGCTCGCCAAAGCCGAATGGGCGGAGGGCCTGGACGCGCAGGTGGCCGTCGCCTGGGTACTCGGGTGCGTCTTTGTCCGCTTCTGCGAGGACAACGGCCTGGTCCCCGACCCGCTTCTCGCCGGCCCCGGTGGCCGGCGCGCCATCGCCATCGACCACCGCACCGCCTACGTCCAGGCCAACCCCGCCCACGACGACCGCCACTGGCTTCGGGAGATCTTCCGCCGCTACCGCGCCCTGCCAGCCACCGGCGAGATCTTCGGCGACCACAACCCCATCTGGCTCCTCGCCCCCTCCGCCGACGGCGCCCGGTCGCTCGTCCAGGGCTTCCAGGCCGTGGACCCCGACACCGGCGAGATCCGCCACGATTTCACCGACCCGGCGTGGGACACCCGCTTCCTCGGCGACCTCTACCAGGACCTCTCCGAGCACGCCAAGAAGACCTACGCGCTCCTCCAGACGCCTGAGTTCGTCGAGGAGTTCATCCTCGACCGCACCCTCGAGCCCGCCCTCGCCACCTTTGGCCTTCGGGAGACCACCCTCATCGACCCCACCTGCGGGTCGGGCCACTTCCTGCTCGGCGCCTTCACCCGACTGTTCGACCGCTGGCGCGACGAGGAGCCAGGGACGAACCCTCGCGTCCTCGCAGCCCGTGCGCTCGACGCCATCGCCGGCGTCGACCTCAACCCCTTCGCCGCCGCCATCGCCCGCTTCCGCCTCCTCGTCGCCGCACTACGCGCCGGCGGCGACACCCGCCTTGCCGATGCGCCCGCCTACCCCATCCACGTCGCCGTCGGCGACTCCCTCCTCCACGGCGACCCGCCAGGGCGCCTCGCCGGCATCATCAGCGACGATGTGGCTGCGGCGGCCTTGCACGGCTACGCAACCGAGGACGTCGAGATGGCCCGAGGACTGCTCTCGCGCTCGTGGCACGCCGTGGTCGGCAATCCGCCGTACGTCACTGTGAAGGATCCCGCACTCAACCGCTTGTACCGGGAGCGGTTCAAGACCTGCCACCGCCAGTACTCGCTCGGCGTCCCCTTCACCGAACGCTTCTTCCAGCTCGCCCGCTACGGCGGCCGGGACCCCGAGCAGGCCGGGTTCGTCGGCATGATTACCGCCAACTCGTTCATGAAACGTGAGTTCGGCAAGAAACTGATCGAGGAGTGGGTGCCGACGCACGACCTGACGCATGTCATCGATACCAGCGTAGTGTCCGTCCCGAATCACGGCACCCCAACCGTGATCTTCTTCGGCCGTAACCGCGAGCCCATCGCACTCGCCGTCAGAGCGATTCTCGGAATCAAGCGGAACATAGATGACCGACTCAGTCCCGAGAAGGGCCTCGTGTGGTCGAGCATCGTCGAACTTCTCGACGAGCCTGGATCATCGAGTGACTACGTGAGCGTGAGCGACCTCAGACGAACTCGCCTCGCGAAGCATCCTTGGAGCATTGGTGGCGGAGGCGCTGCCGAACTCAAGGAGCTGCTCGACCGTGGAAGCCAGCAGCTTGACTCGATCGCCGCGGAGCTCGGCTTCGGCGGCATTACGGGCGAGGACAACGCGATAATCTTGGGTGACGATGCCATAATCTCTCGTTTGCGCCTTGAATCCGCTCGGCCAGTGGTAGAGGGTGACGTGTTGAAGGATTGGCGCATCGAGAATCCGGCTTGGGCTGTCTGGCCGTACGACTCCGAGCTTAACCTTCTTCCGATTGGGCATGTCCCGCGCATAGCCCAATTTTTGTGGCCGTATCGTCGGGCACTTCAGAGGAGAAAGAGATTCGGCGTCCCCATGGATGAGCTAGGTCGACCCTGGTACGAGTGGCGTGAGCTGTATGGCAGCCGCTTGCGGACACCATTATCGATCGCGGTCGCGTTCGTCGCGACACACAACCACTTCGTGCTCGACCGTGGCGGGAAGGTGTTCAAGCAGTCAGCGCCGGTAATCAAGCTGCCGCCCGGGTCGGACGAGCGACGCCACCTCGAACTGCTTGGAGCGCTGAACAGCTCCACAGCATGCTTCTGGATGAAGCAGGTGTTCCATAACAAAGGCAGTCAGGGCGTGGGGGAGGGGATCAAGGCTGAAGCGTGGGAGCGCTTCATTTCTCTCGACACAACAAAGCTCAAGGAGTTCCCACTTCCAAATGAGTTCGACGCTACGACCGCCGCTCTCCTCGATCGGCTAGCCATGGGTCTTTCCTCTGTCGCCCCTGCGGCCGTCGCTGCGTCCACTGTGCCCTCTGCAGATCGACTCGCCGAGGCCGCGTGCCACTACAACAACCTACGGGCGAGAATGATCGGCGCACAAGAACGGCTTGATTGGGAGACGTACCGGCGTTACGGATTCGTTGATGAGGAGTTGACGACCGGTGAGGAGCCGGAGCTGCCGCTGCAGTTGGGCGAGCGCGCGTTCGAGATCACCCTGGCACGCCGGATGGCGGCAGGCGAGCAATCATCGTGGTTCGCGCGCCACGGGTCAACGCCGATTACCGAGCTGCCCGCCCATTGGCCGGAGCCCTACAAGAGACTGGTTGAACGCCGTATCGAGTTAATCGAGACCGACTTGAATATCGGACTGATCGAGCGGCCGGAACATAAGCGGCGGTGGCTGGCGAAGCCGTGGGACGAGCAGGTGAGGGTGGCGCTGCGGGGTTGGCTGCTGGACCGGCTGGAGTCGGCGCGCTACTGGCCGGAGCCGGCGGCGCTCACCTCGACCTCGCGGCTGGCTGCGGAGGCCCGTACCGACGCCGACTTCGTGCAGGTGGCGCAGTTGTATGCGCGGCGGGATGACGTCGACGTCGCGGCGCTGGTGGCGGAGCTGGTGAAGGCTGAGGCGGTACCCTACCTGGCGGTGCTGCGTTACACGGATTCAGGCATGCGGAAGTACGAGCAGTGGCTGGAGACCTGGGATCTGCAACGGCGGGAGGATGCGGGCGAGGCCGTCGGGACAATCCCGGTACCGCCGAAGTACGTGAAGGCTGACTTCCAGGGGGTGGCGTGGGACCACCGCGGGAAGCTGAACGTGCCGAAGGAGCGGTTCATCTCGTACCCGGGCGCCGAGCGGGAGACGGACCCGTCGCTGGTGGTCGGCTGGGCGGGCTGGGACCACCTGGCGCGGGCGCGGGCGCTGGCGACCTGGTACCTGCAGGCCAAGCGGGAGGGCCGCGACCGTGAGCATCTGAGGCCACTGCTGGCGGGACTGGCGGAGCTGGTGCCGTGGTTGCGGCAGTGGTACGACGACCCCGCTCCCGACCCGGCCCTGGACCGGCCGGGGTCGCAGATCGCCGCTCTGCTGAACGCCGAGCTGCGGGCGCTGCAATTGACCGCTGATGATGTCGCCGGTTGGCGACCGGTGCCGACCCGAAGGGGGCGGGCCCGTCGATGACGCTTCTCTCAGACCTTATCGAGATCCCCGAGCAGGTCCACAAGTCGGACTTCGTGATCAGCCTGGCGACGGCGATCGGCGACCCGGCGGAGACGGTGCGCGACTACGTGGTGACCGGCCAGCTCGTGCAGTGCTTCGACCGGGCGCTGTCGCTGGTCGCGTCCGCGGTTGGCGACAACCGGTCGAAGTCGACCTACCTGCATGCCTCGTTCGGCGCTGGGAAGACGGCGATGATGGCGGTGCTGCACCTGCTGCTTCAGGGCGACCCGGCCGCCCGCTCGATCCCTGAGCTGGCACCGGTTGTGGCCAGGTACGCCAACCGCATCGACGGCAAGCGGTTCCTGCTCGTCCCCTACCACTTCGTGGGGAAGAGCTCGATGGAGCAGGAGGTCCTTGGCGGCTATGTCGAGCACATCCGCGCGCTCCATCCGGAGGCTCTGCTGCCGCCGGTCTACGTCGCCGACGGGATCCTCGACGACGCTCGCTCCAAGCGTCGGGACCTGGGTGACGAGGTGTTTTTCCGGGTGCTGTCGGAGGGCGAGGCGGCCGACGAGTGGGGCGAGTACGGGGCGGGCTGGGACGCGCCCCGTTTCGAGGTTGCTCTGGCCGCCCCTCCCGGATCGAGCGAGCGCGACCAGTTGGTCGGCGCGCTGCTCCGCACCCACTACCGGGCGCTGCCGGGCCAGGCTCGGGCCACCGCCGAGGGGTTCGTCCCCTTCGATGCGGGGCTGGACGCGATCAGCCGCCACGCCAAGGGGCTCGGCTACGACGCCGTGATCCTGTTCCTGGACGAGCTGGTCCTGTGGCTGGCGGCTCGGATGAGCGACGTGGCGTTCGTCAGCCGCGAGGGCGCCAAGATCGTCAAGCTCGTCGAGGCGGATGCCGCGGCGCGGCCGGCGCCTATCGTGAGCTTCATCGCCCGCCAGCGGGACCTGCGCGAGCTGGTCGGTGAGCACGTGCCTGGCGCACAGTCGCTCAGCGCCATCGACATCCTGCGCCACTCCGAGGGGCGGTTCGACACCATCACGCTGGAGGATCGCAACCTGCCGGCCATTGCCGAGCAGCGCCTGCTGCGGCCCAGGACCGAGCAGGCCCGCCAGCAGCTCGACGACGCCTTCGAGAAGGTGCGGCGCGAGCTGGAGGAGCGCCAGGAGCGTGACGTGCTGCTCACCCAAACTGGGGATCTGGCCGCGTTCCGGCGGCTGTACCCGTTCAGCCCGGCGCTGGTCGACTCGTTGGTGGCGCTGTCAGGTGCGATGCAGCGGGAGCGTACGGCGCTCAAGGTGATGCTGCAGCTCCTGGTCGAGGGCCGCGACCACCTTGAGCTTGGCCAGCTCGTCCCGCTGGGAGACCTGTGGGATGCGATCAACGCTGGTGATGAGCCGCTCACCGAGGTGATGCGGGCCCAGTTCGCCCAGGCGCGGCGGCTGTGGACGCGACGGTTCCAACCCATGCTGCTCCGCGAGCACAATCTGTCCGAAGACGATGCGGAGAGTGCGGCTCCAGGGCACCCCTACGTCACCGATGCACGGCTGGTGAAGTCGCTGCTGGTGGCTGCGCTGGTGCCGGAGGTCGGCCCGCTGCGGGCGCTGACGGTGAGCCGCTTGACAGCGCTCAACTCGGGGATCGTGCGGGCCTTCATCCCCGGCACCGAACGCCAGCAGGTGCTGGACAAGCTGCGGCGGTGGGCGGCCGAGGTCGGCGAGTTGCGTGTTGGCGAAGACGAGCAGGACCCCACCGTCTCGGTCGTCCTGTCGGGGATCGACACCGGGCCGATCCTGGAGGCTGCCCGGGTCGTCGACACCGACGGGGAGCGGCGCCGCCGGGTGCGGGAGTTGCTGGCCGAGTCGCTTCAGGTGAAGGACGCCAGCAGCCTCGACCCGTGGGTGGAGGTCACTTGGCGGGGCACACGGCGGAAGCTGGCGGCCGTCTTCGCGAATGTGCGCGATCCCGCCGAGCTGCCCGACGAGATGCTGCGGGCGGGCGAGGAACCCAAGCTCATCATCGACTACCCGTGGGACGTCGACCCGTTCTCACCATCCGACGACCGCGGGCGTGTCCTGGACTACCGCCGGGACCGATCCCCTGAGTGGACGGCGGTGTGGTTGCCGAATTTCCTCACCAGCGCCTCGCTGCAATTGCTCGGCAAGCTGGTGCGTCTCGACTACATCTTGACCGGCGACACCTTCGACCGGCTGGCATCGCACCTCTCCCCCGGTGACCGGCCGGCTGCCCGTACCCAGTTGGCCAACGAGCAGTCGGCCGTGCGGGAACGAACCATCGCTGCACTGCGCCAGGCGTACGGCGTCGACCCCACCCAGCCAGGTCTGGTGGAGGAGCGCCTCCCGTTGGGAGACCAGTTCCTGGCGCTTGACCCCAGCCTGCCGCTCCAGCCGCCGGTGGGCACCTCGCTGCGAGCCTGCCTGGAGAGCCTCGCCGACCAACTGCTCCGCCATCGCTACCCGAAGCATCCGGAGTTCACCGAGCTGGTCTCGCGGGCAGACCTGACCCACACCCTCGCCCAGGTCAACCTGGCGCTCCAACACCCCAACGGTCGTCTGGAGAACGTCGAGGCGCCGATGCGGCGCGTCCTCACCCGGGTGGCCGGCCCCCTCGGGCTCGGCACCATGTACCAGGCCCACTTCATCGCCGATCTGGAGGGTTGGAAGGACCTGGTCGAACGCCGCCGGGCCGAAGCCGCAGCGACGACGATGACGGTCGGTCAGGTGCGCCGCTGGCTCGATGGCGCCGACTCGCCGACCGAGCGGCGGGGCCTGACTCGCGAGGTCGGAGACCTGGTGATCCTGTCGGTCGCCTCGGCGAGCAACCGAGTGTTGCTCGACGCGGGCCAGCCGGTCGGGAAGCCCGAGATCGGCCGTGTCCGCGATGAGTGGGAGCTGCGCGCCCAGGAGTTGCCCAGCCCAAAGGTGTGGCAGGAGGCGCTGGGACGAGCGGCGGACATGGGTGTGGTGCCCGCCAGCAGGTTGCTGTCTGCGACCACTGTCGCCGACTTCGGCCAGCGGATCGACAGCGGCATTGTCGGCGACCGCGCCCAGGCGGTGCGGGACCTCGTGCCCCGCATCGAAGCGGCCTACGCTCGCATGGGCATCGGCGACCCGGGAGACCGCCTGCGCACTGCCAAGGCCGCCGTCGCCCTGATAGAGGAGCTGCGCCGCCGGCCCGAGCATGCACCCGAAGTGCTCGCCGCCTGCCAGGTGCCCACGACCACAGCGGCCCTGGGCACGTCGATCGCCCAGGCGAGCGTGGTGGCGGAAGAGCTCCAGCGGATGAACTGGGACCTGGTCCGCGCCGTCGGGGACCTGGACGTGCAGTGGAGGGCCGACGCCGATGCCTTGCGGGAGCGTCTGGCGCAGGGACTCAGGGCCGACGAGCTCGCCGTTCCCCTCGTTCGCCGGCTGCGCGAAGCGTCGGCCGCCGCCACCGACCTGCTCGCCCGCGCCACCCGCGTCATCCCGCCCCCGCCACCCCCGCCTCCTCCACCCCGGCCGCCAAAGTTCGACCGGGTGGTGGCCGAGGAGCGACTCCGCGAGATCCGCGCGCGGCTCCGGTCGGAGGCGCGCCTCGACTTGACCTGGCAGATCACGGAGTGGCAAGGCGATGCCGAGAGCTGACGCCGCCCAGATCCGGGCGCTCGTCGCCGCCAACCGCCGGGACGGTGACCGCCGTACCGCCCTGGCAGTGCACGCCGATCCGGTCTGGTCGGGTCCCGACGTGCTCGACGGCCCTGACAATCGGATGCGGGTCGTGGCGTGCGCTTCCCCGCTGGCGGTGCGGGAAGCGCTCCTGGACCAGGAGCAGCATGCCGGGGAGTTGCTGGTCCTGCTCACCCCTTGCAGCGGCGGCGATCTCGGATTGGACGTGCGTGCCCGGCTGGTGAAGGGCGAGGTGCTCGCCATCGACCCGTTCGGCTCGGTGCTCGCCCTGTTTCGGGCCTCCGTGCTTGACCCCCAGCTCGTCGCCGAGCGATGGCTGATCGACGACCTCATCGCGCTTGCTCCCGCCGGCGGCTGGCCCGACCGGGAACCGCTTGGCGCCGTGCTCGACATCGACCTCGCCTGGCGTGTCTGGCAGCAGGCGCGTCTGGGCCTCTCCGACCCGCCGGACGGCATCCCCGCGGTCCTCGCCCTCGGCGAGCAGCCGGAGGTGCGGGCGGCGCTGGCCGCGCTCGCCCCGGAGCGGCGGGAACTGGTCGCCCAACGGTGGGCCGGAGGTGCGGCCGGCCTAGTGCCGGTAATGGTTGATCTGCTGGCCGCCGGCCGCGACACAGACCTCGTGGCCCTCGGGCTCGTCGCCCAGGTGCTGTGGAGCCAAACCGACGATGGGGTTCTCGCCCAGCGCCAGACCGTCGCCCGCGCGCGACTCGAGCGTCTCTTCGGCCGCGACCGCCTGGGCCAACCCGCCGCCGCAGCGTGGGGCGCCGCCGCCGAAGCAGCCCTGGAGGCCCACGCAAACCCGGCCGCGGTGCTCGACACCGCCGAGCGGATCCTCGCAGACGCTGGGGCCGGCGAACTGGCGATCCTTTCCAACAGGCTTCCTCGTGGCTTCGAGGAGCGCCTCGCCATCCTGGGACACAGCCTTGCCGTTCGCGACTCCCATGCCGCTATGGTCGCGCTCGAGCGGGTACGCGGGCACCGCCACGCAAACCGCCGGTCCCATCGTGTCGAAATGGCCGCGGCCGCCGTCCGCCTGCTGCGCCGCTCCCAGCTCCCATCCGTCCCTGCGCCGACCACGTTCGCGGCGGCGGTCGCCGACTACGCCGCCGACGGCGCCTGGATCGATGAGGCCCTCCAGCTCCTGGCCGAGGGCGACCAGGTGCCCGAACTGGCCTCCGCCTATGTAACACTCTGCGGCCCGGCCAGTAGGCAACGCCACCAGGAAACCGCCCGGTTCGTCGAGTTGCTCGCGGACTGGTCCCGCTCCGAGCCGCTCGGCGACCCGCGCCTCGTTCCCGTCGAGGAACTGCTGACCACGGTGGTTGTGCCAGTGGCCGCGGCGGCGCCTGTCCTGCTCGTGGTCTGCGATGGCATGGGCCTGCCGGTTGCCCACGTCCTGCTGCGGGACCTGCTCGCCGAAGGGTGGGCGCCCGCCACACCGGCGGAGCGCGATGGCTGGCCGGTAGGTGTGGCGACGCTGCCCACCGTCACCGGGGCCAGCCGCACCACGCTCCTGTGCGGCCAGCGGACCGTGGGCGGGCAACCGGAAGAGCGCGCCGGCTTCGCCTCGCATCTGGCGCTGCGGGCGAGGTCGTCGCCAACCCGCCCGCCGGTGCTCTTCCACAAAGCCGATCTCGTCGCGTCCAGCGGTGTGGCCCTGCCTGATGAGGTCCGCGGCCTCGTCGCCGACCCCGACCAGCGCGTGGTGGGGGTCGTGGTCAACGCCGTCGACGACCACTTGGCGCGGGGGGACCAGTTGCGGGTCGGATGGGACCTGGTCTCCCTGCGGCCGCTGTCGTGGCTGCTGGACGCGGCTGCTGAAGCGGGCCGCGTCATCGTGCTGACCGCCGATCACGGCCACGTCCTGGATGGCGGCCGCTCCCGCT
>WNGF01003051.1_pt1 | contig 23057 bp, 34 predicted proteins | sample 5400641 | NCBI WGS metagenome assembly WNGF01 (sample SAMN13153371, study PRJNA577476) | soil metagenome | isolation source: 80 cm soil or saprolite under grassland replicate 2 | place: USA:California | collected 2016-06-15 | reverse complement strand
TCAGCCGTCAGGGAAAGCGTCGTTGGTCGTTGCCCAACGTGGCAGCGGATTGGGTAGTTGTTGATTGTAGCCCGAGGAAGACAGTTAGTTAGCCGCACGATGCAGCAGCCCCGAAGGGGCGGAATATGTTAGCCCAGGGCGTAAGCCCTGGGTAGGCGAGAAAACGATTAGAGTCCCGTAGGGACGGCAGAAATGCGGGCGAGGGCGCCCGCGCCACACAAATGAAAATCGCGGCTTGCAACTTGCCGCCAGTTCTTTCCTTCCGGACGAGTCGGAAGGGGTCAGGAAACGAAACGTGATAGGAAACGAAAAAATTCGCATCCGTCTGAAGGCATACGATTACCGTGTGCTCGATCAGTCAACAACGGAAATCGTAGCTACGGCGAAGCGCACCGGGGCGCAGGTCGCGGGTCCGATTCCACTGCCCACGATGAAAAATAAGTACTGTGTGCTGCGTTCGCCGCACGTGGACAAGAAATCACGGGAGCAGTTCGAGATCCGCACGCACAAGCGGCTGCTGGATATTCTTGATCCGACTCCGCAGACGGTGGATGCTCTGATGAAGCTCGATCTGCCGGCGGGTGTGGACGTGGAGATCAAGGCATTCGGCAAGGAACACAAGTAGGTCGCGGAGAGCTGACAAGTGCAGAGATGTCCGAAGTTCGGATACCGAGAGAAGTATGACTGGCCCGCGATGTCGTCAGCGATTGCGTTCTTTGTGTTGTACATCGTGTTCATTGGAGCCGAAGAGCACGTTTCAAGGAACTACAGGTTAATGGGGTTCGGAGCTTTCCTCGTATTCCTTGCAGCGAGTATGTGGAACTCACTTCGAAACGAGAAAAATCGCCGGGAGTATTCAAAGCTGCACCCGCTGGCGGTTACGAGCGTGTTAAGGATCACATCAGAACCAATCCCAGCCAATAGCCAAGGCCAAGCTGGGCGGAGAAGGAAATGGCAAAGGTAGCAGGAATTCTGGGAAAAAAGGTCGGCATGACGCAGTTGTTCGATTCGCGGGGTGACGTGCATCCCGCGACCGTGCTGCAAGCCGGCCCATGCGTGGTCACCCAGCATAAATCGCAGACGAAAGATGGATACGACTCCGCGCAGATCGGCTTGGTTGAATTCGTGAAAGAGTCGCGGCTGACGCAGCCCATGCGCGGGCACCTGGCGAAGAATAATCTGCCGCCGGTGAAGTTCGTTCGTGAAGTGCCGATTGAGGTTGAGGAAAAAGCTCAGAGCGATGGCGCGGTAAAAGCCGGGGACCGCGTGCTGATCGACATCTTCGATGGCGAAAAGTTTGTGGACGTAGTCGGTGTCAGCAAGGGAAAAGGGTTTCAGGGCGTGGTCAAGCGCCATCACTTTGGCGGCGGCCCCAAGTCGCATGGTTCGATGTTTCAGATTACCGGATCGATTGGCTCGTCGGCGTTTCCGTCACGTGTGTTCAAGGGAATGCGGATGTCCGGGCACATGGGCAATGCGCGGGTGACGGTGCGCAATCTGCGAGTACTCGGCGTAGATAAAGATGACAACCTGCTGGTGGTTGAAGGCAGTGTGCCGGGACCGAATGGCGGATACCTGGTGATCACAAAGTCAAAGAAGCCGCCAAGAGAGCGCCGCGGATTTGCGGGAGCAGCGACGGTTGATCCGTTGAAGGCCGCGAAGAGGGCAGCGAAGAAGGGATAAGACAGTGGTCAGTGGCTAGTGGCTAGTGGCCAGTAACCAGAGAGAAATTGCATGGCAACGATTGACATTCACGATATGAGCGGCAAAAAAGTCGGCACGCTCGATCTCGCCGACGAGGTTTTTGGCGCGATCAATGAAGACCTGCTGTGGGAGGCGGTGAACCACTACCGCGCCCGGCAACGCGCCGGAACGCATGCTACCAAGAACAAAAAGCTGGTTTCAGGAGCGGGCAAGAAACTTTGGAAGCAGAAAGGCACTGGGCGGGCCCGCGTCGGTTCGATCCGTTCACCTCTGTGGCGACACGGCGGCACTGTGCATGGACCGCAGCCGCGTTCGTATGACTACAGCTTTCCGCGCAAGAAGTTGCTCGGCGCGCTGCGTTCAGCACTGGCGGCAAAACTGGCCGACGGCAAATTGATTGTGGTCAATGCGTTCGATGTGAAAGAGCCGAAAACGCAGCCATTTCGCGAAGCGCTTGATTCTTTGAAAATCGACAAGGGCGCGCTTCTGGTAGAAGTTGCGAATCACGGGAACCGCAATCTCGATCTGAGCTCACGGAATCTCGACCGAGTGGAATTGGTCACCAGCAACGAAGTGCATCCCTATCATCTGCTGCGCTACGATCGTGCGATATTTTCGCAGCCGGCGATTGAAAAGTTGCAGATCTCACTGAAGAACTCGGCTTCGCGGCGCGCGCACCAGGCGGCTGAAGGCGAAGGCACGAAAAAAGCCCAGAAGAAAGCCGCGAAAGCCCCGCGGACCCGGCACAAGAAAGCGGCGGAGGTGGCCTAATGAAATCTGCATATCAGATCATCCGCCGGCCGGTGATTACCGAAAAAGGGATGGGCATCAAGGAAAACCAGAACACGCTGGTCTTCCAGGTCGCGCCGAAGGCCACGAAGACTGAGATCAAAGAAGCGGTGCAGTCCATTTTCAAAGTGAAGGTGCGTTCGGTGCGGACAGCGAATTATCCGGGGAAAGAGCGTCGGCGGGGAAAGTTTGCCGGCTATCGTCCGGACTGGAAGAAGGCGTTCGTGCGGCTAAAGTCCGGCGAGAAAATGCCGGAGTACGCGCAGAATCTTTAAAACCGTCGTTGGTCGGCGGTCGTTGCTCGTTGGCCAACCCAGACGGGTGCAGTGGCAAGAAGCAGTTACGAGAAGAAGCTGAGAGTTAGAAGCTAGCAGCTGAGAGCTGATTTTATGGCAATCAAGACTTATAGACCGACAACCCAGACGTTGCGCTACCGAACCACGCTTTCGAGCGCGGACCTGACCACTGACCGGCCGCATAAGCCGCTGACCGAGCCGAAGCATCGTCAGGGCGGGCGTCGCAACTCTGGCGATACCACCATGCGGTTCCGTGGCGGCGGGCACAAGCGCAAGCTGCGCCTTATTGATTTCAAGCGCGACAAGATGGGGATCCCGGCGACGGTCGCGTCGATTGAATACGATCCGAACCGCTCCGCGCGCATTGCGCTGCTGGCATATGCCGATGGCGAGAAGCGTTACATCCTGCAGCCGGATGGGTTGAAGGTTGGCCAGAAGATTGTGAGTGGGCCGGATGCGGACATTCTGGTTGGAAATGCACTGCCGTTGAAGAACATTCCGCCAGGTACGACGATTCACAATCTGGAATTGCGCCCGGGGAAGGGCGCGCAGATGGTGCGCTCGGCAGGCGGCGCCGCACAACTGGTTGCGAAGGAAGGCGACTACGCGCTGGTGAAGTTGCCCTCGGGCGAGACGAGAAAAGTTTCGCACGATTGCATGGCGACCATCGGACAGGTTGGAAACATTGATCACGAGAACATCACCATTGGCAAGGCAGGACGCATGCGGTGGCTGGGAAAACGTCCGCACAATCGCGGCGTTTCCATGAATCCAGTGGACCATCCGCATGGCGGTGGCGAGGGTAAGACTTCTGGTGGACGTCATCCAGTTACGCCCTGGGGCCAGCCGACGCGGGGATATAAGACGCGCAACAACAAGCGCACAGATAAGTTTATTGTGAGCCGAAGAAGCAAGTAGTTGTTGGCAAGAGCAAAAGCAGGTTCCTCACGCGCCTCGCGTTGCTCAGCGGTTCGGAATGACAAGGGTTTGTTTTGGGTTTGAGCTAAAAGCTAGGAGCTAACAGCTAGAAGCTGATTTTATGCGTTCAACTAAAAAAGGTGCTTTCATCGACGGATATTTGGAGGCGCGCATCGAGGGCATGAACTCGCGCAACGAGAAGAAAGTTTTGCGCACCTGGTCGCGGCGCTCGACCATCATCCCGGAGATGGTGGGACACACGATCGCCGTGCACAACGGGAAAAAGTTTATTCCGGTGTACGTCACCGAAAACATGGTGGGCCACAAACTGGGTGAGTTCAGTTTCACCCGCCAGTTTAAGGGACACTCAATGAAGGCGGCCACCGAAACGACGGCGCGTCCGGCTGGCATACCCGGTGGTCCAGGAGCGATCGCTCCGGCTGCGGGAACTGCGGCCCCGGCTCCGCCGAAGAGTTAACGAGAGACGAACATGGAATTCCGAGCTCAAACCCGTTTCGTGCGTGTCTCGCCACAAAAGGCGCGGCTGGTGCTGGACTTAATCAAAGGACGGCGCGTCGAAGATGCGCTGAACACACTGGTCTTTACCAAGAAGCGTGTTGCCGCCAAAGTAGAGAAGCTTCTGCGGTCCGCAGTGCAGAATGCCAGTTACCTGAGTGGCGAAAAGAATGTTGATGTTGATCTCGATAATCTTTACGTGAAACACGCCGTGGCTAACGACGGTCCGCGCATGAAGCGTATTCGTCCGGCGCCGATGGGACGCGCATTTCGCTACGTGCGCCGCATTGCGCATATCGAGATCGCACTCGCCGAGCGCGGGAAGAGTGGCGCGGATTTAGCCACGGTCGTCGGAGAAGAGCGGCCTGCAGCGAAACCTGCGGGAAAGACCCGGACTAAGACGAAGAAAAAGGCCGTGGCGAAGAAGTTTTCCGGCAAGAAGACAGCCGGCAAGAGGGCTTAGGAGCTTTATGGGACAAAAGGTACATCCGTACGGATTCCGGCTCGGGTACACCAAGCCGTGGAAGTCGCGCTGGTTCGTGGAACGCGATTATGACAAGCTGCTGCTCGAAGACGTCAAGCTGAAGAACGAGCTCAAGGACAAGCTCAAGTCGGCGGGGGTCAGTACCATCGAAATCGAGCGTCCCGGCAATAAGCTGCGGGTGATTATCAAGACGGCGCGTCCGGGAATCATTATCGGTCGCAAGGGCGCCGAGATTGACAAGCTGAAGCAGGAAGTCCAGAAGCGCACTAACCGCGAAGTGTACATAGACATTCAGGAAGTGCACAAGCCGGAGCTGGATGCGCAACTTGTGTCGGAATCCATTGCTCTGCAACTTGAGAAGCGCGTGGGCTTCCGCCGAGCGATGCGCAAAGCTGTAGATTCCGCGCTGCGCTTCGGGTGCAAAGGAATCAAGGTTCGAGTGAGCGGGCGTCTGAACGGGAATGAAATCGCGCGTTCAGAGTGGTATCTGCAGGGCCGGTTGCCGCTGCACACCTTGCGTGCCGACATCGATTACGGTTTTACCGAAGCGCGCACCACATACGGAGTAATAGGCGTGAAGTGCTGGGTCTATAAAGGCGAAATCCTGCCGACGAAAAAGCGCGAAACGCAAGCGGTAGGAGCATTCTGAGATCGGGAGATCCTGCCGATTGCAGTTTTGAGCTAGAAGCTAAAAGCTAGCAGCTAAGAGCTGATTTTATGTTGATGCCGAAAAAAGTTAAGTACCGCAAGCAGCAGCGCGGGCGCATGACTGGTAAAGCGTGGCGGGGGAGCACTCTGTCTTTCGGAGACTACGGGCTGAAAGTGCTCGAGCCGGGATGGATCACCGACCGGCAAATTGAAGCCAGTCGCGTTGCCATGACTCGCTTCATAAAGCGCGGTGGAAAAATCTGGATCCGGTTGTTTCCCGATAAGCCGGTGACCAAGAAGCCGGCTGAAACCCGTATGGGCAAAGGCAAAGGCGCGCCGGACCACTGGGTCGCGGTCGTTAAGCCAGGCAAGATATTGTTCGAAATGGAAGGCGTGGCGCCGCAGGACGCGGCTGAGGCGATGCGGTTGGCTTCACATAAGTTACCGCTGCGGACGAGCTTTGTGCAGCGTCACGCAGCACACTAAAAGCTGTCAGCTATCAGCTCTCAGCCATCAGTACAGGATGGCGGTTTTGCTGAAAGCTGAGAGCTGAAAACTGAGAGCCTTTTATGGACGCTGAAAAAATCAGGAACTTGACGGACGACGAACTTGGCCATCAGGAACGCGAGATGAGCGATCAGCTGTTTAAGCTCAAGTTCCAACTCAAGATGGGGCAGACCGAGAGTCTGAAAAAGCTTCGCGGGCTGCGCAAAGACATTGCCCGGGTAAAGACTATCGCGCGCGAGCGTGTAGCCGCGGGGGAGAAGAAGTAATGGCGGAAACAGAAACGAAGACTGCTGGAAGACGCAAACAATTGATTGGCAACGTGGTCTCGAACAAAATGCAGAAGACCATCGTGGTGCAAGTGATTCGCCGCAAGTCGCACCCGTTGTACCTGCGGGTAGTCTCGAAGGCGAAAAAGTTCTACGCGCATGACGAAAAGAACGAGGCAAATGTCGGCGACGTTGTGCGCCTGGAAGAGACGCGTCCGCTTTCGAAGTTGAAGCGGTGGCGGTTGAAGGAAATTGTGCGTAAGACGGCGCTGGTGCCGGAAGTATCCGCGACGGTGGACGTGAAGTAAGGACGCGGTTCTCGACTTGGACGGGTCAACGATTTACGGCCAAGTGCTCCGCCAGGGGAAACATTATGAGTTTGATGATGAGGTCCATGCTCGAGGTCGCCGACAACAGCGGCGCGCGCAAGCTGCAGATGATTATGCCGCTGGGCGGGTCAACCGGATTGCATGCCAGTCTGGGTGATGTGATCACAGCAAGCGTGAAGGAAGCCGCGCCGGACGGGCAGGTGAAGAAGGGGACCGTTGTCAAGGCGGTGATCGTGCGCACCCGCAAGGAGTATGGCCGTCGCGACGGAACTTACATTCGCTTTGACCAGAATGCGGCGGTGCTGATCAACGAAACCGGGGAGCCGGTAGGGACGCGCGTTTTTGGTCCGGTCGCGAGGGAATTGCGCGAGAAGAAGTTTTTGAAGATTGTGTCTTTAGCGCCGGAAGTTTTGTAAGGGGTTTTTCTAAATGGCAGCGACAGCAACCGTACATAAAAGAGTGGACATTCGTCGCAACGACACCGTGAAGGTGTTGAGCGGACGCGACAAGGGAAAACAGGGACGCGTATTACGCGTATTCCCCGACAAGGGCAAGGTCCTGGTCGAGCACGTGATGCTGGTGAAGAAACACCTGCGCCCGAGCGCGAAGTCAAAGGGCGGTATTGCCGAGCAGGAGAGCGCGGTTTCGATTTCCAAGGTGCAATTGGTGTGTTCCACGTGCGGACCCGTGCGGATCGGACATGAGTTTCGGGGAGACCGCAAAGTGCGAGTGTGCAGGAAGTGCGGAACGACTCTGGATAAGTAAAGCGGGTTTTGAGCAGGGGCTTCGGGGAAATCCGAGAGCCAAGGGCCAGATGTCACCAGCCCCGGAGGGGCGAAATAGATTGGCCCAGGGCCTAAGCCCTGGGTAGAAAGCAGATGATGCGAGTCCCGTAGGGACGACAGAAAACTCACGAACCGGTAGCCACTCCGAAACCGTGAGAACGGAATTAAAAATGGCAAGAGAAAAAGAGAAAAAAGAAAAAAAGGGCGCAGCACACGAGGAACAGCGGGCGCCAGAAGTTGCGCGGCACAGCGCGAAGGAAACGCCGCGGCTGAAAGATCGCTTTCGGAAGGAAGTCGCTCCCGTGCTGATGAAAGAATTTGAGCTGAGCAACCCAATGGCGGTCCCCCATCTGCACAAGATTGTCGTGAACATGGGTGTAGGTGAGGCCACGCAGAACGCCAAGGTGCTCGATCCGGCGGTCAACGAATTGGGCCAGATCACTGGACAGAAGCCGGTGGTCACGCGGGCAAAAAAATCAATCGCGGCATTCAAGGTCCGCGAGGGCATGCCGATTGGCGCCATGGTCACTCTGCGCGGTGACCGCATGTACGAATTTTTCGACCGGCTGGTGAACATCGTTCTGCCCCGCGTGCGTGACTTTCGCGGAGTTTCGACCAAATCGTTCGACGGCCGTGGCAACTACACCATTGGATTGCACGACCAGTTGATCTTCCCGGAAATTGATTACGCAAAGGTGGACAAGCTGAAGGGCATGAACGTGACCATTGTGACCACCGCCGCGAACGACAATCAGGCGCGAGCGTTGCTAAAGCATTTGGGAATGCCGTTTAGGGCGCAGTAAAAGTTTCAAGGTTCGATGACAATTTCTCTTTAAGGATTGCATGACTACAGCAAAACGAGTCAAAGACGCGAAGATCCAGGAAACGTTTCGGGAAGCGCGGGAGAAGAAAGAGCCAAGGCCGAAGTTCTCCACGCGCAGGCACAACCGCTGCAAGATTTGCGGTCGCCCGCGCGGGTATCTGCGTAAATTCGGCCTGTGCCGGCTATGTTTCCGCGGGCTGGCATTGCGCGGCGAGATTCCTGGAGTTTCGAAGTCGTCCTGGTAGTAGGTCTAAGTCCCCACCCTAAATTTCGCAACAGACGCGAAATTTAGAATGGGGCACCCGAGGTTACACGGGCCGTTGCTGGTTCTCCGCTGAGGCGGAGAGAACGGACGGCTGAGGAGAAGCAAAGCAATGAAGTTGACCGATCCGGTCGCAGACATGTTGACGCGCATTCGCAATGCGATTCGCGCGCGGCACCAAAAGGTAGATGTTCCCGCTTCCAACCTGAAGACGGAGATCGCCCGCATCCTGAAAGAAGAGGGCTATATCTCGAACTTCAAGGCGGCGGAAGAGGAAGGCCACAAGGTCATTCGCATTTACCTGAAGTATGACAATAATAATGAGGCCGCGATCTCGAATGTGGCGCGAGTGTCGCGTCCCGGCTGCCGGGTGTATGTGCGGCGCACAGAGATTCCGCGCGTGCTCGGCGGCATGGGAATCAACATCCTGACCACGCCTCGCGGCGTGATGACCGGACGGCAGGCGCGCAAGCAGGGACTTGGAGGCGAACTCCTCTGCGAAGTTTGGTAAACAGCTTTCAGCTATCAGCTTTCCGCCATCAGCAAAATCCTGACGGCAAGAGCTGACGGCTGAGAGCTGATAGGTGAGAGCTTACTTATGTCACGAATTGGGAAAAAACCGATACCGCTCCCCAAGGGGGTGACGGTCAAAATCGAAGGCAACACGGTCGCAGTCCAGGGACCCAAGGGCAAGCTGGATACACAGATTCCGGCGGGCATTAAGGTCGAGCAACAGGACGGGCATCTGGTCGCTTTGCGCGAGAATGATTCGCAAGCGGCATTGCACGGGCTGACGCGTGCCTTGGTCAACAATGCGGTTGAAGGGGTCACCAGAGGATGGACGCGCGACCTGGAAATCGTCGGTATTGGATATCGCGCGGAATTGAAAGGCAAGGGCACGGTTGTGTTTACCCTCGGCTACTCGCACCCGATTGAGTATCCGTTGCCGAGCGGGATTGAGGTTGCGGTTGATGCCAAGCAGACAAAGCTTACGGTGACTGGCATTGACCGCCAGAAAGTAGGACAAGTTGCAGCAGAAATGCGAAGCCTGCGCCCGCCTGATCCGTACAAGAACAAAGGCGTGCGATATGCGGGTGAGCGGCTGAAGAAGAAGGTTGGAAAGACGGGAGCGAAATAAGCTCTCAGCCGTCAGCCATCAGCTCTCACTAGTCCAGAAAAGCTGCGGGCAGAGGTGGTTTAGCTGATGGCTGAAAGCTGAGAGCTGAGAGCGATTTCATGTTGATACAGATATCCAAGAACGAAAACCGCCGCCGGGTGCATGACCGTATTCGGAAGAAGGTCATGGGGACGGCGACTCGGCCGCGGCTGAATGTGTACCGGTCACTGAATCATATTTACGTCCAGGTGATCGACGACCTAAAAGGTGAGACCCTGGTCTCGGCTAATAGTGCCGAGGGCAAGAAAGAAGGTCGCATCAGCGGCGGAAATCTGGCATCGGCGAAAACCGTCGGAAAGACTGTCGCCGAGCGCGCCAAGGCCAAGGGCATTACCAAAGTGGTTTTTGATCGCGGCGGATACATCTATCACGGCCGGGTGAAAGCGCTGGCAGACGCCGCGCGGGAAGCTGGATTGCAGTTTTGAAATCAGCTTTTAGCTCTTAGCTTTTGGCCAAGCCGCACTTGGGTTCTAGCTAAGAGCTAACGGCTAATCGCTTGAGGATCGGAAAAGATTTACGAATGCCCACTATTGTTAAGAAACTCGATGCCGGCTCCTACCAACTAAAGGACCAGGTAGTTGCCATCAACCGCGTCACCAAAGTCGTCAAGGGTGGCAAGAACCTGTCGTTTGCCGCTTTGGTGGTCGTCGGAGATCCGTCGGCTGCGGTGGTTGGCTACGGATCGGGCAAGGCCAAAGAAGTGCCGCAGGCCATTCGCAAGGGAATTGAATCGGCGAAGAAGAACCTGGTGCGAGTCAATCTGACCCAGACCAGCATTCCTCACACCGTTCTCGGACGCTTCGGTTCGGGCATGGTGTTGCTGAAACCGGCGCCTGAAGGAACCGGCGTGATTGCCGGCGGCGCGGTGCGCGCGATCATGACCTCAGTGGGAATTCAGAATGTGCTGACCAAGTCTATCGGCACTACGAATCCGCACAATGTGATCAAGGCCACCTTCGATGCTTTGAAAAAGCTTAAGAGCCGGGAAGCCGTCGCCGGCATGCGCGGCAAGACGGCAGAGGAACTGTAATGACAGCGAAGAAATCGAACGGCGATGGCGGCAAGCTTCGCTTGAAATATGTGCGCTCGGTGATCTGCACGCCGGTGAAACACAAGCTTGTGGTGAAGGGGCTTGGCTTCACGCGGCTGAACCAGATCATTGAACGGCCTGATACGCCGGCGATTCGCGGCATGGTGGCGAAAGTGCCGCATTTGGTGGAGATTGTAAGTTAACTATCAGCTCTCAGCTATCAGCCGTCAGGAAAACCTGAGTTGGCTGAAAGCTGAGAGCTGACAGCTAAGAGCTTATTTATGAATCTTTCAAACATTCGAGCGCCGAAGAAGGCTTCCGAAAACAAGAAGCGGGTAGGCCGCGGCATGGGCTCCGGCATGGGCAAAACCTCGACCCGCGGGCACAAAGGCCAGCGATCGCGCAGCGGCTCCCGTATGATGCGCGGATTTGAAGGCGGCCAGATGCCGCTGCACCGGCGGTTGCCCAAACGTGGCTTCACCAACATCTTCCGCCAGGAATACAACATCGTGAATCTCGAGAAGCTCGCAGAACTAGGTGAGAGCACGATCAATCCCGACGTGTTGCGCAAGGCGGGCGTAATTAGCACCAAGCGTCCGGTCAAAATCCTTGGCGACGGAGAACTGAAATCGGCAATCACCGTTCAGGCTCACAAATTTTCAAAATCAGCGCAGGAAAAGATCACCAAAGCCGGCGGCAAGTTTGAGGTCTTGCAGTAATGTTCGAGAAGTTCGCTAATATCTTCCGCATCCCCGACCTACGTAAGCGAATCCTGTTCACGTTGGGCCTGCTTGCGGTCTATCGCGTGGGTGGCCACATACCCATTCCCGGCATCAACTCGGACCTGTTTCGGCAGTTCATTGAGCAGAACCGGGGCACGTTGTTGGGCTTTGTGGATCTTTTTTCCGGCGGCCAGTTCCGGCGCATGACGATTTTTGCCCTGGGAATCATGCCGTACATCACATCCTCCATCATTCTGCAGTTGCTGACCGTGGTTTATGAACCGCTGGCGAAGTTGCAGAAGGAAGGCGAACTTGGACGGAAGAAGATTACGAAGTGGACACGGTACCTAACCCTGGGGCTGAGCGCGGTGCAGTCATCGGCAATCGCCGTCACGCTGGAGAAGAATGGCGGATTCGTGCTGAATCCAGGAGTGGGCTTCGTCCTCATGACGATCCTTACTCTCACCACGGGCAGTGTTTTCATTATGTGGCTGGGTGAGCAGATTACCGAGCGTGGCGTTGGCAATGGGATGTCATTACTGATCTTCACGGGAATAGTTGTTGGCCTGCCGCGTGGAGTGGCGGATTTGTGGGACAAGGCGAGGAATGGTTCATGGGGGCCGCTAGCGCCGGTGGGACTGATTGCCCTGATTGTGATGATGATCGCGGTAGTGGCGTTCATCGTTTTTGTGGAGCGCAGCGAACGTCGCATTCCGGTTCAGTACGCCAAACGCATCGTTGGCCGCAAGATGATGGGCGGGCAGACCATGCATCTTCCTCTGAAAGTGAACGCTGGCGGCGTGATGCCGGTGATCTTTGCTTCGTCGATTGTCACCATTCCGCAAACGCTGCTTTATGGCTTGCGAGACACGAAGGGTTTTGGCGCGACACTGCGCGCGTTGTATTGGGGCGAGCCGTTATACACGGTGCTGTATGCGGCCGGCATCATCTTTTTCGCCTACTTCTACATTTCGATCGTGTTCAACCCGAACGAAGTCGCCGACAACATGCGGAAGTATGGCGGGTTCATCCCGGGCATTCGTCCTGGGAAGCGCACCGCCGATCACATCAATGAAATTCTCACGCGCATGACTCTGGTCGGAGCGGCTTATTTGATCATCATCTCCTTGATCCCCGAGTGGATGATTACCGGAATTCACCTCAACCATTTGTTTCGTCCGCTTGGGCCATTTTTCGAGCGGTTGCCGAATTTCATGCTGAATGGCTTGGGAGTGAATTTCTATTTCGGGGGCACTTCGTTGCTGATCGTGGTCGGAGTCGCGATGGACACGGTCAATCAAATCGAATCGCAGCTTATCATGCGGCACTATGACGGATTTACTCCCCGCAGCGGACGGATTCGCGGCCGCCGTAACTGGGGATAAGAAGGCAGTCCTGAAGAAGGCGGATTGTTTTGCTTGGCAGTGACTTTGGATCAGGAGCGGGTTGGGGCCAGTTCGATGGCGGAGCAGCTTTTGCGGAACATCGGACCGATTGTGCTCCTCGGGCCACCGGGCGCAGGCAAAGGCACCCAGTCGAAGAGGATCACTGAGCACTACCGCATCCCGCAGGTTTCAACCGGAGACTTGCTCCGGGAGCATGTAAAGCAAGGAACGGCGCTTGGGCAGCAGGTGCAAGCGCTGATTGCAAGGGGTGAATTGGTTTCCGATCACCTGGTCTGCGACATTGTGGCGTGGCGATTGCGGGAACCAGATGCCCAGCGTGGGTTCGTACTCGATGGCTTTCCCCGGACCCAGAAGCAGGCGGCATGGCTGGACGCGTTCTTGAAGTTTGAGTTCTTTGAAAACGGAAAATGGGCGGCGTGGCTGCCGATTGTGATCCGAATTCAAGTGGATTATAATAAGTTGTTGCTCCGGATCACTGGACGGCGGATTTGTCCCATCTGTGGGACGATCTATAACATCTATTCCAAGCCGCCGCTCGTTGATGAAATCTGCGACAAGGATGGCGCCAAGCTGGTCACCCGCGATGATGACCGCGAGGAAGTTATTCGCGAGCGATTGGATGCATACGAGCGCCAGACCAAGCCTGTAGCCGAGTATTATCAGCAACTTGGCAGGCTGGCCACGCTTGATGGCGACCAGCCGGTTGACGATGTGACCGCCCGCATACTGAAGGAAATTGACGGAAACGCGTCGGCGGCTGCGGAGAGCAAGTAAAGCATGGCCATCGTCTGCAAGTCGCAGTCCGAGATTGACAAGATGCGCCGCAGCGGCAGGATCGTGCGGCAGATTCTGGATGAGCTCAAGAGCCTGGTCGCTCCCGGCGTGACCACGATGGATCTGGAGAAAGCCGCGGAGCAGAAGATCAAGGAATTCGGGGCGAAGCCCGCATTCAAAGGGTATTACGATTACCCCTGCGTTCTGTGTACGTCGGTAAACGAAGAAATTGTGCACGGAATTCCGTCGGCCAAGCGAGTGCTGGAAACCGGCGATATCGTTTCGATTGACTGCGGTGTCGTGTTGGACGGGTACTACGGGGACGCGGCGATCACAGTTGCGGTCGGCGATTCGGTTTCGGCCGAGCGGAAGAAATTGCTCGAAGTTACGGAGGCCTCGCTGTACAAAGCCATCGAGCAAGTAAAGATCGGCAATACCGTCAGTGACATTGGGGCAGCGGTGCAGGAATATGTCGAAGCGAACGGCTTCAGTGTAGTGCGCGAGTTCGTGGGACATGGCATTGGGACCAAGTTGCACGAAGAACCGCAAGTGCCGAATTTCCGGTCGCGAGGCGCGGACACGCGATTGCGCGAAGGCATGGTACTGGCGATTGAGCCAATGGTGAACTCGGGGCGTCCGGAAGCGAAAGTTTTGGATGATAAGTGGACCGCCGTGACCGCCGATGGCAGTTCCAGCGCGCATTTTGAGCACTGTGTGGCAGTGACAAGAAATGGGCCGTTGATTTTGACGCAATGAAAAAGGACGTCGTTGGTCGTGCGTCCTTGGTCGTTGGCGGAAGCGGCACCGATCGGGCGAACGACGAATGACCAACGACCAACGACTGACTTTCAGGAGTGCATGAGCAAAGAAGACGCGATTGAAGTAATGGCGACGGTCGTGGAGCCGTTGCCCAACGCCATGTTCAAGGTGGAGCTGGAAAACAAACACCAGGTACTGGCGCATGTTTCCGGCAAGATGCGCAAAAACTTCATCCGTATTTTGCCTGGAGACAAAGTCGCGGTCGAGCTCTCACCTTACGATCTGAATCGCGGGCGAATTGTCTATAGATATAAATAGCGTTGTAGAGACGTAGCTCCGCTACGTCTGAGACGTTGCAAGCAACGTCTCTACGGGACAAAAGTTATGAAAGTACGAGCATCGGTAAAGAAAATTTGTGACAAGTGCAAGGTCATCCACCGTAAGGGTGTAGTGCGGGTGATCTGCGAAAATTCCAAGCACAAACAACGCCAGGGCTGAAGGGGCTTGTTGAGGGCTTGAAGAGCTTTTGGGAGGGCATGACTTCTAGTCGTGCCGTAAAGTAAGTAATTGAATATTTGCGGCTTAGCCGCCGAGGTAAAGATTTATGGCACGAATTGCAGGCGTCGATCTTCCGCGCAACAAACGCACGTTTATCGCGCTGACTTACATTTACGGAATCGGACAACCGCGGGCCACGCGCATACTCGATGAGGCCAACGTGGATCCGATGAAGAAGGTGCAGGACCTGGGCGAAGACGAAGTGAACCGCATTCGCCAAGTGATCGAAGGCGAAGGGTTGGTGGAAGGCGATCTGCGCAAGGAAGTTTCGATGAGCATTAAGCGGCTTATTGAAATCGGCTCCTATCGCGGTTTTCGCCATCGCCGTAACCTGCCGGTTCGCGGGCAGCGCACGCATACCAACGCGCGTACGCGCAAGGGACCGCGCAAAGGAACGATCGCTCAGAAGAGGAAAGCGACGGCAAAGACGTAAGACCGCCGTCGGTCGTTGGTCGTCGGTCGTTGGCAAAGCCAGCGCCGCAGGCTAATCAGTGTGACCGGCAGCGCAAGATCAAAACTGTAACTGGTGAAGCGGTCCTTGGCACGTAAGGGTTTTGCCGACGACCGACGACCAAGGACCAAGGACTGATTTTCATGGCGAAACCAGCAGCAGCGGGCGGGGCAGCCGCACCGGAGAAAAAAGGCAAGAAGAAGACCTTTAAGAAGAAGGAGCGCAAACACGTCTCGTTCGGCGTGGTGCATATTCAGGCCTCGTTCAACAACACCATTGTGACGATCTCTGATCAGGCAGGGAACGTTCTTTCCTGGAAGAGTTCTGGGTCGCTTGGTTTCCGGGGATCGCGCAAGGGCACTCCGTTCGCGGCGCAGCAGGCTGCCAGCAACGCCGCCAACATGGCGCGTGATCACGGTGTGCGCACCGTAGAAGTGCGGGTCAGTGGACCTGGTTCCGGGCGAGAGTCGGCGATCCGGGCGCTAGCTGCAGCCGGCATTGAAGTTCGTAATATTAAAGACGTCACTCCGATTCCGCACAACGGTTGCCGTCCGCCGAAGCGCAGAAGGGTGTGATTGTAGAGACGTAGCTTCGCTACGTCTCAAGACGTTACAAGCAACGTCTCTACGAGAGAAGTTTCAACCGGGAAGAAGGGCCGCCAGTGCCTGTAAACCGGTTCTAATAAGGAGAAGAAAAACTTGGCACGTTACACAGATGCAGTATGTCGTTTATGCCGCCGCGAGGGCATCAAGCTGTTCCTCAAAGGCCCAAAATGTTTTACCGATAAATGTCCTGTCGAGAAACGCAACTTTGCTCCCGGCCAGCATGGCAAGGACCGCAAGGCTAAGATCGTTGGCTACGGCCTGCAGTTGCGCGAGAAGCAGAAAGCCAAGCGTATCTACTTCACGCAGGAATCCCAGTTCCGCAATTATTTCGAGAAGGCGACGGCTTCCAAAGGCGTCACCGGCGAATTGTTGTTGCAACAGCTCGAGCGCCGGCTGGACAGCGTGGTTCTGCGGCTAGGTTTCGGCATCTCTCGCCGTCAAGCGCGGCAACTCGTGCGCCACGGGCACGTCGCGGTGAACGGCCGGAAGGTCAACATTCCTTCGTACCAGGTGAGCGTCGGCGAAGAGATCACCATCCGCGAGAGCAGCCGCAAGCTGCCGATTCTTGAGCAGGCGAAGGACTTTGCCGCGCACCAGAACGCGCCTAATTGGCTGGAAATCGATCGCGACAATTTCAAAGGACGCGTCCTGGCATTGCCGAAACGCGAAGATATCCAATTGCCGGTAAACGAGCAGCTGATTGTTGAACTTTACAGTAAGTAATTGATTTTGGTATCAAGATCCGCCGAACCCAGTTCGGCAGCTAAGAGTAGCTAGAAGCTAGTAGCTGGTTTTCGGTCCACATTTCGAGCCAGATCAGCCTTTCCTGGTGTTTGACCTGAAGCCTGGACCGCTTCGGGGAGTCAGGACTGAGCCACACGGCCGAAGGAGAAACAAATGCTTTGGAAGGGTTTTCAAAAACCAAAACGTCTCGCAGTTGACACTTCAACCCTAACCGACAAGTACGGCATCTTCTGGGCGCAGCCGTTTGAGCGCGGGTTCGGCACAACGATCGGTAACGCCCTCCGCCGCGTGTTGCTCTCCTCGATCGAGGGCGCTGCTGTCACCGCCGTCAAGATTGAAGGTGTGCTGCACGAATTCCAGTCAATCTCTGGCGTGGTGGAAGACGCGACCGACGTAATCCTGAACCTGAAGCAGGTTCCGTTCAAGCTGAGCGGAGACGCGCCTAAGGCTATCTATTTGCGCTCGGACCAACCTGGCGTTGTCACCTCAGGGATGATCGAAGCCGATGCAGATGTCGAAGTTCTCGACAAGGATGTGTACATAGCCACGGTCAGCGAAGGCGGGCGTCTCGATATGGAGATGCGTCTGAAGCGAGGTCGAGGTTACGTGTCGGCCGATAAGAATTTCGACGAAGATCTCGGTATCGGTTTCATTCCGATCGACTCCGTTCACTCTCCGGTGCGCAAGTGCAACTACACCGTTGAGGCAGCGCGTCTAGGGCAGATCACCGACTACGACAAGCTCACGCTCGAAGTCTGGACCAATGGCTCAATTACTCCGGCCGATTCCATCGGTTTGGCAGCGAAGTTGTTGAAGGACCACACCAACATCTTCATCAATTTTGAGGAAGATGATATTGGCACCGGATCGTCGTCCGAGGAGCGCAAGCCCGAGATCAAGAACGAGAACTTGAATCGTTCCGTGGAAGAGCTCGAGCTTTCCGTTCGCAGCTATAACTGCCTGAAGAACGCGAACATTCAGTCCATCGGCGAATTGGTGCAGAAGACAGAAGCCGAAATGCTGAAGACGAAAAATTTCGGACGTAAGTCTTTGAACGAAATTAAAGAAATTCTGTCCACCATGGGCCTGAGCCTTGGGATGAAAATTGACGAGCACGGGAATGCTGTCCCGGGTCCAACTTCAAACCAGGTGCTGCCGGCTTCGGCTTACGGACCAGACGATAACTACTAACTAGATTATGGAGCGACGGGCATCTCGCCCGTCGTACACGGGCGGGGACGCCCGTCGCTCCATGAAACCGAGGCTCTATGCGTCACAAAGTAGCTGGATACAAACTCGGACGTACCACATCGCACCGGCGCTCGTTGCTGCGGAATATGGTGACTTCGCTCATCATCGAAGAGCGGATTGAGACCACTATTCCCAAAGCGAAAGCGCTTCGTCCACAGATCGAGAAAATGATCACACTGGGCAAGCGCGGAGATCTCGCCGCTCGCCGTCAGGCCGCCGCCTATGTGATGACCGACGAAGCTCTGCGCAAGCTGTTCGACACCATCGGCCCGCGCTTCGGAGACCGCAAGGGTGGGTATACGCGCATCATTCGCGCCGGGTGGCAGAAGGGCGATGGCGCCGATAAGGCCTTCATCGAACTCCTCGGCAGCGAGCAATTACAGGAAGAAAAACGCACGAAACGTGCCGAGGCCCGCGCCAAGAAAGCCGAAGAAACCAAGAAAGCAATGGAAGAGGCCGAGGCCTCACAGAGCGCGGAAGCGGCTGTGCAAGCCGAAGAGAAAAAAGAAAAAGAATAGCCGTACTGAACCAGAATGTGTGGCGCGGGCACCTTGCCCGCGCCTTTTTCTTGGTCGGAACTTGCGAAATCGCTGCATTCAGGTGGAATGCTGCGTTCTTTGATCTGCATATTTCACCACGCCTCGGGGAAGACATGGATGGGCCTTGCTTAGTTCCTCTCTACGACCTTTGCGGTATCTTCGCGACCTTTTGCGCTCAAAGTCTTTAGCTCGCGTCAGCGGAGAAGGTGTGGCGCGAAAAAAGCCCTGCATCGCAGGGCTTATTAGAGACGACTTTTCGCGATTAACGGAACAAGTTACGGAACAGTCACCGTCTTGGGAGTGTCTGGAGAGAACAGGCTGACCAGATAACTCCACCAGGTCACGGCTGCAATCGGAGCGGGCTGCGGATCCTGCACTTTAATCTGAGGGCCGGTAGCCCAAAGGCTCGGTACTGCCGGCATCAGAACCGTTCCCACGATAAGCAACATCAGGACTTTCTTCATCTTTCGATTCTCCTATTTGAGTTGACGCGTGGGGAAGCGGCTACTCTACCCACCCGAGGGAGGGTTGTCAAAGAATCTACGACGTTCAACCCCTACTGAACTTTGATCGTGGGAGGCGTTTCCGTATCACAGCAATCGGGTGTGTAATTGTATGTGCCCGCAACTGTGGGCGGTGGATTGAGCGTCACAGTTTTGCTGCCAGCTTGTGAGCCAACCTTAGGGGGGACCTGTACGTTCGGCGGTATCGCCGGAAATCCTGGCAGGTTGCAGCTTGTAATGTTACACGCCACGTGGTGGTTGTTAGTAAAGGTAATTGATGTTGTTCCGATGCTGATCGTGCCTCCAGCGCATATGTCCATAGGTTCTTCTCCTCAAGAAAAATTTGACTGCTCTACTTCCCTTGGTTCGGCGCTAAACTACTCAACTTCAACAAATCTTGAAAACGCTTATCTCCGTGCAGATTGTCCAGATCCGGCTGCCGCATCACCGTTTCTGGGGAATATCCCGCCCGCAGAGCCTTGCCTAGCCATTCGAGAGCCAAGCCTGTCTCGCCGATGCGGTTGTACACCGCCGCCGCTGAGAAGAGCGCGTCCTTGTCGGATTTACCATACGTCAGCGATCGACCGAGGTACTTGAGGGCACCAGGGCGGTCATCGATCATTGCGTGATAGTTCGCCAAATTTCTCAGCAATACAGGATCGCGATCGTTAACTGCCACATCTCTCCCGGCAATCGAGATCCCGCGCCGAAATGCATCGTTAGCCTTCACGTGTTCTCCGTTCAAATAATATGCCTCCCCCAAGTTTCCCCAATTCGTGTAGTCCTTGTCATTCAACTGCACAGCCCTCTCGTAACTCTGCACAGCGTTGTTGAACTGGCGTTGATAATAGTAGGCCGTCCCCAAGTTCGAATAGGTATCCGCGGTGGAATGAATCGTCAACGACTGCTCCAACGGCTTGATAGCGTCAGCATATTTCGCTTCGTACAAATACGTTGCGCCTAGATTCGCGTACCCACGAAAGCTCTCGGGCGTAAGCTCAATGACTTTCTGGAACACCTTTGAGGCATCGTCATACTGTGCTTGCCGCAAATAGAAAATCCCCAGCAGGTTGTAGCCGCGCCAGTGGTTCGGGCGCGACTGGACAATCGTCTTATACGTATTCTCCGCATCCTGCGTCTTGCCCAACCGCTCATAAGCTCCGCCCAGGCCGATGTAGGCGTCTTCGTTCGACGATTCGAGTTGCACCGCGCGCTGAAACTGCTCAACTGCTTCTTCGTATTTGCCGGTGCCACTCGCGATCACTCCCAGGCAAACATGTCCGGCTCCTCCGGCGTTGCCGAGATCAATCGCTTTCGAACAAGCTTGCCGGGATTTCACGATCAAGCTCTTGTCTTTGCTCGAAGTGTATTTCGCCCAATAGGCGCTGCCGAGATCAGCTTGCGCTCTGCCATAGTTCGCATCAACTTTGATCGCCTGCCCAAGCAGGATGATCGCGCTGTCCACGTTTGCCGCTTTGCTTGCGTCTTCGAGATAGCCGCGCGCCTGTGTGTAGTAGTTGTAGGCATCTGGCATGCTGGTGCCGTGGAATGCGAGTTCACGAGTCTCGTCGGCCTTCAAAGAAAATCCGAGCGCCGCGGCCACTGCCTTTGTGACTTCATCTTCGATGGCGAACGGATCGGTGACCGGCGCGTCAGCGGCTCCCGCTTTGACGACTTTTCCACTCTGCGCGTCCGTCAGCGAATAAGTGATCCGCACCAGATCACCTGAGCGTTGCAGCCCAAGATGTAATCCGGTGTCAACCCCAAATTCCTGCCGCGCCTGGGCCAGGCCCGAGACATTCTTCTGGTGAATTTCGCTTGCCGAAACCACTTGCAGTGGATGGTTCTCGCTCAGTTGCGCCAGCTTCGCGGTGAGTGTGTTTACAAGCCCGTTGCCGAAAGCGGTGAGTTTGGCGTCATCGATGATGGCGTCGAACGGGAGAACGATCAGGGTGGCTGATCTCTCGCCGGATGTCTGCGCAGAAGTCGCTTCGTGCGGGTTATTTCGCAGCATCCGTGGTAAGAAAAAACCCGCGACAACCAGAATCGCAGCGCCAGCAACTGCGATTGCAATTTTTCGCGAAAACCTGAACATCCCCTTCTTAGGTTTGAACGTGTTCTGCGCAAAGACGGGATCTTCGCCGTGCTGCACGCGGCGCAGATCCACCAAAACATCTCTTGCGGTCGAGTAACGCTGTGCCGGATCTTTCGCCAGCATGGTTTGAACTACCGCGGACACCGCAGGCGAAACCTTTGGGTTGAGTTGCTCAATCGGTGGCGGGTCTTTGTGCAGCACTGAAGCCAGCGTGCCCGCGATACTGTCGGTTTCAAACGGCTGCTCCCCGCCGAGCATTTCGTAACAGACCAGACCCAGAGAGAACAGGTCGGCGCGGCCGTCGTGCGGCCTTTGCATCAACACTTCGGGAGCCATGTAGGCGGGAGTTCCGCTCATGGCTCCGCTCAGGGTCTCAACTGTAACTGCCGCGTCGTTGCCGTCTCCCAGCGAGAAGCGCCTTGCGACGCCGAAATCGAGTACCTTTACGCGACCCTCCGGCGTCAGCATGATGTTTTCGGGTTTGATATCGCCGTGAAGAATGCCCTTCTCGTGGGCAGCGTTCAGGCCTTCAAGTCCCTGGGTCGCTAGTTTGAAAAATTCATCGGTGCCAAAGGCTTTGTGGCCTTGCATCATGGCGCGCAGAGGCGTCCCTTCGACGTACTCCATGATGAGGAGGATTTCGCCGTTTTCCTCGATTACGTCGTAAATGCCGGCAATGTTGGGATGATTCAGGGCCGAAGCTTGCTGGGCCTCGCGAAGAAAGCGGCGGCGGTCGCGCTCGTCCTGTTGCAGCCGCGGGGCCATGCGCTTGATGGCAACAATGCGTTTTAGTTTCGTGTCCTGTGCCTGGTATACCTGGCCCATGCCGCCCGCTCCCAGCAATTTCAGGATCACGAAACGGTCAGCCACTGTGCCTGTTAGTGTGGCCGCGCGAGGGAGCATGGGTCCGGATCCGGATGGTTGCATAACCTGGCCAGAGAAATTGCTGCCAATTTTACTCCGATTTATCGTACCCCGATCAAATCAAAAGCCTTTAACCGCGGAGTTCGCAAAGGTAGAGGCAAAGATCGCGCGAGAAAAATCCGGGCTGGGCTGGTAGTTCTTTACGCCCTTCGCGAGTTCCCTGCCTTCCTTTTGCGGCTAAAGTCTTTTGATTCTGCGGGATTGATTCTCTTGGAAATCATGTCCTTGTGGCCCTTGATTCTCAAGTTCGTTGTGTACTATTCTGCAACTACACCGGAAAGGAGGTGGTCGGATGACAAGTTCTGATAGTGGCAGTAGATGTGCTCATAGACCAGGTGAGGTGGCTGAGACTTAGGGCGGTTGCTCTGAGTGCTTCGCAACTCGACCGGTGAGTTTGGATTTTTCACCCGGCATTAGGTCGTGCCGGGCCCGGAGTTCGACGAAGTGGCCACTACCCCGAAACTTGGGGTCTTAGAGTGACCACCTCATGGTCAAACCCAAACAGTCCGCCGGGCGGCCCGCAGGGATAACTTGCGGGCCGTTCTATTTGTGCAGTTGTTTCGAGATTTAGTTCGAGGACGGATCTTTGTACAAACGGAACGTGACTTCCACGTTCACTTGGACTGCAACTGGCTTTCCATCCTTGGTGGCGGGTTCAAATTTCCATTCTCGCACCGCCTGCAGCGCGCTTGCGTCCAAATCCCCTCGCAGGGATGTTTTGACTTGAGCATCACGGACCAGTCCATCCTCTCCTACGATGCACCTCAGAACCACAGTCCCCTGTTTTTTCGCACGTCGTGCAGCGTCAGGATAATCGGGATCTGGCGCCAAGATTGCCCGGGGCGGAGTCATGCCCGGACCGAGCTTAGGAATGTGGTCATAGTCCACGGTCGGAGCCTGGATCGCGGACACTGAAGCCTTCGACACCGAACCTGCCTCATTTCCTGTCCGAAGCGGTGGGCTTACAGGCTGTGCGCCGTGCAGTGGCAGCAAAGAGAACTGGCATTCCGATGCTCCGCAGGACAGCGTTCCCATACGAACAACTTTAATTGACGAAACAGTGCGCCGTGAAAGGCGCTGGACTTCAGCGGGTGCAAGTCCCGCCCGGGAACTGGTTCGCTCCACCCGGTAGCAATCGAAGCGGCAGCGGAGGCAACGAAGCTGTCGGAGCTTTCGATGTAAAGGGTCGCTT
>WNGF01023901.1_pt1 | contig 23058 bp, 25 predicted proteins | sample 5400641 | NCBI WGS metagenome assembly WNGF01 (sample SAMN13153371, study PRJNA577476) | soil metagenome | isolation source: 80 cm soil or saprolite under grassland replicate 2 | place: USA:California | collected 2016-06-15 | reverse complement strand
ATGACGACGTGCGTCTCCAGATCCGGAGCATCGACAGGAGGTGTGAGCGCGATGTCGACGAGCTCGAGGCCGCGGGCTTGCGCCCCGGGCACGTACTGCGAGCGCAGGAGATCGACGAAGTGGCCGCGGTGCCCGGGTGCAAGCGTGATGTCGTCGATCCGGACAATCGCGTCGGCACTCACGCGGGGCGCTGCCACTGCAATTCGACGTGCTGGTCGAACGCGAGCAGGCCCGACGCGACCACGTCGGTGCGCACGAACGCCTGGACAATCGCGTCGGTGTACGAGCCCGGATCGCCCGGGTGGAAGACGCCCGACACCGAGATGCGGTCGGCGAGTTCCGCGTCGCTCTCGCCGGCGGCGCCGATCTGCTCGACCGCTGCCTCGAGGTCCGCCAGCTCCGGATAACGCACGCCGAAGTGGAACGAGCGCTGCGGCTCCCGCCGCAACCGCTCGAGGTACCGACGTGACTCCGCCGCGATCGAGCCGCCGTGCATCGCCTTGCCAAGCGCACGCTCCAGCGCGAGCTGTTCGGTGGTCACCTCCGATGCGTACAGACAGTTGTTCATGAAGTCGCTCACGGCCGGCTCCACGAAAGCGGTGAGAAACGTGCCGCCCCGGTCGACGACCGTGCAGCCGAGCAGCTCGAATACGCGGGCAGCGAGCTGTCGCTCACCAGGGCGGTAGACGAGCTCCACGTGGTTCAGCTGCCGGGACATCGTCGGCGCCTCCAAGCGTCGGACCCGCCGGTCGGCTGCGCGCTCGGAGGGATTCGAACCCCCAACCTTCTGATCCGTAGTCAGATGCTCTATCCATTGAGCTACGAGCGCAGTGGTGCGAATCGTCAGTCTACGCCGGTGTGATTCGGAGCACCCTCGCCGCGGGCGCGCCTATGAACCGGGCGCGCCCGGAACGAGCGAGGTCAGCTCTTCGAGCGCGCGTGGCACCTCGGCGGCGAGGTCGGCGAGCGGCGCCAGCACGTCCGGACAACCGAGGAACCCTCGGCGACGAGCATCTCCCACAGCGGCTTGTCTCGCGGCAGCGATCGCTCCGCGACGCGCGCGGTCAGCTGCGCGAGCGCGTGGAGGTCCGCGCCGGGCGGCAGGTCGGCGCGCCGGATGTGATGGTGCAGGTCGACCTCGACGGTGCGCGAGATCGTCCAGTGCGGGATCGAGAACGGGAACGGCAGATCGACGACGCGGCGTCGCAGCCCCTCGACCTTCGGCAGGTGCTCGCCGACGACCGCACGTACGGTGTCGGCGTCGAACTTCCCGGGCGCGGTCGACGGGTCGAGCACGAGCGCGCCGACGATGTGCCCAGCGCGTCGTGCGGGTCTCGCGCACGAGGAACGCGGCGTCGATGCCGTGCAGTGGGCGCGCCCGAGAGCCGGACGCGCCGTCGTCGGTCATCGCCGATACAGATCGACCGAGCGGAACGTGATGCTCATGCGGGGTCCGGCGTGCGCGACCTTCGGGATGCTGTGCTGCCACGTGCGCTGGCACGTGCCGCCCATCACGAGGAGGTCGCCCCGCCCGGGCTCGAACGCAACGGATCGGCCGCCCCCGCGCGGCCGCAAGAGGAAGCGCCGGGGCTCACCGAGCGACACGGTCGCGACGAGGCCTTCGCGCCGGTTGCGCAGGACGCGGTCGCCGTGCCATGCGACGCTGTCGCGCCCGCCCCGATAGAGGTTGGCGCCGACGCGATCGAGGCGCTCGCCGTAGCGCTCCGAGAGCGCGTCGACCATCGCGTCCACGGCATCGCCCACCGGCGACCCGTCGGCCTGCGCCACACTCCGCGAGTTGAGCCGGGGCTGGGTGAACGTCTTCCCGTACAGCTCGACGTCGGGGTGCATCCACTCGACGGCATCGAGCATCCAGGAGAAGAGAGCGTCGGCGCCGGAGAGCCAGCCCGGGGCGTGGTCGACCCACGCGCCATCGCCGAGGTCTCGCCGGCGCAGACTCAAGAACGCGCGGTCGGGCGCGGGGACGCCGGCTGCGAAGAGCGATGCCTGCACGCCGGGCACGCCGAGGGTGGACCCGGGACTGCTCATGGGGCGGACCAGGCTAGCGGCGCACCGAGATCAGGAGATCAGACGGACTCCTCGAACGGCAACGCCGGCGCTTCGTCGTCGGCCTCGTCGCGCTCGTCCACCTCGTCGCCGGCGTGCCCGTTCGAGGCTGCAATGCCGTTGCCCGAGACCGGCGTGTGCCAGCTCTCACGGTCGCCCCCGTCGGCAAACACACCGCCGTTGCCGTTGGGGCTGGGCTCGGGCGCCCATGTGGCGGCGGGAGCCGCGATCTTCGTTCGCCGGGGAACCGGTACCGACGTGTGCACGGTGACTCCGCCCCACCGGTCGCTCAGCGCGTTGTAGAACGCGCCGGCGAGCACCGTGAACACGACCATCAGGGTCATCAGCGCCACGCCGATCAGAGTGAGGCCGAGCAGCATCTGGAGCGGTATCAGACGGAAGTGGCGGAACCCGATCCCGCGCATGAAGCGCTCATAGCCCGAGACGATGCCGAGGCCCTCCAGGACCAGCCAGAGCACCACCGCGGCGACGAGCGTGGCCGCGACCACGCAGGCGGAGTAGCAGGCGGAAACCCTGGCGAGGGGGAGAAGGTCGACGCGGTCGATCCGCCGGTGCTCACCGGCTTGCCTCGCCTCGTGGTTGGCGACCCTCCAGGCCCGGTGGTCGCGCCAGCGATCTCGTTGACGAGCGATCAGGCGGTGCGTCCGCTTGCCGACGTGCCCGGCCGTCCGGCAGGAAGCGGCCGCCGCGGCGCGCGTCCGCCGCATCGCGGCGGCACCGACCCGCTTGTTCGTGCGGCGGGAAGCCGTCGCCGCGGCGCGCGTCCGCCGCATCGTCGCGGTACTGGCCCGCTCGGCCGTCCGGCGGGAAGCCGCCGCCGCGGCGCGTGTCCGCCGCATCGCGGCGCCACCGACCCGCTCGAGGGTCTTCACGATCGCCGCCGCGCGCTCCACGCCCTGGTCGACGCACCCGGGCTCGGGTGGGTTGTCCTCGGTCGGCTGCTCCACGATCCCCTCCGCCGATCCCAGGTGCGGTGCCGGCAGGCGCCGGGTATCCCCTTCGTGACCTACGCAAACGGAACGATCGCCACCTGGCACGCACAACTTTCGCGCCAAGCGGACGCAATGTGTAGTCGCCCCCCATGTGTCACTTCACACTTACGTAAGTGTGTGCTTATCTATCGGGGATGGAAGACGCCGCCCGCGCGCTGGCCGAGCCACGGCGCCGCGAGATCCTCCGGCTCGTGCGCGACCAAGAACGCAGCGCCGGTGAGATCGCGGCGCACTTCGACGTGACGCGTCCCGCGATCTCGCAACACCTGCGCGTCCTGCGCGAGGCCGACCTCGTGACCGAGCGCCGCGACGGCACGCGCCGGCTCTACCGGCTTCGCCAAGAGGGCGGGGAGAACCTGCGCGCCTTCTTCGACGAGCTCTGGGGCGATCGACTCGACCGGCCCAAGGACGCCGTGGAACGGAACCGACGAATCGACAAGAGGCGCCGCCTTGGCCGCAACCGAGGCAAACGTTGACGCGTAGGGGTTACGTACCCACCTCGACGGCGGCACCGACCGCCGAGGCAAGGTCGACACTCTCGTTGTCTCGCGCGTAGAGCTTTCCCTGGACGTTCAAGAGGCGCACCGCGCCACGGCCGAGCGGGAAGGGGCCCCAGTGCCATGTGCCTCGATGCAGCACGAGCGCGTCGAGCGGGTGGAGCAGGAACGCGCGGATCGTGTCGAGGTCGGTCGCGTCGTCGAAGCCCACGCCGGCCGGCGCGACCGCGAGCACGGCGTCGCAGTTGAGCGGCATCAGCGCCTGGGTGTGGGTCTCGTGCCGGTACATGACCGAGCAGATCGCGCCGCGCTCGGTGTGCTCGACCTCGTCGTAGTCGTGGGCGATCACGTTGAGGTGTGGGTCGGCCCACTCGAAGTGCAACGTCTGGGCGCCGTCCGCCGGATCCGTGTCGGCGACCGGAAGCCAACCGAACGGCGCCCACGCGCCGGCGTCCAGCGGCGCGGCGTCGATCGCCTCGACGCGGACCTCGGCCACTGACGCTCCCCCTGATCTACGCTGATGCGCACGCTGACGTAGGCGTCAGTGTAAGCAGCGCCGCGTTCGGAGCGGAGGGGTTCCATGGACGTGCGGTCGATCGAAGACGTCGCCCCGGTCGTCGAGCACAACGGCACCGTGCCCGTCTGGTGGCTCGTCAACCCGCGCGAGATGAAGGCGATGACCGATGGCGGCTACCTCGAGCTCGTGAGCGAGTTCGAGGTCGCGGGCGGCGGGCTCGTCGACCCGCACTCGCACCCGACGCACGAGTTCTATTACGTCACCTCGGGCAAGGGCATCATGACGATCGACGGCGAGGAGCGCGAGATCAGCCAGGGCGACCTCGTGCACATCCCGCCCAACCTGATCCACAGCCTGCGCCCGGTGAGCGACCATGCCCCGATCCACTGCTTCTGCTTCGCGGTCGGCGTCAAGGACGCCGGCGAGATCGACTACACGCACCACTGACGCGTGGCTCGAGCCAGACCGAGAGCGGGATAGGTGGCACGCGTCCTCGTCACGCGCCGCCTGCCCGACGGGGGCATCGATCCGCTGATCGCCGCGGGCCACGAGGTCGTCACCCGTGACGACGACAGGCCGTTCACCCACGACGAGCTCGTCGAGGCGGCCGCCGAGGTCGACGCGATCGTGTGTCTCTTGACGGATCCCATCGACGCCGCCGTGCTCGATGCCGGCGCGCCGCGACTGAAGGTCGTCGCCACCGTCGCGGTCGGCTACGACAACGTCGACGTGCGCGCCGCCGCGGCCGCCGGCGTCGCCGTGTGCAACACGCCGGGGGTGCTCGACGAGACGACCGCCGATCTGGCGTTCCTCTTGATCCTCGCGGCCGCGCGCCTCGCGTCGCACGCCGAGGCCGAGCTGCGCTCCGGGCGCTGGAAGGGCTGGGACATCAACCAGTTCCTGGGGCAGGACGTGCACGGCGCGACGCTCGGTCTCGTCGGGTTCGGGCGTATCGGGCGCGCCGTCGGCCGGCGCGCCGACGGGTTCGGGATGGAGGTGCTCCACCACACGCGTCACGACACCGGTGTCCCCGGTTGGCGCACCGACCTCGACGCGCTGCTCGCCGACAGCGACATCGTGAGTCTCCACGTCCCCCTCGGCGACGCGACGCGCCACCTGATCGACGACCGTCGCCTGCGTCTGATGCGGCCGACGGCGGTGCTCGTGAACACCGCGCGCGGCCCGGTCGTCGACGAGGAGGCGCTGGCCGTCGCGCTCGAGGAAGGCCGGCTCTTCGCGGCCGGGCTCGACGTGTACGAGCGGGAGCCGGAGGTGCATCCCCGTCTGCTCGCCGCGCCGCGGACCGTGCTGTTGCCGCACCTCGGGAGCGCGTCGGTCGCAACGCGTACGCGCATGGCGCAGCTCGCATGCGAAGGCGCAGTGGCGGTGCTCGCGGGCGAACGCCCACCGAACCTCGTGACGGGCTCCTAGGCCGAGCTCTCCTTCGCCAGCACGTGCTCGACCAGGGTCGTCAGCCTCGCGATGTCGACGTCACCGCCCCGTACGCACGCCGCGCCGACGACAGTCCGGTCGCCCTCGCGGACGACGATCGTCCGGCCACACGTGCTGATGCCGGTGAACGTGTTGATCCCCTCGAGCGCCACGGCCTGGTCACCGACGCCGGGGACGTCCTGGTTCTTGACGTTCTCGGTGACGGAGTCGAAGGCGCGGCGCGACGCGTACACGTCGATCGCGACCTTCGACGCGTCGCCGTCGGCGTTCTCCGCCGTTTCGAACGTGCAGCTCCCACCCTTGTCCTCACGCTTGGCGATCGGCCCGATGATCGCGACGACATCCGCGTCGTCGACGAGGCCAAGCCCTTCGGCGGTTTGTCGATGGTCACGTCGTCGGCGTACTTGGCTGCGAACTGCTTCGCCCCCCGGTTGATCTTGGCCTTGCTCACCTTCACGTCACCGAGGAGCTGGTCCTCGTCGGTGTTCGCGTCCAACGAGGCGTTCGCGAGCGCCTCGATCTGCCGGTCGGTGAACCCGGTGTCCTTCAACAGCTCGACGCCCTTGGCGTACGCACGCGTCTGACGCTTGAACGCCCTCGCCAGTTGCCGATCCGGGGCGGTCGCGCCGAGCTGCGCCGTCAGTTGCTCGAGCTTCGGGGAGAAGACGAACAGCAGCGTGTTCCTCGCTTCCTCGGCCTTCTTCTTGCTCGCCTCGTCGCCCAGGCCCTCGGCGAACGCCCCGGCCAACGCGACGACGAATCCGACCTTGTAGTAGTCCGCAAACGCGTCGCAGAATTTGTTCGTCGGCTCCTTCGCCCGAGGCGCCGCCGTCGCGGTCGCGGGGGTGGCGACGGCGAGCGCGCCCGCGACCAGCATCGCTCCGGACAACCGTGTCGCGCGCATGGCGGCCACCCTCTCTATCGCTCCTCGACCGGGGACGCGTCGAGCGACAGCAGGTCGAGCGTCGTGCTCCCGGACCGTAGTGCCTCGAACATCTGTGCCTCTTTGTCGGCACGGGCTCGGCCTGCCTTCAACACCTTGTCGAGCGACTTGGCCGCCACGACCGTGACGCCGTCGGCGTCGCCGATCACCCAGTCGCCCACTGCGACGTCGACGCCGCCGACGACGGCCTTCGCGCCGATCGTGCCCGGCAGCTTCTTGGTTGCCCCTGGGAGTGCGACGGTGGTGGCGAACACGGGAAAGCCGTGCGCCGCCAGGGCATCGACGTCGCGCACGCCGCCGTCGATCACGAGCCCGGTCAGCCCGCGCGCCTCGGCCGCGGTCGTGAGCACCTCGCCCCAGTAGCCGACCTCGCGCTCGGCGCCTACGTCCACGACGAGCGCGGTGCCCGCCGGCGCGCGGGCAACCGCCACGTGGATGGCCAGGTTGTCGCCCGTTGTGCAGCGCACCGGGTACGCCGGGGCCGCGAGACGCGCGCCTGGCCACGCGGCGCGGATGCGCGCCCGCATCGGTCGGCCACCCGACTCGCCGAGCGTCGCCGCTCCGAGCTCGCCGAGGGCCCGGGCAACGTCGGCTGGGGCCGGCATGGCGGAGGGAGAGGGATTTGAACCCTCGAGGAGGTTCAACACCCCCTACTCGCTTAGCAGGCGAGCACCTTCGGCCTCTCGGTCATCCCTCCGGGAGATATCCACTCTATGCGAGCCGGTACCGTGAAGCTCGATGCACCCGGTGGAGGCGCTCGACCGAATCGCCACGCTGCTCGAACGCAAACGCGCCGGTCGGTACAAGGAAGAGGCGTTCCGGCGCGCCGCCGACGCGGTGCGCGACCTCCCGATCGACGAGCAGCGCGCGCTCGCCGATGCGGGCCGGCTGAAGCGCCTGCCGGGCGTCGGCGACACGACCGCGCGCGTGATCGCCGAGGCCCTCGCCGGCGACACGCCCGAGTATCTCGCCCGGCTGGAGACCGAGGCCGCGCCCGACGCCGGTCCGGGCGCGCCGGTCTGCGCCGCGCTGCGGGGCGACCTGCACCTGCACTCCGATTGGTCCGACGGCGGCGCCGCGATCGAGAAGATGGCGCGCAAGGCCATCGAGGTCGGTCACGACTACATCGCGCTCACCGACCACTCGCCCAAGGTCAAGGTCGCCAACGGGCTGTCCGCCGACCGCCTACGCAAGCAGCTCGAAGTGCTGGCCGAGCTGAACGAGGAGCTCGCGCCGTTCCGGATCCTGAGCGGCATCGAGGTCGACATCCTCGAGGACGGGTCACTCGACCAGGAGGAAGTCCTGCTGGCCGAGCTCGACGTTGTGGTCGCGAGCGTGCACTCCAAGCTGCGCATGGAGTCCGCCGAGATGACCCAGCGCATGATCACCGCGCTCGCGAGCCCGCACGTCGACATCCTCGGCCACTGCACCGGGCGCATCATCGTGGGCCGGGGCCGGCCCGAGTCGGAGTTCGACGCCGAGCTGGTCTTCGCTGCCGCCGCCCACCTCGACAAGGCGATCGAGATCAACTGCCGGCCCGAGCGCCTCGACCCGCCGATGCGGCTGCTCGAGCAGGTGGTGGCCTCGGGCGCCAAGGTGTCGATCGACACCGACGCGCACGCGATCGGCCAGCTCGAGTGGCAGCCGTACGGGTGCGAGCGGGCGGCGGAAGCGGACGTGCCCACCGAGCGGATCGTCAACACGTGGCCACGCGAGCAGCTGTTGGCCTGGACCGCGAGTCACGCCGATGCCGTCGAGGCCGCGTGCCGCCTGATCGCGCGCGAGGACGAGCGGGTGCCGACCGTCGCCGAGCTCGCGGGGACACTCGACGTGTCACCGGACGCGCTGCGGCGCGCGTTCATGCGCAAGCTCGGTGTCACACCACGGCAGTACGCGGACTCGTTGCGCCGCGAGCGTCTGCGCGGCGAGCTGCGCGCCGGTGAGGACGTGACCCGGGCGCTGTTCAGCGCGGGGTACGGCTCGACGAGCCGGCTCTACGAAGGCGCGCACGGTCATCTCGGGATGACACCCGCGTCGTACCGCGCCGGTGGTTCGGGCGCGACGATCGTCTACACGGTGGTGGACTCCCCGCTCGGCGCGCTGCTCGTCGCGGCCACCGAGCACGGCGTGTGCCAGGTGTCGATCGGCGACACTGCCGGAGACGTGGAGCGCCGCTTGCGCTCGGAGTTCCACGCGGCGGCGGTCGAACGCGACGACGACGCCCTCCGCGACATCGTCACCGACGTGCTCGGGCGGCTCGACGGCGGCGCACCGTCGTCGACCTTGCCGCTCGACGTGCGCGGCACCGCGTTCCAGCGACGCGTGTGGGAGGAGCTCCAGCGCATCCCGACCGGCGAGACGCGTACCTACGGCGAGGTTGCCGATGCAATCGGCGCGCCGCGCGCGGCACGAGCCGTCGGCCGGGCGTGCGCGACGAATCCGGTGCCCGTGGTCGTGCCGTGCCACCGCGTGGTGCCCGCGACGGGCGGCGTCGGGAACTACGGACTCGGTCCGCACCGAAAGCGCGCGTTGCTCGACAAGGAGGCGGAAGTCAGCGGAGGGTGACGAGCGCGCCCTCACCGTCGCGCAGCGTGAGCGCTCCGTCCACGCGCTCCCCGTCACGGACGCGGTCCGTACCGATCCGGATCGTCCCGTCGACGTCGCTGAGCGTGGCCTCCGAATCGCCGAGGTTGATCGCGACGACGACGGACCCGCCGCGGCGCCACGCCCACATCCCGTCGGATGACGCCAGCGACTGGTAGGCGCCCTCACGGAGATCGGGCAGCTCACGGCGCGCCGCGATCAGGTCACGCGTGAGGTGCAACGCGGAGCCGGGGTCGGCGCGCTGCGCCGCGACGTTGCACGCGGCGACGTCGCCGAACGGCAGCCACGGCTCGACGCCCGGCTCCGTGAAGCCGGCGCCGGACTCGTCGGACCACTGCATCGGCGTGCGTCCGGCGTCACGGTTGAGGAACGGATGCAGCTTGATGCTGACCGGGTCGCGCATCCGCTCGACGGGCACCTCGGTGTCGGGCATCGCGAGCTCGTCGCCGTAGTACACGAAGACGCTGCCCCGGAGCGTGAGCAGCATCAACAGCGCGCAGCGGGCCCGGTTGGGGTCGTCCTTCGCCCACCGCGTCGGGAAGCGCTGCACGTCGTGGTTGCTGCCGGTCCACACGGGCGTGGACGCGGCCGGGAGGCTCTTCTCGGTCGTCTCCACCATCGAACGCATCGCGGTCGCATCGAGCTTCGTGTACACGAACGGGATGTTGAAGGCGAGGTCGAGCTCGTCGCCCTTCCCGTAAAACTTCGCCAGCTCGGCGACGTCGCCCACGAACGTCTCGCCGACGAGCACCCGGGGCGGGTCGTACGTGTCGGCGAGGGCTCGCCAATGACGGTGCACGTCGTGGACCTCGGGCCGGTTCGAGTTGTAGACGGGTCGCTGGCCCCGCGCCTGGTCCAGGAACGAGTCGTCCTTGCTCGCGGGTGGGTTGTCGCGCAGGAGCTTGTCCTTGACGATCATGTGGGCGACGTCGATCCGGAAGCCGGCGATGCCCCAGTCGAACCAGAACCGCAGGATCCGGTCGAACTCGTCGCGCACCTCGTCGTTCCACCAGTTGAGATCGGCCTGCTCGGGCAGGAAGTTGTGCAGGTAGTACTGACCGGTCCGCTCGTCGAGCGTCCACGCCGGACCGGCGAAGCTGCTCAGCCAGTTGTTCGGCGGCCCGCCGTCGGGCTTCGGGTCGGCCCACACGTACCAGTCGCCGGCCGGCTTCGCGCACGAGCTCGTCGAGGTCGTCCATGGTGCCGAGCGCCGGGTGCACGCCCGTGTAGTCGGTGACGTCATAGCCCCAGTCGGCGTCTGGCGACGGCGTGGTCGGGTTGAGCCAGACGCCGTCGATGCCGAGCCACTCGAGATGTTCGAAGTGCGCGGTGATGCCGCGGAGGTCGCCGATGCCGTCGCCGTTGCTGTCGGCGAACGACCGCGGATAGATCTCGTAGAACGCGGCATCGCGCCACCAGTCCGCCACCGGCGCTCAGGAGGCGTGAGCGACGCGCCGCGTGACGCGCTGCACCGTGCGCTCGACCTCTCGGTCCGCGAGCAACCCGCCCGCCGAGGAGACCTCGACGACGACGACGGCGCGCCCGACGCGCACCGCTACGAACCGGGCGCTGAACGACTTCACCTCCGGCGACGTGGCGGTCAAAGTCGCCGGGTCGACCCCGGGCGGGTACCCGGTGAAGTAGCTGCTCGCCTGAAGCACCGCGTCGGCATCGACGTCGGCGGCGAGGTCCAGCACCAGCGGGTTGTCGGTGCCGCCCTCACGGGTCGGCGTCAGCAGCAGCCCGGCGCGTTCGAGCGTCGCCGGCGCGACGGCCCGGGCGCAGGACAACGGGTCGAAGCCCGTGAGCGCCATCGCGGCCGCGTCGGGACTCTCGTACACGAACACGGTGTCGACGGCACGCATCTCCGCGGACGACTCGGTGCCGCTGAGGTCGACCGCCGGAACGTCGGCGACGTAGGCAGCCGACTTGCGGCGGTCGACGCTCGCCCGCGTGGGCGTCGGGTCGATCGCCGAGCATTCCGCCACGCCCGTCAGCGCGTCGTCGGCGGCATCGCGCCGGTGCCTCGTGAACCCGCGCGGCAGGTCGCTCCGTCGCAGCACACCGGCCTTGCCCAGGCGCCCGGCTGACGGCTCGTCCGCCGCGCCAACCGGCGCGGCCGCGAGCGCGAGCAGCGCAGCTGCAGTGGTGATCACGACTCGCGTACGCACGGCCGGAGCGTACGCTTGTACGCCGATGGACGCGTCGCTGGACTGGCTCGGCTGCGCGACGTTCCGGCTCCAACTGGGCCAGACGGTCGTGTTCCTCGATGCGTACATCGACCGCGTGCCGGGTGCGCCCAGGACGGGCATCACGACCGACGACGTCGACCGCGCCGACTGGATCGTCGTCGGGCACTCGCACTTCGACCATCTGTGGGGAGCCGAGCGCATCGCGGTGCGGACGGGCGCGACGATCGTCGGCTCGTACGAGACGGTCCGCGTGATGCGCGACCAGGGCGTGCCCCGCGGCCAGCTGCTACCCGTGGCCGGCGGCGAGCGCGTACGGCTCGCCGACGACCTCGTCGTCGACGTGTACCCGAGCCAGCACTCGTGCGTGTGGTCGCACCGCGCGATGCCGCGCTCCGATCACGTCTGTCTCGGCGACCTCGGCCTGACGTACCAGGAGCAGATGGCGCGCTTCGCCGGCCTGGGCGAGTGGCTCGCGTCGCTCTCCCCCGAGGTGCTCGAGCACCTGCAGACGAGCAACCAGCACGCGCTCGGAGACGGGGGCGCGCTGCTGTTCCACCTCCGCACCCCGGCCGGGTCCTTGCTGTACCAGGACACGTCGGGCTGCTGGACCGGCGTCCTGCGCGGGCTCCGCCCCGACGTCGCGATCCTCGCGGCCGCCGGTCGCGGCAACCTCGACGGCGAGCCGATCCAGGGTTCCCTCGCGCAGTTCGTGGCGCGCGAGGCGTCCCTCCTCGCGCCGAGACGGGTGCTGCTCTCGCACCACGACGACTGGCTGCCCGGTTTCTCGAACGCGGTCGACGTCGCCCCGATTCGCGACGAGCTCGCGCACGTCGCGCCCGCGATCGACCTCGTGGAGACCGGCTACCGGTCCGGGTTCGAGGTGTTCGCGGGGCTCTGAGGGCCGCCGTGGTCCACCTGCGGCGCGCACGGGCGCCGTACCGTGTGTGTCAGCGGAGTCGCCCCTCCGGCGGTGCCAGGTAGTCGACGACCGGCATCGACGGAGGGGCGTTGTCGTCGGTCCGCCGCCTTTCGCCACGGATGAGTGTCACACCCCAATGATTGGATACGGGTGCACTTCCCCGTGCCTCTTCCCCCGGTCGTTCGCCGACGTGTGGAGGAGGTGGGTCGTGCCGGTGCAGATGGCCCAGCGGTTGGTCAAGGGGTTGCGGCGGGTGCTGCACGATCTCGATCCCTCCCGTATCGACGCGCGCGACGCGGTCGCGCTGCTCGACACCTTCGCCGAGGGCGAGCGGCTCTGTGCCGCGGCCAAGGCGCTGTTGGCCGGACGCATCGACGACTCGAAGATCTGGAAGCGCGAGGGTCACCACTCCGCGGCTCACCTCGTCGCGGCGAGCACCGGTGCGAGCGTCGGACAGGCCCGCGCCCTGGTCGACACGGCGCGACACCTTCCTGAGCTCCCGGCCACGGAAGAGGCTCTCCGCGCGGGGCAGCTGTCCGAGGCGCAGGCGCGCGAGATCACGAGCGCGGCGGTGGAGGCGCCGGGCGCGGAACGGGAGCTCCTGGAGCGCGCCCACTCCGACGGTTTGGCCGGGCTGAAGCAGTTCGCGGCCCAGGTCAAGGCAAACGCGATGAGCGCGGCCGACGAGCAAGCCCGGTACCGACGGATTCACGCCGGCCGCTACGTGCGCGGGTGGACCGATCCCGACGGTGCCCGCCGCGGGGAGTGGGTCCTCACCCCCGACGCCGACGCCCGCCTGTGGGCCGCCATCGATGCCGAACGCGAGCGGGTCTTCGCCCAGGCCCGGGCCGAGGGACGCCACGAGTCACCCGACGCCTACGCAGCCGACGCGCTCGTCGCGCTCGCCGACCGGGCCGCCAACGGTGTGGGCGACGACGGGAAGGCGTCGGTCGGGACAAACACGACGGTGCTCCTGCGGGTCGACGCCGAGGCCCTTCGTCACGGCACCACGACCAACGGTGAGGTCGTCGGTCGCACCCGCCTCGCGCACGTGCAGACCGCGCTCGACTGGCTGTTCACCGAGTGCGGCGTGGTCGACTGCCACCGACGCCTGAACCTCCAGTACCACCACACCGAGCCCTACCGGGAGACCAAGCACACCCGTCTCGCCGAGCTCGTGCCCCTCTGTGAGGGCGACCACGACCTGGTCGAACACCGCGGCTGCACGCTGCACAAGCGAACCGACGGCGAATACGACCTCGTCCCACCCGACGGCCACACCGACGAGCGCGGTCCGCCTCCAGATCCGTGAACGGGGCCGCGCGACCAGCAGCGCGCGGCTCCGTGAGGCTGGCGGAGGGAGTGGGATTCGAACCCACGGGTGCTCGCGCCCCAACGGTTTTCAAGAGGGCGCACGCCGGTCTATCGCTTCCATCGCATCGCGTTTGCCCTGGTCAGCGGTCTACTGACTCGTCCTCCGTCTCGCGAATCCGCCGGATACGCCTCCGACTGATGGGCAAACTCATGGGCAAGTTCGCAGTCAGCCGACGACCTGGCGAGCGATCTGGACGATCCGTTCGGCCTGATCGACCGCACGCGTAGCCGTGGCCTTCGGCAAGTCTTGTGGCTCGTACTCGGCGCGGTTTTTGAGCGGCATCAGCCGGGTGAGGAGACGGGCTGCATCCTTGCCCTCACGACCAGCCTGCCCGAGAAGCACAGCGGCCTGAGCGTGATCGGTGCCGGCGGCACGTTGGCCTGTGCGTGCTCCGCAGATCGCATCTCCGGCGCTGATTGCGGCGTGCGCGGCGAGACTTGTGGCCGCGAGCGTGTGGCCAGCTGTCAAGCTCTCACCAGCCGCGACGAGGAACTCTTCGGCCTTGCCGAGGTAGCTCCGGACCTGCTGCTGCGTAACTCGGCGGGTACGGCCTTCCTTAGGCACGGGCGCGGGTTCCGATCTCCGCCAACGGCCTGCCCTGCAAGACGACGCCCTCCTGACGGATCGCCTGCCAAAGCGGCCGGCGCGAACGCATCAGGTTCGGCACCTCATCCTCACTGACCTCGATGCGATTGACGGCGTTTCCAGAGATTCGTCGCACGGACTGTTCCCATCCGGAGATCGACTCCGACCAGGCCGCGTCGTCCTCGCTGATCGCGCTCGGGTGGACCACGACAACGTCGATGTCGCTCGCGGCGTCGTCATCACCGCGAGCGAAGGACCCGAACAACGTCACATTCGCCGGGGCGGGATCAAGCTTGCGCGCGCTCTCGCGCAGCTCGTCCAAGAGGGTGTGTCGAAGCTCGGCGAGCGAGAGAAGTACTCGTGCGGCAAGGTTGTCCGGCACGAGCCTCACGAGGACCGCGGGTGGTACCTCTCGCCGTTCCACGACTCCGAGTTCCACAAGCCGAGGGACAATACGAGCAGCGTGGGCCAAGGACACGCCAGACAGTTCGCCGAGAGTGGTCAGAGTCAGCTCTTCGGTGGTGCGAGTGAGCGCCCCCAGGATTCGCCCCTGCGCGTCGGGGATCAGCGCTTCGACAGGTCGGCGAAAGTCCACCGCGTGACGATACCACTCATGGATGAGAGAGTTCTCTCATTTGTGAGATGGTCGTGGAACGGCGCGGCCGGACCGTGCGCCTCTTGAGTCCTGGCCTACAGCGTCCAGAGGCGTTGCATGTCGGACGGGAGGCTGAGACAGAAGATGTCGGTCCCTGACGCGATCACGGCCGTCCGGATGCGGCGGTGGGACTCCGGTGCACGTTCCTCTTTCGAGCCACCCGCGGCAAGGGTCCTGACGGGACGCCATTCGTTCGAAAGCCAACCGATCAGCGACCGGCGGCAGGCACTTCGTGAGCGACCCCGTCAGAGCCTCCGAGACGCTACGAACAAGTCGCCGCGTCCACCCTAAGTCTCAAGCAGGCACTACGGGGATGGCGGCGCGGGTGTCTCCGCCGCGCATTATGGGACACGCGACCACGACTTCGAAACCGCACGACGCGGAACTCGCCGCTGACGTCAAGGTCACGGCTACGACCACCAAACCCATCACGCCGGACACGCACCTCGTCGGCGTCGAGGACTACATGACCGGCCTCATCGCGTTCGCGCAGGCCGTCGAGCCCGACACCCGTCGCGAAATCGCCAGCTTTGGCGAAAAGCGCAACGCACTGCGCATGATCACGGTCGAGGCCGGCTTTGGCGGCGACCCCGTGACACTCCCGGGGCGCGCCTCTTCCTGCTCGATGACGACGACAGGATTCAGGTCGAACAGGTCGTCTTCCTCGTTCGCGACTGACCCCGCGCCCGGTGCTGCCGCGCTGACCCGCGGCTATGGCGCGGTGAGCTGACGATAGATGCCCCAGAGGTCTGGCTGCGCCCACTGCCCGACCACCTTGTTGTCACGGACCTTCACGATGTTGACCGTGTCCCATTCGACCCCGTGGTGCAACAATGCTTGTACTCCTGGAGTGACGGCCACGTCCGGGCTGTCGATCTCTATCGGGTCAGTATTGGGAAGATCGCAGAGAAGCTCTCGTACGTGAAGGGCTAACGCGCGATGACTTCGAGCAACGGCGGACGTCTCTACCGATGATGATGATCGACATCGCACCTGCCGCTGACAGGATGGCCAACCTCCTCGCATCGGTTTCGGAACAGCAGTTCGACCTGCCCACCCCGTGCCCGGAGGCTCGTCTCGGTGACCTCATCGACCACGTCGGGACCGTCGCCAAGCGGTTCACCGCGGTCGCACGCAAGGAGAACACCAGGAGCGCGCCACCTCGACCGAATGCCGCCAACCTCGAGGCGGGCTGGCGAGACCGGATAGTGCGCGATCTTCAGACGCTGGCGCAGGTGTGGCGAGATGCCACCGCGTGGGAGGGCACGACCATCGTCGCCAGCACCGACATGCCGGCCGAGGTCGCCGGCCTCGTTGCGCTCGACGAGCTCGTCGTGCACGGCTGGGACATCGCGGTGTCCACCGGCCAGCCCTACGCGCCATCCATGCCCGAGATCGAGGCCGCCGCATCGTTCGTCACGTCGTTCAAGGCGCCCCGCGACGGCAACCTGTTCGGTCCGGTCGTGCCGGTGCCGGACACCGCCTCGCCGCTCGACCGGCTGCTCGGGCTGACCGGGCGGGACCCACGTTGGCAGCCGGCGACCCGCTGACCGCCCTCCACAAACGCGCCCAGCAAGATCGCCTCTGACCAGCGGAGGGAGTGGGATTCGAACCCACGGGGGCTCGCGCCCCAACGGTTTTCAAGACCGTCCCGTTCGGCCGCTCCGGCATCCCTCCGGGATCCAGGGTACGGGGTCAGCCGCGCGGCTCCACACGGTCGAAGCCGCAGTACGGGCGAAGCACGTCGGGCACGACGAAGCCGCCCTGCCGGTCCTGGTAGTGCTCGAACAGGAACACGAGCGTGCGCCCGATCGCGCACGCGGTGCCGTTGAGCGTGTGCACGAGACGTTTGCCGTCGTCGCCGCGCACGCGTGTCTCCAGCCGGCGCGCCGAGTAGTCGCCGTAGTTCGAGCACGACGTCAGCTCGCGGTAGCGACCCTCGGATGGCAGCCACGCCTCGATGTCGTACTTCTTCGCCGACGCGGCACCGAGCTCGCCGGCAGCGATGTTCACGACGCGGTACGGCAGGCCGAGCGCGGTGACGAACGACTCCTCGAGCGCGAGCAGCCGGTCGTGCTCGACGAACGACTTTTCGGGCGCGGCGAACACGAACATCTCCACCTTGTCGAACTGGTGCACGCGAAAGATGCCGCGCGTGTCCTTGCCGTATGTGCCGGCCTCGCGTCGGAAGCACGTCGAGAAGCCGGCATACCGCGCGGGCAGCGCGTCGGCGGCGAGCAGCTCGCCGCGGTGCAGCGTCGACAGCGGCACCTCGCTCGTGCCGACCAGGAACAGGTCGCCACCGTCGACCTCGTAGACCTGCTGCCGGTCGGTCGGGAAGAACCCCGCCTCCTCCATCGCCGCTTCGCGAACCAGCACCGGCGGGACGACCGGCGTAAATCCCTCGGCGACGAGGCGCGTCATCGTCCACTGCACGAGCGCGAGCTCGAGCATGACGGCCTCACGCTGGAGCGACGCGAACCGCGAGCCGCTCGCCTCCACGGCGTGCTTCGCCTCGACGAAGCCCATCGCGGCGCCGAAGTCGGCGTGGTCGAGCGGCGCGGGGTCCGTCTGCGGCCCGACGACGCGGAGCACCTCGGCGTCGTCCTCGCCGCCGCTCGGTGCCGAGGCATCCGCAGGATTCGGCACCTGGATCGCGAGGTCGTGCAGGCGGCGGTCGAGGATCGTGAGCTCCCGCTCGGCCGCGTCGAGCTCGCGCTTCATCGCCGATGCTTCCTCGACCTTCGCGGCGCGCTCCTGCTCTGCCGTCTTCCCGATCGCCTTCGACAGCTCGTTCTGACGGTGGCGCAGCTCGTCAACCCGTTGCTGCTGCGCGCGGCGTTCAGCATCGAGCGCCAGGACCTCGGCGATCAGGCCCGGGCCGATCCGCTTTCGCTCGATGCCCCGCCGGTACTCGGCGTCGTCGCGGAGCCGACGGAGGTCGATCACGGCTCGGCGTCGCGCACCTGGGAACGCAACCCGTCCACCCAGGTGCTCGCGCGCGCCCAAGCCTCGCTGGCCGCCTCCCGGCGCGCCGGGCCTTCCTCACCCGCGACCGGGTACGAGCCGAGGAACTTCACGTCCGCCTGACGCGCCATGAGCGTGCGCAGACAGTCGGCGACGAGCTCGTCGGCGATGTGGCCCTCGAAGTCCATGAAGAAGCAGTACTGGCCGAGCTCACGCTTGGTGGGCCGCGACTCCAGCTTCGTCAGGTTGATCGCGCGGGCAGCGAACTCCTGGAGCATCGCGAGCAACGACCCGGGTCGGTTCTCGCGCTGGAAGCACACGATCGACGTCTTGTCGTGGCCCGTCGGCGCCGGCACGCCCTTGCCGACGAGCACGAACCGGGTCTGGTTCTCCGGGTGGTCCTCGACCTCCGAGGCGAGCAGCTCCAAGCCGTGCAGGCGCGCGCCGTACGCGGTGCCGATCGACGCGACATCGTGCTCTCCCGACGCCGCGACCTGGGCGGCGGCGTCGGCAGTTGAGTTCGCGACGACGAGATCGGCGTCCGGCAGCTCGCGGCTCAGCCAGACGCGGCACTGCCCGAACGGGCTCGGGTGCGACACCACGCGCTTCACGTCCACCAGCCGAGTGCCGGGATTCGCGCAGAGGTGACCGTGATCGTTCCGTCGATCGAGTTCTCGAGCGGCACGAGCCCGAAGTCGACGTCGCCGGCCTCGACCGCGTTGATGACGTGCGGCACGGTCGGGAACGCGACCTGCTCGGCGGCCGCCAGGTCGGGCTGCGTCAGCAGCGCCTCCTCCGCGAACGTGCCGCGGGGGCCGAGGAACCCGACGCGCGCCACGAGCGAATGGTACCGGCGCTCCACCGTCGTTCCCCGCTCCGTTCCCGCATCATGGGGATGCCGCGGCACTGGACGCCGCTCACCGAGCCGCCGGACTGACCGGGCGAGGAAGCGCGCCGCTACTCGCTCGCTCGCCGCGCCGCCACGGCCGCGCCCACGATGCCCGCTTCGTTGAGCAGCTGCGCCGGCACCATCTCCGCGCGTGTCTCGATGTACGGGAGGAACCGGTCGGCCTTCTTGCTCACGCCACCGCCGATGATGAGCAGATCGGGCGAGAACAGCGCCTCGACCGAGTCGAAGTACTCCTGGAGGCGCTTCGCCCACGCCTTCCACGACAGACCCTCGGTCTCGCGAACGGTCGCGGACGCGCGCTTCTCCGCATCCTTGCCGCGGATGTCGAGGTGCCCGAGCTCGGTGTTCGGCACGAGTGCGCCGTCGGCGAACAGCGCGCTGCCGATCCCGGTCCCGAGCGTCACGACGAGCACCACGCCCCGGCGACCCTTGCCCACGCCGAACTCCATCTCGGCGAGACCGGCAGCGTCGGCGTCGTTGAGGACGGTGACCGGCGCGCCCGTCGCCTCGGAGAACTGCTTGGCCGCGTCGGTGCCGATCCACGACTTGTCGACGTTCGCGGCCGACTCGGCCACCCCGCGCCGGATCACCGCGGGGAACGCCGCCCCGACGGGCCCGGTCCAGTCGAAGTGGCGAGCGAGCTCACCGACGACGCCGGCGACCGCGTCGGGAGTCGCGGGCTGCGGCGTGAGCACGCGATAGCGGTCGGTGATCAACTCACCGGTGTCGGTATCGACGGGTGCGGCCTTCATGCCCGTTCCACCGATGTCGATGCCGAGCAGCGTGGGCATGCGTCCTCCCCCGCGGACTGTCTTGGCCGGCCTTGCAGGCCCCACCGCCGGACGTTACCGGGCAGGATGAGCCGCATGCCCCCTGGCTCGATCGTCGACACCCCCGAATGGCAGGCGCTGCTCGCTCACCACGAGCAGGTCCGCGACATGCATCTCCGGGACCTCTTCGCGAAGGACCCCGGGCGCGGTGACCGGCTGACGCTCGAAGCCGACGGGCTCTACGTCGACTACTCGAAGAACCGCATCCTCGACGAGACGCTGCGCCTGCTCGTCGCGCTCGCCGAGCGGGCCGACCTGCGGGAGCGCATCGACGCCATGTTCGCCGGTGAGCACATCAACGTGACCGAGGACCGGGCCGTGCTCCACGTGGCGCTGCGCGCGCCCGAAGGCGCGCACATCGAGACCGACGGGCGCGACGTCGTGCCCGATGTGCACGCGGTGCTGCGGAAGATGGCCGACTTCTCGGACCGCGTGCGGTCGGGCGCATGGACCGGCCACACCGGTGAGCGCATCCGCAACGTCGTGAACATCGGCATCGGTGGATCCGACCTCGGGCCGGCGATGGCGTACGCCGCGCTCCGCGACTTCTCCCCGCGCGACCTCACGTTCCGCTTCGTGAGCAACGTCGACGGCACCGACTTCTGGGAGTCGGTGCACGATCTCGACCCGGCCGCGACGCTCTTCGTCGTCTGCTCGAAGACGTTCACGACGCTCGAGACGCTCACGAACGCGCGCACCGCACGCGAGTGGCTCCTCGCCGGCACCGGGGGCGACGAAACCGCGGTGGCGAGGCACTTCGTCGCGGTGTCGACGAACGCGGAGAAGGTCGCGGAGTTCGGTATCGACACCGCGAACATGTTCGAGTTCTGGGACTGGGTCGGGGGCCGGTACTCGTACGACTCGGCGATCGGCTTGTCACTGATGATCGCGATCGGCGACGAGCAGTTCCGCGACATGCTCGCCGGCTTCCACGCGATCGACGAGCACTTCCGCACCGAGCCGTTCGAGCGCAACGCGCCGGTGCTCCTCGGCCTCATCGACGTCTGGTACGACGACTTCTTCGGCGCCGAGACGCAGGCGATCCTCCCGTACAGCCAGTACCTCGAGCAGTTCCCCGCGTACCTGCAGCAGCTCGAGATGGAGAGCAACGGCAAGTTGGTGACGCTCTCGGGCGCGCCCGTGCGCTGGCAGACGGGACAGATCGTCTGGGGTCAACCCGGGACCAACGCGCAGCACGCGTACTACCAGCTGATCCACCAGGGCACGAAGCTCGTCCCCTGCGACTTCATCGGGTTCGTGCACGCCAACCACGAGCTCGGCGAGCACCAGGACCTGCTCATGGCGAACTTCTTCGCGCAGACGGAGGCGCTCGCGTTCGGCAAGACGAGAGAGGAGGTCGAGGCCGAGGGCGTGCCACCCGCGCAGGTGCCCCACCGCACGTTCCCGGGCAACCGCCCGACCACGACGATCCTCGCCGAGCGGCTCACGCCATACGCGCTCGGCCAGCTGGTCGCGCTCTACGAGCACCGGGTGTTCACGCAAGGGGTCGTCTGGCAGATCGACTCGTTCGACCAGTGGGGCGTCGAGCTCGGCAAGGTGCTGGCGAACCGGATCGTCCCCGAGCTCGAGGCCGCCGGCGAGCCCGATCTCGAGCACGACACGAGCACGAACGCCCTCATCCGGCGCTACCGCCGCCTCCGAGCGAGCTCGTGATCATCCGTGCGCGAGCCTGGGGACGAACCTCACCGACGGGAGGGGGGCCATGCAGCTCGGGATGATCGGACTGGGTCGGATGGGCGCCAACCTCGTCCGCCGCCTTATGCGCGACGGCCAACATTGCGTGGCCTACGACGTCGCCGCGCCGGCGGTGCAGCAGCTCGAAGGCGAAGGCGCGATCGGGTCGTCGTCGATCGACGACTTCGTCGGCAAGCTCACGAAGCCGCGGGCGATCTGGATCATGGTGCCGGCCGCCGTCGTCGACTCGACGCTCGCGCAGCTCACGCCGCTGCTCGACGAGGGCGACATCGTGATCGACGGCGGCAACTCCTACTACCGCGACGACATCGAGCGGGCCAAGAAGCTCGCCACGTTGGGCATCCACTACGTCGACGTCGGGACGAGCGGCGGCGTGTACGGCCTCGACCGCGGCTACTGCCTGATGATCGGCGGCGAGGACGAGGTCGTGAAGCACCTCGACCCGATCTTCGCCACCATCGCACCCGGCGTCGACGGCGCCCCGCGCACCGAGGGGCGCAGCGGCGAGCCGAGCACCGCGGAGAACGGCTACCTGCACTGCGGCCCCAACGGCGCGGGCCACTTCGTGAAGATGGTGCACAACGGGATCGAGTACGGGCTGATGGCCGCGTACGCCGAGGGGCTGAACATCCTCCACCACGCCGACGCGGGCTTGCGTCAGCGTGCGGCGGACGCCGAGACCGCCCCGCTGCTCGACCCCGAGGACTACCGGTACGAGCTCGACATCCCGGCCATCGCCGAGGTGTGGCGGCGCGGGAGCGTGGTCGCTTCGTGGCTGCTCGACCTCACTGCCCACGCGCTCAGCCAGTCCCCCGACCTCTCCGACTTCACCGGCCGCGTCTCCGACTCGGGCGAGGGCCGCTCGACGATCCGCGCCGCGGTCGACGAGGGAGTCCCGGCGACGGTTCTCGGCGCCGCGCTGTTCGACCGGTTCAGCTCGCAGGGCCAGGCGGATTTCGGCAACCGGCTGCTGTCGGCGATGCGCAAGGAGTTCGGCGGCCACGTCGAGAAGAAGGAGACCGGGCGGTGAGCCACAAGCCCGTCCCGTCCGACGCGCTGGTGTTCTTCGGCGCGACCGGCGACCTCGCCCACAAGAAGATCTTCCCCGCGCTCTACAACATGACCAAGCGTGGGGCGCTCGACGTCCCCGTGATCGGCGTTGCGTCGTCGTCGTGGACCGTCGATCAGCTGCGCGACCGCGCTCGGGACAGCATCGAGAAGTTCGGAGACGGCGTCGACGACGAGCACGCGTTCGAGCTCCTCGCCAAGTCGATGTCGTACGTCGACGGCGACTACACGAAGCCGGCGACCTTCGATGCGCTGAAGCAGGCGCTCGGCAACGCGAGGCGTCCGGCGCACTATCTCGCGATCCCGCCCAGCCTGTTCCCGGTGGTGATCGAGGGTCTCGGGACGCACGGCGAGGCCGAGCACGCGCGCGTGATCGTCGAGAAGCCGTTCGGGCGGGACCTCCAGTCGGCGAAGGAGCTGAACCGGGTGCTCCACTCGGTGTTCCCCGAGTCGTGCATCTTCCGGATCGACCACTACCTCGGCAAGGAAGAGGTACAGAACATCCTCTACTTCCGCTTCGCCAACTCGTTCCTCGAGCCGATCTGGAACCGCAACTACGTGCGCCAGGTGCAAGTCACGATGGCCGAGGACTTCGGCGTGCAAGGACGCGGCAAGTTCTACGAGGAGGTCGGTGCGTTGCGCGACGTCGTCCAGAACCACCTCCTCCAGATCGTCGCGTTGCTCGCAATGGAGCCGCCGGTCGGGCCCGACGTCGAGGACCTGCGCGACGCGAAGGAGAGGGTCTTCG